>JACCEE012753809.1_pt1 | contig 31387 bp, 27 predicted proteins | sample 7449931 | NCBI WGS metagenome assembly JACCEE01 (sample SAMN15323457, study PRJNA562643) | freshwater metagenome | isolation source: river surface water | place: USA:Blue River Watershed | collected 2017-08-19 | reverse complement strand
GTTCCAAAGTGATTGATCAACGGTCCCTGGATTAATTGTTCTTCTCGACAGGTGCTGTTGGGCAAAACCCGCTGCATAAAAATAGAGGTTTTGCCCTTTTGGCGCGCCATGCGGAATGAAGATGAGAACGGCTATGCCATCCGCATCTGGTCGCGTCGCAGGGGTGTCTGAGCACGGCTGCGCTCAAAGACAGCTCAACGCATCACGTCGCGCAAATAACTTCGCGGCAGGGCTGCATGGATCAAAGCGGATGCGACACAGGGTGCGGCCAATATTCTGATCGCCTCCGCCAGCCCCAAAGCATCTGCAATACAGCCCGTAAGGATTGGACCCGGCGCCAAACCAAGCAGATTATTCTCCAATGTCAGCGTTCCGAAGGCTGATCCGTGGATCGCCAAGGGCGTCAGATTGGCAACCATCGCCCCCACGAGGCCGACTGCTCCGGCAACAGCGGCCAGCGAGTTGGCGCAGCTTCCCTGTCCTGCGTCAGATGCTATACCGCGCCGCGATACACTGCTCCCCATGGTATCAGACTTTTGACTAATGGCTCTGTCGACAGGCGCGCGCTAAACCAAGCCCGACAGCCAGGGGTGCCGCGATTTGACCCGAAGTCAGTCTGCAAATCCCCCAGCTGCGGTCCGGCACAGGGAGCATCAACCCATTCGCGAAAGATGGCTCACTCTCCTCTCCGTATTTCGCCTTCCACGCCGCGCAGGCGTGTGTGCTGTACAGAGCAGCCCGCCCCTGCTTTGCACCCTTTTCGGCAAGGCTGCCAAATACATGTTGTCGAGCCGCAACAATCTTGCTCCAACCTGCTTCAGCCTGTTGAACCCGGAATTTACACCATGGTGAGACGATCCATTCTAAAACCTCTGATGGCCGCTGCTTTTCTCAGCATGCCGGTCCCTGCGGCTGCCGGAAACGACCAAGCCCCGCGCATCTACACCACCGACCAGATTACCCAGTTTCAGCTGCCGCGCCTGCCCGACGTCGTGCCAGGCGATCCCGCGGCCCGGCGGGCATGGGCCCGGGCGCTGGCCTTTGACGCGACGCTCTATGGAACAGCCAGTGTGCTTGAATACGTCCAGCTTTACCGGCAGGCGGTCGATGCCAAAGCCATCGGTTATACAGGCTTCAACCGCTTCGCGCACGGGCGAAAACTGGCTGAACCGGGTTACCAAGCATTCAAATCACCCAATGCCGATACACTTTATTCCAACGCTTGGCTCGATCTTCAGAATGGACCAGTGCTGTTCACTGTGCCGGACACGCAAGGCCGATATTACACTGCTAATTTCATCGACATGTATGCGAACGCCAGCAATATAGGGGCGCGGACACACGGGACCCGAGCCGGACGCTATCTGATTGCGACAACTGATTGGCAGGGCGAGGTGCCGGCGGGCGTAACATTGTTCCGGGTCGGAACGCCGCATGTATGGATCTTGCTGCGGATTCTCGCGACCGACCAGGCCGACATGGCCCAGGCTGCCGCCTTGCAAGACGCGTTCAAGCTTACACCGCTTTGGCATAGTCAGGCTGCAACACCGGACTATCCGTTGCCTGACGCCGAAACGGCCATGGGATTCTTCCGTATCCTCGACTTTGTGCTGCGGACAAATGGCTATCCCGCCACCGAGAAGGCGTTGGTAGAGCGCTATCGCGGTATCGGCATTGCCGGCACGACGGCCTTTGATGTAGCCGCTACCGATGCGGAGATTCGTGCCGGTCTGGAGGCAGGATTCATTGAGGCCCGTCGGGTCATTAACGCCTCGCTTGCCCAAGGTGGGCGGACCGTCAACGGCTGGCGCGAAACTGGCGACAAAGGACGCTATGGCTCGAATTTCCTGTACCGCAGCGTGATCAACACCTTGGGGACCGGGTCCAACGTCAGCGACGAGAGCACCTCCTTCACAACCTTTGCCGATGCCGCGGGCAAGCCACTCGACGGGACAAGCGGATCCTACCGCTTGGTGCTCAGCCCGCCACCGCCGGCCCGCTTCTTTTGGTCCGTAACGGTATATAATGCTCGTACCCGAGAGCTTCATCCCAATCCGATCGGCCGCTACTTGATCAACGACCGAACGCCGGGACTGATCTACCGGCCGGATGGATCGCTGGTCATTAGCCTGCAGACCAAGGCTCCGGCTGACAGTGAAGCAAGTAACTGGTTGCCGATCCCGGCCGGGCCGTTCTTTCTGGGGCTGCGGGCTTATGGGCCTATGCCCGCGGTGACCGACGGCAAATGGGCGCCTAATCCGGTTGAACGAAGGGACGAGGACGCACCTTAACTAACCAGACGGTCGATCAGTCGATCCGCTCAATCGCCGGGGGAAGCCAGCGCTGGTCAAGCACGATCTGGCGAGGCTGGTAGAGCCGGAGCATCAGATAGAATGGCGCGTTATGGGGCACGGGGAGCCAATTTGGATCCAGGCTTGCTGCAACGCCGGACGCTGACAGCACCAACGTCAGCCCGCCATCAGGGTCTCGAACGAGCCCGGGCGATCGATCACCCAACGAGTAGCGGTTGGCCGGATTGGCAATCATATTGCCGGCATCGTCATAGACCGTGATCGACCAAAACGCGCCAACCGGCGGAAGCTGTCCAGGAGCAAACCGGATTCGGTAACGGTGTCGACCTGTGAGGAGCCGGCCCGAAGCATCGACCCTTGCCAGCGGGTAAAGCGCCTCTTCGGGAATGGCGACGTTGGGCTGGTCCTTGGCCACCCCGGCGCGCAACAGGAAATCCGTACCGAAGCGCGGGCCGGCATAGTTGATCATCCAGCCGTTGTGGCGTACCCCCAGCTCAAGTGACCGCGCCAGCACCATCCGGCGTCCCTGTGCGATCCCCGCCTCAATCTGGGCGCGCTGCTGAGCGGACATGCGCTCAGGCCTGAAGACAAGGCCGGGGCCAATGTCCAAGGGCCTTAACGCAGCGATCGCCACCCGGTCCTGGGGGTTCACGTGCCATTGCTGAAGGATGGTGTTGAGCCGCGCAAGAAAATCAAGGCCGCTGCCAGGTTCTTCGCCTGGGATGATTGGCAACTGCGCGGGAACCGGAGCAGCAGGACGTCGCAGGCCACGTCGCCAGTCGGCCCAGTTGGTCAGCATGATGCGATCCTGCAAGCGGTGCACCGCCTGGTAATCGTCGGACGATCGGACCAAGATCCGGCCGGCAATGTTGAGAAAGCGGGTCTTAGCGGGCACAATCACCATGCCCTCGGGTAGAGGGCCGCGATAGTCTGGGCCGTGAATGAACACTGGCGGCATCGACCCGCCATGGGTTCGCTGTCCAATCGACTGATTGGCTGAGGTATCAGCGAAATTCATCGAAAAAGTGTAGTACCGGTCGCCAAAGTCCGGTGCGGTCAATACTAAAGGCCCACTAGCGAGGTCGATCCAAGACAGCGAATAGACTGTATCATTGTTGAGGCCGACCCCGATCCGCGTTTCCGGCCCGGCCAAGCTGCGGCTGTGCACAAAGCGGTTTAAAGGGCTGCCGGGCCGGTCCCCCACGCCGAGCACGAACTTTTCACGGATCCTCGCCGCGTGCAGCAGTGGCATGCCCCAGACATAGGCCCGCTTAGCCAAGGCCTGCAGATCGCGGGTCGTTTGGCTGAACAGGCGATCGTTGACGGCTCGCCACTGCGCTGTCGTCAATTGCTCTGCGGCGGCAGGCATGCTGGCTGCACCCTGGCCCCGAGCGCTGGCACTTGAACTGCTTGCCAAAGCGAGCAACAGGACCGCGCCCGCCAGAGCCGCGTTGGCAGACACGGTGCACACTCAGGCCGCCAGCAAAGCGGCGTAACGATCCATCGCCACTTCGGGCGATAGCGGCCAACGTGTCAGCATCATCAGGCGCTTATGGGCATGACCAATGGACAATTCCTCCGTCACGCCCATGCCGCCATGGAATTGAATCATCTCATGGCCAAAGCTGAGCGCTGTCGACGCGATATAGGCCGAGACAGCGGCGACCGCGCTATCAAATTCCGGCGTTGCCCAATAGACAATAGCGCGGTCCAACAATCCACGCGCCTGTTCACGCACGGCATATTGCGCAACCATTCGGTGCTGGATGGCCTGAAAACTCCCCAAGCGGGTGCCAAATTGTTCGCGGGTGCGCAGATAGTCTGTGGTTTCTGCAAGCATGCGATCCATCAGCCCCAAGGCCTCAGCCGCGCGGGCCAGCTGAGCGACCGACTGGGCCTGCTCTATCTCGGCATAGCCCCCGGCCAGCCGCATCTCGGGCGAGAGAGCAACGTCAGCCAGCTCAAGGCTTACAGCCATGCTGCCATCAATCAGCCGCCAACTGCGCACGGCAAGGCCCGGCGCCGTTGCGGGAACCAACCAAAGGCCAATGCCGTCCCCATCCTGCGGGCGCCCATCGCTGCGGGCGCTGACCAGATAGGCATCCACGCCGGCACCACAGGGCACACAGGCTTTTGCGCCGGTCAGGCTCCACCCATTGGATGTGGTCGTGGCACGCGTTTCAACCCATGTCAGCCCGCCGCGCCCGCCCGCTTCGGCATGCGCCAAGGCAAAGCGGGTTTCGCCTGTCGCAACATTTGCGAGATATTGAGCAGCTTCAGACCCCTCAGCTGCCGTTTCGGCAAGCAGGCGGCCCACCAAGATGATATTCTCGGTCAAGGGTTCAACCACCAAGCCCCGCCCCAAGGCCTCACTCAGCACGGCAAGGCTGGTACCATCCAGCCCAAGCCCACCGCAGCTTTCGGGAAGGGGGGCCGCAAGCAAGCCCAGTTCGGCCATTAACTGCCAATTTTCGGGGGCAAATCCATGCGTCTCTTGCTGATAGTGACGCCGACGATCCAAGTCATAGCGGTCGAGCACAAAGCGCTCTGCCAGAGCCTTGAGCATTTCCTCATTTTCAGACAGGTCGAAGTTCATGGCGCACTCCCTTTGATCCGAGCGGCTAGCATAAAAAAGGGAGCCAATATCTTGCACAAAAGATTAGTGCCGCTTGGGCGATCCGGCTAAGAAGATGGGCTGTTCCTGTTGTGCGCTAAAGGAGAAAATGGGTGCTGTCCGCAGAGCGTATTGACGCTGTAAAGATCAGTGGGCCGGATGATATTCGCCGCGCGGCCGAGGCGCTGCGCGATATTGCCGCGGCGTGCGGATTTCAGGCGGCTCCTGCGCACAATATTGCTGAGCGGCGCTCACCTGTGGATGCAGATGGCAATCTTTTGGCGCAATCCGTATTCGGCTGGGAGGATAAGCCCGATGTATGGTGGCGCCAATCCCGGCTTGCCCTTAGCTCGCCCTTAACCATGGCCTGCCGCCTTGAAAATGAACCCTTCTGGGCAAATGCCGATGGCATTCACCCACGTTTGCCCAATCCCGAGCTGAACAAGATTGATCTTCAAAATTTTGAAGCCCGCGCCTTTGCCCGCGCGGCAATTTTGGTGCCCGTGCATATGGCGCTTGGCCAAGTTGGCGCTGTCAGTTTCGTGCCGCTTGAGGCGCATCGCACAGATCTTGCTGAAGACTTTGCCCGCTATGGCGATGCTCTCGGCATTTATGGCCGCGCCTTCATTACAAGCTATACGCGCATTGATGCAGCCGCACCGCGGCTCTCGGCAGACCATGCCTTGACGCGCTATGAAGTGGAATGTCTGCGCTGGGCCTCGATTGGCAAAACCGATGAAGATATCTGCATGATCATGTCGCGCAGCCGGGCCACCATTCGGTACCATCTCAAAAATGCTGCCGATAAGCTGAATGCTGTCAATCGCAGCCAGACGGTCTTTAAGGCAACGCAGCTGGGCTATTTGTCTACCCGCAGTTGAACGGCGCTGGCCCTGCCAGACTAAACTTTTGTTGGATCGCCCAAGCCACTGCCGGGGCCTAATGTGCTGCACTCTGGTAGATAGGATTGAGGCACAGAGCATGAAGCCAATTGCAGAGGGCCTTTATACCAATGAGGCTGAGCCGAGATTAATCGGCGGGCGTGATCGAGCGACAGGCCGGATTGTCTTTCCCTGCCCAGATGATGCGCAGTTTGAACCCTATCCGCTCAGCCGCTGCGGGACGCTATGGTCCTTTACGGTCCAGCGGTTTCGACCCAAATCGCCGCCCTACACGGGCCCGGAAGATTTCGTCCCATGGCCGCTTGGCTATGTTGAGTTGCCGGGCGAAGTGATTGTGGAAGCGCAGCTCACCAATGTCGCGATTGATCAGCTGCAGATTGGGATGCCGCTGCAATTAACATTCATTCCCCTTGACCCCGCAGCAGATGACCCCGTCATGCTGTATGCCTTCGAACCCCATGCTGCTGAGGAGCCTGTGACATGACGGATGTTTGCATCATTGGCATTGGCATCCACCCCTTTGGCCGCACCGATGGCCGGTCTGGGCTGGATCAAGGTGTTTATGCCGTGCAACAGGCCTTGGCCGATGCAGGGCTGAGCTGGCCTGACATTCAATTTGCCTATGGCGGGTCCGATGCGGCGGGCAATCCCGATACAATGGTGGAGCGTCTGGGCCTAACGGGCGCACAATTCATCAATGTCCGCAATGGCTGTGCAGCGGGCGGTTCGGCGCTGGCCTCGGCAAAAATGGCAATCAAATCGGGCGAGTTTGAGCTGGGCCTTGCGGTTGGTTTTGATAAGCATCCGCGCGGTGCCTTCAACGCGCTGCCGGCCGAGTATAATATGCCCGACTGGTATGGCGATGCCGGATTCATGGTCACGACCCAGTTCTTTGCTAACAAAATCAACCGCTATATGCATTTGCATGGCATCAGCCAAAAGACGCTGGGCCGGGTGGCGGAAAAGGCGTTTCGCAATGCTGTTCATGCGCCCCATGCATGGCGGCGAGAGCCGGTTGATCTGCAAACCATTCTTGACGCGCCTCTAGTGTCTGACCCCTATACGAAGTTCATGTTCTGCTCACCCGCTGAGGGTGGCGTGGCGTTGATCCTCGCCAGTGAGAAAAAGGCACGTGAATTGGGTAAGCCCCTGATCCGGCTGAAGGCCGCTGCCATGCGGACGCGGCCAGCAGCCTCTTTTGAAGTCTATGCGGCCAGCATTGATATTGGCGGCGGCACGGCCAGCGCCACACGGCTGGCGGCCGCAGCTGCCTTTGACACAGCAGGCATTGGCCCGGAAGACATTGATGTGGCCCAACTGCAGGACACCGAAGCGGGGGCTGAGCTGATGCATCTGGCGGAAAATGGCTTCTGCCGAGATGGCGATCAGGAACAATGGATGGCCGAAGGCCGCACGGAAATTAATGGCACTTTGCCTGTGAATACCGATGGCGGTTGCCTCGCCTGTGGCGAACCAATTGGCGCCTCTGGCCTGCGCCAGGTTTATGAAAATGTTGTGCAATTGCGCGGCGATGGCGGGGGCCGACAAGTCTCTGGGCAGCCGCGGACTGCCTATTCCCATGTCTATGGCGCCCCCGGCGTCTCAACTGTTACAATTTTGGAACGCTGATGGATATCGAACTAGCCCCAGCAGACGCCGCCTTTCGCGATGAGGTACGGGAATTTCTAAGGCTCAATCTGCCGGATCGGTTAAAAATTGGGACAGAGCTGACGCCATCGGTTTTTGTGGAACCCGATATTGGCCAGGAATGGACGTCGATCCTCAGCGCCAAGGGCTGGTTGGGCTATCACTGGCCGGTTGAGCATGGCGGGACAGGATGGACCCCCATCCAACGCTATATTTTTGAAAAGGAAAGCGCACTTGCGGGCGCACCCTCGCTGCCGGTGATGGGGCTGAAGCTTGTGGCGCCCGTCATTTGGGCGTTCGGCACCGACGCACAGAAAGCCTATTATTTGCCACGTGTGCTGTCTGGCGAAGATTATTGGTGTCAGGGGTTTTCGGAACCCGGCAGTGGATCAGACCTCGCATCGCTGCAATGCAAGGCCGTGCGGAAGGGGGATGAGTATATCGTCAACGGCACCAAGCTTTGGACCACGCATGCGCATCATGCCAACCGCATTTTCTGCCTTGTCCGCACGGACAATAGCGGGCGCAAACAGGCCGGAATCAGCTTCCTCCTCATTGATATGGACACGCCCGGGCTCAATGTCCGGCCGATTAAGAGCATGGCCGGTGACCATGAAGTCAATCAGGTCTTTTTTGAAGACGTGCGCGTGCCTGTTGAAAATCTGGTGGGCGCCGAAGGCCAAGGCTGGCAGATCGCCAAATTTCTGTTGGAGAATGAACGGGGTGGATCCTGCCACGCGCCGCGCCTCAGTTTTGATTTAGACCAGATTGTTCGGCTGTCGCGCACCCAGTCTGACGGGCGCGGGGGCCTATTGAGCGATGATCCCCAATGGCAAAAGCGCGTGGCCGTCAATCGTCTGGCTGTCGATGCCTTGGAAATGATTGAGCTAAAGTTCCTTGCTGATATGGCAAAGGGCCATAAGCCTGCCTCACAAGCCTCGCTGGCGAAGATGCTGGCCTCTAGCCTGCGTCAGGACATTGACCTTCTGGCGATGGATCTGCACGATTTTGCCGGCCTCCAATTGGAAAGCGCACGTCCCTTTTATGGGGCGAATGCGCCCGCGCCTGTTGGATCTTCAGAGGCGCAAGTGGCGGCGGCCCGCTATCTCAATAGCCGCGCCTGGACCATCTTTGGCGGATCAAACGAAGTTCAGGCCAATATCTTGGCGAGCGCCGCGCTGGGCCTATAAATATTGGCCAATGGGGATCTTGTGGCCCTCGCTCGCAAGGTCCCAGAGCCTTTGGCCCAAGCGCGTTACACGGCGGGTGCCGCCGCCTGAATGGCCAAAATACGATCGCGAAACGCATTGCCAATCCACACAAAGGCGGTGCCGGCGATGGCGGAAAAGCTGAGGCTCGCCACCAGCGCCCAGCGCAGAGAATCTGCCCCCAGGCTGGGCGCAAGATAATCGCTCAAGGCGCCTGTGAGAAAGGGCCCAAGGCCCAAGCCAACAATGTTAAAGACCAGCAGCAGCAACGCCCCGGCAAAGGCGCGCTGCCGTGCTGTCACAAGCGTCTGGATCACGGCAACAATCGGGCCGTAATAGGCGATTTGGAAGATCGCGACCATGAACCCAAATACCAACGATGTGGTCAGGTCCGTCGCCAATAATTGCCCAAGGCCCATTACAACTGTTCCGAAAAAGGACATGGCAATAACCCAGACCCGCCAGCGCTCATCCCGCGCACCCAGCCGGTCTGCGAAGAAGCCGCCGCTAAACATCCCAATTGCGCCGCCAATACCCGAAGCCAGAGCCATGAAAAATCCGACGGATGTCAGGGACATATCATGCAGCCGCACATAAAAGGGCACGGTCCAATTCATCAATGAATATTGGCAAAAACCATGCAGCGCGGCGGCGATCATCAAAAAGCGCAGTACCGGCATGCCTGCCAGTTCGCGCAAGGTTACCAGTAGCGTGTCTTGACGATCGCTGGCCTGGACAGGGGGGTCAAACCGCCCGCGCGCAGGCTCGCGTGTTAACAGAACCACGATTGGGGCAAAGGCAACGCCAGCCAGCCCGACAATGGCAAAAACCGTTCGCCAGTCGAACATTTCTGCCAGCTTACCCGTAATGCCATAGCCTGCCATCAAACCCACGGGGAGCGACAGGCCCCAAATCGCCAGCGCCGTGGCGCGTCGATGAGCTGGATAATAATCGGCAATAATTGATTGCGAAGCGGGAATGCTGCCGGCCTCCCCAATGGCGACGCCAATGCGAAACCCAACCAACATTGCAAAATTGCGTGCCAGCCCGCTCAAGGCTGTCATGCCGCTCCAGACGAACAGCGAGATCGCAATGATATTGCGGCGGTTCATCCGGTCGGCCAGGCGCGCAATTGGCAGCGAAAAGGTCGTATAGAAAAGTGCGAAAGACAGCCCCGTGAGCGCGCCCATATGGGCATCCGTCAAATTCAGGTCGGCTTTGATGGGGACCTGCAAAATAGAAATAATGGTGCGATCGACATAGTTAAATGTTGAGACGATGAACAAGATGAACATCGACACAAACCGCGCGCGGCGTTCTCCGTCCTCAATCACTTCGCTATCGGTCTTCACACAGCCATTCCTTCTGCTTGATGGCTCCATCCAGCTGCCATAGCCGCACGCAGTCCAAATGTCATGGCAAGCGCCAAGCCGCCAGCATAGCCAGTGCCATAGGCGCCCCCGGCATCACTGCCCGCTGCAAACAAGCCCGTTATGGGCTGGCCATTGGCATTGAGTACGCGGCCCTCAGCATCAATGGTAAGACCGCCAAAGGTGAAGGTAATCGCGGGGTGGACAATCAGCGCATAATAAGGGGCGGTGTCATAGGGAAGGCAGACATCGGCCCGCGGCGGCGAGAGTGTCTCCCAGCCATCGCGCGTGCGCGCATTATAGTCCAAGATTGTTGCAAGGACCGCAGCCCCGTCAAACCCTTGCGTGTCCGCAAAGGCCGCTACCTCTTCCACCGTCGGCGCAACAATGCCTTTGCCGCCATAGTCCAGCGCCACCTTCATCTTATCAAGGGGCGGGGCGGATTGGACAACGGCCTGCGTGGCATAGCTTTGATGCACCCGATCATCCCAAAAGCACAGTGCGCGTGCGCCGGGTTGTGTCACGGTGTGATAGGTGTTGGTGTGGTCGCCCGTTGTTTCATCGCAAAAGCGTTGTCCCGCCTCGTTCAGCAATAGCGATTGATCGCTATGGTACTGGCTTAAGCCGGTATAATGGCGCTCTAGCCCCCATTCACGGGATTCACTGACAAGGTGACCATAAAAGCCCGGGTTGGTCGCATTCATCACCGCCCCGGCAGACAGGCCCAGTTCTATGCCGGCCCCATCGCTATAGGGGTTGGAACGCAGCAACATATCGCGCGCATTTGGGTGAATATATTTGGCGCGCAAGTCCGGCGATGCTTGAAATCCGCCCGTGGCGAGAATTGTCGCAGTTGCGTGGATATCAATTGCCCCGTCTGGATGCACGGTTCGGGCGCCAAGCACGGCCCCCGTCTCATCATCGCGCAGCAGAGCTTGTGTTTCTGTTTCCAGAGCCAATGCGCCGCCGGCCTGTTCAACCAGACGCACACAGCCGCGAAGATGGTCTATGATATCAATTTGATACCCACGGCCATGAAGGACAGGCATGGCAGGGGAAACAGAAACGCACCGGCGACGAAGCCAGTCTAGCGCAAGCGGATAGGTGCCAAGCACTTGGCGGGCAAGCGCCGCGTCACCCCCACCATAAAGGTCCATACGCCCGGGAGAGGTTGCCGTCCAAAGCACGCCACCAGAGAGAAAAGCCGAGCCGCCAATGTCAGCAGCGCGTTCCACCACGATCACTTTGGCGCCGCGTTCTGCCGCCCAGCCGGCCGCAGAAAGACCCGCCATGCCGCCCCCGATTACGAGTAAGTCGCATTCAAGAACGTCTGCTGGGCCTGCCATTCGTCTCTCCGCCTCGTGGGCTGTTCGGCTTGGTTGTGACCGGTCAGCCCTCTGAATTCAAATTCAAATTCAATAGAAAAGGGGCCGTCCCTGCGGACGACCCCTTTCCCTATGTCGCAGCTTAGAAGCGCACTTCTGCCTGCAGGACAACCGCACGCGGTTCGCCTGCCACGGCAAAAACGTCGCCTGCACCACCGGGCTTGTCGATGCCCAGTGTCGCATAACGTGCGTTGGTCAGATTACGCCCGATCAGCGAAAGCCCCCACTTTTCGTCCGCCGTGAACAGGCGGATGCCGGCGTTCAGGATCGTAAACGCAGGCTGGTAGGACTGCGGGTTAAGACCGATCGCCGCGAAATAGCCCGTGGTGTAGCGGATGTCCGCGTTGACCGAGACGTTCATGGTCGAGGAGAGAGCAAAGTCCTGCGAAACCCCGGCAGTCAGGATCCAGTCCGGCGAACGATAGACGTCCTTACCGGTCAGGTTCTGCGTAGTGGTGGTCGAACCGGTCACAGCGACACAACCGGTCGCAGCGGTCTGGCCAGCATAGCACTGTGCGCCAGGAAAGCTGCGGAACTTTGCGTCATTGTAGGACGCGGTTGCGTGCAGACGAGTGCCGACTGCCGGGCGATAGGTTGCTTCCAGCTCAATGCCTTGAGCCAAAGTATCCGCCGCATTCTGCGTCAAGTAGGTCAGCTGGTTGGCAGCAAGAGCAACGAGCGAAGTGAGCGGCAGGCCCTTGTAGACATACCGATAGCCGATTAGCGAGCCAGTCAACTTATTGTCGAGTGCAGAGCCCTTCAGGCCCACTTCAAAACCGTCAACCGTTTCGGGCTGGAAAGTCAGGCTCTGGATTGTCGACGTCCGCGAGGGAACGCCGGGGTTCGAGAAACCGCCTGCCAGATAGCCAGTCTTATAGGCACCATAGACCATTATATTGTTGCTGGGCTTGTAGCTCACGGTCACTTCGGGCGAGAAATTATCTTCCGACTTCTTGCCGGTAAGGTGATCGTTGACTGCCCGGAATCCCGCGGCGACGTTCGAGTTCACGAAGGTGTAGAACGTGTCTAGTTCTTTGTTCTGATGCGTATACCGGCCACCAGCGGCAACTTCGATCTGCTCGGTCGGCTTATATCGCAACTGGGCGAAGGCCGAGAAGGCCGTGCTTTTGTTGCCCTGCTGGTTGTCGTAAGTGTGCAGCTTGCCGGTGGCGGCATCTGCGCCAGGGCGTCCGTTTAGGCCACCGACAAAGAGGGTGCGGTTATTGTCTTCAAAGTGACCGCCAGCCGCAAAGTTCAGCGGGCCGTCATAGTTGGAAACGGCGCGGAGCTCTTGGTAGAAGCTCTTGTTGCGTTCGTTCGAGTAGGACCAGAAATATGCAAAGGCGGTAGCGTCGGCATTGCCTTGGGTGGTCCAATCGTAATCGTAATAGCCGGTAACCGAGGTCACATCGACGTTACCGAAGCTCTTGCTCAGGCGCAGAATCGGCATCACCGTGACGTTCTTGCTAAACGACTGACCACCATTGTTCTTGTTTACCTGAGGCCAGTTGGCCACGACAGCCGGGCTCATCCAGCCTTGCGACGAGACATCGTTCAGCTTGCAGTCGCCGCGCGTGTCGACATAGGTCGTCGCGCCAATCCGGTCAATTGGGAACGACTGGCCGGGCGTGCAGCCCATGACTTCGCTGAACGACTGCTGGCCCTGCCCTTCAAAGCGGCTGAGCAGCAGCTTGAAGTTCGCAGTCAGACTTTCGCCGCTATATTTCAACGTTAAGCGGCCAGCAATCTTCTCTTCAGCGCCAAGGCGTGATTGGCCTGCCGGCACGAAGGCGTAGGGCGAACCGGCCGGCACGAATGGATCTGCCAAGCCGAGTGCATTGTTTTTGATGTAGCCGCTGTTCTTGCTGCTGAAGAACGCTAGGCGCGCACCCAGGTTGTCGCTGAGCGGGCCGCTTATCGCCGCCTCTACCGACGTTCCGCGGGTGTTGAATTCGTAACCGCCGCGGACAAAGCCAGAGAGTTCGCTGGTCGGATCCGCCGACTTGAAGGCAACCACGCCGCCTGGCGAGTTCTTACCAAAGAAGACGGGCTGCGGCCCCTTGAGGACGTCGACACCAGCGACATCGAACAGCGCATCACTCAGGATGCGGCCGCGGCTGATGGCCACCCCGTCAAAGTCAAGCAGGACCGACTGCTCCACGCCAGCGTCGATGCTGGTCGAGCTGACACCGCGCATGGTGATCGAGGTGCCTGACCCAGTAAAGCCGCGGTCAAGCGAGATTTGGGGCGCGACGATCTTAATGTTTGAAATCGTGGTAATATCGTAGCGGCGAATATCTTCCGGTGTTGCAACCGATGCCGCAACTGGAACGTCGATGAGCTTTTCAGCACGCCCACGTGCAACGACGACAATGGTATTGTCTTCGGCGTCGTTAACGCCATCTTCCGCATAGGCTGCGTGGCCGTTCAGCATTGTTGCAACACATGCGCCAGCCAGTAGGCGCCAAACGAGGCGCTGCGTGCGACGAGCCTTATTAGTCATCATCCACATCATACCACTCCCAATAGCATTTCTATGCCGAGCGTTCTTCGGTCAATCGCGATCCACAATTAAAACGCGCTCGTGACTTGAAGCTATTCGACCGACCGGTCGGCTGTCAAGCAGATTCGACCGTACGGTCGGGTTGGTAACAAATCTACAGTTAAAGCTATGATTTTAAACCTAAAATCTCGCAAGCGATTGCCGCCATTGCGCGCTTGTCAGGCTTGCCATTCGCATTGTGTTGGATCGTTTCCGCAATCACCAAATGCTCTGGCCATTTCTTCTTGCTCAGGCCGACCGCGTCGAGATGGCCTTGCAAATCAGCAAAGCTGATGGGGTCAGATCCGGGCAACATCCGGCACACGGCGCAGCATTGTTCAACCAAGCGGGGATGCGGGACACCCACCACAATGGCCTCAGCAATCGATGCGTGTTGCCGGATCGCAGCCTCTACTTCTGCTGGATCAATGTTAAAGCCACCGCGGATGATCTGGTCTTTGATGCGGCCAACCACCTTTATATAGCCGTCCGGGCCTGCAACAATTTCATCGCCCGTCAGCAAATATCCGTCTGGGGTGAATTGCGGTGTGCCATCACCCAGACCAAGCGCATAGCCCAAGAAGAGCGATGGTCCGCGCACGCCCGCCTGCCCGCGCTGCCCCGGCGGCAAGGCAGTCAGATCAGCGTCAAAAGCCACATCTTCTGTGCCCGCAAACGGGCGGCCATCAGAATGAAAACGCCGCTCGTCATCATCCTCTAGGCGCACCGAAGCATGGCCCATACATTCGGACATGCCAAACATCCGCAGCGCCTCAATGCCCAGCAAGTTGCGCGCGTCGGTGATCAGCTCGGGCGTCATGGCGCTGCCGCCCACGGCAACCGCCCGAAACTGCAATTGGCCCGCCCAAGCGCCTGTCCGCGCGGCTTCCACCATGGCGTATAAATGCGTTGGCACGCAAATGGCCCAAGCGCATTTATATTGCTGCGCCAAATTCAGCGCGTAAACGGCGTTCCACGGATCAACAATGGCCAAGGGATTGCCAAAGGCCAAGCTGAAATGAACGGTGAAGGTAAACCCCGGGGCGCTGTCCCAAGGGACAATGCCCAAAATCGGCTCGCCCGGCTGAAGCCCGGCAATGGTTACACAGCCCCGCGCGGCATAGTTTAGCGCAGCAGGGCCATGCATGACACCTTTGGGCACGCCCGTTGTGCCCGAGGTGAAGCCAATCAGCGCAGTGGCGGCGTCGCGAGGATCGGACGAGCGCACACTTTCTGCCGGCGCGGGATGAAACTCAACTGCCGCAATCGTCCCGGGCGTGGCGGCGGGGCCAATTGACACGCGCAGAACATGGCCAAGTCTGGCCTCCAACACGGCCAGGTCTGCTGCAGACAAGGCGCCAGAATAAGGGCAGATAATGGCCCCCAATTGAGAAACGGCCAGCATGACAACAACCGTCGCCACGTCTTTGCGCCCCTCAATCATCACGCGGGCATTTGCATCAACGCCATAGCGGGCCAGCATTTCCGCCATCGGTTGCGCCTGATGATATAAGGCCGCGCGGGACCATTCGACGCCATGCGCGTCAATCAACGCCAGCGCGTCCTGATCGGCATGGTAAAGCGCTTCAAATTGGGGCCAGAGCCGGGCATCCGACCATGTCAGATCCCCCTCAACAAAATGGTCAGGCAAGCGACTGGCCTCCGTCGACGAGAATGGTCTGTCCCGTCATGAAGCTGCCCGCATCGCTCGCCAATAAGGCAAGGGCGCCACAGACTTCCTCAGCCTTTCCAAGCCGGCCAAGCAGAATACCGCCCAGCAATTTGGCCCGCACGTCGTCCTGCAAGGTTTCGGTCATGCCAGTCTCGATTGAGCCCGGCGCAATTGCGTTGACGCGAATGCCATGGTCTGCCCATTGCGCGGCGAGATCAGCTGTCAGGTGCACGACGGCAGCTTTGGATGTGGTGTAGGGGACAACTTGGCCGTCGTCCGGACGGTAGGACAAATAGGCCCCCACCGATGCGATATTGATGATCGAACCGCCGCCATTCGCAATCATGTGGCGCGCGGCGTGGCGCGAGGACAAAAAGGTGCCGGTGACATTTACGTCCATGACTTTGCGAAAGCCGGACGCTGGAATGTCCTGCGGCAAGCCCCACCAAGAGGCGCCCGCATTATTCACAAGAATGTCGAGCCCGCCCAATTGTGTCACGGCCTGCGTGACGGTGGCGGCAATCGCGTCTTCATCTGCAATGTCGCATTGTAGGCCCAGTGTCGGCGTTCCAAAGCGGGCGGCAATGTCCTGAGCAATCTCCTCGCAATCCGCAACCTTGCGCGAGGCGAACGCCACTGCACAGCCCAGATCGGCCAGCGTTGCACCCATCGCCCGCGCCAGATCACCACGGCCACCCATGATGAGCGCGACTTTGCCCTCTGTGCGGAACAAAGTGCTGGTAAAGCCTCTTTCGAAGCTCATAGCAGTCCTACTTTCTCGATCATGCGGCTGGGGCAGAGGCGAGCAGATCCACGTCCTCAGTAATGAGGATCATTCGACGCCCCTTCATCTTACCCGTATGCCGCACGGCGTCGGCCCATTCATCCGACGCCATTGCAGCGTCATAGGCTTCGCGATCTGCAAATGTCAGAACGGCATGGCCATCCCATGCGGGAGCCCCAGGATTATCAAAATCCTGAAGCACCCGGCCATGGCGATAGGCCAACAACCCGGGCAAACGCCGAGCCATGTCCGCATGCTCCCCGCGCCACCAAACCGTGAATTGTTCTTGCGTCCATTCCGGTGGGCGGCTGGCGACGACGACCATGCTGACAGCCATTCTTACTCTCCGATCCTTTTTAAGTCCTAAGGCCCGCGAGCCTTACTTGCCAGTCCAAACCGGCTTGCGCTTTTCGAGGAACGCAGCAACGCCTTCCTTCGCGTCGGCCGAGTGGTGGACCACGTTGCACGTCATGGTTTCGAGCGTGATCAACGAGTTGGTGTCCGCATCCATGCCGCGGTTGACGGCCATCTTGGTCATCCACATGCAGAACGGGCTCTTATCAATCAACGGTGCGCAGAAGTCTTGGATCAGCTGGTCCAGCTGGTCGCTCGGCGCTGAGGCGTTGCACAGGCCCCATTCCACGCACTCCTTGCCAGATAGCAGCTTGCCAGTGAGAATCAGCTCCTTCGACTTGCGCATGCCAATGTAGCGCGGCAGGCGATAGATTGGCCCCGCACCGCCAAACAGCGCGCGGCGAATGTGGAAATCACCAATCTTCGCGTCATCAGCGGCAAGGCCGAAGTCACACGAAATGAACAGTTCAAAGCCACCGGCAACGGCATAGCCTTCAACGCAGGCAATGGTCGGCTTCTTCATGTTATAAATTTTGTCATAGGTGCGCGCCGAATCAATGGCGAGCTGCAACGACGTGCTGGTTTCATGCAGAACGGGGCCCACAAGCTGGCCCAAATCAGCCCCAGCGCAGAAGGTGTTGCCACGGCCGCGGAAGACAACGGCCAAAACCTTATCGTCTTCTGCAACCCGGTCCACGGCGGCCTCAAGGTCACGCAGAAGCTGCGGGCTGACGCAGTTCTTCACATGCGGGCGATTCAGCCAAACCGTTGCAATTCCATTGTCCGCCACTTCAACTTGAATGACATCTTTTTCTTCGACAGCCATGTGCATCTCCTGTAAAAATTACTTAACCACGGCACCCCACTAGTCACAGACTTGCAACTATCGACCGACCGTTCGGGTGACTACGTATCTTCTCTCCATCCCTCTGTCAATCTGGCTTGCCCTGCCGATTATCGCCTTTGGTCCGCACGCGCCATTAGGGCAAGCGGACCAGCAGACGCCCAGAATTGGTGCCCATGAATAGCGCCGCGAATGCACTGGGCACCTGCTCTAACCCCTCGCGTATGTCGAGATCGGCTTGGAGGGTGCCGGCTGCAACAAGATCAGCAATTGGCGCCAGAAAATCTTGCCGCCACTGATCATTGGCCAGCACATCTGTCACCCGAAAGCCGCGCATCTGCGCTGTGCGAGCCACAAGGTTCCATAAATTTGCGGGGCCGGGCTGGGGGTCTTCCACCCCATAGCCACTAATCATCCCGCACAAGGCAATGCGGCCATCTTTGGCAATTGCCTCAATGGCGATTTCAAGTTGTTCACCGCCGACATTGTCAAACACAACATCAATGCCGTTTGGAAAGGACCCAAGAACCGACGCCCCCAGGTCAGGATCGGCCTTATAATCTAGGCACAGGTCATAGCCATAGTCCTGCACCGCGCGCGCGCATTTGGCTTGGCCCCCGGCAATCCCAACAATTCGGGAGGCGCCCGCCGCCCGGGCCAACTGACCGACAAGCGATCCAACAGCGCCTGCAGCGCCTGTCACCAAGACGGTGTCGCCCGACTGCATTTGGGCAATGTCAAACAGGCCATAGGCCGCCGTCAGGCCAATCGTGCCGTAACAATGGAGATGCAGGGCAAGATCATCTGAGGCGGGCACACGCACCAACCCCGCGGCTGGCACACAGACATAATCGGACCACGTGCCAAAGCCCCAGGCAAAATCGCCCACGCGCAAGGCAGCATCCTGGCTGGCAACAACTTCACCCAACACCATCCCGCGGACGGGCTGCCCCAGTGGCAGTGGCACGGCATAGGCACCGCCCTGCCCCAAGACATTGCGAATGGCCGGGTCCATCGCAAGATAATGCGTGCGCAGCAAAACCTGCCCAACATCAGGCTGCTCTATTGCAGACTCAATCAGGGCGAAGTCGTCACACTTGGGAAGTGCAATCGGCCTTTGCGCCAGAACCCATTGGCGATTAACATCGGCCTGCGCCGCGCCACCCAAAGGACGTGTCATTACGCGGCAAGAAAGGGGGCGGCCGCCATCCAAGCGGCAATGCCACCGGCTGGAATACCGCAGATAAACGCCTCGGCAATTTCATCATCGCTGGCGCCGGCATTGCGCGCGCCGCGGACATGCGTTGCCGTCATCGGGCTATAGTCCGCGGCCAAGATCGACAGCAGCAGAAACTCCCCGTGTTTGGGGCTGAGCGGATTGGCATCAATGCTGCCCCGACGCATCAGGTAATAGGCATCGGCGCCCAGCGGCAGGCGATCGAGCATGACTTGCAAAGGCACCGGGACTTGCCCGAAATAGCTTTCAAAATTCTGGCGCGCTTCGCCGGGCGCCACGGCGATTTGAGTGACGGGCGCTGCTTCCTCAGCCGGCCCATAGACTTTCGCCAGGAGCGACTCGAACGTCATTGCCGCCGCTTCACCGCGCAGACTGCACAGCACAATCAGGCCGGCGACAGCTTGGTCAACTGTCATGCCCAGCTTGGCCCCGCGCTCTAATTCCGTCAGCGCCAGCGCATCCTTCCCCCGTGCGACAGCGGCCACCGCAACCATCAACGCCTTCATGTTTGCCGGGATGGCGCCATCCGTTTCAATGATCTGCCGAAACAGGCGATAGCCCGACACCGTGTAGGGCGCATAGCGGCGCAAGAGGGGGGAATCTTCAAGTCGCGTCGTCATTTTCTGGTCCATCCTTCACTCTGATGATTTCGATGAGCGTCCGGCTGCTTGTCAAGCAATAAAGTCGACCGCTCGGTTGACAACCGACCGGACGGTCGATTACGAATGTCTTATGTGCATGACTGGCACACGTATCGCAACAGTGAACAGAGATCGGCGAACCCATGTTTTTTGAGCAATCCGAAAAATCCAAACACTGGATGGCCCGCGTCCAAAAATTCATGGATGAAAACATCTATCCCAATATTCCCGTCTATGAGGAACAGCGTGCCGCGCTGGACCGCTGGACTGAAATTCCGCCAATTTTTGAAGAACTAAAAGCCAAGGCACGTGCCGAAGGGCTGTGGAACATCTTCATGCCGCCGTCAGAGCATGACGATGAATTCTTCACCAGCGTGGGCCTCACCAATCTTGAATATGCGCCCATTGCTGAGCTGATGGGCCGTGTCTCTTGGGCAACGGAAGTGTTCAACTGCATGGCCCCGGACACGGGGAATTTTGAAGTGCTGCACCGCTATGGCACGCCCGCACAAAAGCAGCGCTATATGATCCCGCTTGCCAATGGCGAGACGCGGTCCGCCTTTCTAATGACGGAGCCGGATGTCGCCTCGTCAGACGCCCGAAACATTCAAACAGAAATCCGCCGCGAGGGGGATGAGTATGTGATTAATGGCCGCAAATGGTGGTCCTCGGGCGCGGGACATCCCAAGTGCGATTTCTTCATCTTGATGGGCAAAACGGACCCGTCCGCTGAACCCTATCGCCAGCAGTCAATGGTCATTGTGCCGCGCGATGCCAAGGGCATTGAAATTGTCCGCTTCCTGCCAGTCTTTGGCTATGATCACGCGCCGCATGGCCATTTTGAAGTCAAGCTGAACAACGTCCGCATCCCGGCAGATCATATGCTGGTTGGCGAGGGCTGCGGCTTTGAAATTGCGCAAGGCCGGCTTGGGCCGGGGCGCATCCACCACACCATGCGCAACATCGCGACAGCCGAAGTGGCGCTGGAAAAGATGGTTCGCAGGCTCAGCGCGCGCATCACTTTTGGCAAGCCAATCATCGAACATAGCGTGTGGGAACAGCGCATTGCCGAAGCCCGCACCGATATTGAGATGATGCGGCTGCTCTGCCTCAAGGCCGCACATATGATGGACACCGTTGGCAATAAGGCGGCCCGTGCCGAGATTGCCATGATCAAAATCTGCGCCCCGCGCATCACCCAACGCATTGTCGATGAAGCCATCCAAGCGCATGGCGGCGGCGGCGTGAGCGATGATTTTGGCCTTGCCGAGCTGTACGCGAATACACGCATCGTTCGCCTGACAGACGGCCCTGACGAAGTTCATTGCCGCCAGCTCTCGCACCTAGAAGCGAAGAAATATCGGTGAGCGAAGTGCACACAGAAGGGGCCCGTAGCGACGTGACCGCGATTAAAAAATATATCGGCCAGGTCGGCGACGTTCGCACCGGCGCGGAGTTTGATGTTGCGCGACTGGAACAATATCTGGCTGCGGCGATCCCCGGCTTTGCGGGTCCGCTCAGTGTGAAGCAATTTGATGGGGGGCAATCAAACCCCACTTATCTTTTGACAACACCGGGCGCCCGCTATGTCATGCGGCGTAAGCCACCTGGCGTGCTGTTGAAATCGGCCCATGCGGTGGACCGTGAATTTCGCGTAACCAAGGCACTTAAGTCGGTGGGCTATCCAGTGCCAGAACCACTATGTCTGTGTGAAGACCCCGATATCATTGGCACAATATTCTATGTGATGGAGCATGTGGAAGGCCGGGTGTTTTGGGATTCCAAAATGCCCGATCTGTCCCCTGAAGAGCGCGCCGCCATTTATGACTCGGCCAATGAAACGCTCGCACGGCTCCATCAGATTGATTATACAGCGATTGGCTTGGAAGATTATGGCCGGCCCGGCAATTATTTTGCCCGTCAGATCAGCCGTTGGTCGCAGCAATATCAACAGTCGCAGACGCGCACGATAGACGCGATGGATAAGCTGATTGACTGGCTGCCCACCGTTGTGCCGGAAGACGATGGTCGCTCAACCATCATTCATGGCGATTTCTCGTTCCACAATTTGATTGTGCACCCCACCGAGCCGCGCGTGATTGCCGTGATTGATTGGGAACTTTCAACCATTGGGCATCCCTTGGGCGATCTCATGTATCATTGCATGGAATGGTATCGGCCCGAAGGCGTGGATGATCGTGGCACCTTGCGCGGGGCAGATTTGGCAGCGCTTGGCATCCCAAATTTGGAGGCCTATGTCGCCGCCTATTGCGCGCGCACGGGCATTGAGGTGGGCGCGGCGTTCGGCTTTTATCGTGCGTTCAACCTGTTCCGTGTTGCTGCCATTTTGCAAGGCGTGGCAGGTCGTCTGCGCGATGGCGTGGCGACGGACAGCAGCGCCGAACGGATCATTGCGCGGATTGAACCTCTGGCCAATGCCGCCCTTGCCGAGGCACGCGCGGCAGGCGCTGAAATTTAAGTCCGTATACCTGCGTCTACGCTGATGGAAATAAGGCCGCGCATGACCCTGCGGGCCTTGGCCTTACAGCGCCATGCCCAGCGCCTGCGCGTCAAGAACGGCATTAGCCATGCGCCGCGCAGCCACACAATCCCCAATGCGATGGACGCGGGCAGGCGCAAAGGCCGCCTCGTCTGCCAAATGCAACGGCGCCCGGCCTGTTTGCAGCACAATCAGATCACACGGCACATCGTCCAGCGCGCCACTTGTCATGTCGATCAGCTGGGCGTTGCCACCATCGGCGCCAAATAACTGCGTCAAAACCCGGAACCGCGTGTTGCCGCGGCCAAGCCGGGCAAGCAGCGGCCCAGTGCTTTCCACGGGGATTTGATAGCCGATTGATGCCGAGGGTGTCACATAGGTAACGGACCAGCCAGCAACGACCAGCGCCTCGGCCACGCCGTAATTCCACCAAAAGCCTGTGCCGTCATCCACCATGATGGCACGTCCCTCGCCAGTTGGCGGCGGTGCGCCATCGGCCAGAACCGTCCACCAACTCATCATGTTGTTGTGGCTAAACTCAGCCGGAAGCGGCAGGGCTTCGGCGCCAATTGCGATGACAACATCGTCAAAATCTGCCCCCAGATCCGCCAGCCCCGTCACCTGTCTGCCGAGATGGATCGGAACAGAAAGGCGCCGCAAATCCGTCTGATAAAAGTCAATCAGCTTGCGTAAACCCGCACGATGCGGAACCGACGCTGCATAGAGAAACTGGCCGCCCACGCCATCTTTAGCCTCAAATATCTGGGGCTTGTGGCCCCGCAGGGCTGTCGCGCGTGCCAGTTCAAGGCCGGCTGGGCCGCCCCCAATAATCGCAATCTTGCGCTCGCCTGTGACGGGCGCCTTGCCGTGAAATGGAGCAATCCGCTCGCGCCCTGCACCGGGGTTAACCGCGCAATGCAAATGCGGCGCAAAGGCGCGGCAATCTTGATTAAGGCCCAAACAGGGGCGGACGCGTTCAAACTGGCCCTCACGCACGCGATCCAGCCAATCGGGATCGGCAATAAACGCGCGCGCCATGCCAATCAGATCCGCTTGGCCCTCGGCTAAAATCTGTTCAGCAAGATCAGGTCGCGTGATGCGCTGACCAACAATGACGGGCAGGTCGCACGCCGCGCGGACAATGCCCGCCGCGCGTGCGGCCGTGGCTTCGGGCTGCGTCAGGTCTTTTACATAGGCGCCGCGCGTGCCCAGCGTGATGCTGATATAATCAACCCCGCCAAGCGTCTGAAGCTGGTCGACAATGCGCAGCGTGTCACTTAGCTCAATGCCGTCGCCCGTTTCTTCATCCGCACTCAATCGCACGCCCAATATGAAATCATCGCCGCACTGGGTGCGGATGTCAGCAATCACCTCTTGCAAGAAGCGAAAGCGGCGTTGCGGATCCCCCCCATAGGCGTCGTCACGATGATTGGTGGCGGGAGACAGGAATTGCGCAGGCAGATAGCCATGGGCTGCATGAATTTCTGTCCCGGCATGGCCCGTGGCTTTTAAATTGGCGGCAGAATGGCCAAAGGCTGCGACAATTTCGGCAATGTCATTCTGCTCCATTTGGCGCGGCGAAAACGGGTCCCGCGGCGACCGAATGGGCGAGGGGCCCATTGCAGGAATATCGCTATCCATCCCAATTAGCTCGCGGCCCAAATGAACCAGCTGGCCAATGGGCACAACGCCATAGCCGCGCATCATGTGCGCACGTTCCGCCAGCCCCGGCAGGACATGGTCGCTATAATCCTCCACCAGCACGCGTTGACGCCGAGCAGAGGAGGGGTGCACCACAGCCGCGCCCGTCACAATCATCCCGGGGCGGGTAGCTGCGCGGCGGCGATAATATTCAATATCGTCTTCCGTTATGGCGCCATCGCGCAACATACTGGTGCCATGGGGCAAAATGACAACGCGGTTTTGCAGCGTCTCGCCGCCAATGGCCAATGGCGTGAACAGACGCGGATAGGCCGGATGGTTTGCGCCGTTTTGCCCCGCAGTCGCAGCCTTGGTCATATCGCGGTCATCCCCCCGTCAATGACCAATTCTGCGCCTGTCATATAAGCTGAGTCATCACTGGCTAGGAACAGCGCAGCTGCGGCAACATCTTCTGGCTTACCAAAGCGGCCCAGCGGCGTATGCGCGAGAAAGGCTTGCGCTGTTGCGGGGTCGGAATAGGCGGTGGCCGTCAGCGGTGTTTCGATGTGGCCGGGATGAAGGGAATTGGCCCGAACCCCATTGCCCAGTTCGGCGCATTCAACGGCAATACATTTGGTGAGCATACGGACGCCACCTTTGGCGGCTGAGTAAGACGAGGCATTATTGCCCGCCACAATCCCCCGCACCGACGACATATTGATGATCGAGCCGCGCCCAGATTTCTCCAACAACGGCAGAAGCGCCCGGGTTGCCATGAAGACACTGTCCAAATTAACCGCGATGATCGCCCGCCATGTTTCTAGGCTGGTCTCGCGGATCGATCGGAAGCTCCCATAGCCCGCATTGTTCACCAAAATGTCGAGCTGGCCATAATCGCGGGCGATCAGGTCAGTCGCGGCTTGCCACCCTGCCTCGTCCGTCACATCCATAACAAGCGGCTGATGCCCGCTGCCGGGCAGGTCTTTCACGATAGCCGCCAGCGCATCTGCGGACCGGTCAGTCGCAACGACCTGAGCTCCCTCGGCTGCAAAGCGCTGGGCAATGGCAAGGCCAATGCCAGAGGCTGCACCACTGACCAGGGCGATACGACCGTCCAATTGGCCCATTAATCGGCACCCTTTTCGTCAATATCCACTTTGCTCAGCGCAAGCAGGCTTTCAAATTCAGGATTGCGGCGCGCTAAGAGTGCATCGGTGCGTTCCCGAATTGAGTTATCATAATTGTTGGAGGTCAGCAGATAAAATTGGCGGCGGTCCATGGCCTCAAACACCATATCTGCGACAGCTTCGGGAGAGATGGCGCTGCGATAGAGATTATCGGCAATGGCTTGCAATTCAGGCGTTTCAGCAGCAGCGCCCTGTTCGGGGGCCAAATCCTGCGGCCGATTGCGTTCAGAATGATAAATATTGGTGTTGACCAAGCCGGGGCAGAGCAACGTCACGCCAATTGGCGAGTTAATATCACGCAGCGAAGCATAGAGCGCCTCGGTGGCACGCACGGCACCATGTTTGGACGCGCTGTACACAGGCGAGCCAGACCCGCTGATCAGGCCTGCGACAGAGGCTGTGGTCACGACATGGCCATCCACGCCGGATTCAATCATCCGCGGAATGAATGCACGGATCCCATGGACAACGCCCATCATGTTCACGTCAAACGACCAGCGCCAATCTTCTAGAGGGAATTCCCAAATCGGGCGATACCGGCCTGATGGAACAATCCCAGCATTATTCACGAGCACGTGGACGGCGCCGAAATGATCCCAAGCTTTATCGGCCATCGCCTGAACTTCATCTTGGCTCGACACATCAACGCGGACGGCAATCGCCTCACCCCCGGCGCCAACAATATCAGCAGCCGTTGCCTGCGCGGTCGGCAAATCAATATCTGCCACAACAATCTTCATGCCCGCTTTTGCAAACAGCCGGGCCATGGCGGCACCCATGCCACTGCCCGCGCCGGTAATCACAGCAACTTTACCAGACCAATCGCGCATAAATGCCTCCAAATGCCTTTTTGATATGTCAATTGAATAGGCGACCGACCGGTCGGACGTCAACTACTCAATCACGCGTCTACGCCATTGACAGCGTTAAATAACGGGCCCTAGATGTCTCGACCGTCCAGTTGGGCGGGCCGTTAGTTTCTTTATGAAAGTCAGTCGTGACCGTCTCAAATTCTCTCTTAACGACGCCTTTATTGCAGATAAATGCGCCAAAGTCGTTGGCTGGCTATGCCCGTTTTCGTGAAGTGATCGATCATGATTCTGCGCTTCCCGCGCGGATCAAAGCGCTGTTCGTTGCGGTTGCCGCAAGCACCAAAGGTTATGTCGAGATGGCCGCGCGCGAATTAAAACGCGGGCAAGAAGCGGGCCTCAGCTTTGAAGAAGCGGCCGCGGGGATCACCATTTTGTGCAGCGTCCGCGGCGAAGGCGCGGCACTGCGATTTCATGAGATTGTGACCAGCCTTTATACTGACCGGCCAAATCCCGACGCCGTCGCCAACCAGATCACGGTGCAGCCAAACGAAGCCCGAGATAATTTTCTGGCCTATTTCGGCACGATGCCAGTCTCGCTGGGCAAGCTGTTGGATCATATTCCGTTGGCAGCAGACGCCTATTATTTGATGCGCGAAGGCACGTTGGCAACAACGCCCATTGGCAAGAAAAATGCTGAACTCCTGCTCGTCGCCGTGATTGCGGCGGATTATCATCCGCTGGCTGCCGTGCACGCGCGCGGCGCGCTGACGGCAGGCGCCAGCGAAACGGAATTATATGAGGCCATTCTCTGCGCTGTGCCCGTCAGTGGCCTGTCGGCATGGGTTGCTACAATCAATGCTCTGGAGGGACAATGACCAGCACTCAAAACGGGCGTCTGGCAGGTAAAGTTGCGCTGGTCACAGGGGCCGCACAAGGCATTGGTGCCGCCATTGTCAAAACCTTCATCCGTGAAGGGGCGATCGTCTATATTGCGGATATTGCCACTGACGCTGGCCAAGCGCTTGCGCACGACATCACGGCATCTGGCGGTGTGGCACGCTTCATCACGCTAGATGTGTCTGATGAACAAAATTGGCGCGATGTGCTTGCCACCATCGAGGCAGATGAGGGTAAGTTAGACATTCTCGTCAACAATGCCGGCATTGCCTTGTCCATCATGCCCATCGACAAGCGGCCCGTTGCCGATTGGGATCGGGTGATGACCATCAATGCCCGCAGCGTATTTTTGGGGACGCATCATGCCATTCCCGTCATGCTCCGCAATGGCGGCGGGTCAATCGTCAACCTATCCTCCGTAGCGGCGCTGGGCCAATGGCAAAATATGGAAGCCAGCTATGCTGCCAGCAAGGCGGCTGTCCGGGTCTTTACCAAAACCGTGGGCACGCAATATGCAGCACAAGGCATTCGGTGCAATTCCGTCCACCCCGGGCCAATTGAAACAGATATGGTGCGCGCCGTTCTTGCGGCTGACCCCGCCGTGCTGGCCAGCCGATTAACGCGTGTCCCCATGGCGCGGTTGGGGCAGGCAGAAGAAGTGGCGGCAGCGGTGCTGTTTCTCGCAAGCGACGAGGCCAGCTACATTACGGCTGCGGAAATCTCTGTAGATGGGGGCGCGGTTGCCCAGTGACATCGTCGTTCAAACGAAACAGATTTGCATGAGCCGTGGCTCGTCTCTAAGGAATCAAAATGACCAAAACTAAACGCGCCGTTCGGACAAACACCGACGCTCACGACGAAAAGCGCATGGCCATTTTACAGCACGGCGCCACTTTGTTTGACCAAGTTGGTTACCACAAAGCCAGTATGCAAATGCTTGCGGACGAAGTGGGGTTGGGCAAGCCCACGCTCTATCATTATTTTAAGTCGAAAGTGGACATCCTCTACGCGATCCATGAACTGCATATGGACGCCCTGTTGGATGGTCTTGAAAATCTGTCTCGGGCCACGGTCCCGCCGTCAGAACGGCTCTTGATGGCCTGCACTGACATCTTGACGCAAATTGCCGAACATCCCGGCTATGTCCGCGCTTTTATGGATCATTATAATGATCTTGAAGGGGAAATGCGCAAAAAAATCCGCACCCGGCGCAACGAGTATTTGTCCCTGATTTCCAAATCGATTCAGGAAGGAATCGACTCAGGTGAATTTGCCCCGCGCGATGTGGAACTAACCACGTTTGCATTTCTTGGCATGTGCAACTGGGCCTATAAATGGTATCCGCGCATCCATAAAAAACGCCCGCCTGCCGATGTGGCAAAGGAGCTGTGCGGTACCTTCATTCTTGGATTGCAAGCGCGGCCCTAAGGACCATCGCGGACCTTGGCTCAGCCGGAGGCCCGCTCCGCCTGCTGCCAGGCAAGAGCGCATAGCTCTGGAAACTGGGCGGCGCGCTGGCTGGCGTGGGCACTGGCCGCCGTGCCTTGCAGAACCCGCCCTTTAATCCCGTGGAAAATGGCGGCTAGGCGGAAAAAGTTAAACGCCATATAAAAGCCAAAAGCCGGCAAGCCGCTTTGGCCTGTGCGCGCGCAATAAGCTGCCACATAGTCTGACTCACTGGGCAGCCCCAAAGCGATGGGGTTCTGATTGCCAAGGCCCGCAACAATGTGCGGCGGCATCCGGTACATCATCGCATTATAGGCAAAATCAGCTGCGGGATGGCCCAGCGTAGACAATTCCCAATCCAAGACCGCCACAACTTTTGGTTCAGTCGGATGGAAGATCAAATTATCGATCCGAAAGTCGCCATGAATCAAGCTTGTCTTGTCATCATCAGCGGGAATATTGTTACGAAACCAGTCAATCACGCGGTCAAGATTTTCATCACGACCCGCGTCTAAATTGTCTTCATATTGGCGGGACCAGCGGGCAATTTGCCGCTCAAAATAATTGCCGGGCCGGCCAAACTCCCCAAGACCAATTGCTTCGTAATTGACTTGGTGCAGCCGCGCCATGGCATCGTTCATCGCATCATAAATTGCGGCGCGATCGGCCTTGGGCGTGTCCGCCAGCGCAGCATCCCAAAAAATGCGGCCCTCAACCATATCCATGACATAAAAGGGCGTGCCAATAATCGCGGGGTCCATGCACAGCGCATGGACCTGCGCGACGGGATAATCTGCTTTTGCCAGTGCGATCAGCACCTGTGCCTCACGCTCAATCGCGTGTGCGCCTTTCAGCAAAGGGCCGGGCGGCTTACGCCGCAAGACATAGCGATGGCCCGGCGTTGTCAGCAAATAGGTGGGGTTAGATTGGCCGCCGCGAAACTGCTGGACCATCAAGGGGCCGGCAAAGCCCGGCAGATTGGCAGTCAGCCAGTTTTCCAACGCAGCTTCATCAAAGCCATAGCCCGGGCGGACGGCCGTGGTGCCACTATTTACTTCCACGGTGGTCCCCCGGCTGAGCCTTTAAATAGTCACGCTTAACCTTCTTGGCCAAAGACCATTTGTGCACCTCAGTGGGGCCATCATAAATTCGAAAAGCTCGGATTTCGCGGAATACCTGCTCAACAATTGTGTCCCCCGAAACACCTGTTCCGCCCATGATCTGGACACACCGGTCCGCAACACGCATCAACGCCTCAGACACAGCAACTTTGGTCATTGAGCTTTCCGCCGTCCCAAGCGAGCCGCCATCCAGAACACTGGCGCACCAATCAATCATCAGCTCAGACTGCTGAAGATCAATCAGATTTTCCGCCAGCATAAAGCCCACGCCTTCGTGGTCGACCAGCAATTTGCCAAAGGCTTCGCGCTGGCAGGCATAGTCGGTCGCAATTTCATGCGCGCGCGTGGCGGAACCAAGCCAGCGCATACAATGCGACAAACGGGCTGGGCTAAGCCGGATTTGGGCATAGGAAAAGCCTTGTCCGCTTTCGCCCAGCATTTGATCGGCTGGGACACGCAGATTGTCGATCATAACAACGGCATGGCCGCCGGGCATAGAGCTATCAATCGTATCAAGCAACCGCTCAATCCGGATGGCGGGGTTCGGCAGATCGACAAGGAACATACAGGCGCCATCATCCGATTTGGCCATGATGATGCCGACTTGCGCCCCTTGGGCCCCCGTAATGAACGCCTTGCGGCCATGAATGACCCAATGATTGCCATCCAAATGGCAGCGCGTTTGCATCATGGATGGGTCAGCCCCGGCGCCGCCTTCGGCTGCAGGTTCAGTCATGAAAAAGGCTGATCGCGCTGTTCCCGCGACCAGCGGTGCCAAGAACCGTGCTTTCTGATCCGGCGAGCCGACTTTGCCGAGCAGGTACATATTGCCCTCATCTGGCGCCATCGTGTTGACGGCAACAGGCCCCAAAGGTGACAGGCCAGACCGCTTGAGAACAATGGCCGTTTCACGTTGGCTGAGATGCGCACCATCCTCTAAGATATGCGGCGTCAGCACCCCGGCGGCCTTTGCCAAAGTGCGCAACTCGGCCACCACATCTTCGGAGGGGCCATGTCCGTGCACGTTGAGCCGCGGGTCTTTTTCATATGGAATGACCACATCGCGCACAAAGGCTTCGACTCGATCCGCGATGATCGTGGCACGTTGCGTCATTATTGAGGTTCCTTGCTTTACCAAATCGACCTTGCTTTACAGCGATTGGCCATCATCCACATCAATAGTCGCACCCGTGGTATAGGCAGAGGCGTCGCTGGCAAAATACAGCATAATGCCATCTAAGCCCTCAACAGGTTGTAAGCGGCGACGATGAAAGCGCGCAATATGGGCTTTGCCGCCTTCGCTGTTAAACCAATCGCCTGCCATCTCGGTTGCAATATAGCCGGGCTGCACCGTGTTGACGTTAATGCCTTGGCGAACCCACTCTCTGGCCATGTTGCGCCCAAGATGCGCAACAGCCGCCTTGGTTGCGGCATAGGCGCTATCGCCTTCGCCGGTGAGGTGCGATGTGATGGAGCCAATTAATATGATTCTGCCGCGGCCCGTTTCAGCGCTGCCAGCCCTGATAAGGCGACGTGCCCCTTCCCGCGCGGTCAGATAAACACCTGTTAAATTGGTGTCGTGCACCTGACGCACAGCCGCCAAGGGCACATCTGTTGCGCGCCCAGACGCCTGCGTGCCGGCATTGGCGATGATGATATCCACCACGCCAAATTTTTCTTCCGCTTGGACATAGGCCGCTATAACCGAGGCCTCGTCCGTTACATCCAGCGTGACCGCAAGGGCTTTATCGCCAATGCTGTGGGCCAGGTCTGTAATGCGATCAAGGCGGCGTGCACCCAACACCACATTGGCGCCAGCCTGCGCATAAAGCGATGCAAAATGTGCGCCCAAGCCCGACGACGCGCCGGTGATAAGGCAGGTGCGCCCCGCAAGAAGAGTGTCGCGCATTCTTAAGGTCCTTCTGATCTGTCAAACACGCCATGACGCCAAGATCGGCGGCTTCCCATCCACCATTTGTGCAGTCCCTGCCGCATGCAACGCAGCGGGCGGCTTTTGGTCACAGCGTGCTTGTCACGCGGCCGCGCGGATCAGGCGTCGCCGCTGGCTTCCAGCATCTTAATAATGCCCGAAAAATCGACTTGGCCTTGGTCAAGGTCTGCAAACGCCTGATAGAGCTCGGCCGCGCGCGCGCCCATCGGAACAGCGGCATTCACCTGCTCTGCCGCTTGCATGGCGAGCAGCAAGTCTTTGAGCATAAGGTTGGTGGCAAAGCCGCCGCGATACTCATCATCTGCTGGGCTTTGCGGGCC
>JACCEE010611152.1_pt1 | contig 31448 bp, 21 predicted proteins | sample 7449931 | NCBI WGS metagenome assembly JACCEE01 (sample SAMN15323457, study PRJNA562643) | freshwater metagenome | isolation source: river surface water | place: USA:Blue River Watershed | collected 2017-08-19 | reverse complement strand
TACTACTGCCATTACACAGAATGAATATGGCAAGGGGTTGGAAGCCGCACTTCAATTAGTTGAGTTTTATAAAAAGAATAATCAACTTGACAAAGCGCTGGCCAAGCAACAGCAGATTATTCTTTGCCAAAACAATCTTGAAAAAGACCAACAGCGTAAATTCAAGTTTCAAGGAGCCTTGACTTTTGCCGCCGATAATCTACTTTTCAATGATATTACCGGAAAACGGGCTGATTCGCAGAACTGGATTAATTTAGGACTCTTTAAGCTAACCCCATTTACTTCACTGGTTTTTGGTGTTGCGTTAGTATTCATTGTTATCCTGATCTACCAGCTTTTAAAACTGAGTAAAACAACCAAGCTTGTTAAGCAACAAAACATCGAGAACCGTAAGCAAAAAGAGGAGATTCGTCGACAAAACGCAAGGTTAGAAGAGATCAACCGCGACTTACATACTGCAAAAGAAAAAGCAGAAGATGCAGCCCAGAGCAAATCCTTGTTTCTTGCCAATATGAGTCATGAAATAAGAACTCCGATGAATGGTATAATTGGGATGTCAAATATGTTAAAAAAGACTACTTTGACAAATGAGCAATCAGATGCACTCAATATTATAGTAAACTCTGCTGAAAACCTTGTTACCATAATCAATGAGATCCTTGATTTTTCTAAGATAGAATCTGGAAATCTTGATCTTGAAAACATTGCTTTCGACCTTCATCATGAAATCAATAATGTAACAAAATTACTGAAGACCAAAGCTGAAGAAAAAGGGCTTACGCTTAATAGTAGTATATCTCCTTTTGTACCTCATTGGGTTTCTGGTGATCCTGTCAGATTCAAGCAGATTTTGATTAATCTTGTAAATAATGGGATTAAATTCACAGAGAAAGGTTATGTAAGGATTTCCGTCACCGTTGAGGACAGAATAAGTAATAGGAGTGTCATAAGAATTGAGGTCACAGACACCGGCATTGGTATAGCAGAAGAGACAAAAAAGAAACTTTTCAAGATATTCTCGCAGGCGGATGCATCCTTTACCCGTCGTTTTGGGGGAACGGGATTAGGATTGGTGATCAGTAAGAATTTAGTAGAAAGAATGGGCGGATATTTAGGCGTTGAAAGTAAACTTGGGCAAGGCAGTACATTCTGGTTTACATTAACGCTAGATGAAGCCATCCCCAAACAGCCCATAGTAAAGAATGACACTCAAACTCCCGGTAATACATCTCAAGTTGAACAAGAGAATAAACCAGTTGGGCCTGTTCAGAAAAGGAAGATACTTTTAGCCGAAGACAATTTGGTTAATCAGAAGGTAGCCTCAATGGTTATTACACGATTAGGGCATTCTGTTGATGTTGCAGGAAATGGGTTAGAAGCACTTGATAAGTTCAAGCAGAACCAGTATGATCTAATTTTGATGGACATTATGATGCCTGAAATGGATGGTTTAGAGGCAACGATGGCTATTCGAGAGGTAGAGCGAAATGATCCATCTAGAAAACCCATTAGAATAATTGCTTTAACCGCTAATGCGATGAGAGAAGACAGGGAGCGATGTATGACAGCGGGAATGGATGATTACCTGAGCAAACCTTTTAAACCAGAGGATTTGGAAAAGGTTTTACCTTAAAGTTAAAGGCTCAATCTTGTTCAATAGATTAGGAAAAGAGAGCCGATCGTTCTTGAACCTAATTTGATAAAACAAAAAAAGAAGGAGTGATCTTAAAGATGACTCCTTCTTTTTTGAGGTCTCGAGCGGATTCGAACCGCTGTACAAGGTTTTGCAGACCTCTGCCTAGCCACTCGGCCACGAGACCCGTTATGGGACTGCAAAGGTAAACAACTTTCCCACTTTTCCAAAACTTGTTTTCAAACAATGAGAATTATAGCAAGATGAAATGCCAATTAAGAAAAGCAGCTCCAACTGTTTATCATTGGGTGATCCGCAATAAAAGATATACCTTTGCAACCTTGGAAGAATGAGACCAATAAAAGCGGGTCTATTCAGGTGATAAATATTGGAAATTATGACAGACAGTCCTATCCGTGATGAAAACAGCAAGGCAGAAGGTGGCCGGGCTTTGAATTTTATTGAAGAGATCGTTGAAGAGAATTTACGCGAAGGCAAGAATGACAGTCGGGTTCACACCCGTTTTCCGCCTGAGCCAAATGGCTATTTACATATAGGCCATGCTAAGTCTATCTGCTTAAACTTCGGGCTTGCTCAACGTTACGGAGGGAAAACAAATCTTCGTTTTGATGATACTAATCCAACGAAGGAGGATGTTGAATATGTTGATTCCATAAAAGAGGATGTACGCTGGCTTGGTTTCTCATGGGATGACAGGGAGTTCTATGCATCTGACTATTTCGAGCAACTTTACAATTGGGCTGAAAAGCTTATTCTAGATGGTAAGGCCTATGTTGATGACCAATCGGCAGAAGAGATCAGTAAACAGCGCGGAACGGTAACCACCCCTGGTGTTGAAAGCCCCTATCGGAATCGCTCAATAGAAGAAAACCTCACCCTATTCAGAAGAATGAAAGCAGGTGAGTTTGCTGAAGGTTCTTGTGTCTTAAGAGCTAAAATTGACATGTCACATGTCAACATGTTTTTTAGAGACCCTATCCTATATCGGATTAGCTATACGCCGCATCATCGTACCGGCACAAAATGGTGCATTTATCCAATGTATGACTATGCTCATGGTCAGTCAGACTATCTAGAAGGAATCACCCATTCCATTTGTACTCTTGAGTTTGAAGTACACCGTCCTTTATATGATTGGTTCCTTGATCAGTTAATCACCACAGCCTATCGTCCCCGTCAAATAGAGTTTGCCCGGTTAAACCTCACCTATACCATGATGAGTAAACGCAAACTCCTTGAGTTAGTAAAAAACAACTACGTTAACGGATGGGATGATCCCCGAATGCCTACCATCTCGGGTCTTCGTCGTAGAGGATACACCCCTGAATCAATCCGCTCTTTTGCTGACAGAATAGGTGTAGCCAGAAGAGATAACGTTATTGATGTTAGTTTGTTAGAGTTTTCGGTTAGAGAAGACCTCAACAAAAAGGCTAAAAGAGTCCTTGCCGTTTTAAATCCTGTTAAATTGGTTCTGACTAATTATCCAGAAGGGGTAACCGAGATGTTAACGGCCATTAATAACCCTGAAAAACCAGAAGAAGGTTCACGCGAAATCCCATTCACCAGAGAACTCTTTATTGAAAGGGAAGACTTTATGGAGGTTCCTCCGAAAAAATTCTTCCGTCTCTTCCCTGGTGGTGAGGTACGTTTAAAATATGGATACATCATCAAATGTGAGGAAGTTATTAAGGATGACTCGGGAGAGATCCTTGAGATTCGTTGCACATGCGACATGGACTCAAAAACCGGTGGGCTTACTGCAAACCGAAAAATCAAAGGTACGATTCATTGGGTCTCAGCTAAAGATGCTATAGATATCGAGATTCGTCTATTCGACAGACTCTTTAAAACACCAGACCCAGAAGACTACCCTGAAGGAGGCGACTGGAAAGACAATCTGAATCCAGACTCTCTAAAGATCATTACAGCAAAAGGAGAACCCTCTTTACGTAACGCATCCGTCTTAAGCCATTTCCAGTTTGAAAGAATTGGTTACTTTAATATCGATCCCGATACAACCACTGAAAAACCAGTCTTCAATAGAACCGTCTCCCTTAAAGACACCTGGCAAAAAGTTGCCCAAAACGAAGGCTAAATCAAAATAATCCCCTTTTTTCCCAGAGGGTATCGCTTCTCGATACCCTCTTTTTTTTGTAAAGCCTCCTCTTCTATCAAGAATCATTGAATTTCTCAAACACTCATACCACCCGACATTTACCCCTCCCTTTCTTCTTCGCTCTTCCTTCGCTTGTCCTTCATCCTAACGCATCCTTAAGATAACCTCCTACCCTTCCACATTGGCTTTACAAAAAGAGATAATAACCCAATAACTAAAACATAATAAGGATAAAAAGGAAGTAAAACAAAATAGAATTTAAACAACCCTTGATGCCCTATAATACCAGACCATCGCCAAAGCAATAGCCCCTCTACCCCTGCTCTAAGCAAAAGGAGAATCCCATACACCATCAAGAAATAAATATTAACTAAAAAACACAATGGAGTAATTGCAATAACTGCATTAAAGAGAAGAGTAAAAAACCCCACCAATAGAATCGATCGATCACGATAACCAGTTGCCTTCCCTGCCCAGCGTATCCGTTGAGCAATAAAAGAAGCTAAACTCGCAGTGACATCCCCTTCAACAAGCGCCTCCTTGGTTCCACAAAAGACCATCGAGGTGTCGCCATATTCTCGACGTATAAACTCTAATAGGAACATATCATCCCCTGATTGAAACTCTTTCTGGTAGCGATTTGACAAGGCGTTCAAATAGGCTTTTTTCGTAACCAAGAGATTAGCTCCATTAGCCATTATCGGATGACCAGCAAAGCCACAAGCTGCAGTCATAGCAGAAACCGAGAGATACTCAGCTGCTTCTAGCTTAGAAAAATAACCTTTATTAGATCGTAGAATAACTGGCCCAGCCACCAATTCACATTTTGGATTAAGTGCCTCAACCATACTAATAATCCAATTGGGAGAGAGAGAAACATCAGCATCTGTAAAAAGGAAAGTATCATACTTCGCACTTCCAACACCCAAAGAGATAGCAGCACGCTTCCCATAAGCCGTCATTTCATCACCTAAAGAAATAATCTTGAGAGGTAAAGCCATCTCCTGAGCCATTTCATGAGCCAAATGAATTGTATTATCGGTTGAATGATCATCAACCAGAATAATCTCAAATTTATTATGAGGATAAGACTGCCTGGCCAACGACTTCATTAAACGGGGAATATTTGCCGACTCATTTCTTGATGCTATAATGATACTCACTTCTGGATATACGCGAGAGATCGTTAAACTAGACTTTTTAGACTCTTTTAGCCTGATCGCCAAAGCAGCCACCATGATTAGATAAGGCATAGCCAGACACAGAAGAACGACCACTATCATGCTTTCCATCTCTGTAGAATTTTTGCGAAGAAATCTGTGAAGTTGAAATGGCCAACATAAAACGATCCAACCAGAGCCGGAAGAGCAATATTAATTATCCATAAGACAGAGGCAGAAACCATTATCCCCAAGGTTACATCATCAGCAAGCTGTTGTGAGAGCCCATACCAAACAGAGAAAACGGATAGAGCCACTGAGGATCTCACCCCAAGTTCAGCTAACGCAACAGAAGGAATTGCCATCATAATAAAAAACACTGCGGCAACAGGAATAAACAGATTACAATATGATTCCCCCACACCAAAAAAACGAAGTAAAATAACATATTGAGCAGCAAAAATGCTATAACGCAAAAAGCTTAAAAAAAGAACTATATTCAAATGAGTTTTTGTATGCAGTGTAAAAGCCCTACCATAATACTTCACTACACGAAGCTTTCTTGGAGTCAGTGACATAACCCACCTAAATACAGAAGGTAGATACTGAAAAAGGAGAATTAACAACAAAAGCGGGATAAACGAGACTGCGAGAAGAATAGAGTCCACCGGCATCTGACTATCTGGGAGATGAAGCAAATAGATATAAAGAGCGGCGGGTAACCCAAAGACAATAGTGACCATTAATTGAGCAAAACTTCCAGCTAAAGTACTTAGCATCGCAAAGACCGGGTTTTTAAAGGAGAGAGAGAGGACTCTTCCAAAGAACTCTCCAATTCGGTTGGGTGTAAAAACTGAAACCGTTAGACCGGCTAGTACGGCACCATATGATTGAGAGAATCGGATCGTTTTAAATGGAATCATTAGCAAAAGCCACTTTTGAGCCTCCACTCCCCAATTCAAGACCATAAGAAGTAAAACGATCAAAAAGGTAAAAACGGCCTCAGAAGAGACCAATCGATCGCCTAACTCATTAAGCACATGATGTAGATCTCGCATCGACGACAACTGCCAGGCAATATATCCATAGGCAGTGGCAATCAGGCCAACTTTTAATAGCAGAAAAAGAACTGATTTCGTTACTTTTGTCATTATTATTCAAAAATGGGCGATAAAAACGAGCGGATCATTCTGGGTATTGACCCTGGTACAAACATTATGGGCTACGGTATCATATTAGCCAAAGGTCAAAAGATGGAGTTAGTCACCTTAGGAATCCTAAAGCTCGGAGCTTATCGAAGTCATGCTTTAAAATTACGTAGAATCTTTGAACGAACCCTTGGATTAATTGACGAGTATCATCCTGATGAAGTCGCATTAGAGGCTCCATTCTTTGGAAAAAACATTCAATCGATGTTAAAACTGGGTCGAGCTCAAGGGGTAGCAATGGCTGCTGCACTATACAGAGACATCCCAATATTTGAGTATTCGCCTAGAAAAATAAAGCAAAGCATTACCGGAAGCGGGAGTGCCAGTAAAGAGCAAGTAGCACAGATGTTAGAACGGCTCTTAACCATTGATAGTAAGCCGGAGTATTTAGATGCCACTGATGGATTAGCTGTATCTGTATGCCACTTCTTTCAGAAAAAGGTTACCGTAGATGAAGAGAAGCCCAACCTTTCGGGCTGGGCAAAATTTCTTGCAGAGAATCCTGACAGAGTAAAAAACAAATAGATCCTCTTTAAGCAGACTACATGATCTTTTGGTAAACCTGCCACCAGCGCTCAGGAATATCGTTTGTGGTAGCCACTTGATAATCGCTAAAGGAGCAAGGAACGATATAATGTCTTGCATATTTAGTAACTAAATGAGCAGGACAAGCTACCTCCATCCACCAGCGATCACTTTTTTTACTCTTATAAAAAACCAGCTCTTCATCTTGGCCATCTACTTTCACATGGTATTTAACGTAGTAGTTATTACTCTTTTCTCGAGTTGGGAAGTCATCCAATCTATTATAGAATCCTTCAACAAAATACCAAATCATTTGAGCCATGAGATGAGCCGTTTGTCCTCTCTGATCTTCAGATGGGTTATAATTAAAGAGCCCCAGAGAGGTTAATTTATCACTCATTCCGGCGAATCGCATGATCTGACAGAGCTGTTCACCATAGAATCCATTAGGTTCAGGGACTGTAGATCCCGGAGCATCACTCTGTCGTACTGCACAGATATCAACAGAAAGGATATCTACATTTCTGATCATTGGCTCAATTTCATTCAGGTTCTCGCTTACAAAGCCAAGTCTATAAGCATCGAAGTTCATCTCCTTCACCAGGTTTACGGCTTCACTATCCACCCTGTAACTTTGATATCCAATGTTAGTATAATTAAACAGGTAGCTGGGTTGTTGAAGAATAATCTTTGAGACCCAACTGTCGGCGTCAGTACTATCCGACTCCCCTCCCAAATCGATCGTTGGATCAATTGAAGCTATGTTGATAATCTGTCCAAGATTTTCATAGGCATTGTAGAGAGGAAATGTTAGATCTTGGGTTCCTCCCAATACAATAGGGATAATTCCTTTTTCCAGAAGGTGTGTACAAATCTCCGTAAGAGCAAAACGAGTATCGCTGGGGTCTTTACCAGGAAGCACATTACCGAGATCGCAGATTCGAACCTCCTCCAATGGGCTATAAAGCTTATACAGATAAGATCTTATCTGATCGGGGCCATTCATGGGAAAAGCATCGAAGCCATGTCCTCTCATATCAGGGACACCAATGATGGCCATATCGGCCAGAGCATAATCAGGGAAAGACCCTTTTTCAAGGTATAAGGAAGACTGATGACCCAACCGCTTATTGTTGAATCCGGCTGCATTAAAAACACTTTCTGAGAAAGGTTTTAGGTAAATAGAAATATCAGACATATAGTGAGGTGACAAGTTCTACCTTTTATACGGACATATTACGGAACAGGTTACCTATTGCAGATTATTTCTTAGACTTTGTAGTCTTTGAGGGAGAAGACTTCTTGGTTGTAGTAGTGTTTTTAGTAGTCTTTGACTCCACCTTTTTCTTGGTTTTATCTGCAGTGTTCTTTTCGGTCAGATCCTTTTTATCATTGGCAAGGCTCTTCTTTATGGCTGGCTCTCTCTTCTTTGTGGTTTTGCCTCCCTTTCCTTTCTTGGACTCAAGGAACTGTTCTCCTATAGATACACACTCATCAGTAGTGATAGTAAGAGGATCTATGCCTTTGGGAAGAGGGACATTCGTTTCTTTATAAATGAGATAAGGCCCAAAACGACCTTTCTGAATGATCATACCAGGAACGCCATCAAACGAACGAATTAAATTCTGGCGATCTTTTTCTTGTTTCATCAGAACCACCTCAAGGGCACGTTCCAGAGTAATAGTAAGAGGGTCATCGCCTTTGGGCAACGAATAGAATTTCTTTTCAAAGAGGACGTAAGGGCCAAAGCGACCGACACTAACCACCACCTCGTTCCCATTTGAAACACCCACCTTTCGAGGGAATTTCAACAATTCCAAGGCCTCATCGAGCGTGATGGTCTCAATGCTTTGCCCCTTTTTTAGACCTGCGAAACGAGGTTTCTCTTGAGTATCCTCTGTTTCTCCTAGTTGAACAATAGCACCAAAACGGCCAAGCTTAACAAAGACCTTTTTATTGGTAGAAGGATCTATCCCTAGTTCTCGCTCCCCTTTAACCCTTTCATTGCTTTCATGAGCATTTTCAAGTGTTTTACTAAATGGAATATAGAACTCTTTGATCATTTTATTCCAGACCATCTTACCTTCGGCAATTTTGTCAAATTTCTCCTCAACCGTTGCCGTGAAGTTATAATCCATGATTTCATGGAAGTTATTGGTAAGATAGGTAGTGACGAGAGAGCCTATATCAGTAGGTTTGAGACGACCCTTATCGCTTCCTGTTTTTTCTGTCTTTTGGGTAGGAGAGATGATTCCGTTTTTAAGAGATATCACCTCATAGGGTCTGACTATTCCTTCGCTTTCTCCCTTTTCAACATACTCCCGTTTTTGAATTGTACTAATGATAGGTGCATAGGTAGAAGGGCGGCCTATTCCAAGCTCTTCCAGTTTTTTCACCAAGCTAGCTTCAGTATATCTTGGGGGTTGTTGAGCGAATTTTTGAGTTGCGAGAACCTCAATATTATAAACCTTTTCATTGATTGAGACAGGAGGAAGAACTGCTTCATCCTCTTCAGCGTTATCATCATCGTAAGATTCAATGTATACCTTAAGAAATCCATCAAATTTGATAACCTCACCACGAGCTATAAACTCCTCGGCAAGAGTTCTAGGGTTAACATTAATCCCAATAAAGAGGTTAGTCTTTTCCAGTTCAGCATCGCTCATTTGAGATGCGATAGTCCTTTTCCAGATAAGATCATAGAGTCTTCTCTGACTCTCATCGATACCAGCAGAAGAGTTATTAAGATAAGTGGGGCGAATAGCTTCATGAGCCTCTTGAGCACCTTTCGTCTTTGTCGTAAAGCGTCGGGGTTTGGAGTAGTTAGCCCCAAAGAGACTTGTTACCTCTGCTTTGGCAGCAGCAACAGCAGACTCACTAAGGTTAACGCTATCGGTACGCATATAGGTGATCATCCCGGCCTCATAAAGTTGCTGAGCGACACTCATGGTACGACTAACAGAGAACCCAAGTTTTCGAGCGGCCTCTTGCTGTAACGTAGAGGTAGTAAAAGGGGGCGCCGGAGACTTTTTTGAAGGCTTTTTCTCAACATCACGAATAAAATAACTAGCATTTTTTAGTGATGAGATAAAGTCTACCGTCTCTGACCTAGAAGGGAATCGCTTATTTAATTCGGCCATCATCACACCCGAGCCTGCGGTATTTTTGACCTCAAACTTCCCGGTCACTCTATACAAGAAAGAGCTAACAAAGTTTCTTATCTCCTCTTCTCTTTCTACAATTAACCTGACAGCTACAGATTGAACCCTACCAGCAGAGAGAGAGGGTTTAACTTTTTTCCAAAGAAGCGGAGATATCTCAAAACCCACAAGACGATCGAGAACACGGCGAGCCTGTTGAGCATTCACCAGATTCATATCTATAACCCGAGGAGAGTTTATAGCATTGGTAATGGCCTGCTTGGTGATTTCATGAAAAACGATTCGCTTAGTCTTTTGAGGATCTAAACCCAGCGTTTCAGCAAGATGCCAGGAGATGGCCTCCCCTTCACGGTCTTCATCGGAAGCGAGCCAAACGACCTCAGCGGTTTTAACCGCTTTCTTTAGATCGGCAATGACCTTTGTTTTGTCAGGGGCTATTTCATAATCAGGCTGAAAGTCATTGGCGATATCAACACCTAACTGCTTCTTACTCAAATCACGAATATGACCGAAGCTAGATTTAACAATATAATCTTTGCCCAAAAAACCTTCAATGGTTTTTGCTTTAGCGGGGGACTCAACGATAACTAGGTTCTTCACTCTGCCTGCTTTTTGGATAAAAAATGAATGCAAAGGTAACTTTTCCAATTGGATAACAACTTTAGAGATGCACAAGAAGCACAAAACTCATAACTGAGCCTCTTTTGTTAACTTTGCACCCATTTTATTCTGATTTAGGTTGTTCCCGGTTTGAAAGGGGCAAAAATACAGTATATGACAAACAATAGAAAATTCTATATAGAGACCTACGGGTGTCAGATGAACTTCTCAGACAGTGAGATCGTTGCCTCCGTATTAAGCCGGAATGAGTTTGAGCAAGCGAAATCATTAGGTGAGGCGTCATTAGTCTTATTAAACACCTGTTCGATTAGAGATAATGCAGAGCAGAGGATATGGAAACGACTCAAGGAGCTTAAATCGCTAAAGAAGAAGAATCCAGGATTGCAGATTGGGGTTATCGGCTGTATGGCCTCAAGGTTAAAAGATGAGCTTATGGAAGGAGGACTAGCCGTTGATTTAGTGGCAGGGCCCGATTCATACAGAGCTCTTCCATCTCTGCTTTTAGACATTGAAAATGGTCAACAGGCGGCCAATGTAGCTCTCTCTGCTGAGGAGACCTATGATAACATTGAACCTGTTCGTTTTCACAGCAATGGAATATCCGCCTTTATCTCAATCATGCGGGGATGTGAGAATTTCTGCTCATATTGTGTAGTCCCCTTCACTCGTGGAAAAGAACGAAGCAGAAATCCCTTTACGATTGTTGGGGAAGCCCGAGAACTAGTAACCAATGGGTTCCAGGAAGTAACTCTTCTAGGGCAAAACGTAAACTCCTATCATTGGGAAGATGAGAATGGATTAATTGGGTTTCCTGAGTTGATGAGAAGAGTCGCCGAAGTTAGCCCAAATCTTAGGGTACGGTTTACCACAAGTCATCCCAAAGATCTCTCCGATGAACTCCTTAAGGTGATGGCTTCTTATCCAAATATTTGTCAGGCAGTACATTTAGCTGTACAATCAGGAAGCAATAGAATTTTGAAGTTAATGAATCGCAAATACACGCGAGAGTGGTACCTTGAGCGAGTAGCTGCCATTAGGTATTATTTACCTGATGCAACGATTACCACAGACATTATTTCCGGATTTTGCAGTGAAACAGAAGAAGAACATAAAGAGACCCTCAGTTTAATGGAGGCTGCTGCCTTTGATGCCGCCTTTATGTTCAGATATTCTGAAAGAGAAGGAACCCTTGCCTCAAAAAAACTACCCGACGATGTACCCGATGAAGTAAAAGCTAGGCGACTAGATGAAATCATCAAACTTCAGCAGAACTTATCAGCCAAAAGCAATCGAGCAGATATTGGAAAGACCTTTGAAGTTCTTGTTGAGGGCAAATCCAAACGGTCAGATGATTTTTTAATGGGGAGGACACCACAGAACAAAGTGGTCGTCTTTCCTGCACGTACATTCAAGGCTGGGGATCGGGTTTTAGTTAAAATCACCGGAAGTACCCCTGCAACCTTAAAAGGGGTACCGGTGATAGATGGGGCAGAACCAACGGCATAAGCATAGCTCTCCAGTTCCTCTTCGCTCCCTCTCCATATAACGGTCGGGTAAACATTACCATTTCTAAAAATTGGGTTCCCATTTAATCGAATAAATTACGACCAACAATGGAGAAGAAGCGAAGAGGGAATGGAGAGGTAAAGAGAAAAGATAGAAATCAGATTAGTAATCAGACAACATACTTCTGAGGTTATCAAATTTATGTCGATAATCCTCCATAGATCTTCTAATGACCTCATGCGCTTCTTCCGTACCATAGACATGGGTGATCTCAACATTTCTTTTCTCACCAGGAAGGTCTTTATAGGTAAGGAAGTAGTGCCTAAGGCGTTCGATAATAATAGCAGGGCAATCTTCAAGGTCGCGATACTCGCCATAGACGAGATCGTTTTCTAAGACAGCAATAATTTTATCATCTGCTTGATTTCCATCGATCATTCTAAGTCCACCAATCGGACGAGCCATGACTAAGATATCTCCATGACTGATTGTTTTTTCGGTCAAAATACAGATATCCATAGGGTCACCATCGCCTTTCACTTCGGTGCGTCCCGTTTTCTCAGCGCAAAAGGCACCAACTCTTTCGGCGCTATAGGTTTGGGGGATGAAGCCATAGAGAGCGGGAACGGTATTAGAATACTTCTGAGGGCGATCGAGGCGAAGGTACCCGGTAGCCTTATCTACCTCGTATTTTACAGTATCGGTCGAGACCATCTCAATAAAAGAGACAACAATCTCAGGAGCATTTTTCCCTATCTCAATTCCATGCCAGGGGTGACTTTTGTAGCGAAGGCCCATCAATTTGCCAATGGGATCCATTAATGAGATACTCATGTTCTTGTGAAGTTGGTGTTATATAATTGTAATAATAATCGAAAAAAAGGCGCTACTTGTTGGAAAATAGGCCAAGTTTTAATTCATACTCGGATATATACTTTTTGGTTTCATGAATTATACTAAATTTGCACCAATTGCAATTTTATTTGATGCGTCATATATAACAACAAAATCTGATGAAAAAAGGTTTTATCACTCTTAAAAGTTCACAGCTACTTTTTCTTTTACTATTAATTGTTTTGTTTGGTTCGTGTGTGCCTCAGAAGAAGATTCGTTATCTACAGTCATTAGCTAAAGAAGATACTACGAGTAAATCTTTTGTGTATAGTCCTGTACCTGATTACAAGGTTCAAGTGGGTGATAATCTGTACATCAAGATTCAGAGTTTTGATGATAAGACCTATCGCTTTTTTAATCCTGATGCAGGAAATACGAACTCAAACAACATGACAAATGAGGCGAGTATTTACCTCAACAGCTATGTAGTAGACCGGCAAGGAAACATATCGTTGCCATTTATTGGAGCCATCTATGTAAAGGATCACACATTGGATGTGGTTAAAGAGTCTATTCAAAACGTAATTGACCAATATTTAAAGGAGACCACCGTAGTTGTAAAAATGGTAAGTTTCAAAATCACCATGTTAGGTGAGGTTAAAGTACCCGGCAACTATCCTATTTATCAAGATAGGGTTAACATTTTCGAGGCGATAGCGAGAGCTGGAGATTTAACCAATTTTGCCAACAGAAACAGAGTCGTTTTGATTCGTAATGGAGAAAAGGGAGCATTATTACATCGCATAGATTTGACTAAAGATGATATTCTCTCAAGTGACTATTTCTTCCTACAACCTAATGACATTGTATATGTTGAACCCTTACGAGGGAAACAATTTGCATTTGCGGACTTCCCCTATGCAATTTTGTTAAGTACTATCAGTACAACTATTTTAATAATGCAGTACTTTAAATAAAAGTAATCCATCGTGAATAACAATCCTGTTAACCCATATCAAGAGCAGCCTCAGGAAGAGGCTCTCGACATCAAAGCGCTCTTTTTTAAATTCTTTAGATACTGGTATTTCTTTGCCATTACGATCTTTGTCACACTTGTAATAGCATTTCTTTTTAATAAATACACAAGGCCTATTTATGAGGTATCTTCAACAGTACTTGTTCAAGATAAAAAGAGTGGGATGCTTGATGCACAATCTCTCATTGGACTTGGTTTTGGCAATAACCAACAGAACCTTCAAAATGAGATTGGCATTCTAAACAGCCATGCACTGGTTGTTACGGCCATTAAAACGCTCCCATTCGAGGTCTCCTATTTTGCTGAAGACAATTTCATTACGACAGAGCTTTACAAAAAGGCTCCTTTTACCGTTGTAATGGACACTTCACATCCTCAACCTGTAAATATTAAGATGCAGGTTACTATCTTGAATAACAAACAGTACAAATTAGAAGTTGAAGGAGAGAATGCCGTTCTTTATGATTTTTCAGCCTTAAAGCCCTTAGAAAGAGATTCTAAACCGGTCGTCGTTGAGAGTTTAAAACTCAAGCAGACCTATTCATTTGGAGAAGAGGTTGTAAATGATAACTATAAGTTTAAAGTTCTTCTGAATTACAATTACATTGGGGAAAAACATAATGATAAAAAATTCTATTTCACCCTCAATGATCTCAACTCTTTAGTAAATCAATTTAAAGGATACAAAATAGAGCCGATAAACCGCGAGGCTTCGATTGTACAAATCAAACTTCAAGGAAACAACATAGAGAAATCAGTTGATTTCCTAAATGCGCTCACCAACTCATATCTTGAAAGAGGTTTAGACAAAAAGAATCGTATTGCTATAAAGACCATTGAGTTTATAGACAAAGAACTTATCGGGATCAAAGATTCTCTCACCCTGGCAGAGTCACGACTTGAAGAATTCAGAAAAGAGTCTAGCATCATGTCGTTAGATATGGAAGCTCAACAGGTATTCGAGTATATGAAAGACCTCGACAAGCAGAAGGCTGAGCTTTTGGTGAAGGCGAAATACTATGATTATTTAAAGAAATACATTACTGAACGTAATGATGTTGATGATATTCTTGTTCCCTCTTCAATGGGCGTAGATGATCCTCTGTTAGCCCAGTTATTAGCAGGGTTATCAAAACTTTATGAAGAACGTTCTGGATTGCTTTTAACTTCAACGGCAAAGAACCCGGCGATTGCCCAGGTCGACAGTAAGATTAGAAACGCCAAACTAAACCTGATTGAGAGCATTAATAGCATTGTATCTACCTCAAATATTGCCCTTAAAGACATCGATAGTCGTATAGCTAAGATGGGAGGAAAAATCCAAGAATTACCTTCCAGCCAAAGAAAACTACTCTCTTTTGAAAGGCAGTTTAACCTTAATAACGACCTTTTCACCTACCTGCTTCAAAAGCGTGCTGAAGCGCAGATAACCAAGGCAAGTAATTTACCCGACAATGAGATCATTGATGAAGCTACTGGTGAGGGAAAGACCCCGGTTTATCCAAAAAAGAGTCTTAACTATTTAATTGCTCTTCTAATAGGTGCGATCTTACCGGCTGTTTACATCTATTTAAAAGATTACCTCAACGATAAGATCATGGATAGAAACGACATTGAGAAAGCAACTCGTTTCCCAATTATTGGTCAAATCATGCATTCATCAAAGGAAACAACCATGGTTGTGGTAGACTCTCCGAAGTCATCTATCGCAGAATCGTTCAGAAACGTACGTACCAGTCTTCAATTCATTGCGAAAGGAGAGGAAAAACAGACCATTTTAGTTACATCAGATATAGTTGGAGCTGGAAAGACCTTTATCTCTTTAAATATGGCCTCAGTCTTTGCGCTCTATGGAAAAAGAACACTTCTTATTGGCTTCGACTTAAGAAAGCCGAAGCTTTTCCAAGAGTTTAACCTTTCGAACACAGTAGGTGTCAGCTCCTATTTAATTAAAAAGAGCTCATTAAATGAGATTCTTCACAAGACTCATGTTGAAAACCTAGACGTTTTGTTAGCAGGTCCCGTGCCTCCCAATCCAGCAGAATTAATCGCTTCAGAGCGCACAACAGAGATGTTTGCAGAATTGAAGAAGATTTATGATTTCATCATCATAGACACGCCCCCTATAGGTCTGGTGACCGATGCCTTCCTTTTGATGAAGCACTCTGATGTAAATGTATATGTAGTACGTCAAGGGTTATCGCATAAACGGATGTTTGCAACCGCCATGAAGGATTTAGAGACCAGGGGCTTTAATAACTTCCAGATATTGATGAATGACGTGAAGATGTCACGTGATGGTTACGGTTATGGATATGGCTATGGTTACGGATATGGTTATGGATATGGCTACGGATATGGTTACGGATATGGATATTACTCTGATGAAGCAGAGCAGACAAAAGAGTCATTTATATCAAAACTCTTTAAAAAATCGTAGCTTTGTGTTGTTCTAAGTGTTTGCTTTTACAAACTTCATGACCAATCAGCTACATTTAAATACGCCCCGCTTAAGTCATTTGCGGGAACTTGAATCGGAAGCGATTTATGTAATAAGAGAAGTGGCCGCTCAGTTTGAGCGGCCAGTTCTGTTGTTTTCTGGTGGAAAGGATTCTATTGTCTTAGTACATCTTTCAGTCAAAGCATTCTGGCCTGCTCCACTCCCTTTTCCATTGATGCACATTGACACTGGGCACAATTTTGAAGAGACCATCACCTATCGAGATGAAATGGTGAAGAAGCTCGGGGCTCGTCTTATTGTGGCCTCAGTCCAAGAATCAATTGACCAAGGAAGGGTCGTCGAAGAAAAAGGGTACAATGCCAGTCGTAACGTTCTTCAAACCGTTACCTTGCTTGATGCCATCGAGAAGAATAAGTTCGATGCTGCAATGGGCGGTGCGAGAAGAGATGAAGAGAAAGCCCGAGCCAAAGAAAGGTTTTTCTCTCATCGGGACGAATTTGGTCAATGGGATCCAAAGAATCAAAGACCGGAACTATGGAATATCTTTAATGGGAGAAAATTCTCTGGAGAACACTTTCGAGTATTTCCCATAAGCAATTGGACTGAAATGGATGTATGGCAGTATATCCTTCTAGAAGGGATAGAGATGCCAAGCCTCTATTTTACCCACAAGAGAAAAGTCTTTCAAAGAGATGGAGTATGGCTGGCCGATGCCCCCTTCATGACAAAGAAAGAGAGCGAGATCGTTGAAGAAAAGACGGTCAGATGCCGCACTATTGGTGATATCACTTGTACAGGCCTCTCCTTAAGTTCCGCCAACTCAGTAGAAGATATCGTTTATGAAATAGCCGCTTCACGCGTAACGGAACGTGGAAGCCGAGCCGATGATAAACGAAGCGATGCTGCAATGGAGGATCGTAAAAGAGAGGGCTACTTTTAACGACTTGGAAATGGAAGAATTCTCAAATCAGGCATATCTTAATATGGAGCTACTGCGCTTTACCACGGCTGGTAGCGTAGATGATGGCAAATCCACTCTGATTGGACGACTACTCTATGATAGCAAGTCCATTTTCGAAGATCAGATCGAAGCCGTAAAAAACTATAGTCAGAGAAAAGGACATTCAAATATTGATCTTGCTCTTTTTACAGACGGACTAAGATCGGAAAGAGAACAAGGCATTACCATAGATGTGGCTTACCGGTACTTTGCAACGCCTAAACGAAAATTCATCATCGCAGATACACCGGGTCATGTTCAATATACCCGAAATATGGTCACTGGTGCCTCTACCGCCAATGCCGCTATCGTTCTTGTAGACGCTCGCCTTAAAATCACCGAACAGACCCGTAGACACTGCTATATTGCCTCCTTATTAAAAATCCCCCATTTACTGATCTGTATCAATAAAATGGATCTGGTAGAGTACAGCCAAGCTACCTTTATTGAGATTGTCGAGAACTTTAAATCAATCTCTAACCATTTTAACTTTGGTTCTATCCATTTCTTACCCATTAGTGCCCTCAATGGAGACAATGTGGTTAAGAAATCAGAAAACATGCCGTGGTATAATGGAGCCACTCTACTCCACCTTCTTGAGACATTAGATATTGAAACCGGTATTGATTATGTCAATGGACGTTTTCCGGTTCAATACGTAATTCGGCCACAAAGCAAACAATGGCATGACTATCGCGGGTATGCCGGACGAGTTGATGGAGGTACCTTTAGAAAAGGGGATTCAGTATTGGTGCTACCCAGTGGTGTACATACCACTATCGCTTCTGTTGATGGTGATTTTGGAGAAATTGATGAAGCCTTCCCCCCTAAATCAGTGACAATTCAACTAACCGACGACATTGATATTAGTCGAGGTGACATGATTGTCAAAGGAGATAACGAACCAACAGTTAGTCAAAACATAGTGGCTATGATCTGTTGGATGAATCCTCAACCATTACGGTTAAATGGGATGTATGCTCTTAGACACACAACTCGTGAAGTTAGAGCAAAGATCATGCAGATCGATTTTAAGGTCGATATGGACAATCTTGCAAACAATCCAGAGGTAACCACTGTTGCAATGAATGATATTGCACGAATAACCTTAAGAACAAGCCGCCCTCTCATCTTTGACACATACGAAACAAACCGAAAAACAGGCAGCTTTATTCTGATTGAAGAAGGAACAAACGAAACCGTAGGCGTTGGAATGATTATCTGATCTCGAATAATAATATGCAGTTTCTAATACTTGTACTTAGGCTTATCTTAATCGTAGCTATCCAAGTTTTTCTCCTCAATGAGATTTACTTAGGACAGCTCATTGTGCCTTCCATCTACCTGCTCTTTCTTATCAAACTTCCCTTTGAAATCAAACCCTGGGCTCTCTTATTTTGGGGATTTGTCTTGGGCTTCTCATTAGATATCATTACTGGAACCTACGGCATAAACTCAAGCGCTGTTGTTGCAGCTGCCTTTATGAGACCTTGGATCATACAGCTTGTTTCAGGAAGAAAAGCCATCGAAGCTCAAGCCTCTCCTTCAGTAAAAGACATGGGGCTACGTTGGTTTCTAACCTATGCCACGCTTCTTGTTATCGTACATCAAACAGTACTCTTCTTTGTCGAAGCCTTTGGTTTCAGTTTCGCACCCTATACTCTACTTAAGATATTCTTTAGTTCAATCCTATCGATCGCACTGATCATTCTTTCAGAATATCTATTTTTTAAACCCAGAGGATAATAAGAGTCAAGACCCCACCTGCCCCCTATCCTATAAAAGAGTCCAATATCCCAAATATTGGACTAAGAGAAGAGAAGTCTTACTCTTTTTCTTCGTTTAACATCTTTTCAGTAGGTTTGGTGATTCTTAATACCACCGAGGCAATACCCTGCAGATCATATTTCGATTGAGTATTCTCAATCGTTATTTTATGGATACCCCCTTGATTGAACACAAAACTTCTGACCACTTTGCTAGTATGAATCCATCCATTTCCATGCTGTTGGCCATTAATTGTTCCATCATGATTGCGCAACCATATCTTCTTGTCAATAGTTCTCTCAGAACCATCAGGGGATAGAACCACCATTCTAACAGGAAGCATATTAATGGGCATATCTGAGGTATAGATAACATCCAGTTCTATATCAGCAGTGAGGCCTTTCTCAAAATCAGGCGTCTTAAAAGTCAAAGTATCGAACCTGTTCCAAACGAAATTCGTTTTATTCTGTCTTTCTTCAAAGAAAGGTTTATCAGAACATGCGGAGAAGATAAAAAGAACTGTAACCAATAGGAAAAGAGAATACTTAACTTTCATGAGCTATTAATTTAATTTTCAATGACTGTAAAGAATAACCCTGTTTAACTGGCATCATCAGAAGCGATTGATGAATTATCAAGGCCATTCAAAGCTATATCATAATTCAGAGTTTTGATGCAAATTTAAGAAATAGGCGGTGTTATTCTTTAAGTTTCGTAAAAGGAGAAAGGTTAATCAGCATTTTGGTTTATTTTTGCGATTAGAAAAATGAATTAACTATTAAGGATGCATCCTTTTCTCAACGGAATACTGATTGGATTAACATTAGCTTTACTTGTAGGTCCAGCCCTATTTGTTTTGCTGCAAACGAGTATTCATAGAGGTTTTAAAGCAGGCTTACTAATCGCCTTAGGGATATTTCTAAGTGACCTTACGGTAATCATACTCACCTATCAAGGATTTTCGCAGATATTAGGAGAAGATCCGCGTCAAAACTTCTATTTCAGTTTGATAGGGGGGTTGATACTAATCATATTTGGGACGGTAACGTATACAAGGAAGCCTGAAGAGACTGTAAAAGGAGAGAGAGATGATGAAGAGATCAAGGTTCCAGGACCAATGATATACATACTTAAGGGTTATTTTTTGAACATCGCTAATCCTGGGGTTTGGTTTGTATGGATAACCGCAATGGTTGGCGTGAGTTCAAATTATGGAGTCAACTCAAACGGGATTGTCTACTTTTTTGCGGGAGCCATTTTAACCATTTTATCGACCGATGCATTAAAATGTTTTGTTGCTCATCAGTTAAAAGGAATACTAACCAATCGTGTTATTGGCTTGCTCAACAAAGGGGTCGGTGTTTTATTGGTTGCAATGGGATTCTTTTTGGTAATTGACGTTTTTCTTGACTTAAAATCGCTTATCACATTTCTACATTAGTGACAGAACAATTATTCGATTAGATTAATCCTGGATTAATCTAGGGTAAAGAGTCGCATAGGGGAGTGAGAGTATTAAAAAATAAAAGTTGGTACCTTTGTAACATTGTATCATTTGGCAGCTTATGAAAGTTTTTTTGGAACATATAGCGCATCAGTTTAACACACCCTTTACTAATCCGGTTTTGGTGTTTTCAACGGTATTGCTTATTATTTTGTTAGCACCCCTGATGTTGCGTAAGATTCGTGTTCCAGGTATAATTGGGTTGATCATTTCAGGAGTTGCCATCGGTCCACATGGGCTGAATTTAATTCAAAGGAATGATGCAGTAATCCTATTCTCAACCATTGGATTATTATATATCATGTTTATCGCTGGATTGGAATTAGATCTCAAGCGATTTGTAAAAAACAAGAATAAGAGTATCCTATTCGGCTTTTTAACCTTCATACTACCATTAGGTATCGGTTTTCCTGTTTGTTACTTTATGTTGGGATATGGATTTACGACGAGTCTATTAACCTCAAGTATGTTTGCGACCCATACCTTAGTTGCTTATCCAATTGTAAACCGAATGGGGCTTTCTAAGATTGAGCCGGTTGCAATAACGGTTGGTGGAACCATTTTAACAGACACGGCAGTACTAATCCTCTTAGCGGTCATAACCGCATCAGCAGCTGGAAATCTTGATACCTCGTTTGCCTTAAGGTTACTTATCTCTTTTGTTATCTTCTTGATTATTGTTCTGTCGGTTATCCCGAAGATAACCAAATGGTTCTTTAAGAAGTTAGAAGGAGAGAAGATTAGCCATTTTGTTTTTGTTTTATCGATGCTTTTTTTAAGCGCCTTCTTAGCGGAGTTAGCAGGTTTGGAGCCAATTATTGGTGCATTTGCAGTAGGGTTGTCACTGAATAGGTTAATACCCACAAACTCACAGCTCATGAATCGCATTGAGTTTACGGGTAACTCACTTTTCATTCCTTTCTTTTTGATTTCTGTAGGGATGTTGGTTGATCTTCGGGTATTACTATATGGATATAAAGCCGTTTTCGTTGCCATAACATTAACAGCAGTTGCATTAAGTGGAAAGTGGTTAGCTGCATTTGCAACCAGCATACTATTTAAGATGCCTGGTAGTTATAGAAGATTGATCTACGGTTTGAGTGCTTCACATGCCGCGGCCACCTTAGCTGTAATTATGGTGGGGCATCGAATGGGGGTGATTGATGATAATATTTTGAATGGCACCATAGTCCTTATTTTGGTTACCTGCTTAGTAGCCACAGTAGCCACTGAAAGCGCTGCCCGAAAGATTGCTCTTGACGAGTCTCCTGACCTAAACCAAAAAGAACTAAAGACGATCACACCTAAAATACTGGTACCATTGGCTAACCCCAATACTATGAAGGTACTATTACACCTGGCATTCAGGCTCTCCCCTACAGAGCGACGAGATACTGTCACCGGAATGGCTGTTATCAACGAAGAAGATTCGGTTATTAACTATCAAGTTGCAACTACGGAAATCCTTCAAGAAGCTCAAAAAATCGGCACCCAGTCGCACCAACAGTTAAACCTTCTGAGTATTGTCGATCATAATATTGCCAGTGGTATTAAAAAGATTGCTAACTCAATTAGTGCTACTGATATAGTTATCGGATTATCGCAAAAAACGAACTTCAGCGATCTTCTTTTTGGAACTAATCTTCGATCCATCATTACCCAAACCAACCAAAATCTCTTTGTCTGTCGATTAACACCTCCTCTAGAAAGATACGATCATTTACATTGGGTTTTACCTGACAATGTTGAGCGCGAACAAAATTTCAATTCCCTTGCTTGCCGTATAACCGATTTAGTGACCAATCTTAAACTGGAACTAACTATTTATTGTACCGCTACCTCTCAATCATTCATTGAAAAAACCCTAGCCCAACTGGGGGTAAAAGCTAACCTAAAATTCAGCCCTTTTCAAGGATGGAGTTATATGCTATCGTTAGCGAGACCTTTAAAGCAGACAGACCTTTTGATACTTACCATACCGAAAGAGGGGATGCTCTCGTATAATGCTGCTCAAGAATCTCTTCTACGAAGAATCAACATTATTGCAGAATCAGTAAACCTCATCCTCTTATATCCGGGAAATCCCCATATTGATTCCGATGGTATGCTTACACCTGACATTGGCTCAGGCGATCTTGGTAGCCGTGTTAATGAGCTTAAATGGTCTTTAAAAAGCCTATGGAGTAAACAACAAAGTACTAATTAAAGCTAACAACCGCTACAAATGTATAACAAGTGGTTATCTTCAACCCGATAATATAGGGGCACTACGTTGACTCCCGGATATCTTTGCTTTAGACGTAAAGCCTCAGAGATCACAAAATCGATCTCGTTGCCAATCTCAAACATTGGAGCAAATCTATAAAAGTGATCCTCGGCATACTCTCTCTTCCAACCTGCGTTTTCAACCAGTCCATCAATGAATTGATCCTTTCTAGTCATTAACCCCGACATGCCACATTGACTATGTGCTAACAGGGCAATATGACGAACACCCCCTACGGCTATAGCATAACTAACTTTGAATTCACTTGGCCTAAGATTACCACCACCTGTTCTTAATATATAAGCAAACTGATCGGGGATACGAAGGTGCTTTCGATTATCCATGCACATCCCTATTAAAAGCTCAGCCTTTGTATACTTTCCAAATTCCCGCCCCAGATTATGGTATTCAAGTAGATCACCAATCGGCGTTGATTTGATTGCCTCCGGGATATCATTTATACATTTAATCTCTTGTAATCTGTCCATCCTTATTTTTTTTCCACCTATTTTGATCAAGAAAAGTTAATCTATTCAACAAACTATCCTCAATGAAGTTTATAAGTTCATCAACTTAAAAATAGCATAGCAGAATCCGTTTACACGATTCGCATTTTTGATGTAAGTTTGAACAAAATAAGCAAGCATGATTTTACCAAAGGGAAAGAAAATATACTTCACATCAGATCATCATTTCGGAATTCCCGACCGAGCTAGCTCTCTCAAAAGGGAGCAACGATTTATAAGATGGCTTAATAAGATCACGCCCGATTGTCATGAGCTATATATAATGGGCGATTTATTTGATTTCTGGTTCGAGTATAAACAGGTAGTACCTAGAGGCTATGCCTTACTTTTCGGCAAATTGGCCTCGATGGTAGAGCAAGGAATCACCATTCATTACTATCGAGGGAACCATGACATGTGGGCATTTAACTACTTTGAACAGGAGCTAGGCTTTACAATGCATCGAAATCCTGACCTTCTAACTATTAACAATAAACTCTTCTATCTGGCTCATGGCGATGGCTTAGGAAGTGGAGACTTAGGATACAAATTCATAAAACGAGTATTTGAAAATCGAATTAATCAATGGCTTTTCAGACAGATTCATCCCGATCTATCTTTTCGTATTGCTTTATTCTGGAGTCGCAGAAGTAGATATGCAAATATTGCACGTGAGGCCAAAGAGCAATCAGAAGGCAGATACGAACAGCAAGATTGGATGAAAAGTGAGCGTTTACCAGCTTTCGCAATCAGCCAATATGCCATGAACCCAAATATTAACTACTTTATTTTTGGTCATTGGCATCTGCCAGTTCATCTGAACTTGGGTACTTCATGCGATTATTACAATATCGGCGATTGGATCACCTTTTTCTCATATTTAGAATTTGATGGAGAGATTCTATCTCAGCGAAAATTTGATAGTTAGATAACTGACATAAAGAAACGGTATACTAATTGTGTTATATAAAAAAAGCTTTTAATCAAGCATAATAGAAAAGAACAACGAACGCGCACCATTTAATAACAACCCTAAAATTTGACCTATGCAGTTTATAAAAGACTATATTGAAACTCATAAAGATCGCTTTATGAATGAGTTATTTGGGCTATTAAGAATCCCATCCATTAGCTCATTAAGCGAGAACAAGCCAGATATGCAGCGTGCTGCTGAATATTGGCGAGATGCTATTTTGTCAGCCGGAGCAGATAAAGCGGAGATCTACCAAACACCTGGTAACCCTATCACTTATGGAGAGAAGATCATAGACCCCAAGCTGCCTACCGTTTTGGTCTATGCTCACATGGATGTGATGCCCGTTGACCCCATTGATTTATGGAAAACCCCTCCGTTTGAGCCGGTCATCAAAGATGGAAAAATTTGGGGAAGAGGATCTGATGATGATAAAGGGCAAGGTTTTATGCACGCCAAAGCTTTCGAGTTGCTTTTAAAATCAGGAAATCTCCCGGTTAATGTCAAGTTCATGATTGAAGGAGAGGAAGAGATTGGCTCACCTAACATGGGAGCCTGGTGTGAACAACACAAAGAGATGTTAAAGGCAGATATTATTCTTGTTTCTGATACAAGTATGATTGCGACTGACATTCCTTCAATCACTGTTGGACTTAGAGGTCTAGCTTATTTAGAGGTTGAGGTAACCGGTCCAAATAGGGATCTGCATAGCGGTCTCTTTGGTGGAGCCGTTGCAAACCCCATCAATATATTATCTAAGATGATCGCCTCTTTACATGATGAAAAAAACCAGATCACAATTCCAGGTTTTTATGAAAATGTACAAGTCGTTTCGGCTGGAGAAAGAGAAGCCATGGCGAAAGCCCCTTTCAATTTAGAGAACTATAAGAAGGCTCTAAGCATCGAAAAAGAGTGGGGAGAAGAGGGCTATTCCACCATTGAAAGAACTGGAATCAGACCAACTCTGGATGTTTGTGGTATCTGGGGTGGATATACAGGAGAAGGAGCAAAAACCGTATTACCATCAAAAGCGTTTGCCAAAATATCCATGCGTCTCGTCCCTAATCAAGACTACCGAAAGATCAGCAAGTTATTTGAAGATCATTTCAAACATATAGCCCCCCCATCAGTACAGGTAAAAGTGACAGATCTGCATGGAGGACAAGGTTATGTAGCTCCAATTGAGATGCCAGCCTACAAAGCTGCTGAAAAAGCATACCTCGAAATCTACGGTAAAAAGCCTATACCTACCAGAAGTGGCGGAAGTATTCCCATCATCAGCACCTTTGAGCAAGTTTTAGGAACCAAGACACTACTAATGGGTTTCGGACTTGAATCAGATGCGATCCATTCGCCTAATGAAAACTATCCGGTAGACCATTTTTACAGAGGCATTGAAACGATATGCCACTTCTATCTGGAATATGCGAAAGAGATGCAAAAGAAATAATTAAAGTTTAGTTATCGTATGAATGAAGACCAGTTGGAATTTGAACGTAACATTGAGAGGCTAATACATCTGCTCGTAGAGATGAAAGAAGATGGCCGATTGCCTGATCAAATTCCTGGAATAAACAAGAATATGCTTGCCGGGCTTGATCTGCTTATTAAGAGTTTCGAACAGATGAAAAACGATCAAAAAGCAAGGGATCAGCTTTATTCCATGGCCGGACCATATAAAGAGTTAATCAAAGAGATGGTTAACCAACTAAGTGAAGAACTTGAAGAAAGCTCTTTAATTCATCCTAAAAAGGAGGTGCCTACTGTTGCTAAATCAGTAATAACAGAGGAGACTCCCGTAGAGGTTGGCCCCTTCGTTAGAAGGCTAGTCCAGATTGACCAGATTCTGGCAGGTGGTAATTTAGACGGAACTGATATTGATGAACTCTTAGATGAAAGAAGCCGAATAATGAAAAAACTCAATACGTAAAAAGAGATAATTAAGAATAAATTCTATTTAATTATTTTTGCGGGTTGAATAGACCTCGGCTCAAAGAGGAGAAATAGTTACACTGTTTCTCCTCTTTCTTTTAACAATAGACCAATAAATACTTAATCAATAGCCTTTCATTTTTCCTATCTTTGTAGTGATGCATTCTATACAACTTAAATACAAGATAAAGGTCAATCGTACCTGCCTTTTCTAAGAAAAGAAAAGGTTACCTGCCTAATCTAGTGCGGGTAGCTGCATCAATCCCATTTCTCATAAAAAACAAACGACTCTCGTAGACAATTCGAGAGAATAGTAACATTTCCAATTATCGTTATAATGAAGACTCATTACATTAGTCCGGAATGGCTCACTCTCGAGCAAATTGAAACCATAATAAAAGAGAATTATAAACTAGCCTTATCTGAGGAGGCCTGTGCAGCCATTGATGCTGGAAGAAAGTGGCTTGATCATAAGATGGCAACCAATAATGGTCCTATATATGGAATTAATACAGGTTTTGGCTCACTCTGCAATCACTCTATCACCAACGATCAATTGTCAGACTTGCAGGCCAATCTTGTCATGTCGCATGCCTGCGGTACAGGAGAACCCATAAAGATCGAGATTGTCAAATTGATGTTATTTCTGAAAATACAATCTCTCTCATATGGCAATAGTGGGGTTCAACTGGTAACGGTTGAAAGGCTAATGGATTTCTACAATCATGATGTCTTTCCGGTCGTTTACGAATTAGGTTCTTTAGGAGCCTCTGGTGACTTAGCGCCCTTAGCACATCTTTCATTGCCACTCCTTGGATTGGGAGAGGTTTGGAAAGATGGGAAAATTATTCCTGCCTCAAATGCACTCTTAGAAAATGGATGGGAACCCATCCGTTTACAATCCAAAGAAGGACTAGCTCTTCTAAATGGGACGCAATTCATGAGCGCTAACGGAGTATATTCTATCCTTAAAGCCATTAGATTAAGCAAACAAGCTGATCTCATTGCCGCTGTCTCTATTGAAGGTTTTGATGCACGTATCGAACCATTTAACCATCTTCTACATAACATCAGACACCATAATGGGCAGATTGAAACAGCCAAAAACATCAGAGAAATCCTTAATGGAAGTGAGATCATCAGCAGACCCAAGGTTCATGTACAAGACCCCTACTCTTTCAGATGTATTCCTCAAGTTCATGGAGCAATAAAAGACACCCTCGAGCATGTTATTAAAGTCATCACCAATGAGATAAATGCAGTCACTGACAACCCAACCCTGTTCCCCGAAGAGGAACTCATCTTAAGTGGTGGAAACTTCCATGGCGAACCGTTAGCACTCATCTATGACTTCTTGGCTATTGCTATGTCAGAGTTAGGTAACATAAGCGAGCGACGCACCTACCAACTTATCGCCGGCAAAAGGGATCTCCCCTCTTTCTTGGTTGCAAAACCCGGACTTAACAGTGGCTTCATGATTCCTCAGTATGCGGCCGCTGCTATTGTAAGCCAAAACAAACAATTGGCTACTCCAACTTCTGTCGATAGTATAGAATCTTCTCAGGGACAAGAAGACCATGTTAGTATGGGAGCGAATGGTGCCACTCGTCTTGTGAAACTTGTTGATAATGTAGAACGAATATTAGCTATTGAACTTATGAATGCCGCTCAAGCTATTGAATTCAGAAGACCGGCTAAAAGTTCAAAGACAATAGAAGCCTTTATAAATAAATATCGCTCTAGTGTCCCCTTTGTAAATGAAGACAGAATAATGTTTACTGACATTAACACTTCTATACTCTTTCTTCAAGCAAACTAATCTTAAATAGAATAATTGAAAGAACAATCCACATCTAAGTTTCTTTAAAATATTCTGTCAGAAACACACAACTTAGAAAGAACCTGTAAGAACAAGGGGTTGTCTCAAATAAAACTGAGACAACCCCTTTTAATAAATATACTTAGTAAAAAAAACTTTTCTAAGATACTACTTTTGGATAACCAATCTACTTATAGAATGGTTTCCTATATGAAGAATATAAGAGCCTTGCGATAAACTCTGAACATCTATTGTTGCTTTTAGGCCTGTGATTTTACCAGACATAACAACATTGCCCTTTATATCAAAAAGAGTAAACGATTCAGATTGTAAACCATTGGGCCTTTCCACAATAATGAAATCAGAAGCAGGAACCGGGTAAACCCTGACTCCACTTTTAGCCAGATCTTGAACACCCACGGTGTTATCAACAAGAACAGAATGAACAGTTGACCATTCACTTTGACCACATTCATTAATAGCAGCAGCCATCACCTCCGCAGAACCTTCAAAACCCAGATTCCAGGTCAAAAGCCCTGTTGTTGAGGAACCATCAATGACACCAGCTGTTGAAGGTTCAACTCTCCAAGCATAACTTAATGCATTATTGCCGCCAGTTGTTTCGAAAGTAGAGGTTAAGATCTCAGGGATCTCGACGACGGATGGGCCGGTAGGTTGAGCCGGGATACCAGCAGCAGGTTTAATAGAGACAGGAACCGTTCCATTGATACTTCCCTCACAACCTCCTTTTAAAGAGCGAGCTGAATATGTACCAACCTGGGTTTGATTTCCAAAAGTAACGGCAGCTCCAGTACCAGAAACAGAGATCCCTGTATTGACATCATTAAGATAGAGGAAGTATTCCGTAGCAGATTGTGAACCATTTAGGCCGACAGCCACACCAGAGGTATTTTCGCAATACTGACCTCCACCCGTGATGTCATAAGCAATAGGAGCTGAAATCACCTCACTGTTAAAGGCAGGCGAAACTGCACTTTCACCACAATTGCTCACTGCTTTAACAGATATCTGAACAGAGCCAACATAAGAGGGGTTCCAGGCAACCGTCGCAAAAATCCAACTTGAACTGGTAGTACCCGCTTCAGCAGGAGTAATAGTCCAAGCATAACTTGTAGCACCATTCACCTGCTGCGTTGAGAACTCTGTAAAGGCCACACCTTGACAAACCGAAGTAGGTCCGATAGGTTGTGCAGGTTGTGCAGGGGCAAGACTAACATTAACGGTTAAAGCCGAAGAGAAGCTACCGGTACCACAAGCACTCGTTGCTTTGACCCTTAATGAGGCATCTCCGAGGAAGGTATTATTCCAATCAACGGTTACCGAGGCACCATTGGGAGTCAAGATACCAGCAGAAGCAGGAGTTAATTCCCAAGTGTAAGTATTGCCAATAACAGCTGTTGTTGAATAGATCGTGTTAGCAGGGTTTTGACAAAGTGCTGTTTCACCGGTTGGCGTAGTTGGAGCAGCAGGCACCGTATTAACATTGATATAAGAAGCCTTGGTCATCGTATTACTACCATAGCTATTCGTGGTTGTAAGAGTAACATCATAGACACCGGGGGCAGCATAACTAACCGAAGGATTTTGCTGGGTTGAGGTGGCAGGGGTACCTCCGGGGAAGTTCCAAGACCAAGCTGTTGGAGTATTAGTTGTTTGATCGGTAAAGGCCACTATACCTGAATTACAGAAAGTAGTCTGGTTAGCGGTAAAATTAGTAATAGGAGAGGGACCAGAGCCAATGCATTGGACAGAGGCAGCCCAACCAGTACTTGTAGTTGATACATCAGAAGTAAAAACAAAGGTGAGAGCACCTGTTGCATGAGTGGATGTGAATGAAGGAGGAAGACTTGAACCAGAATAGGAGCCTACTTGAGGAGATGATGATGTAGGTCCATTATAAATTTTTAGATAATCATAGCCACTCTCTGTAGAGAAAGATGAGAAGGTGACCTTCATTTTGTTATTCGTTCCACCCGGGGTAAAGGTCATGGTATAGCTCTCATTATTCTGATAAGTCCCAGCTTCACCCCCTGAATCATAGAAATTACCAACACAAGTAGTAACTGATGCGGTACTATTAATATTAAACGACGGGATTAAACCAATGACGACCTGTTTAGAAGCATTAGCAGAATAGGCGCCAGCAGATGCAGCCACTGTAAGGTTCACAGGAGTACCGATGGGAGTAGTTGGATTAGCCGTAACACTAAATATTGCATTAGCGGTACCCTGAGCAGCGATTGTAGGAATATTGGCAGTAGTAGCATTCAAGGTAAGGAAAGTGCTGGTACCTCCAACAATTCCAAGAGTTACAGTAGTTGCAGAGGAGGCAGCATGCCCTGTATTGCTCATTGCAAAAACTAGGTTAGCAGTCTCACCCGGGTCAAGGATACCATCATTATTACATCCAGCGCCTGAATCATCCACCGTCATATTACCAAAAGATAATGATGGAGCATTAGCCATGAGAGTAAAATTGGAAGTCCAATTGGTTGCTCCAGAGGTAGCAGAGATCTGAATAGCCAGAGGAGTCTGGTCAACAATATTATTAGCAGCAGTTACAGCAAAAGCACCAGGTTTTACAACAAGTTGATCAGGATCCATGTTGCCATAAGCCTCTGTGTTATCAGTAATTGTAAAACCGGCAGAACTGGTGGTAATAGTAGCATTAACAGAAGTTGCTTGAGCCAAGCCTACATTTTTAAGGCCAACATTCAGCAATACGCTCTCCCCAAAGTCAAGAGAAGCATTATTATTACCTGAAGCATCATTAACGACACAAGATTGGTAGACCACGTAGGGGCCGGCAGCTGGAATGACATCAACAACTGCTTTATAGCGTTTATAATTCTGCTTTGTTACAGTGACAACAACATCATCAGGAGGAACTTGAGCAGGAATGGTAATGCTCTGTGTTACGCCAGTTGCAGTAGCAACTGCGATGATATTGCCATTAACTGTTAAACAGATTGTAGCACCTTGATTAGCTGTGATATCGAAACTGGTCATACCTGCAAACAAGACAGGATTATGAGTCACTGTTAAAGTTTGTGGTACTTCGCTGAAGAGTCTTAAGAAAGCATCACCATGCATGTGGAAAAGGTGATAAGTTACCTCTTTGTTTGAAGTGTTATAAGGCCAACTTGACTGTTGAAGGAAATATTTGCCTGCGGCATTAGCAAAAGCAGGGAGGAGCCCACGCTCAACGGGATTACTAGAATAGGCAGGCATAAACTGCGGCCACATGTTATCAAAAAGCCCCCACACGTAGGTATCATTTACAAAAGAATATGAAACCTCGGTAGCAGCGACTAATCCCAGAGCACCAGAGTTTAAGTTATTGTATTTATAACGATGGAATTTTTCAGCAAAAGATTC
>JACCEE011023963.1_pt1 | contig 31505 bp, 32 predicted proteins | sample 7449931 | NCBI WGS metagenome assembly JACCEE01 (sample SAMN15323457, study PRJNA562643) | freshwater metagenome | isolation source: river surface water | place: USA:Blue River Watershed | collected 2017-08-19 | reverse complement strand
TTTACAGAATTAACACTGCATGTTGGAGCCGGCACAATTAAACCAGTAAAGGCAGACCAAATTGGTATGCATGAAATGCATCAAGAATATTTTGAAATATCAAAACAAAGTCTTGAAATGCTTAAAGATGCAGCAAATATTGTGTCTGTTGGTACTACAACAACTCGTTCTTTGGAAAGCCTTTATTGGCTTGCCGATTCTATTCAGAACAAGCATAATAAAGACACAAATGTTTCACAATGGCAACCATATAATTCGGCATCAAAACTCAGCAGACAACAAGCTTGTGAAATACTTTTAAATCATTTAGAAACTCAAAATACAGATACATTAAAATGCGGTACGAGCATCATGTTAGTTCCGGGATATTCATTTCAATTTGTAGATCAACTCATTACAAATTTCCATCAACCAAACAGTACATTAATTTTATTAGTTGCGGCATTTGTTGGTGAAAGTTGGGAAAAAATATACAATCACGCATTACAACACAATTATCGTTTTTTAAGCTATGGAGACAGCTCCTTACTTTTTAAACCTTAATTTTAAAAGATACAGCAGATCGGCATGTCGCTCTTCATTATTTGAAGGGAGGAAAGTCCGGACAACACAGAGCATCATACTGCTGAAAAGCAGGTAGCAGCGATGTTACAGTAGGATGGAAGAAAAAAACCACCGTTTCTTCGGAAGCGGAAAGGGTGAGAAGGCGGTGTAAGAGACCACCGGCATACGCAGCAATGCGCATGGCCGCATCCCTTGTGAGTTGCAAGACCATGTAAACCGACGTTATGAAAGCTGCTCGCTTCAGTCGGAGGGTAGGTCGCTCAGATAAATGACATGCAATTATCTTCGGATAATTACAGAATTCGGCTTATAGATCTGCTGTTTTTTACTTTGGCACGGTTTTAGTTTATCATAGCTCAACAGTAACTAAAAGAAAGGAGCTTTGAGCTATGAAAACGAAATTTTTAACATTGGTTGTCTTTATCGCAATAACTCAGTTGGCAAATGCACAAAGACATTATTCAAAACCGGTTGAACAAGCTGAAAACAGAAGTACACATTACAAAAAAGGCTATTCAAACCCACATCATTCGTCAAGAACAACAGTTATCATAGCACCAGCACCTGTCGTTCGCCCACCAGTACCTGTTATTGTGATTAATCATCACATTAATAGAACGTATGCAGAACCTTGTCGAGCTTATAACAACATTGTAAGTGAAAATGAATTTTATGAAATCACACGTCATTTGAACAATATTCATTTTGATGACGATCGAGTTGAATACATAAAAGATAAAATCGACTATAATTTTTTCACATCAAACCAAGTAAGTAAACTTATAGAATATTTATCTTTTGAAGACAATCGTTTAAGCGTAGCAAAATATGCTTATTCAAAAACTATTGACCCTCAAAACTATGAACTTGTTTATGACGAGCTTTCCTTCAATTCAAGCAAACGCAATTTAGATGATTTCATTTATAATCGCAGCGTTTGCAGACGTTAATTCTCTTCTCTCTTTATTCTCTTTTCCTAAAAGTACTAGAACCCTTCTAGTACTTTTTTTATATACAGTACAATAAGACACTAATTATTTCGTAATGTGTATATAAACTAAACAGAAAAGTGCCTATGAGTAAAATTTCTACCACGTATTTTCTTGTAACCCCTGACAATCAAAAAACATCAATTGATGGCCTATTAGATGAAGTTCTGATTGTTCATAAAATGAGTAAAGATATAGAATATCTTTTATTAAATGAAGAACCGTCAGACGAGGTTATAAGTAACATTTTATCAGTTGTTGCAAGCTCTGACAAAGCTTAGATGACAAAAAAAGGAAGTATTTATACTTCCTTTTTTGCTTTTTAAATGGGGATTTCGACATAAAATGTAGAACCTTCTCCGATTTTCGATTCAACCTTTATCGAGCCATGTAATAAGGAAGCTATTTTTTGTGAAATAGAAATGCCGAGCCCTAAACCTCTTTTGGTAAATCCATGAGAATCGATTTGTTTAAACGTCGAAAATATTGTATCTATTTGATCTTTATCAATACCAATTCCGGTATCTTTTACAAAAAATGTGATTGAATTATCATTTTTCTCATAACCTACTTCAATACATCCACAATCAGTATATTTAACAGCATTTTCAACAAACTCTTTCAATATCTGTAATAAATAAGAATAGTCCGAGTAAACAATCGTATTTGAATATCGAACATTTTCAGAAATCACAAATTGAATTTTGGTATCTTTCTCATTTTCAAAAACTTTACGTTTAAAAAACGTTTGTAATTCTTCTAGTATTTTATCTGCATAAAACGATTTATTTATAATCGTGACCTGATTTGACTGTATTTTCGACAAATCAATTAATTTATCAAGCGTCTCAATTAATTGAAAACCACTTTTTTGAATAATTGAAATATACTGAGATCTTTTTTCTTTTGATAAATTATCAGAATCGAGCAAGCGTGAAAAGCCAATTATTGCATTCATTGGAGTTCTGACTTCATGTGACAAATTCGCAAAAAAGGTATTTTTCAATCTTTCGGAATTTTCTGCTTTTTCAATAGCTTTAGCTAACTTATCTTCAATCGCTTTTGAGTTTGTGATATCTTTAACAAAAGTTGTAACTCTATTATTTTTTGAACAAAACGACAATATATCTAAATGTCTTTGATTTGAGTCATTAAAAGCTTGAGTTCGAACAACTTTTTGTGATTGAATAACTTCCTTAAATATATCCTGGGTATTAGTATCGAATCCGGGAATTGTATCATACAAACTATTTTTATGAATGTTTCCTAAATCAATGCCCATCAATTGTTCATAGTGCTTGCTATTTTTTACGATTTTATATTGATATCGTCCGGAATCGTCTTTTATATGAATTTCGTTTACAATAAAAGCCTGATTTTCTTGCAGATATTCATCAATCTTTTGTTGAAACCGTTGTTCGTCTGTAATAGCGGTATTGGATTCGTGAAAAGATTTTATAGCATTATAAATAGTTAAAACATCATCGATATCATTCTCTTGAACAGGATATTGAATCAATGACATTATTTGATTTGGGATATCATCAAAAGTGTAGTCATCAATTTGTTCACGTTGAATTAAGACAATGGGGATTTTTCGAGTCGCTAACGAACTATTTTTCGTTTTAAAAAAGTCATCGGAGTTTTTCGACAAACAAGCTGAATCGACAATAAATAAATCGGGTTCAATATTTAAAGCTATCATTAAACTTGTTTCCGGCTCTGTTGATGTAATAATATCCGGCTTCGACAGTTTTTCTGAAATTATTTGCTTTAATTTATTTTGAAGCGTTTCGTCTGTTGATACTAACAATATTTTTTTCATTGAAAAACTACTTTTAAACTAAGCCTATTTACAGCATTTAAGCGTTGTAGGTTTCATTTATAATGTTTTTTTTTGAAAAATTTTATTATCACACAATCAACTATATATCAAACAAATAAGATATTTTAACGAATTACTACATCATCAATTATCGGTTCGCCGGCTTTACTATTAACAATATCTACCAAATTCGACCTCAAAGAAAGCATCTCGCTCCTCAAAACAGAAGAATCGATGCGCAAAAAAAGTTTGCGGTTTGAGAATGATATATGGGTTGTAGATGCTGCTATTTTTACCCCCACAATCGATTTCCAATTATTTATAATTTTTTGTTCAAGATATTTATTCCAAGTCCCGTTTTGAATAAGTATTAACTTAAACAAATCATTTACCGAGTCAGAATTATTGTTTCTTTTCATCAATTATTGTTATTGGCTGATTTCTTATTTTCAAATTTCTTTAGATTTCGTAACCGTTCTAATAAAGGCGGATGCGAATAGTGAAAGAAAACATATAAAGGATGTGGCGTCAGATTACTTAAATTTTTCACAGATAATTGTTTTAAAGCATCTTGCAATTGTACGGAATCAAAATTTTCGGCAGCAAACGTATCTGCTTCAAATTCATTTTTACGTGACAATATATTTGCAAATATTCCAAAGATAAATGATAAAGGACTATACAACAGTGCAAACACGATTAATGCAATGTGTATACTATGCCGATTGGCTCCAATTGCCTTCGATAATACTGGCTGATTAACAAAAAAGCCAAGAATAAAAAACATTAACCCAATCTGTATCAACGAGAAAACAATCATCATTAACACATGTTTCTTTTTATAATGCCCTATTTCATGTGCTAACACAGCTACAATTTGAGAAACATTCATTTCATTTACCAACGTATCAAACAACACAATTCTTTTTTTAGCGCCAAGACCACTAAAATAGGCATTCGCTTTCGTTGAACGTTTTGACCCATCAATTAGAAAAATATTTTGTAATGTAAAACCCACTTTTGTGCTAAATGCATTTATTGCCTGTTTTAATTCTCCATCTTCTAGAGGTGTTTGTTTGTTAAATAGCGGTACTATCAAACTTGAATAAAACATAGCCATAAAGACTGCGATAAAACCAACAATTCCCCATGCATATATCCAAAATGTTGTAGGGAATGTTGATATTAACCAGATAATTAACGATAATAATCCACCGCCAATTGCAGCTGCAAGCAACCAACCTTTTAGTTTATCAAAAATATACGTTTTGACAGTTGTTGTATTAAAACCAAATTTTGTTTCAATTCCAAAAGTATCATAGACATCAAAGGGAATGTTTATGATTTCAGAAGCAAACATGAGTATTCCAAAAAAACAAAGTGCTTGCAAAATACTGTTTTGTGGAAATAGCTGAAACACGAAATCATCGACAAAAGTAAACCCACCAAAAACTATCATACAAATCATTACAACAAAACTAAAAGTACTCGTTATCAATTTAAATTGATTATTAACCTTTTCGTAAGATTGTTGTTTTTGATATTTTTCTTCATCATATAATCCCTTCAATTCTTCAGGAAGGCCTTTACCCATTTTCGTTGAATTCAAAAATTCGAGGATTCTTTCCAAAACAAAGTCGAAACACAAAACACCTAAAACCAAAACATAAAGAATATGAGCACTCATTTTTAGACAATAAATTTAATAGATTCCAATACCATAATATATTGCACAAAAATACAATTTAAACACAATAAAATACGATAACACATCTTCATTATAATTTTATAAACGTTTTTTTTATCAATATATTTGCAACAAAGCATTTTGGTATTATTCTTGATTAGCCAAAGCAAAAAACGATATGAATAAAAAACTGTTTTTTTATATACTAATCATTTGTTCCTGTTTATTTGTAGGATGCGCAACCTATTACGTAAAAACACAAACATATCAAGAAATGCTTTATTCTGGTAATTTTGAAAATGCTGACAAATGGCTTGAAAATGATAAGAGAGGGAAGAAACAAAAAAACCAACTCCTTCATCTTTTGAATAGAGGATATGTTGCCCGAATGTTAAATGATTATCAACGTAGTATAACTTATTTCAATGAGGCCGATCAACTAATTGAAGATTATAAAAAAAACTATGGTGCAGAAGCATTATCATTAATATCAAATCCTACCGTAAAACCCTACAAGCCAGAAGATTTTGAATCTGTATTAATACATTACTTCCAAGCCAACAACTATCTATCATTAAACAACTTAGAAGATGCATTGGTTGAATGTAAACGAATAAATATTCAACTGAATGAGTTAAACGACAAATATCCCGACCATAAAAACAAATATCAGCGAGATGCATTTGCAAATCTAACAATGGGTTTAATTTACGATGACAAAAAAGACTATAACAACGCGTTTATTGCCTATCGAAATGCATATGAAATTTACAAAAACGACTATGCAGTACAATTTAATATTTCAATTCCCGAACAACTGAAACAAGATATTTTACGAACAGCCTCGCTCAGTGGCTTATGGAATGAAGTTGATTTTTACCAAAAAGAATTTAACATTACATATACAAGGCAAGACAAGCCGTATGCTGAATTAATCTTTTTCTGGGAAAATGGATTTGGTCCTGTAAAATCGGAATGGTCAATAAATGTTTCATCAAATATTGAAAACGGAATGCTTATAATCGCTAATGAAGAAATGGGTATCTATTCTGCATTGCCAATTCCTATAGGATTTGAAAATACAGGTATATTACGAATAGCCTTCCCTAAATATGTAGAACGAAGACCAATTTATACGAGCGGAAACATAATGGCAAACAACCAAACCTACCCTCTCGAACAAGCCGAAAATATTAATGAAATAGCATTCAAATGTCTGCATGACAGAATGGGACGCGAAATAGCAAATTCCATAAGCCGTTTAATTGCAAAAAAAACTATGGAAGCAGCAATGCGAAAACAAAATGAATTTGCCGGGGCTTTAGTTGGAATAGCCGGGGCTGTAACAGAAAAAACAGATACGAGAAACTGGCAAACACTCCCCTACAATATTTCTTACAGTAGAATTCCCCTTCATGAAGGACTAAATAATATTCGATTTAACATTTATGGCAATGCAGAAAGTAAATCAATAGAATTTACCTTTACACCACAAAAAGGACAGACAATATTTCACACCTACCATGTATTAGATACAGAAAGACCGCAATAAAACAAGAAATAAGCCGTTTGATAGAGCAAACAAATCGGAAACGATTGATTTAATTATTTTTTTTATATATTTGCAACCTTAAATTTGATCATGTACAGAAAAATCTTATACGCAATAATAATAACTGTATCAATGAGTTCTTGCTCTAGTGAATTTCAAAAAGCACTAAAGAGCGGTGATTATAATGCGAAATACCAAATGGCAATCAAGTATTTTGACCAAAAAGACTATGCCAGAGCTCAACAACTTTTTGAAAGTATCGTTGGCGTTTATAAAGGAACCGACAAAGACGAATCTATCAATTATTATATAGCACAATGTTATTACAATAATAATGATTTTATCATGTCTTCCTTTTATTTCAAGAATTTTACAACAACATTTCCAAACAGTGAAAAACTTGAAGAATCAAAATATCTTACGGCATACAGCTATTACAAATGTTCTCCAAAGTATTCTCTTGATCAAGATTATACAAACAATGGGATAAGCGAATTTCAATCGTATTTGAATCGATATCCTAAAGGGGTTTACGCTGCCGATGCAAGCAAATACTTATCAGAATTAAGAAAAAAAATAGAGAAAAAAGCATTTCTAAGTACAAAGCTTTATTTCGATATGGAACAATATAAAGCAGCATCAATTGCATTTAAAAATTTTCTTTCAAGCTATCCTGATTCTGATTTTCGAGAAGAATCATTATTTTTGCTTGTGAAATCGGAATATTTGATGGCATCAAACAGTATTTCTGAAAAACAAGTTGAACGATACGAATCTGTTATTTCTGATTATGAATCATATATTGATGAATATCCGAGTGGAAAATACACAAAAGATGCAGAAAAATATTATTCGAAAAGTCAGGATTTTATAAAAAGTAAAGCACATTAAAACGGTTTAATACATACATTTTATGGACTATAAAAAAACAAAAGCACCCGCTTCTACAATTACAAGAGACTTAGTTGATTTAGAAAAAGGCACCGGCAACATTTACGAATCAATCGTTATCATCGCAAAACGTTCTGATCAAATTGCTGTTGACATAAAAAAAGAACTAGATCAAAAATTAGAAGAGTTTGCTTCTTTTTCAGATAACTTAGACGAAACATTCGAAAATCGTGAACAAATTGAGATTTCGAAATTTTACGAACGTCTTCCAAAACCAACTTTAATGGCAATTGAAGAATTTAAAGATGGTAAAATTTACTGGAGACGTCCAGAAATTGAAAATCAAGATCAATAAGCAACATCATTAACAATATGTTAAAGGGTAAAAAAATAATAATTGGTATTACTGGTAGTATTGCGGCATATAAAGCAGCCTCACTAATTCGGTTAATGATAAAATCGGGAGCAGAGGTTCAAGCAATCATGACACCATGTGCAAAAGAATTCATCACGCCTTTAACGATTTCTACATTAACCAATAAACCTGTTTTAAGCGAATTTTTCGTTGAACGTAGCGGAGAATGGAACAGTCATGTAGAATTAGGATTATGGGCCGATTTATTTTTAATTGCACCTGCATCGGCCAACTCGATGGCAAAGATGGCACATGGAATCTGTGATAACCTTTTATTGACAACTTACCTTTCGGTTCGATGTCCGGTAATGATAGCACCGGCAATGGATATGGATATGTTTATGCATCAAGCAACTCAAAAAAACATTGAAATATTAAAATCTCAGGGATGCTCTATTGTAGAGCCATCGATTGGTGAACTTGCCAGTGGTCTTAATGGGAAAGGACGAATGGAAGAACCCGAAAATATCTTAAAAAACATTGAGTTTTTCTTCTCAAGAGAAGAAAATACTCAAAAAAAAAAGTCCTAGTTACTGCCGGACCAACGTATGAACCTATCGATCCGGTACGCTTTATCGGAAATCATTCGTCCGGGAAAATGGGATTTGCAATTGCAGAAGAATTAGCTAATCAAGGATTTGAGGTTTTTTTAATTTCAGGTCCGGTACAATTAGCAACACCTAAGAATGTACAACGATTCGATGTTCTTACTGCAGATGAAATGTATGATTTGACGGTTGAAAAGTTTAAATCGTGCGATGCTGCAATAATGTGTGCAGCAGTTGCTGATTATAAACCTTCACACCAAGCAGAAAATAAAATAAAAAGGACAACAGATTCTATGACAATAGAATTGGTTCCCAATAAAGACATTGCAAAAAGATTAGGTGAAATAAAGACATCAAAACAACGTTTAGTTGGTTTTGCATTAGAAACAGAAAACGAAAAAAACAACGCTTTAAATAAGATAAGAAAAAAGAATCTTGATTTTATTGTTTTAAATTCTTTGAATGATAAAGGTGCAGGATTTAAGCACGACACAAATAAAATTTGTATTATCAATAGTAACGGAGAAATTACGAACTATGAATTAAAACAGAAAAGAGAGGTTGCAAAAGATATTATCAAAAAGTTAGTTCAGATATTATGAGAGTTATTAAAAAGTGCATATCATTTATATTCTTACTTTTGACTATTTCAGTAGCCAATGGACAAGAATTGAAATGTACTGTTAAAGTAACAGCAAAAGACGAACAAGAAAGTGACCGAAATGCTCTCGAAAATTTAAGAAAGTCTGTAGAGCAATTTATGAACTCTCAAGTATGGACTGATAATGTCTTTGATGAAAAAGAGAAAATCGATGTCAATATCCTAATTTCTGTCAAACAAAAATCGAATGATGTCTATGATGCTTCATTACAAATTCAATCAAATAGACCATCATATAATTCACGATATCAATCTATAATGCTGAATTTTATTGATGAAAAATTAAAATTTACGTTTCAGGAATTTGGTACAATTGAATTTGATGAGCAAACATTTAATTCAAACTTAACTTATGTTTTAGCTTTTTATGCATATGTTATTATTGGTTTAGATTATGATTCATTTTCATTAAATGGAGGCACAAAATGGTACCAAAAAGCAGAAGCAATTGTTAATAATGCGCAAACACAAAACGATTATAGCGGATGGAAAGCCTTTGAAAGTAAAGACAATAAATATTGGATTATTGAAAATTTAATAAACAACGCCTATTCTGGATTCCGAACTAGCTTATATACATATCATCGACTTGGACTTGATATCATGAGCGAAAAACCTCAAGAAGGAAGAGCCAAAATATCAGAAGCTTTATCTGAATTAGAAAAAGTTCATAATCAAAAACCCGGAACAATAATCTTGACCGTTTTCTTTCAAGCAAAATCAAAAGAAATCATAAACATATATTCAGAAGCTCAAGCTGATGAGAAATCGAGAATAACATCTTTATTAAAAAAGATGGATCCTGGTCGTGCAAGCGATTATGACAAGATTTTATCGCAGAAATAATATGCTACAATCACTTAAAATAGAAAATTATGCACTTATCGATTCGTTAGAAATATCTTTTGGCAAAGGTTTTTCAACAATAACGGGCGAAACAGGTGCAGGAAAATCGATAATTTTAGGTGCATTATCGTTATTGGTTGGTCAAAGAGCCGATAGTTCTGTGATGAAAAATACTGATAAAAAAAGCATTGTAGAAGCTCTCTTTGAAATAAGTAATTACCAATTAGAATCTTTATTTTCTGATAACGATATCGACTACGACACCAATACAGTTATCAGACGTGAAATATTAAACAGTGGGAAATCACGTGCTTTTGTCAACGATACTCCTGTTACACTCGATTTTTTGAAAGAACTTGGAGAAAAACTTATTGATATTCATTCGCAACATCAAAATATTAAACTTAATACCAACGAGTTTCAGTTATCAATTGTTGATGGTTCTGCAGGCTTAACGCCTCAAATCAACCAATACAACAACCTTTTCCTATTATTCAAACAAAAGGAAAGAGAATTAAGTGAATTGGAGCAAAAAGTTCATATTGCTCTTCAAGAACATAGTTATAAAGCATTTCTATTTGATGAACTTGAAAAAGAAAAGCTCATTGATGAAGAACAATCAGATTTAGAATCGGAATTAGAAACATTAAATCACGCAGAGGAATTACATGAACATTTTTCAATGACAGATTTAACATTCAATGAAAATGAATCGAATATCCTTTCTCAATTAAAAAATGCAATAACATTACTCTCTAAAACCACGTCAATATATAAACCAAGCGTTGCATTAACCAACAGATTAGAAGAAGTTTATATTGAATTGAAAGATATAGCTTCCGAAATTCATGAACATTCAGAAAACATTCAAAGCAATCCGGAAAGGCAACAAATTGTAAATACCCGTTTACAAACAATATATAATCTCCAAAAGAAACATAAAGTTCAATCAGTTAAAGAACTCTTAGAAATTAAAAATTTGCTTGCTGATTTCTTACAAAAAACAGCAAATTATGATTCTGAAATTGAACAAATTAAAGTACAAATAGAAGAATATAAAACGGAATTACATATTCAATCGGACAAATTAATTGAAAAACGAAAAGCAACAGCCTCTATTTTAGCTGAAAAAATTAGACAAAAACTACAAATATTAGGAATGCCTAATGCTCAATTTTGTATTGATGTACAAAAAACAAAAGATTTACGACTCAATGGTAGCACCGACATAACATTCTTATTTTCAGCAAATAAAAACAGTACATTAAAACCAATAAACGAAACAGCATCAGGAGGTGAATTATCAAGAATAATGCTGTGTCTGAAAGCAGAAATTTCAGAAGCAAAATCGCTTCCTACAATAATATTTGATGAAATTGACACTGGCGTATCGGGCGATATTGCAGATAAGATGGGAAATATCATGCAAGAAATGGGAAATAATATGCAAGTGATCTGCATAACACATTTACCACAAATCGCATCAAAAGGTACAGAACATTACATTGTATATAAACATGACGATTCAAACACAACTCAAACCAATATTAAACAACTCGACAAACACGAACGCATAACAGAAATAGCAAAAATGTTAAGCGGGAAAAATCTTACAAACGCAGCAATTCAGAACGCTAAAGAGTTGCTTAATAGTTAATTAAAACTAAAAATTATGGCAGAAAATTTATTAAAAGGGAAAAGAGGAATTATTTTCGGAGCACTGAACGATATGTCAATCGCTTGGAAAGTTGCAGAAAAAGCACACGAACAAGGTGCTACATTTGTTTTAACAAACACAGATTCAGCAATAAGATTAGGTTCTATAAATGAGCTTGCTGAAAAAACAGGCTCACTAATCATTCCTGCCGATGCTTCAAGTGTTGATGATTTGGAAGATCTTTTAAAAAAATCAATGGAACATTTAGGTGGAAAAATTGATTTTGTACTCCATTCTATTGGAATGTCATTGAATGTTCGAAAAAAACGTCCTTATGATGATTTGGACTATAATTACATGATGAAAAGCCTTGATATTTCGGCTATTTCATTCCACAAACTACTTCAAACAGCAAGTAAGTTGGATGCAATAAATGAATGGGGATCTGTTATCGCACTATCATATGTTGCAGCTCAACGCTCATTTTACGGATATAATGAAATGGCTGAAGCTAAAGCAATGCTTGAATCGATTGCACGTAGCTTTGGATATATTTATGGTAGAAATAAAAAAATAAGAATTAATACAATTTCTCAATCACCAACATTAACAACAGCAGGAAGTGGTGTTAAAGGAATTAATGATTTGATTGACTTCTCAGAACGCATGTCTCCTCTAGGAAATGCAACTGCCGAAGATTGTGCCGACTACTGTATCGTAATGTTTTCAGACTTTACAAAGAAAGTTACAATGCAAAATTTATTTAACGATGGCGGCTTCTCGAGTGTTGGTATGAGTTGGAAAGCAATGCAGGTTTATTCAAAAAACCTAGACGAAGTGCTTAAAGAAGGTCCAATTATCGACTAAGCGTACTGATTCACTTTCAATATTTATAATTACATATTTGTTTTCATTCCTTTTGAATTATGAAAATAAATATGTAATTTTATTTAAACCCTATTAAATCTTGATCGTGATTCAATATTTCAAAAATAATATTAACCATTGTTTTTTAATTACATTATATCTCATTTCGTTTGCATTAATGAGTTTCATGCCGGGCGAACGTGAAGTTGATAAAATGTTTGGAAGAGATCATAATGTTTGTAAAAAACTAAATGGGAAGGTACTTCTATACGTTGTATTTATTGAAACAGGCGACAGTAGCCCATGGACCGATTTTGATTTAAATTCAACAGTTGATTCGATAAAAGTAGCAATCAACTGGTTAAATATAACAGCAAAAGAGAATAAAATTGATTTGCATGTATTATTTAATAATAACAGTACCGATACTCTAAAAATTATCAAACAAAAGTTGGGAGGACAAGTTGCCGATCTTATAGAATCGAAAGAAGGGCTTGACAGAATAGACAAATGGACAAATAAAATAATCCAAAGTAAAACAGGAGAAAAAAATAGATTAAGACTTATTACCCGATTGAGAAATGAATTCAACATAGAAAGTGTTGCACTTCTTTTCATGGTAAACTACTTTTACAAGGAAGATTTTATTTTCTCATTTAATACGACAAATAACGACGATATCGAATATTCGATAGTAAGCACCAAAAGACCCAATTTGATTGCACAAGATATCTTAAATTTATTTGGAGCGCCATACCTTTATTACCATCCATCAACCGTAAATAAACGAGATACCAAACAACTACAAAAAATATTCAGCTATGATATTATGGCAAATACCGATACTGATATCAGGAAACTACAAATAGGAGAAATTACTCGATACTTCATAGGATGGACAGATTCACTTAATGAAGAATACGAAAAAATGGTAAAAGAAAAACCAAAAATTTAAATCACTGATTTATGCCAATTAAATTAATTATCATTTCACTTTTTATTTCATTAAATCTTCAAGCTCAATATAAAAAACAAGCTGTAAAATATATAGAAAAATTAAGCTCAAAATCTTATAATGGAAGGGGTTATACGAATAATGGACACATTAAAGCCTCTCGTTTTATTGCACAGAATCTTGTTAAAAATGGTTTTACAACTTCATTCCAAAATTTTTCATTTCCTATTGTTACATATCCACAAACCGTTTCATGTAAATTAAATAATAAAACATTAAAACCTGGATATGACTTTATAATCAATGCCGGGAGTCCTACGACCCAAGGTACTTTTCCAATCATAATAGCCTCACGTTCACAAATATTAAAAGCATCAACGAGAGACTCAATCATTCAAATTTCGAAAAATAAATTTATCTGTATCACCGTACAATCAAATGCCGATACAGGAAAAGTAGTGACAGATTCGCTTCATAAAGTATTATTATATTTTCAATACAAATTAAAACCCGACATTGCAGGTTTAATAAACCATGACACATCAACATCGAAATGGGGTATTTCTCAAACATTACACCCCTATCCGATTATCGAAATATGTAAAAAATTAGATATTTCGACCTTAAAAACAATAACATTAGACATTCAAGCACAACAAATTCAATGTACAAGTCAAAATGTTATCGGAATATTGAAAGGCTCTCAATATCCTGACTCTTGTATCGTTTTTACCTGTCATTATGATCATTTGGGAAATATGGGTAAGCAATGTTTTTTCCCCGGAGCAAACGATAATGCAAGCGGAACAGCACTGTTGTTAACAATGGCCGACTATTATTCGAAACATCCACAGAAATATACAGTAATTTGCATTGCATTTTCAGCCGAAGAAGTAGGTTTGATAGGATCGAAATTCTTTGTAGAAAACCCCTTAATTCCATTAAAAAACATACGTTTTTTGTTGAATTTTGATATGGTAGGAACAGGAATCGATGGTTTAAAAGTTGTAAACGGAAGTAATTTAAAACCTCAATTCACCATATTAGAACAATTGAACGACTCACTTCATCTTCTATCGTCACTTCAACCAAGAGTTCAAGGTTGTATTAGTGATCAATGCTATTTTTTCAAATCAGGAGTACCTTGTTTTTTCTTCTATACTTTAGGTGGTCCTAAATATTATCATGATGTTTATGACAGAATTAAAACACTACCACTAACTGCATTCGATAACATTGTTCATCTATCTATCCGATTTATTGATGAAATTACAACCGATTTTAAATAATAAATATCACTATTTTTGCAAAATAAAATAGATATCATCAATACACCATTGTAAATGAAAATCGGAAATATTGAATTCTGCAAATATCCAGTATTTGCAGCCCCCATGGAAGATGTTACAGAACCATCATTTCGTTATATGTGTAAAAAACATGGTGCAGATATGCTCTATACTGAATTTGCTTCGAGTGATGCATTAGTACGAAATGTAAACAAAACGACAAAAAAACTTAGAATTTATGATTATGAACGACCAATAGCAGTTCAAATATTTGGTCGTGATCCACAAAGCATGGCCGAAGCAGCCAAAATTGCGGAAGAATCGCAACCAGATGTCATTGATATTAACTTTGGCTGTCCGGTAAAAAAAGTTGCAGGCAAAGGTTCGGGTGCCGGATTACTTCGAAATTTACCATTAATGAAAGAAATTACCGAATCAGTTGTAAAAGCAGTAAAAACACCTGTCACTGCGAAAACAAGATTAGGCTGGGACGATACCGATAAACCAATTTTATATGTTGCTGAAATGCTACAAGATTGTGGAATTAAAGCTTTGACCATTCATGGAAGAACAAGAGCTCAAATGTATACAGGAGAAGCAGACTGGACTTTAATCGGCAATGTTAAAAATAATGCTCGAATGTACATTCCCATAATCGGGAATGGTGATATTGATTCACCTCAAAAGGCAAAACAGATGTTTGATAATTATGGTGTTGATGCAATAATGGTTGGCCGAGCTAGCATTGGGAATCCTTGGATATTTCGAGAAATAAAACATTACCTTATCACAAATGAACTTATTCCTGAATTTAGCTTGCAAGAACAAGTTGCTGAATTAAAAGAATTTACCTTGAAATCTGTCGAATTTAAAGGTTTACCCGGAGGAGTAATCCACATGCGCCGACAATTTGCAAAATCATTTAAAGGACTCGAAAATTTTAAAGAAACAAGAGTCAAACTTCTTAAACTTGAAAAACTCGAAGACGTAATGCTTTTGCTTGATGAAATAGCTAAAAAATGGTCGAAATAAATAAAAGCTTAATTAAGCAATGCTCGCCAAGCATTCATCAAGAGAATCATATATACTAAAAACTGAATCAAGTTGCATAACAAATATAAGATCTTTTAGTTCTCCCGACAGGTTACACAATCGAAAAATACTACTATGCTCTTTCGATGTTCGAAGAATCGAAATGAGCGCACCAAAAGCAGAGCTATCAATAAACTTAACACCCTCAAAATCAAAAATCACTTTAGAGCCTGGTTCAAGCAAATATTGATTTAATTGCTCTTTTACTGTTTGCGATACAACTGAATTAAATCTGTTAATACCATCAAATGACGCTATTTTAACACCATTTTTTTCTTTTATAACTAAAATTGAATTCATGTTTGGCTGGTTTTATATTGTTCGATAACTTGATCTAGTTCCTTTATTGCTTCCTGACATGTAAAGATAAAACTTTGTGTGAAATTTTCAAATTCTTTCAGAGAAATATCATTTGCGTCTTCAAAATATTTTAATTGATCATTTAAACTTGCGATTCCCATTATTCCCAAAGCACTTTTGGTTTTATGAGCAATTTTTTTAAGTTCAACAATGTTTTGATTTTGTAAACCGTTTTTCAGTTTACTCTCGAATTCAGGAACTTGTTTTTTAAATATCTGAATCATTTCGATAATAAAATCGGCACTATTATCTGACATGTCAACCAGATAAAATAAATTTATATACTTGTAGGTATTGCCCATATTATCAATTATTATAACAAAAATAATGATTAATATAATGATTTTTGTTATGAGATATCAATTATTTAAAATTAAAAATATTTTCAGATTTATTCATGAAATAAAAAAATTATTATATTTGTTCAACAAAATAACATAGAAGTATATGAAATTATCTACAAAAAATATTTGGTGGTGGCACAGTTATCTTAGCTAAAAATAGTGAAAGGATGCCACATATATTATAGACATAACAAGAAGGCTCACCAATCACGGTGAGCCTTCTGAGTTTAATAACGATTTATAACGGAAAAACATGAAAAAAATATCATTGCATACCAAGTCAAAAACAATAATTGCTGATATACTCACACCTGTTAGCATTTATTTAAAAATAAGGGATAAGTTTACAAATCCCATATTATTAGAGAGTACCGATTTTAATGGAGATGAAAATAATTATTCGATAATTTGCTTTGAGCCGATTGCCAATTTTAGCGTAGACAATGGCTTTGTCAGTAAACACTGGCCTGATGGCGTTTCAGAACAATTCGCTCTTGATGCATCGATGAATGTACCTGATTTACTGCATAATTTTATTAACTCATTTCAAATAGATTCATCAGAAGCCCCAATGAAACTCGATGGTTTTTTCGGATATTCGTCGTATGATGCAGTAAAATACTATGAAACTATTCATTTAAAAAAGGAAACCGCATCAAATTATAAAATCCCCGATTTAGTATATCGCTTTTATAAATATGTCATTGCGGTTAATCACTATAAAAGTGAACTTTACATTATCGAGAACTTGTTTGAAGGAGAAGAAAGTTCTGTTGACATCATAGAATCAATTCTTTTAGGTGCAAACGTTGCCTATCATAAATTTCAAACGAAAGATGATGAAACATCAAACTTAACCGATGCTGAATTTATTGATATTGTAAAAAAAGGGAAAAAGAGTTGCTACCGAGGTGATGTATTTCAAATAGTACTTTCGCGTCAGTTTTCGCAACAGTTCATGGGCGACGATTTTTGTGTTTACAGAGCTTTACGTTCAATTAATCCATCGCCCTATTTAATGTATTTCGATTACGGCAATTTCAGAATTTTCGGTTCTTCACCTGAAGCTCAGCTTATTATTCGAGATGGAAGAGCCATTATCAATCCCATTGCCGGAACTTTTAAACGCACCGGTGACGACATAAAGGATGCAGAACTGGCCACTCAACTAACCAATGACCCGAAAGAAAATGCTGAACATGTCATGCTTGTTGACTTAGCAAGAAATGATTTAAGCAGAAATGGAGAAGATGTTAAAGTTGATAAATACAGAGAAGTACAATACTTTTCGCATGTAATACATTTGGTATCAAAAGTTTCGGGAAAATTACAACCCGGAGCAAACCCTATAAGAGTAATGGCAGATACATTTCCGGCAGGTACCTTAAGTGGCGCACCGAAATACAGAGCAATGGAATTAATATCGGAATATGAATCGCAAGGGCGTGGATATTATGGTGGATGTATCGGATATATTGATCTAAACGGCAATTTGAATCAAGCAATAATGATTCGAACATTTTTAAGTATGAACAATCACTTATATTATCAGGCAGGAGCCGGTGTTGTAGCCAAGTCTGTAGAAGAAAGCGAATTACAAGAAGTAAACAACAAACTTGCAGCATTAAAAAGAGCAATTGTTTTAGCCGAAAGCTTATAAAACGAACTTAAAATTTAGCAAAATGAGAAAAATATTAGTACTCGATAATTACGACTCCTTTACATATAATTTGATTCATTATGTAAAAGAACTGACAACAGATACCGTTGATGTATTTCGAAACGATAAAATTACATTAGGCGAAGTTGCAAAATATGATAAAATTCTATTGTCTCCTGGTCCAGGAATACCATCAGAAGCAGGCATTATGCCCGAATTAGTGCACAAATACGGACCAACAAAAAGTATACTTGGAGTTTGCCTTGGACAGCAATGTATCGCTGAAGTTTATGGCGGTAAAATTTTCAATCTTGACAATGTATATCATGGTGTTGAATCGGAAATTACGATAATTGATGATTCGGAACCTCTGTTTGAAGGAATTCCAACAAAATTCATGGCCGGAAGATACCACTCTTGGAACGTAGAAAGAGAAACACTTCCCTATTGTTTAAAAATAACAGCTGTCGATAATGAAGATATGATTATGGCAATAAGTCATGTTAGTCACGACGTAAAAGGAGTACAGTTTCACCCAGAGTCAGTACTAACTCCATTGGGAAAAACAATCATTAAAAATTGGTTAAAATAATGATACTTATGACATTATTTTAAATTATTAAACAAAACTTGAATTATGAAAAAATTACTTCAATCATTATTTGAATATAAAACGCTTTCAAAATTGCAGGCCAAAGAAGCGTTACACAATCTTACAGCCGGAAAATTTAACGACTGTGAAATGGCCGCATTTCTTACGATTTATTGTATGCGTCCCATTACGGTTGATGAACTCAGCGGATTCAGAGAGGCTCTTCACGAACTCTGTATCTCGGTTGATTTGGGCACAAACGATGCTATAGACATGTGCGGAACAGGTGGCGATGGGAAACATACATTTAATATCTCAACTCTAGCATCGTTTGTTATTGCCGGTGCTGGTATAAAAGTCGCAAAACATGGTAACTATGGGGTATCATCAGGATGTGGTTCTTCAAATGTACTCGAATCATTGGGCTATAAATTTACCAGTAATGTTGATGAACTAAAAGCGACATTACAAAAATCGAATATATGCTTCATGCATGCACCGCTCTTTCATCCAGCAATGAAAAACATTGCGCCCATTAGAAAAGCTTTAGGTGTGAAAACATTTTTTAATATGCTCGGTCCAATCATCAATCCATCATTTCCACAAAAACAAGTAACTGGTGTTTATAATAAAGAAGTAGCTCGTTTATATAAATATGTTCTTCAACAAAGTACCCAAGAATTTATTATTCTTCATAGTTTTGATGGCTATGATGAAATTTCACTCACAAGTCCGTTTTTAATGATTACAAAAAATGGCGAACAAATCATTAAACCTGAAGATATTGGGTTTCCTACCTATAAACAATCTGATATTGCAGGTGGAGATACTATTCCTGAATCAAAAAAAATATTTATGGAAGTACTCGAATGTAAAGCAACACAAGCTCAAACAGATGTAGTAATAGCCAATGCCGCAGTTGGCATTCATTGTGCAAAACCATCTCAAAACTTAAAAGAATGTATCGAAGAAGCTGATGAAGCATTGCGCAGCAAAAAAGCATTAGATGCTTTAAACCTTTTTTTACACTAATTTGATCAGTCACCCTAAAAAAAAGTGGAATTGTTTGGTTCCACTTTTTTCTTTAAAAAGCAATAATCATGGCATTTTCCGAATCGCAACTGAAAAGATATAACAGACAAATTATTTTACAAGAACTTGGTATTGATGGTCAAAGTAAACTATATAATAGTAAAGTTTTAGTTATTGGAGCAGGAGGTTTGGGTTCTCCGGTGTTGCTATATCTGGCAGCAGCAGGTGTTGGTACGATTGGAATCGTTGATAATGACATTGTTGATATTTCAAATTTACAAAGACAAATCATACATTCAACCGCGAATATCGGCATTGAAAAAGTAAAATCGGCTAAACAAAAAATACTTGACTTAAATCCCGACACCAATGTTATTGAAATACACGAACGATTAACGGAAGAAAACGCTTCCGAAATTATTGATGTTTATGATTTTGTAGTTGAAGCGACTGACAATTTCGAGTCGAAATTTTTGGTAAACGATGTTTGCGTACAATTAAGAAAACCATTCTCACAAGGTGGTGTTTTTCAATTTACAGGTCAAACGTTCACATATATTCCCGGCAACGCGTGTTATCGTTGTATTTATCAATCGGCACCACCAACAGATAAATCTCAGATAGGAATTATTGGCTCAATTGCCGGAGTTATTGGTTCAATTCAGGCAACTGAAACATTAAAATATCTCACCCAAACAGGTACGTTGCTTACCAATAAATTATTGACATTCGACGCATTGAACTCAAAATGGAATACACTATCATTTTTAAAAGATAGCGATTGTCCGATTTGTGGTTCACATTAAGCGTACTCAATGATTATTTATTTGCACATTTTGACCAATAAACAACTCGACCAATAAACGAGATACGTATTAAAATAGAATAACTTTGTCGTCATTCAAAAACACCAATTATGACGAAGAAAATTGTTTTATTTTTTGTAGTACTTTTTTTGAATCAACTGTTATTTGGTCAGAAAATATTTTTTAATGACACACTCTATCATTATTCATTAGGTACTCAAGAACCCGATTCTAAATGGATTGATACAACATTTGATGATTCGGGTTGGCTTATTGGTCATAAAAATATAGGTTACGGAAATTCAAGCGATTCAACCAAAATTCCAACCAATACCAAGTCTCTTTACATTCGCTATCCATTTACTGTTGATACAGCAAAGTACATTAAAGAAGCTTCACTAACATGCGACTACGATGATGGATTTGTGGCATACCTAAACGGCATTGAAATTTTACGTGTCAATTTAGGAAAATCAGGTTCACCAACATCATGTAATCAATTGGCAGACAGATCGCACGAATTGATAGACAAACGAGGAATAAATCCATTACGAGGATACTATATTGATTCTGTATTATTACATAAAGCCTTAAAAAATGGTAAAAACATTCTATCAGTCGAAGTCCATAACGACAGCATCTCGGGTAGCGATTTAGGTTTTAACTGCTATTTATATAATTTAACGAACAGACCTGTAACTCCTTACGATTTTCCTTGGCATGTAAAAAAATCGGTAAGTCTCGACTCTTCATTTTTACCAATTATTAATATTACAACAAACGAAATGGGAGTAGAAACCGATACAGGAAAAGTATCTGGTAAAATGTACATTTACCGAAATACGAATGGTAAAATAAACAAAACCTCCGATTTCCCCGAATTAATATGCAATATAGGAATCAAAATAAGAGGGAATTCAACAAAAGACTGGCCTAAAAAGAATTACACACTGGAAACTCAAGATTATTCAGGACAGAATTTCAATGTACCGTTATTAGGACTACCTGCTGAAAATGATTGGGTTTTAAACGGACCTTTTGCTGATAAAAGTCAAATCAGAAATGTATTGTCATTTTCTTTAGGTCAGGCAATAATGGATGGATGGACGCCTCATACACGCTATTGCGAATTGATTTTAAACGGAGAGTTTATGGGTTTATATGTATTAATAGAAACGATTAAACGCGACTCAAATCGAATCGACATAAAAAAGATTAAACCATCAGAAATAAGTGGTAATGATTTAACCGGTGGTTATATATTTAAAATGGATCAAAATGGACTTGAAACCGTTTATCCAAAACCAGAAGAGATTGCTCCGGAACAAAAGAAATATATCTCCAATATATATTACGGTTTCACCGGCGCTGCAAAATCAACAACATTTTTAGACAGTATTAATGGCTTTAAAAACAAAATTGATATTAAAAACTTCATTGATTATACAATAGTTAATGAATTTACCAAAAACGTAGATGCATATCAATACAGTTTTTACATGCATAAAGATCGTAACGATATTAATGATAAACTACTTTTTGGACCGATATGGGATTTCGATTTGTCATTTGGTAATATCAATGCTCAAAATGGACAAAAATCAACCGGTTGGCAATTTGCAGAATCATCATGTTGGAAAATGTATCAAAAATCAGTTTTTAGAGATACTTTTATGGTAAGAATGCTGCGTGAACGCTGGATCGATTTACGAAAAACAACACTAAAGGAAGAATCTTTATTTCAAAGAATTGATTCTATTTATAACTCTGTGAGTGATCCTATTAAAAGAAATTACGAGGTGTGGCCTTTTGATGGTAAAGTTATGGATATCTGGGGATATAAACATCCAGCGAAAACATATAACGAAGATATGAATTTAATGAAAACATTTATTACAAACCGGTTAACTTGGATTGACGGTGCAGTAAAAACGCTATACTATGCTATGCCACCAGCAACATATGCCGATGAAAACATCGCGATGAAAAATTTCATTATTTCATACCCAAACCCATGTTCTTCGGAGCTTAACAGCAACTTCATAATAGATGAAAATAAGCCCTACCAATTTGATATTTATACAATGATGGGACAGCAAGTTTTTAGTCACAAAGGAATTAGTTCTGGTAAAAATTCAATTACCATAAACACTCAGGAATTCCGTCCCGGAGTTTATTATATTATAACATCGTCTAATGGTGAAATCATTGCAAAACAAACAATTATAAAGCAATAAAGAATTTGATTTTTGTATTTCGTTTTTGTATTTCGTAACAATGAGGGGCTGTATCGATATCAGATACAGCCCTTTTTTGTATATTCATACCCATATTTAGGTATATAAAATTACCCAACACAAGCGATAGGTATGAAGCTCTGATTAATGCAACTTTGTATCAAACAAAATTGATTAAAAAACTAAATACTTATAACCATGGCAAAAATCGCAAAAAACCTAACTGAACTTATTGGAAACACTCCTTTACTAGAATTGACGAATTTCAATAAGAAAAAAGGAGCAGAAGCTTCCATTATAGCAAAACTCGAATATTTTAATCCAGCCGGAAGTGTAAAAGACCGTATTGGATTTGCAATGATTGACGCAGCTGAAAAAAAAGGATTAATAAATAAAGATACTGTTATAATTGAACCAACATCGGGTAATACAGGTATTGCACTAGCTTTTGTAGCTGCGGCAAAAGGCTATAAACTGATTTTAACAATGCCTGAAACCATGAGTATTGAACGTAGAAATCTGCTCAAAGCATTAGGAGCTGAAATTATACTCACTCCAGGTCCGGGAGGCATGGGCGAAGCAATCAGAACAGCCGAAGCTCTTGTTAAAGAAACACCTAACGCTATTCTTCTTCAACAATTTAAAAATCAGGCAAATCCCGAAATTCATAAAAATACAACGGCTGAGGAAATATGGCGCGATACTGACGGTTCTGTTGATATTTTTATAGCAGGTGTTGGAACCGGAGGTACAATAACAGGAGTTGGAGAAAGTTTGAAAAAGAAGAATCCAAACATAAAAATCATAGCTGTTGAACCACATGATTCTCCGGTATTATCGGGAGGAAGCCCTGCCCCACATAAAATACAAGGGATTGGAGCCGGCTTTGTACCCGAAATTTTAAACACTGCTATTTACGATGAAATCATAAAAGTTAAAAATGAAGATGCTTTTTTAACCGGACAAGCATTAGCAAAAACAGAAGGACTGATTGTTGGAATATCTTCGGGAGCTGCCACATTTGCTGCTTTACAAGTTTCAAAACGCCCCGAAAACAAAGGGAAAAAGATTGTTGTACTACTCCCCGATACCGGAGAACGCTATTTAACAACATTGCTGTATAGTTATGAACCCGAAATAAAATAAAAATAAGCATTAAATTCTAAGTAAATACGACTCATTACTCGCATTGAAACACAGAATTTAATGCTTATCTTGCATAAAAAAGGAAAGCCATAAGCAAAACTTGCATACCATGCGAGAATAATTATATAGTGTATTAGCTTCGCTGATCCCTTCGGGGTTCCATAGTGACGAATAAAAATTAAAATATAAACAGATGAAATTCTCCACAAAAGCAATTGTAATGGGGCAAGAACCCGATTCGGCGACACATTCGGCAATAACACCAATTTATCAAACCTCAACGTTTGTACGGGAAGACATTTCGAAACCTCAAAGTTTTGAGTATTCACGAATAAGTAATCCCACTCGTCATGCGCTCGAAGTTTGTGTAGCATCGCTCGAAGAAGGAAACTATGGTATTTCTTTTGCATCGGGAATTGCAGCAGAACACGCAATAGTGTCAATGCTTAGACCTGGAGATCATGTTATTGCACCCGAAGATATGTATGGAGGAACATATCGATTATTTACTCAGGTTATGGAGCCAATGAACATTGAATTTTCGTTTATCGACGCATCAAATCTTGAAGAAATTCAGTCAGCATTTAAGCCTAATACAAAAATGGTATGGCTTGAAACGCCAACCAACCCTCTGTTAAAAATTTTCGACATTGAAGCTATTGCTGAAATTTCACATAAAAACAATGCTCTACTTGTCGTTGACAATACTTTTGCAACACCGTTTTTCCAAAAACCATTACTATTAGGAGCAGATATTGTTGTACACAGCACAACAAAATATATTAATGGACATAGTGATGTGATTGGGGGAATTGTGATTACAAATGATGCTCATTTAAATCAAAGTATTTCAATGTATCAAAAATCAATTGGAGCAATTCCCGGACCGTTCGATGCATGGCTAACGCTTCGTGGTGTTAAGACTCTTGCCATCAGAATGCGTCAACATGAAGAAAACGCGTGGGCCGTTGCTACATTTTTAAAAGATCATCAAAAAGTCGAAGCGATTTTCTTTCCCGGATTCGACACACACCCAAATCATCATATTGCAAAAAAACAAATGACTGGTTTTGGAGGATTAGTTTCCTTTAAATTAAAAGGCGGATATGCCGAAGTTAAAACCTTTTTCGAAAAGCTCAAAATTTTCCATTTAGCTGATAGTTTGGGAGGTGTAGAATCATTAGTAAATTACTCAACTAAAATGACACACGAGTCATTTCCCGTTCATTTAAAACAAAAGCTTGGGATTAGTGAAAATCTAATTCGCATTTCTACTGGTATTGAAGATAAAGAAGATTTAATAGCTGATTTGAAACAAGCTTTAGAATAGGCGATTATCGATTTATTGAGAAAAAGAAGGTACTCCCTTTTCCAACTATTAAATATAATTTTAAAATTACCAATATTTTACATTCTTTGATAAGTATTTATTTTTCGGCAACTCTATTTTTGCAGGAAAAAGAAAAAGTATGATACGACAATTAGCACACAACTGCTTCTTTTCTGATAAAGTAGAAGAAATGAAGTATTTTTATGGAACAATTCTTGGCTTAAAAATTAAATTTACGCTCAAGAACAAAGCAGGTATAGAGTTTGGTTATTATTTTGAATGTGGTAATGGCACGTTTATCGAATTATTCGATAAAGTAAAAGCTAATGAAGAATGGGGCGGCGATAATACACCACTTCAACATGGTACACATTTCCGACATTTCTGTTTAGAAGTTGTTGGACTTGAAGACTTCAAAGCCGAAATCGAAGCAAAAAACTGGAACATTTCTGTAATCTCAATAGGGAAAGATTTTTCGCGTCAAGCTTGGATTTCAGACCCCGATGGTAATTTAATTGAACTGATGGAATACACGAAACAAAGTTCCCAATTGGCAAAATAGCCTAAAAACTTATTTCTACTGATGGAAGCATTGTCTTTATTTTCTGTTGTTCTTCAGTAGTAAAGGCATTGCCTTCCAATTTTAAAATCTTCAGATTTTTCATGTACATCATTTCTTGTGGAAGTGTTTTCAATCCGCATGCAATCAATTCAAATGTTTCTAAATTTTGCAAGTTGGCTATCTCTGGAGGAATTCTCATTATTGGATTGTTATTTAAACGCAATTCTTTCAAATTGGCCATATGAGTAACAACCATTGGAAATTCTTTTAACTGGTTACCGTCTAAATACAAAACCTTGAGCTCCTGTAGTGAGGTTAACTCCCGTGGTAACATAGATATTGCATTTGAAGAAAGTATCAAAGTTCTTAATGTTGTTATAGCACCAACCTCGCGAGCTACAAATGTCAGTTTATTCTTACTCAAACTCAATGTTTGTAGTTTTCGCATATTAATTAAATCAACAGGTAAAAAACTTATCTGATTTTGATCGAGAAATAATTGTCGTAATTCGGGCATGCGAGTTAAGAACAATGGTAGTTCTTTAAGTCTATTTCCACTCAAATACAAAAATTTCAATTTTTGCATAGACATCATTTCTCTGGGCAATATTTCAATAGCATTGTCATCAAGCATCAGATATTCGAGTGAAGTTAGCTTCCCTATTTGCAGAGGTAGAACTGTAATTTTATTTTTCTGTAATTCCAAATGCTTTAGATTAACCAAATTACACAAATCAGGAGAAAAAATCGTTAATCCATTTTGTTTGAGTTTCAATTGTTCCAATTTCGTCAATCGATTAAAATCAGATGGTAACTTTGTAATTTTATTCTCCGATAAATCTAACTCAAGAAGATTTTCGGCACCTCCAAATCCATCGGGAAGCGATGTAATTTTATTTTTTCCTAAATAAAGATATTCCAGTTTTTTTAATTGACCGATTTCAGCTGGTATGTACCAAATTTGATTCATATCTGCCACGAATATTTTCAAATTCTGTAAAGCACCAATAGTTGGAGGAATACTGTCAAATTCATTTTGTGTAATATTGAAAACCTCTATAAATTTGAGATGTTCAAGATTTTCAGGAAACTTTCTTAAAGCATTCTTCCCAATTTCCAATTCTCTTAAATTAGTCAATTTATCAAACGTTTCAGGGAATTCACTAAGCTGATTTTCAAACAGTCCTAGGGTTTGTAAATTCTTCAGATTTCCAATTTCGTCGGGTATAGAGGCAAGATTATTTTTTTCGAGATTTAATTTTTCGAGATTGACTAAGACATCAATTTTCTTTGGTAGGAACTCTAATTGATTGGTTCCTAAATTGAGATTTTTAAGTAAGGGTGATGAAAATATTTGTTCCGGAAAAGATGTTAACAAATTACTGCTCAAATCAATAGATATTAATTTAGGAAAAACGACATCAGATTTGAGGTCTTCAACTTCTTGACCAACAACCTCAATATTAGTCACATCGTTTGCATACTTATAAGCATCCTGAAGGGTATATACATATTTATTTGCGGTTTGCTGAGCCACCGAATTAATTGTACATACAACAAATAAGATAAGTGCTAATTTTCGCATAATCTGAGTATTTTGCCTTATATACCCATAATTAGCTATTTTTGTTTCAATTCTTAATAAAAATCAACGATACCAATCCCCTGACGTACAATTTCAAACTCGTTTCCAACACAATTGATTATTGTTGAAGGAACATTGTTGCTCGGTCCTCCATCAATAACAGCATCAACGAGGTTACCATATTTTTCATATATTTCTTCAGGATCGGTTGTATATTCCTTTATTTTATCATCGTCTTTAATTGAGGTTGTAACGATGGGATTGCCCAATTCTTTTACCAATTCGCGACAGATATTATTATCTGGAATACGAATCCCCACTGTTTTCTTTTTACTTTTAAATATTTTCGGAACATTATTGTTTGCCTCAACAATAAATGTAAAAGGTCCAGGCAAACATTGCTTCATTAACTTAAAAGTACTATTATTTATAGGCTTAGCAAAGTCTGAGATGTGGCTTAAATCATAACAACAAAATGAAAAATGAGCCTTTTCTAATTTTACACCTTTTATTTGTGCTACTCGTTCAACAGCTTTTGAATTAAAAATATCACATCCAAGACCATACACGGTATCTGTAGGATATATAATCACGCCACCATTTCTTAAGATTTCGGATATTTTTTTTATTTCCCTTGGGTTGGGATTCTCGTTATAGATTTTTACTAACATACGAAAATATGGGAAAAGTAAATAAAAAAGGGGCAAGCTACTTATGTCGCACCGCTACAACTAATTACCCTTGCTTCCTTCCAGACCTGGGGGAGTTCATTAGGAGCTGGTCGCATAAGACTTACCCCAGTGCAAAGATACAAAGTATTTGGATAGTTCAATACAATTACCAATAAAAATGCAAATATTTTAATTGATGGTTATTGTATGGGTGGTAAATTTATTTTGTCTTGAACGATATAGGCTGTTGGGTATTGCTCTAATACTTTCTTATACAACAAATAGGCTTCGGGTTTTGTTCTAAAATCACCTACTTTTATTTTAAAATATGGAGGTTGATATATTAGGTAAGCTTTTACGTCAGAAAAGGTATTCATAAATTTATTACGAACTTCATTTGCCTCGTCGCGTGCTTCTTTGCCTGTGGAGTTATATATTTGAATTCGAAAACCAGACAAATTAATGTCATTCAAACTCATTTTATAATGTTTTTCAATCAACATCGTTATTGAAGCATCCTGACTGATTTCAATATTACCTTCTCCTGTCTTACTGCTTCTTAATTTATCAAAAAAACTAAATTGACTCAAAGAATCGACTCCTTTTTGAGAAAAACCTGTCAGAGAAAGAACAAGCAAACTTATTAAAAATGAATACTTTATCATATTGCACATTTTAAGAAGCAAAGGTACGTAATTATTTCAGTTTTTCATTTTCTTGATGTCGAGTTTTATCTCGAGTGGTTTTCTTTTCTATATTTTCGAGAAGAGCTTTTTCTAAATCAACTCCCGTTTGATTTGCCATACAGATAAGTACCCACAAAACATCAGCCATTTCATCGGCCAAATTCAATTCTTTTTCCGATGCTTTACACGATTGCTCTCCATAGGTTCGTGCCATAACACGTGCCAACTCTCCTACTTCTTCTGTTAGAATTGTCATATTGGTTAGTTCATTAAAATATCTGACTCCAATAGTTTTAATCCAATCGTCAACTTTTTTTTGTGCTTGCCTTATTGTTAATGCTTCTTCCATTATTCCTTATTTTTTGTATCTATTACAATCGTTACCGGTCCGTCATTTAACAAATGTACTTTCATATCGGCACCAAAGGTTCCTGTTTGAACCGATTTCCCGATTTCTTTTTCCATTTGCTTAATAAACGCTTCATACAAAGGTATTGCGATTTCCGGTTTTGAAGCTTTGATATATGACGGTCGATTTCCTTTTTTAGTGCTTGCATGTAATGTAAACTGACTGACAATTATAATATCGCCCTGGATATCAGTCACAGATAAATTCATGACACCTTGTTCATCATCAAAAATTCGAATACGTGCAATTTTTCCACACAGCCATTCGATATCGTCGTTGCTGTCAGCATCTTCTATTCCCAATAATACAAGTAATCCTCTTTCTATTGATGATTTCATTGTGCCATCGATAGTAACCGATGCATGTTTAACTCGTTGAATTACAGCTCTCATATTTCTAAAATGTGTTTATAAACCCAAAATGGATTTTAGCTTCATTATATTTTATTGGATTATTGAATTGACTACCATATGCATAACTTATTGAAAAGATGCTCGATTTGTTTTGAATATGAAATCCGATACCAAATCCCCAAGGAGTGTCGTAAATATATTTTGTAGTTGCCCTATTTTCGTAATATGCCTGATTATAAAACACATAAACATTAGAACTTTTCTGAAATAAATATCGAAATTCTATTGTTCCTATTGTATATCGAGAACATGGTATTTCATTTTCATCAAATCCTCTTAATGTTTTTGTTCCACCAATGTAATATAATTCATTGCTAAATATTGTTTTAGCATGAATTAAGGCAGATGTATTTTTCACATAAACAACCGTTTTAGCAAAAAAGGGAATAAAAACCTCAACATTGCCTTTTAATTCAACTTGAGTGGTTTGTAATGGTATATTTTTGTACGCCTCTGCTTTTAGTTTTGCGTTTTTTTCAATATTCTTTTGTCCCGATGCTATTTCAAATTCAGTAACATAACCTTTTCTCGGATTAAAGAAATAATCGAGATCCCATAACTTAAAACCCAAACCATAACTTGTTTGTGTCATATTTGAATATTGTGGTAAAAGTAATGAATTGGTATCGACAGACTGGTTTATGAGCGAAGATGTTTTTCTTGTAACATAGGCTTTTACGAGCTTATTAAATGCCAAATAATATGGTATCGCACTATAAATTTGAGAATTTACAAAAGACGAATCTTTCTTGTATAGTTGAAATTCCGATACACTTCCTAACCTACTGGCAAACAAATATCGGACATTATATCCAACATTGATTTTTTGTGAATTTGCATCTATTTTCTGCCAATTTACAAACATCGACTCTCCATATTCAAACATGTTTTGCAATTCAACAGCAATATTTCCTGTTAAAGTTAATTTATAATTATTATTCGGATCAGTTGCAAATCCAACTAATCCATCAAAAGTATTGGCTGAACGTTTTTTTACATTCATAGAAATAACAACCGTACTATCGCTATCAAATTCAACCATTGGATCGTCGGTTAATTCAACAAATGCTAATTCATTTATGGCATTTTTAATTTTATCAATTTTCGACTGGCAATAAATATCACCTTTTGCCAATTGGATATGCGATTCAAAAAATTTTGGTTTCGTTTTAACATATCCGGTTATTCGGATATTTTTAATTTTTACCAATTTATACGAATCGACAACAAGATTTGCATTGATTCCATTTCGCAGAATTGCAACAGAATCGAGTAATAATGATGTAAAAGGATATCCATTGTTTAGGTAAAAAGAAATTAAAGTACTTCTTTTTTTTAGATACTCTGAAATTGATATTGTTTTTTTGTTAAAATCAGCGAATCGAAATGCCGGCGTTGATAGCGAAGAAAGATTAATTCTTCCCGAAGTATATTTTTCTCCTAAATTCAAGTAAGCTGTTGCGGTGTCATTTTTATATACAATGGTATCAAACGATGCTGCTAAAAAGCCGTCATTTCTGATTTTTTCTATTGTTTTTGATAATGTAAATATTACGGTTAATGAATCGACACAAGGTTTATTAAAACGTATTTTTGAGGAATACCTCATAGAGTTTGAGTCGATACCACAAACAGTAATTTGGAGTGTTTTTTGACCAAATACACACTGCGAAAGCACCAAAAACAATACGATTAAACGCATACTATTGATTCATAAAACCTTGTTTTATCAACACATCAATGAGAGATTTGGAAAATGCTATATTGTTTTGCACAGCATATCGTTTTTCAGTAAAAACATGTGCAAGTGTTTCTACATTATTTGTTTTAACAA
>JACCEE012028252.1_pt1 | contig 31541 bp, 25 predicted proteins | sample 7449931 | NCBI WGS metagenome assembly JACCEE01 (sample SAMN15323457, study PRJNA562643) | freshwater metagenome | isolation source: river surface water | place: USA:Blue River Watershed | collected 2017-08-19 | reverse complement strand
TTGCCGCGCGTGACTTCCTTGAGCTTTTCGTAGGCGCCCTGCACACCGTAGCGGCGCATCACGGTCTGGATCGGCTCGGCCAGCACTTCCCAGGAGGCATCCAGGTCGGCGGCCAGCGCCTCTTCATTGAGTTCGAGCTTGTTCAGGCCGGTCATCAAAGACGCATAGGCCAGCGCGGTGTAGCCCAGGCCCACGCCGATGTTGCGCAGCACGGTGGAGTCGGTCAGGTCGCGCTGCCAGCGGGAAACCGGCAGCTTCTCGCTCAGGTGCTTGAGCACTGCGTTGGCCAGGCCCAGATTGCCTTCGGCGTTTTCGAAGTCGATCGGGTTGACCTTGTGCGGCATGGTGGACGAGCCGATCTCGCCGGCCTTGAGCTTTTGCTTGAAGTAGCCCAGGCTCACATAGCCCCAGATGTCGCGCGCCAGGTCGATCAGGATGGTGTTGGCGCGGGCCGTGGCGTCAAACAGTTCGGCCATGTAGTCGTGCGGCTCGATCTGGATGCTGAAAGGCTGGAAGGTCAGGCCCAGGCCCCAGGCGGCGCTTTGGGTTTCGCCCAGTTCGGGCGTCTCGACGACCTTGCGGGCAAAGGCTTCCCAGTCGAAATCGGGCCAGGCGGACAGGTGGGCGTTGTAGTTGCCCACGGCGCCGTTCATCTTGCCCATGAGTTTCACCTGGGCGATCTTGTCGCGGCAGCCGTTCAGGCGCACCACCACGTTGGCGATTTCCTTGCCCACGGTGGTGGGGCTGGCGGTCTGGCCGTGGGTGCGGCTGAGCATGGGCACGTCGGCAAAGGTGTGGGCCATGCCCCGCAGCTTGGCGATGATCCCGTCCAGGCCGGGCAACATGACTTCGGCGCGCGCGTGCTTGATCTGCAGGGCGTGGCTGGTGTTGTTGATGTCTTCGCTGGTGCAGGCAAAGTGCACGAACTCGGCCACTTTTTCCAGCTCGGGACGGTCCTTGAACTTGGACTTGATCCAGTATTCGACGGCCTTGACGTCGTGGTTGGTGGTCTTCTCGAATTCCTTGATGGCCACGCCATCGGCTTCGGAGAAGTTCTTCACCAGGCCCGTCAGGTAGACGCGGGCCCCGGTGGACAGGGGCTTGAATTCGGCAAACCCTGCATCCGACAGGGCGATGAACCAGGCGATTTCGACCTGCACGCGGCGGTGCATGTAGCCCAGTTCGCTGACCAGCGGGCGCAGGGCGTTGAGTTTGCTGGCGTAGCGGCCATCCAGAGGCGACAGGGCGGAAATCGGGGTGAAGTTCATGCCCTCGATTGTAGGCGGGGCGGGTTTTCCCGAAGCCTGCGCCTCAAAACACCAGATTTGTCAAAATCATGGACAGACCCGCCCGTAGAATCCATCTCTGTAGTTTTTTACAGTTCATTCATGAAACTCATCGGTTCATTCACCAGCCCCTACGTCTGCAAAGTCCGCATCGTGCTGGCCGAAAAAAAGCTGGACTACCAGTTTGTCACCGAAGAAGTGTGGTCCGCCAGCACCCGCATTCACGAATCCAACCCGCTGGGCAAAGTGCCTTGCCTGATCATGGAAGGCCATGAGGCGGTGTTCGACTCGCGCGTGATCGTGGAATACCTGGACACCCTCTCACCGGTGGGCAAGCTGATCCCGAACGGCGGGCGTGAACGCGCCGAAGTCAAGACCTGGGAGGCCCTGGCCGACGGTGTGCTCGACGCCGCCTTGCTGGCGCGCATGGAGGCCGTCTGGGCCGACCGCACGCCTGAGCAGCGCAGCCAGGCCTGGATCGACCGGCAACTGACCAAGATCGACCGTGCCCTGGAGGCCATGGCCCAAGGCCTGGGCGACAAGCCCTTTTGTTCAGGGGTGCACCTGAGCCTGTCCGACATTGCCGTGGGCTGCGCCCTGGGTTACCTGGACTTCCGCTTCCCGCAGATCGACTGGCGTGCAGCGCACCCCAACCTGCACAAACTGTTTGACAAGCTGATGCAGCGCCAAAGCTTCATCGACTGCATGCCCAAGGCTGCCTGAGCTGCGTCAAGCCCTGCAGGAGCCAGCCCTGCTGGCGATGGAACACACAATTCGGGAAAATCGCTTGCAGGGCAAACTGCTACAGATCAGATACGAAAGAGCCTCCGCCTGGAGGCTCTTTTCATTTGTAAAAGGCTTCGACCTGGCCTTTGAGCTTGAGCATGAGCGGGTTGCCCTTGCGGTCCACCGTCTTGCCGGCAGGCACCTTGACCCAGCCTTCGCTGATGCAGTATTCCTCGACATCGACGCGCTCCTTGCCATTGAAGCGGATGCCAATGTCGTGCTCGAAGATGGCGGCCACAAAGTGCGGGCTGCGGGGGTCAATCGACAGGTGGTCGGGCAGGGCGGGGCGGGCGATTTCGGTCATGGTGGATCTGCGTTTGGAACTCAAACCCTGGATTGTCGTTGAAGCCCGTGCAAGCGAATGAACCTCAAGGCGCCATGAACGTCGCCCACAGCAGCTGCACGGCGGCCTTTTCAGGCAGCAAGTCCTGGGCTGACAGCTGCGTGGGCTCCTCATTGAGCCGCGCCCGGTGCTGCAGGCGCCGCATCTCGCGGTAGGCATCGGCCGCAGCGCGGCCCACCCCGGCGGGCAGCAGGCCAGCGGTTTCGGCCCGGTGCAGCAGGGCGATGTTGCCCACGTTGTCGGCCAGCGCCGGGTGCAGCGCGGTGTGCAAGAGCACCATGTACTGCACAGCAAACTCCACATCCACCATGCCACCAGGGCTGTACTTGAGGTCAAAGCGCCCCTCGGGCACCGCATGGGCCTGCTGCACCTTGTCGCGCATGGCCAGGATTTCGGCCCGCAGGCCTTGCGCATCCCTTGGCGCGCTGATGACGGCGTGGCGCACCCCGTCAAAAGCCGGGCGCAAACTGTCCAGCCCCATGACAAAGCGTGCCCGGGTCATCGCCTGGTGTTCCCAGGTCCAGGCGGTGTTGCTGCCGCGCTGCTGCTGGTAGTCGGCATAGGCCTCAAAGCGGGTGACGAGCAGGCCCGAGTTGCCGTTGGGTCGCAGCGCGGTGTCGATCTCGTACAGATCGCCCTCGCCGGTCTTGACCGTCATCCAGTTGATGAGCTTGCGCACATAGGCGGCATAAACCTCCTGCGCGCGCTCGTCCTCGTCTTCGTACACAAACACGATGTCCAGGTCGCTGCCATAACCCAGCTCCTTGCCACCCAGCTTGCCGTAACCGATCACGGCAAATCGGGGTTCGTCGCGGTGGCGGTTTTTCAGGCGGGCCCAGCACCAGCGTGCGGTCACGCGCAGCACGGCGTCGGCCAGGGCGCTCAGGTCGTCGGCCACCTGCTCGACCGTCAGCACACCTTCGACGTCGCGCGCCAGGGTGCGGAACTGCTCGGCGTGGTGGCCCCGGCGCAGCAAGTCCAGCAGGCTTTCTTCGTCGTCTTCGCCGGTGCGCTGCAGCGCGGCGCGGCGCGCCTCCAGCTCGGACTCGAACTCGTCGGGGTCAAAACGGCTGTCAAACAGGTTGCCCCCAGCCAGCTCGTCGATCACGCCCGGGTGCTTGACCAAATAACGCGCTGGCCAGCGCGCGGCGCCCAGTAGGCGCAGCAGACGCTCGTGGATGGCCGGACGCTCCAGCAGCAGCGACAGGTAAATCTCGCGGCGCAGCAGCGGCTCGATCCAGTCGGCCATGCGCAACACGGCCTCTTCGGTGCAACGCGCTTCGGACAACCATTGCGCGGTGCGCTGCAGCAAACGCAGCAGGCGGCCACGGGCGTCTTCGCGCAAGGCCTGCACGCGGGGGTTGTCGTTCCACTCCAACAGGCGCGCACGCGCCGCCTCAGGGAACTCGGCCAGCACGGCGTCCAGCTCGGCGTGTTCGCGGCCATTTTTGCCACCGTTCTTGCCGTTGCAGCCCTTGCATTCGCGGTCGCCGCCCAGCAGGGTGTCAAACTCCTGCGCGACCAGTTCACGGTGGGCGTCCAGCGTGGTCAAAAAGCCGCACACGTCCGCATGGCCCAGGGTCTGCGCAATCCAGGCCAGGTCGCCGTCGTGCGTGGGCAGCACATGGGTCTGCTGGTCGTCCAGGTACTGGATGCGGTGTTCGACACGGCGCAAAAAGGTATAGGCCGCAGAGAGCGCGTCGGCGGTGGCCTGCGGCATGAGGCCGGCCTTGGCCACGCGCTGCAGCGCGTCCAGCGTGGGCCGGGTGCGCAGCTCGGGAAACTGCCCACCACGCACCACCTGCAGCAGCTGCACGATGAATTCAATCTCGCGGATGCCACCGCGCGAGAGCTTGACGTCATTGGCCCGCTCGGGATGGCCCGCACTGCGCTTGCTGGCGTGGTCGCGGATCTGCTGGTGCAGCACCCGCAGCGACTCGAACACGTTGTAGTCGAGGTAGCGGCGGAACACAAAAGGCAGCACCACGCCCCGCAACTGCTGGGCCGAGCCGTTGACAACGGCACTGCGCGGCGCCACCACGCGGCTTTTCATCCAGGCAAAACGTTCCCATTCGCGGCCCTGCACCAGCAGGTATTCCTCCAAAGCGCCGAGTGACACCACGCTGGGGCCTGAATTGCCATTGGGCCGCAGCGCCAGGTCCACACGGAACACAAAGCCATGCTCGGTGGTGTCGCCAATCAGGGCGTACATGCGTTTGACGCCGCGTGCAAAGTACTCCTGGTTGGAAACGCGGCCCCGGCCTTCGGCGTTGCCTGCCGTCTCTCCGTCTTCGTCGTAAACGTAAATCAGGTCGATGTCGCTGGACACGTTGAGTTCGCGTGCGCCCAGTTTGCCCATGCCGATGATCCACAGTTCGGCGCGCTGACCGCTGGGGGTGGTCGGCATGCCGTGCAGGGCGTCCAGGTCGGCCTGCACCTGTTGCCAGGCCGCGTCCAGCGTGACCTCGGCCAGCCAGGTCATGGCGCGGGTGATGGTGTCCAGCGGGGCTTGCTGCTCGGTGTCCAGGTGCACCAGGCGCTCCAGGGTCAGCTGGCGCAGCACACGCAAGGCGGCGTCCAGCGGCTGACCACGCTCGCGCAAAGTGGCCAGGGCGGCGCCCAGACGCTCGCGGGTGGGGGCCCCGTCCGAAAGCAGGCCCAAGCGGTCGCCGTAGCGACGTTGCAGGCGCTGTACAAATCGCGAATGTGATGCAAGGCCCAAATCTGAGGCAGGAACTGTCAAATCCTGCGCCTTGTGATGCTCACTGCCGGTCATAATTCCGCTGACTTTCCGATTCAGATCCACAGGTTCCCCAGTGCCCTTGATTCCCCGACTCTCCACTTGGCTGGCACGGCTGGCCCGCGCTGCGGCCTGGCTGGCGCTGGCGGTGGGCCTGTGCATTGGCCTGGGGTGGGCCAGCCTTCATTTGTGGATTGTGCCGCGAATTGGCGACTTCCGACCCGCGCTGGAACGCCTGGCCAGCCGTGCTGTAGGGGTACCGGTGCAGATCGGCGCGCTGCAGGCCGAATCGACCGGCTGGGTGCCCTCGTTCGAGCTGCGCGACATCCAGTTGCTCGACCCCCAGGGCCACCCCGCACTGAGCCTGCCGCGCGTGGTGGTGGCCATCAGCATCCGCTCGGTGCTCAACCTGGGGCTGGACCAGCTGGTGTTCGACCGCCCCGAGCTGGATGTCCGCCACACCGCTGACGGACAGTGGCTGGTGGCCGGCTTGGCCCTGGGCAGCGCCAGCGCGCACGAAGACAACGCCGCAGCCGATTGGCTGTTCAGCCAGCACGAGGTGGTGGTGCGCGGCGGCACCTTACGCTGGACCTCCGAGCGTGCCCACCAAAGCATCGGCGGCCAAGCCCCCCAGGATGCCCCCACCCTGACCCTGACCGATGTGGACCTGGTGCTGCGCAACCCGCTGCACCAGCACGTGCTGCGGCTGGACGCCACCCCCCCTGCCCAATGGGGCGAACGCTTTGTGCTGATGGGGCAATTCCAGCGCGGTCTGCTGTCCACCCATGCGGGCCGCTTCAAGGACTGGAATGGCCAGGCCTACGCCTGGTTCCCGCAAGTCGATGTGTCGCAGCTGCGCCAGCACGTGCGCCTGGGCGCCGACCTGCAGTCCGGTCGGGGCCGCTTGCGGCTGTGGACCGACGTGGCACGGGGCGACTGGGCCGGCGGCACCGCAGACCTGGACCTGAGCCAGGTGCGTGTGCGCCTGGCCCCCGATCTGGAGCCACTGGGTTTTGCGCAAATTTCGGGGCGGGTGTCTGGCCAACAAGACGCCAATGGCTGGTCGCTGGCCACGCGGCAACTCGCATTTGTAAGTGACCAGGGCCTGGTCTGGCCCGGCGGCAACGTGTCGGCCCAGTACCGCCAAGGCATGAGCGGCCCCCTGGGCACCTTGGGCCAAGGCAGCAAGGGTGAGGTCCACGGCGAACAACTGGACCTGCAGGCCCTGCGTGAAGTGGCTCTGCGCCTGCCCCTGCCCGAGCACTGGCACACCCAGCTGCAACGACACACGGTGGCCGGGCAGGTACGGCAACTGCAACTGAACTGGGAAGGCCCCCCCGAAGACATGCGCCAGTACCAGGGCCGAATCGAAGTGGATGCGCTGCACCTGCAAAGCGCGCCCACAACACAAGCGCACACCCGCGTCATCGCCGGCATCCGGGCTGCGCAACTGAGCGCGCAGTTCAACCAGCAAGGCGGACAAGCCCACATCGGCATGCCCGATGGCGGCAGCCTGAGCTGGCCGGGTGCTCTGGAAGAAGACACCCTGGCCCTGCAGCAACTGCAAGCCGAGCTGCGCTGGCAACTCAAGGACAAAACTCTGGGCCAACTGCAATGGAAAGTCCAACTGGCCAATCCCGACCTGCAAGGCCAAACCCAGGGCCATTGGCAGCCGCTCAAGGGCAGCGATGGGGGCCATTTGGACATGCAAGCAAGCATCGCGCGCGCCGATGCCAGCAAGATCCACCGCTACCTGCCCCTGACACTGCCCGCCAATGTGCGCCACTATGTGCGTGACAGCGTGCGTAAAGGCCAGGTGCGCAACCTGCAAGCGCGCATCAAGGGCGATCTGGACAAACTGCCCATGCCCCAGCCACGCGACGGCGAATTGCGCGTTGCCGCGCATTTGCAGGATGTGGACATGGCCTACGTGCCCCCCAGCTTGCTGCCCAGCGGCAGCGCGCCCTGGCCCATGCTGCAAGGCGCTCAGGGTGACCTGGTGTTCGAGCGCCAGAGCATGCGCCTGTCCAATGCCAGTGCCCGCTTTGGCGATGGCAAACAGGCCATCCAGGTCAGCGGGCTGCGCGCCAGCATTCCCGACCTGGGCAAAGACCCCAAACTTGACATCCAGGCCGATCTGCGCGGCCCCGCCCAACAGGTGCTGCGCACCGTGCAACAGTCGCCGCTGGACACCCTGCTGTCGGGTGCGCTGACGCAAGCCAGCGCCAGCGGCCAGCTGCAGGGTAAGCTGCGGCTGGACATTCCGCTGCTGCACAGCCAGGACACCAAGATCCAAGGCAGCGTGACGCTGGCTGGTAACGACGTGCAGATCAGCCCCCTGGTGCCGGCCATGGGCCGTGTCCAGGGCACGGTGCAGTTCACCGAGGCCGGGTTTGCCCTGCAGGGCGTGCAGACGCAAATGCTGGGCGGCACCAGCCGCATCGAAGGCGGGCTGCGCGCAGGCGCCGTGCCCGCTGGCGAACCTCGCCTGCTGATCCGCGCCCAAGGCCAGGTCAGCGCCGATGGCTTGCGCGCTGCACGCAACCTGCAACCCCTGGACACTCTGGCCAAACAGGCCCGGGGGCAGACCGGCTACAGCGCCAGCCTGGGCTGGCGCGGCGAACTGCCCGAGATCAGCATCCGCTCCAGCCTGGAAGGGCTGGAGTTGAACCTGCCCACGCCTCTGGGCAAGCGCGCTGCACAGGCTTTGCCGCTCTCCATCAGCACCCGGGCGTTGGCCTCGGCGGGGGGGCAGCCACGGGACCAACTGCAGATCGAACTGGGCCCGCTGGCTTCAGCGGTGTGGGTGCGTGACTTGTCGGGCGCCAACGCACGTGCGCTGCGCGGCAACCTGGCCTTGGGCCTGAAAAGCGGTGGCGCCAGCGGCCTGCCCGAATCCGGCGTGTCGGCAGTGGTGCGCATGGACGAGCTGTCACTGGACGCCTGGCAGGCCGTGCTGCCCGGCCTGGACGCACCGGCCAGTGCAGCACCGACCGACGACGACAGCTGGCGCAGCTACCTGCCCAACCGTCTGGGCCTGCAAGCCGAGCAGCTGACGGTGCAGGGCCGCACCCTGCACGAGGTGGTGGCCGGCATCACCCGCGAGGACAGCACCTGGCGGGCCAACATCGACGCCCGCGAACTCAGCGGCCACGCCCAGTTCATCGCACCCGATCGCCAACAGGCGGGCAAACTCTACGCACGCCTGGCGCGCCTGAACCTGCCGCCTTCGGCCGTGAGTGAAGTGGAGTCCATGATGGAAGCGCCGCCCAGCAGCATGCCCGCCCTGGACATCCAGATCGAGGACATGGTGCTGCGCGGAAAAAAGCTCGGACGCGTTGAGATCGAGGCCGTCAACACCGAAAGCCGCACGCCCCGCAACCCTTTGCGCGAATGGCAGTTGCAAAAGCTCAAGCTCAGCGTGCCCGAAGCCAGCCTGCAAGCCACCGGCCGCTGGGCGGCGCCGCAAGACAACCGCCCACGTCGCACCGAGATGAACTTTCGCCTGGACGTGCGCAATGCGGGCGAGCTGCTCACCCGCCTGGGCACCCCCGATGCACTGCGCTCTGGCTCGGGTCATCTGGAAGGCCAGATTGGCTGGAACGGCTCGCCGCTGGCGCTGCACTACCCCAGCATGCAAGGGCAGTTCCAGGTCAAGATGGGCAAAGGCCAATTCCTCAAAGCCGACCCGGGCGCCGCCAAGCTGCTGGGCGTGCTGAGCCTGCAGGCGCTGCCGCGCCGCCTGCTGCTGGATTTTCGCGACGTGTTCTACGAGGGCTTTGCCTTTGACACCGTGCAAGGCGACGTGCAAATCCAAAATGGCATCGCCACCACCCGCAACCTGCAGATCGATGGCATCAACGCAGTCGTCAAGATGGAGGGCTCGGCCGACCTCGCCCGTGAAACCCAGCAGCTCAAGGTGCTGATCCTGCCCCAGCTCAATGCCGGGGGGGCCTCGGTGGTGGCGGGTCTCGCCATCAACCCCGTGGTCGGACTGACCAGCTACCTGGCACAGTGGCTGCTGACCTCGCCACTGTCGCGCGCTGCGGTGCAAGAGTTCACCATCGACGGCAGCTGGAGCGAGCCACGCGTGAACCGCAGCGAGCAAAACACCAGCGCCCCGGCACCAGGCAAGCAGCCATGAACGCGTCCGCCTGGCCGTCGCCCTGGCTCGCAGCTGCCCGTGCACGCTGGGCGCGCCGCCTGCAGCGCTGGCAACGCACACTGGACGACCTGCTGCCCTGGCGCTCCGGACGCCAGTCGCTGTGGCTGGCCCTGATCGCGCTGGTGCTGGCCTTGCTGGTCACACTGGTGTGGCTGGCTGGCCGCTACGAAGCCAGCCAGGTGCAGGCCGAACTGGAACGCGACACCCAGGACGCGGCCAGTGATCTGCGCACCGCCCTGGCGCACGATGTGCAGGCCCTGCAAGGACTGCAAACCTTGCCTGCCAACAAACGCCTGGACGCCTTGCAGGGCCTGCTGCGTGACAAGCGCGAGTGGCTGCGCGCCGAGCAACGCGACCCCCAATGGAGGCTGTGGCACGCCGAAGACTCCCCTTTGCGTGCCCCGGTGTACGCACGCACCCCGCGCGAGCAAACCCTCGACGAAACCATGCGTTCGTGCTTGCGCGCGCGACAGTTCAACGGCCCCGCTTATTCCAGCAGCTACTACCTGCCCCAGCACGACGGCTTGGGCATGGAGGTGATGGAGCTGTGCATGCCCTCCCTGCACGCAGGCCAACTGACGGGCTACACCGTACTGGTCTACAGCCTGCAGGAGCTGTTGGTCGAACGCCTGGGCCACACTTTTGCGCGGCGCAACCTGGTGTCTTTCACCGAAGCCGACGGCACCCGCCTGGCCCTGGCCGGCTCGGACCGGCGCGGCCAGCGGCTTTTTACCGCGCAGCAGCTGCTGGACTTGCCCGGCAACACCTTGGTGCTGCGCATGGACGGACGCCGCGCCGCGCCTGACCTGTTCCCCAATGTGCTCACAGCCCTGGTCACAGCCATGTCGATCGCCCTCATCACGGTGGTGGTGCTGTTGGTACGCGACTCGCGCAAACGCCTCAAGGCAGAGCGCGAACTGGCCGAGGCGCTGACCTTTCGCAAAGCGATGGAAAACTCCCTGCTCACCGGTCTGCGCGCGCGCGACCGCCAGGGCCGCATCAGCTACGTCAATCCGGCTTTTTGCGCCATGGTGGGCTTCAGCGCCGAAGAGCTGGTGGGCCAAGGCTCGCCCATGCCGTATTGGCCGCCCGAGATGGCGGGCGAATACCAGCAGCGACAAGCCATCCGCCTGGCTGGCAACGCGCCACCACGCGAGGGCTACGAGTCGGTCTTCATGCGCAAAGACGGCACCCGCTTTGCGGTGCTGGTGATCGAGGCCCCCTTGATGACCGCCCAGGGCGAACAAACCGGCTGGATGAGCGCGATCCTGGACATCAGCGAACAACGCCGGGTGGAAGAACTCTCACGCGCCAGCCAGGAACGCCTGCAAGCCACCGCCCGCCTGGCCACCGTGGGCGAGATGGCCTCTTTGCTCAGCCACGAACTGAACCAGCCGCTGGCCGCCATTGCCAGCTACGCCAATGGTTCGCTCAACCTGCTGGACACGCCCGGCCAAGGGGCCGATGTCGTGAGCGACGTGCACATGGCCCTGCAGCGCATTGCCGAGCAGGCCGGGCGTGCAGGCCGTGTCATCAACAGCGTGCACGACTTTGTGCGCCGCCGCGACCAGGCACGCGAGGCGGTGGCCCCGCAAACCCTGCTCGACGCCATCGCCCCACTGGTCAGCCTGCAAGCGCGCAAGCTGGGCGTGCAGGTGCACACTGAACTGGAAGCGCATTTGCCCGACGTGCTGTGCGACCGCACCATGGTCGAGCAGGTGCTGCTCAACCTGGCACGCAACGGCATGCAGGCCATGGACCAGCCCAACTGCCACCAACGCCTGCTGGTGCTGCAGGTGCGCCGCGCCGCGTCCAATGCACACCAGGGCTGGGTCGAATTTGGCGTGGCCGACCAGGGCAGCGGCATCGACGCCACCGTGGCCGAGCAGCTCTTCACCCCTTTCTTCACCACCAAGGCCGAAGGCATGGGCCTGGGCCTGAGCCTGTGCCGCACCGTCGTCGAGCAGCACGGCGGGCACATGGACCACTTTCCCAACCCGGCGGGCGGCACGGTGTTTCGGTTCACGTTGCCGGTGGCGCAGCCGTCATGAAATCACGGGTTGCACCCCACTTTTGAGTTCGCAAGGTTTATGGTTGTTGCCTTGTCTTTGCTACCCCCTACAGCATGAGCACTGCACCAACGGCACCCGCGCTGCAACCTCACATCACCCGACACATTCTGTCTTTGCATGATCAGCGCGTGATGTTGTCCTGTTCCAACTTTCCACCGAAGAGTGGGGTTCTTTGAGGTCACAGTTTGTGACCTGAAACGGGGGGCCGTGGCGGTCGCCGCTGTGCACCTTGACCTGGCCAAGCAGTTGGTCAAGTTACAGGTCTAGACGCCATCGCTGGCGATGCCCGCTTAGCCCAACGGCTATCAGCACCTTTCGAAAACGCCATAGCAAATCGAGACGCCTTCTAAAATCGCCCCATGCTCACCCCTACAGACGCCACCGTTTACATCGTTGACGACGACGCCAGCGTGCGCGAGGGCATGGCCTGGCTGCTGCGCACACGGCGCCTGCTGAGCCAGTCCTTTGACAGCGCCGAAGGCTTTGTGGCCGAACTCGACAGCCTGCAGACCAGCTGGGCGCCGCGCACGCAGCCCGCGCAGGCGGGCTGCATCCTGCTGGACGTGCGCATGCCCGGCATGAGCGGTCTGGCGCTGTTTGAGCAGCTGCTCGAACGCGGCATTGCGCAGGCCTGGCCGGTGATTTTTCTGACGGGCCACGCTGACATCCCCACCGCGGTGGCCACGGTCAAGCGCGGTGCTTTTGACTTTTGCGAAAAGCCGTTCTCAGACAACGCCCTGGTGGACCGCGTGGAGCAGGCCCTGGCACTCTCGCGCGAACGCTTGCTGGCGCGCAGCGTGCGCCTGCAACTGGAGCAGCGCCTGTCCGAGCTGACAGAGCGTGAACGCGATGTGATGCGCCTGGTGGCCAAGGGCCTGCCCAACAAACTGATTGCCGACGAACTCGACATCAGCGTGCGCACGGTGGAAGTGCACCGCGCCCGCGTCTTTGACAAGATGGAAGTGAAGTCGGCGGTCGAGTTGGCCAACCTGCTGCGGGAGATGGCGTGAACGCCGCACGGACCATGACACGTCGCCGCGCCCTTTTGACCCAGGGTATGGGCTTGGTGCTGGGTGCTGCGCTGACAGGCTGCGCATCCCCCAACCGCAGCGCCAAAACCGCAGCCCAGACGCGGCCCGATCAGCCGCAACGCAACGACATCGCCCTGTTCGCCATGGGCCTCTTGGACACCCGCTACCGCTGGGGCGGGCGTGGCCCGGCCACCGGCTTTGACTGCTCAGGCCTGGTCAGCCATGTGTTCAAAGAGGCGGCGGGCTTGCGCGTGCAAGGCTCGTCTGCCGACCTGGCACAAAAAGCCCGCCCCGTCAGCAGCGAACAACTGCTGCCCGGCGACCTGGTGTTCTTCAACACCCTGGGCACCCCGCACTCGCATGTGGGCGTGTACGTGGGCGATGGCCGCTTTGTGCACGCCAGCAACCCGCGCACCGGCGTGCGCATCGACCAGCTCAGCCACCGCTACTACGCCCAGCGCTTCGAAGGCGCGGGCTCGCTGCTCGACTAAGGGTGATCCTTGTTTTCGGGTTCACGTGCGTCGCCGCTCTTCAGCTCCCCCTTGTGGCGCCCGGCGAACATGGTCCACCAGACGATGGCGATCAGGATGACCAGCGCCAGCAGCGCTTCCAGCAACAACAACGTCATGCCCAACTTCCTCCAGACCCCGATTCAAACTTCGCCGCGCCGTGCCGTGGTGGCGCTGCTGGCGGCGGTGACGCTCGGCATTGTAGGCAGCCTGTCGGGTTGTTCCAGCCCACCACCTGCCGCACCGACCACGCAGGTCGAAGCCCGTGGCCCGCTGCCGCCCAGCATCGCGCAGGCCAAAAGCCGCTGGGTGGCGGTGCACTGGCAAGAGCTGCCCGGTCTGGAACAAGACGCGCTGCAGGACGCCTGGCCCGCCTGGCTGCGCAGTTGCGAGCGCCCTGGCCCCACCTGGCGCACGCTGTGCCCGCAGCTGCGCCAGCTGGCCGACGCGCCCGTGGCCGCACGCCGCGCCTGGCTGCGCGAGCGCCTGCAACCCTACCGGGTGGAAAGCCACGAGGCCCAGGCCGATGGCCTGCTGACCTCTTATTACGAGCCGGTGTTTGACGCCAGCCGCAAGCCACAGGGCCGCTTTGCGGTGCCGCTGCACGCTGCGCCTGCGGGGCTGGCGGCGCGCAAACCCTGGTTCACCCGGCAAGAGATCGACACCAACGCCCAGGCCAAAGCCGCGCTGCGCGGCAAGGAGCTGGTCTACCTGAACGACCCGGTGGACGCGATGGTGCTGCACATCCAGGGCTCGGGCCTGGTGCGTGTGAGCGAGCCTGACGGCCGCACACGCACCCTGCGCATGGCCTTTGCGGGCACCAACGAGCAACCCTACAAAAGCATTGGCCGCTGGCTGCTCGACCAGGGGCTGACGCGCGACGCCTCGTGGCCGGGCATCAAGGCCTGGATCGCGCGCAACCCCTCGCGTGTGCAGGAGCTGCTGTGGCAAAACCCGCGCTACGTGTTCTTCCGCGAAGAGGCTTTGCCTTCTGGCGACATCCCCGGCCCCAAGGGAGCGCAAGGCGTACCACTTACCGCAGGCCGCTCCATCGCAGTCGACCCTCTGAGCATTCCGTACGGCACCCCCGTGTGGCTGGCCACCTCTGGCCCCACGGCCAGCCTGCAGCGCCTGGTGCTGGCCCAGGACACCGGCACCGCCATCACCGGCGCGGTGCGGGCCGACTACTACGCGGGTTCTGGCCCGGAGGCGGGCGAGCTGGCCGGGCGGCTGAAACAAGCGCTGCGCCTGTGGGTGCTGTGGCCCAAATGACGGTGCCCACCTGTCGCCCGGGTTGCGGCGCCTGCTGCACCGCCCCCTCCATCTCCAGCCCCATTCCGGGCATGCCCCAGGGCAAACCGGCGGGGGTGCGGTGTGTGCAGCTGGACGAACAGCAGCGCTGCCGCATTTTTGGCCAGCCCAACCGCCCGGCGGTGTGTGGCCAGCTCATGCCCTCTGTGGAGATGTGCGGCGAGCAGGGCGACGGTGGCCGGCACGCCCGCGTGTACCTTGCGCGACTGGAAGAACTGACCCGGCCGGGCTAAGCTGGCCCCATGAACAACAAACCCGACACCATGCACCCCGACGAGTGGCAACTGCGCGTCGACCTGGCCGCCTGCTACCGCCTGGTGGCTTTGTACGGCTGGAGCGATCTGGTCTTCACCCACATCAGCGCCAAACTGCCCCCGTCTGTCACGGGGGGTGAAGAGCAGTTCCTCATCAACCCGTATGGCCTGATGTTCGACGAGATCACGGCGTCGAGCCTGGTCAAGGTGGACATGGCTTGCAACAAGCTGGACGACAGCCCACACCCGGTCAACCCGGCGGGCTTTGTCATCCACAGCGCGGTGCACGCGGTGCGGCCCGACGCGGGCTGTGTGCTGCACACCCACACACGGGCGGGCGTGGCCGTGAGCGCGCAAAAGCACGGCGTGTTGCCCATCAGCCAGCAAAGCACCTTTGTGCTGGCCTCGCTGGCCTACCACGACTACGAAGGTGTGGCGATCCGCGACGACGAGAAGCTGCGCCTGCAGGCCGACCTGGGCCAGGCCAATTACCTGATGCTGCGCAACCACGGCTTGCTGACGGTGGGCAAGGGCATCGCCGACGCGTTTTTGTCGATGTACACCTTTGAAAACACCTGCCGCATTCAAGTGGACGCGCTCGCGGGCCAATCCGGCGCGGGCGGTCTGACGGCGGTGAACCCGCAGATTCTGGGCGGCGTGGCCCACGCCATGAAAGTGCAGACCGGTGGCATCGGCGGCGGCTTTGTCTGGCCCTCGCTGCTGCGCAAACTGCAGCGCGAAAACCCCGGTTACGACGTTTGAGACCTTGAGCATGAGCACACTCTTTGACCCCATCCAGGCCGGTGACCTGCAGCTGGCCACCCGCATCGCCATGGCGCCGCTCACGCGCAACCGCGCACCGGGCGCCCTGGCCAACACCCGCATGGCCACGTACTACGGCCAGCGCGCCAACCCGGCCACGGGCGCCGGGCTGATCATCACCGAGGCTTGTGCCATCAGCCACCAGGGCCAGGGCTATGCCGACGTGCCCGGCATCTGGCGCGCCGAACAAGTGGCCGCCTGGAAGCCTGTCACCGACGCGGTACACGCCCAGGGCGGCCACATCGTCATGCAGCTGTGGCATGTGGGCCGCATCTCGCACACCAGCCTGCAGCCCGGTGGCGCTGCACCCGTGGCGCCTTCGGCCATCGCCGCCAAGGCCAAGACTGTGCTGCTGGTGGACGGCAAAGCGCAGTTCGTTGAAACATCCGCCCCGCGTGCGCTGGCGTCCAGCGAGCTGCCCGGCATCGTGCAGGATTACCGCCGCGCCGCCGCCAACGCCATCGCCGCCGGTTTTGACGGTGTCGAAGTGCATGCCGCCAACGGCTACCTGATCGACCAGTTCCTGCGCAACGGCAGCAACCAGCGCAGCGACGCGTATGGCGGCAGCATCGACAACCGCGCCCGCTTTCTGGGCGAAGTCATGCAGGCCATCACCGCCGAGATTGGCGGTGGCCGCACCGGCATCCGCCTCTCGCCTGTGACGCCTGCCAACGACGCCAGCGACGATCAGCCGCAACCCCTGTTCGAGCATGTGGTCAAACAACTCGCGCCGCTGGGCCTGGCCTATGTGCATGTGATCGAAGGCTCCACCGGTGGTCCGCGCGACTTCAACCAGGGCCCCGCCCCCTTTGACTACGCCGCGCTGCGCCAGGCTTACCGAAGCGCGGGTGGACAAGGCGCCTGGATGGTCAACAACGGCTACGACCTGGCGCTGGCCCAGCAATCGCTGGCAGACGGCGCCGACATCGTGGCCTTTGGCCGGCCCTTCATCGCCAACCCGGACTTGGGTGCGCGCCTGAAAAAAGGCGGCCCCTTCAACACCCTGGACCGTGCCACGCTGTATGGCGGTGGGGACGCCGGCTATCTGGACTACCCGGCACTGGGCTGAATACGATCTATCATCCAACCATGAACGCTTCTTCTCATTTCATTCGTGCCCTGCTGTTTGTCGGGGCCATCGCTGGTTTTTCACACGCCCACGCTGGCCGCCCCCTCACGGTCGACGACGCCAACGTCAATGAAGTCGGCGAAGGCCACGTCGAGGGTTGGTGGACCCGCGCGCCCAACGGTTCACGCAGCTGGTCTGTGGCTCCGGCGTATGCACCCTTCAAGCACATGGAACTGGGTGCCGGCCTGTCCCGGGAACAACACACCGGTGTGGAGACGCTCAATGTCCAGGCCAAGTTCCGCTTCACCGCATCTCAGGAAAACGGCTGCAATTGGGGTGGCGTTGTGGGTTCGGCGCGCACCACGGACGAGTCGTCCAAGGGCTATGTGAACCTTCTGATGACTTGCAACCACAGCCGCCTGGGCAGTTTGCACACCAACCTGGGCGCCATGGATTTTTCAAGCCGCCAGCGCGTCGGCACCTGGGGTGTGGCCTGGGAACGTCCTTACGGCGACATCACTCCCCACATCGAGGTGTATGGGCAGGCACACGAAAAACCCACTTGGGCCACCGGCCTGCGCACGAACGTTCTGCCCAACCTGCAGCTGGACACCAGTGTGGGGCGTCAGGCCGGCCGGTCTCTGGTGACCCTGGGCACCAAGTGGATGTTCTGAAAACCGCCGTCTTGCTCAGCCCAGGCCCACGGGCGCCGGTGCGCGCTGCACGATCAGGCTGAAGAGCTTCTCGTATTCGGCGGTGGGTGGGTACTTGCCACTCAAAGGGTCGGCGTTCTGCTCAAAGGCGGCGTCCACCTCGGCCCAGTCCTGGGCGCTCAGGGTTTTTTCAGCTTCGGGCAGGATCACGTCTTCTTCAAGCTTCATGTGGTCCAGGTAAAAGTCCACGTATTTCTTGAAGGCCTCGTCAAAGGCCGCGCGACGCGAGGCACCCAGCAACTCCCAGGCCAGCAGCAGGTGCTGCAGCTCGCGGGCGGCTTTTTCGCTGTACATGTGGTCACGCTCCAGGCGGTCGATGGCCCCCAGCACCTTGGGTGAGGCCTTGACCACCTTGGGAAACAGCAGGTTGGACTCTTTGGGGTGGTGCAGCCGCTCGGGGTATTCGTCGATGTAGAAGAGCATGGCGCGCAACACGTCGAAAAAGGGTTTGCGCCCGTCGCCAGGGCCTTTGTCCACCAGCATGTGCATGGACTGCAGCATGGCCGCCAGGCTGGCGTGTTCGTCACGGATGATTTGCAGGCTGCGGGGCTGGGCCATGGGAACTCCTTAAATCGGCTCCCAGTGTGCAAGGCGCAAGCCCGCGACCGCCTGACACAGGTCAAGGAATCGGCATTTAACCGACCGATTGGTTGGTGAATTTCCAGCGCTTGAGCAACAGGGCATTGCTCATCACGCTGACCGAGCTGAGCGCCATGGCACCACCGGCGATCACCGGGCTGAGATAACCCAGCGCCGCCAACGGAATGCCTGCCGTGTTGTAGGCAAAGGCCCAGAACAGGTTTTGCCGAATCTTGGCCACGGTGCGTGCAGAAATGTCGAGTGCAGCGCCCACCAGCGCCACATCGCCGCGCATGAGGGTGATGCCAGCCGCGTGCATGGCCACATCGGTGCCGTTGCCCATGGCCAGGCCCACGTCGGCAGCGGCCAGGGCCGGGGCGTCGTTCACGCCATCGCCGACCATCGCCACAATGCGCCCGCCATCGGGGCCCCCCTCGCGCAACTTGGCAACCGCTTGCGCCTTGTCCCCGGGCAGCACCTCGGCCAGCACCTCGCCGTCTTCGGGGCGCAGACCCAGACGCCGTGCCATGGCCTCGGCGGCGGCGCGGTTGTCGCCCGAGATCATGACGAGTTGGAGACCGCGTGCGCGCAGCGCGTCCAGCGCCTCGCGGGCACCGGCTTTGGGCTCGTCGCCAAAAGCCATGAGCAACAGGCCTTGCACGCCGCTGGGTGTGCGTTCGGCCAGCGCCGACAGGCTGGCACCTTGCTGTGCAAAGCGTTCGATATCACTTGACCAGGCGCCCAGGTCCAGGCCTTGCTCGCCCAGCCAGCGCAGGCTGCCCAGCAACAGTTCACGGCCATCGACACGGGCGCTCAGACCCCGACCGGGCACAGCCCGCACCTCTTGCGCGGTGGGCAGGGGCAGGCCTTGGGCAGCGGCCAGCACGGCGCGCGCCAGTGGGTGTTCGCTGCCGCTTTGCACCGCGGCGGCCAGCGCCAGCACCTGGGCAGCATCGCGTTGCGCTGCCGCCACCTGGCCCACCAAGCGCGGCTGGCCCACGGTGAGTGTGCCCGTCTTGTCAAAAGCCACCGTCTGGACCTGGTGCGCCATCTCCAGCGCCTGCGCATCTTTGATCAGAATGCCGTGCTGGGCCGCCACCCCCGTGCCCGCCATGATCGCTGCGGGCGTGGCCAGGCCCAGGGCGCAGGGGCAGGCAATGACGAGCACAGACACCGCATGGATCAGCGCGTGTTCATAACCCGCACCCAGCCACAACCACACCAGACTCGTGAGCAGCGCGATCACCAGCACCGCAGGCACAAAAATCTCGGCCACCCGGTCCACCAGGCGCTGAATGGGCGCCTTGGCGGCCTGCGCGTCTTCGACCAGGCGGATGATGCGCGAGAGTACCGTCTCGCTGCCCACGGCCGTGACCTGCATGCGCACCAAGCCTTCGCCGTTGATGGCGCCGCCCGTCAAGCTGGCACCCACCACCTTGGCCACAGGCAGCGGCTCGCCAGTCAGCATGGATTCGTCCACCTGGGTCTGGCCTTCACGCAGCAGACCGTCCAGCGGCACACGCTCGCCGGGTTTGACAAGCAGCTCGTCACCCACGCGGATCTCGCCCACTGACACATCCTGATCGCCCTCGGGGGTGATCAGGTGCGCGGTCTCCGGGCGCAGTGCATGCAGGGCACGGATGGCCTGCGTGGTTTGCTGCTTGGCACGCGCTTCCAGCCATTTACCCAACAGCACCAGTGTGATGACCACGGCCGAGCCTTCAAAGTAGAGGTGCGGTATGTGGCCTTCGTGCGCGGTCAGCCACAGCCACACCGACAGCAACCAGCCCGCCGTGGTGCCGATGGCCACCAGCAGATCCATGTTGCCGCTGAGCGCCTTGAGTGCGTGCCAGCCCGCTTTGTAAAAACGCGCACCCAGCACAAACTGCACCGGCGTGGCCAGCACAAACTGCAGCCAGGCGGGCAGCATCCAGTGGTGCCCCAACAGGTCAGCCACCATGGGCAAGACCAGCGGCGCCGACAGAACCAGGCCCCAGGCCACAGGCGCAAAGCCAGTCCATGGGCCGCTGGCCTGCATCGAGGCGGTGTTGCTGGCGGCCAGGGGTTCATAGCCTGCGTCGCGGATGGCACGGCGCAATACACCTTCGTTGGTGTCCAGGCTACACACCGTCACATGCGCCGATTCAGTGGCCAGGTTGACAGCCGCAGCATCCACACCAGGCACTTTTTTCAGGGCTTTTTCTACCCGTGCCACACACGATGCGCAGGTCATGCCCCCGATGCCGATGTCGTAAGTCTGTTGCGGAAAATTGATCTGTGTCATGTTCAATGCTTTGTCGGAGCGTATGCTGGCACCCATACCGTCAAGGGTATGAACAAAGGATACACCCATGAAACAGGTTTTTGATGTCCAGGGCATGAGCTGCAACCACTGCGCCAAAGCGGTGACCCAGGCTGTGCAACAACTCGACCCCCAAGCGCAGGTACAGGTGGACCTGAGCGGCAAAAAAGTCGAGGTGGATTCGACACAGGCACGCGAAGCGATTGCCAAAGCCATTGCCGACGAGGGCTACCAGGTCGGCGCCTGAACTCAACCCCCTTCAAGGAGCATTGGTATGAAAAGCAATGTTGGCGGCATCGACCGCATCGCACGCATCGTGATCGGCGCCCTGCTGGTCGTTTTGGCCATCACTGGCCAGATTGGTGGCTGGGGCTGGATTGGCTTGTTGCCGCTGGCCACCGGTGCCATGGGCTGGTGCCCGCCCTACAGCATCCTGGGCATCAACACCTGCAAAAACCGCAACCTGCCCGAGTAAACATCTCGCAACAGGTCTTTACAAATCTCTGCATGCGTCGCGCAGTCGCGATACATGCGGCGCGCACACTGCAAAGCATCCCGCTGAACTTTCTCACGGGTAGCTTTTTCAAGGAGCAAGAGATGAAACCGATTCGCACGTCCCTGATCGCCGCAGGCCTGGCACTGGCCCTGGGTGCCAGCGCTTTCGCACAAATGGGCCCTGGTCATGGCACAGGCCCTGGCGCCACACAGGCGCACCCCGAAAACATGCGTGAACACATGCGCGAACGCATGGCCCAACGCCATGCCAAGCACCTGGGCGAGCTCAAGACCAAACTCAAGCTCGACGCCAACCAGGAAACCGCCTGGAAAACCTTTGCCGACAGCATGCAAGCGCCAGCACAGCCCATGCACCCTGACCGTGCGGCCCTGGCCAAGCTGAGCACGCCCGAGCGCATCGACCAAATGCAAGCCCAACATGCGCAGCGTGACGCCGAAATGAAAAAACGCGGCGACGCCACCAAAGTGTTCTATGCCGGTCTGAATGCCGAGCAGAAAAAGACCTTTGATGCCGAAACCGCCCGCTTCATGCAAGGCGGCATGGGCGGGGGCATGGACAAGGCCCAACACCGCCACACGCACTGAGCGCCTGCGCGAGAACCTGCCATGGGTTCTGGGCGCTTGACATGGGTCAAGCCCACGGTCCGCCAAGGCCGATAAGCTTTGGCCCATGTCACCCCGCCCCACCCCACCTTCTGGGCCAAGCCAGGCTGTTCGCCCGCTGTTGCCCCCCGTCTTGCCTGTAGAACCCGACCAGCCCCTGCGCTGGCTGGTGCTGGGCTTTCGTGACCTGACGCGCAACCCCTGGCTGAGCATGGCCCACGGCTTGGCCATGAGTCTGGCCGGTCTGCTGTTCACCTGGCTGGCCTACGACCGCTTCTGGCTGCTGGTTGGCCTGATGTCTGCCTTCATGGTGCTGGCCCCAGTGCTGGCCACCAGCCTGTATGCCATGAGCCGCGCCATCGAACGCGGTGAACAGGTCAATGTGAAGCTGCTGGTCTCGACCTGGACACGCTGGAACCTGCGCTTGCAAACCCAGCCCGACAGCTACTGGGCACTGATCCGCTTTGGCCTGTTGCTGGGTTTGGCGGCACTTGGTTGGGTGCTCACCTCGTCGGCTTTCATCGAGCTGATGGCCCCGGTGCCGATCCATACCCCCATGGACTTTTTGCGCCATGTGGTGGCCAGCCAGGAACACCGCCTGTTCGAGCTCTGGCTGGCCCTCGGTGGCCTGATGGCAACCCCCCTGTTTGCTTCCAGTGTGGTGTCCATGCCTTTGCTGCTGGACCGCCGCGTGAGCGTACTTGAAGCCGTGCTGACCAGCTGGAAAACGGTGCTCACCTACCCCGGCACCATGGCCTTATGGGCCTTTTTGTTGATGGCGTTTTCGTTGCTGGGCATTTTTTCGTTGTTCCTGGGCCTGATCCTGGTGGTGCCCATGCTGGGCCACGCCAGCTGGCACGCCTACCGCGACCTGGTCGATGTGCGGGGTTTACCAACCCGTCTGGAGGAGGAAGAAAACACGTGATGGGCTTCAACGAAGAACAATTTGCCTGGTTCGGTCTGACGGTTGGCGTGGGTGCCTTCATGCTCTACATGTTGTTCATCATCGGACAGCTGGCTTGGGAGTCGAAAGCGGGTAAGTTTGGCACTTTTGTAATTTTTCTGGGCCTGGCTTTCGGTATGGTGGGCTTTGTGGCCAAAGGCGTGATCCAGTGGCTGATCGACCGCCATTGAAGGCGCTGTGCTGGGCAAAATATTTTCCTGAACAAGTCTGTGGATAAAAAAAGGGCAACACCCCACTTATCCACAGGTCCAACCGTATTCCTGAACTTGTTCATGTGGACGTGACAACACGAAAGCAGACAGGTCCACATGCTTGGCGGTGCAGCAAGTGCCTGTTTTAAAAGAAAAAAAAAGGCTTTTCCACATCTCGGGGCTTTGCTTAACTACTACCACTAATTTGAAATACTGAAATAGAAGGAAGACAGCAACACAAGATTCCGGACCCGAATGGACAGACTGGTAAGATTTGGCATTTCCAGCCTCAGCTTCATGTCCAGTTCTTCTGCCACCCCTGTTTACGACATCAAGAGCGCCGATTTGCCTCTGGTGGCATTTCAGCTCAAGTCACTCGATTTGCAGGCTGTGGCACAGGCACTGGATGCCCAACTGGCCGAAACCCCGGGCTTTTTTGACCAGGACCCGGTGCTGATCGATCTGGATGCACTGGCAGAACAAACCGGCTCGCTCGACTTTGAAGCCTTGCTGCAGACCTTGGCCAAACACCAGCTGCGCCCTGTGGCCATCAAGACCCACCAAGCCGAATGGCTGCAAGCAGCCAAAAACGTGGGCTTGGTGCAAGCCGACGATGCGCGCATCCGTCGCCAGGCGCCCAGCGTGAGCGTACAGGCCTCCTTGCCTGCTGCCACACCGGCCCCAACACCCTCGCCCGCACCTGCACCGACCACGCCCAGCCTGATGGATGCGATGGTGCTGGACAAACCCCTTCGTTCGGGCCAGCAGGTGTATGCCAAGGGGCGTGACCTGATCGTGCTGGCCATGGTCAATCCAGGTGCCGAAGTCCTGGCCGATGGGCACATTCACATTTATGCGCCTTTGCGTGGCAAGGCCATTGCGGGTGCGCGGGGCTTTACAGGGGCCCGCATCTTTGCCCAAAGCATGGACCCGGAGTTGATTTCGATTGCGGGCGTGTACCGCACCAGCGAAAACCCCTTGAGCGCCGACGTGCGTGGCCAGGCAGCCCAAGTGTCGCTGCAGTCTGGCCCCGACGGCGACAAACTGCGCATCGTGGCCATCAAGGCCTGAAAACAATCCTTAGCAATTCGTTCCAACAGAAAGAGAACCCATGGCAAAAATCGTTGTAGTGACCTCTGGCAAGGGTGGGGTGGGCAAAACCACCACCAGCGCCAGCTTTGCCACCGGCCTGGCCCTCAAGGGCTTCAAGACGGCCGTGATCGACTTCGACGTGGGTTTGCGCAACCTGGACCTGATCATGGGTTGCGAGCGCCGCGTGGTGTATGACTTCATCAACGTTATCCACGGTGAAGCCAACCTGCACCAGGCCCTGATCAAGGACAAGCAGTGCGACAACCTGTTTGTGCTGGCTGCCTCGCAGACCCGCGACAAGGACGCACTCACGCAGGAAGGCGTGGAAAAAGTGCTCAAGGACCTGGCCGAGATGGGCTTTGATTACATCGTCTGCGATTCGCCTGCCGGCATTGAAACCGGCGCGCTGATGGCCATGCACTACGCCGATGAGGCCCTGATCGTGACCAACCCCGAAGTCTCTTCGGTGCGCGATTCGGACCGCATTCTGGGCATGCTGGGCAGCAAGACCAAGCGGGCCATCGAAGGCGCCGAGCCGATCAAGGAACACCTGCTGATCACGCGCTACAACCCCAACCGTGTGGAAGACGGCCAGATGCTGTCGCTGCAGGACATCCAGGACATCCTGCGCATCCAGCTGATCGGCGTGATTCCCGAAAGCGAAAACGTGCTGCAGGCGTCCAACCAGGGCACGCCGGCCATCAACATGGAAGGCACCGATGTGGCCGAGGCCTACAAGGATGTGATCGACCGCTTCCTGGGCGAAGACAAGCCGATGCGCTTCACCGAGGCTGAGAAGCCTGGCTTCTTCAAGCGCCTGTTCGGAGGGAAGTGAGCATGTCTTTCCTGTCTTTCCTGTTGGGAGAAAAGAAAAAAACAGCCAGCGTGGCCAAAGAGCGCCTGCAGATCATCCTGGCCCACGAGCGCAGTGGTCGCAATGCGGCCGAGCCTGATTACCTGCCCGACCTGCAGCGCGAGCTGGTGGCCGTGATCAGCAAGTACATCAAGATCGACCCCAACGACATCAAGGTGAACCTGGAGCGCCAGGACAACCTGGAGGTGCTGGAAGTCAAGATCGAACTGCCGGAAACCCGCTGACCGGCAAATACCTCAAAAAAAGCCCCGCAAGGTGTGAACCCTGCGGGGCTTTTTTTCCGGGTGATTTATCGTCCCAGCAACTGTTTCCATTGCAGACGCGCGGCCTGCAGGTTGCGTTCCTTCACATGGCCAAAACCCTTGATGGTTTCGGGCACACGCGCCACCTCAACCGCCTTGGCATGGCTGTCGGCGTTCAGTGACGCCAGCAGGCCTTCAACGATGTCCGTGTACTCGCCGATCAAGGCCCGTTCGGTGCGGCGCTCTTCGGTGTAGCCAAACACATCGAGTGCCGTGCCACGCAGGCCTTTGAGGGCGGCCAGCAGCTTGAAGCCGGTCAGCATGCCTGGGCCGAATTTCTGCTTGACCAGCTGACCCTTGTCGTTGCGCTTGGCCAGCAGGGGTGGGGCCAGGTGGTAGTGCACCTTGAAGTCGCCTTCGAACTGCTGGGCAATGCGTTCCATGAAACCGGTCTGCGTGTGCAGGCGGGCCACTTCGTACTCGTCTTTGTAGGCCATGAGCTTGTACAGGTTCCTGGCCACGGTTTCGGTCAGCACCGTCTTGCCTAAAGGGGCTTCGGCCTCGCGCACGCGGTTCACCAAGGCGCTGTAACGCTGGGCATAAGCGGCGTTCTGGTAGTCCGTCAGGCCGGCCACGCGTTTGCCAATCAGCGCATCCAGGCTGTCGCGCTTTTTGAATTCAATGACCTGCGCGGGTTGCAGCACGGCCATGACCTTGTCCGGGTGTGCGGCGGCGTGGCAGCCCCAGTCAAAGGCCAGTTTGTTGTTGGCCACGGCGACTTCGTTGAGTTCGATGGCGCGCATCAGCGAGGCACGCGACAGCGGCACCCAGCCTTTTTGCCAGGCATAGCCCAGGATCATGGGGTTGACGTAAATCGTGTCACCCATGAGCTGTTTGGCCATGCGGTCAGCGTCAAAGGCGCTCACGCCCGCTTCGCCGACCTGCTGCGTGATTTCGGCCACGCACTGCTCGGCCGGGTTTTGCCAGTTGCCGTTTTTCACAAAGGCGGCGGTGGGCGTGCTGTGGCTGTTGAGGGCCACATGGGTGCGGCCTTCGCGCATGCGCAACAGGGTTTCCTTGCCGGCGCTGACGATCGGGTCGCAGCCGAAGATCAGGTCGGCGGTGGCCATGCCCACGCGGGTGGTGCGGATGTCGGCCTGTGTGTTGGCCACGATGACATGGCTCCAGGTGGCACCGCCTTTCTGGGCCAGGCCTGCCGCGTCCTGCGTGACGATGCCTTTGCCTTCGATGTGCGCGGCCATGCCCAGCAACTGACCGATGGTGATGACGCCGGTGCCGCCCACGCCGGCCACCACCATGCCCCAGGGGTGTTGCAGATCGGGCTGGTTTGGCTCGGGCAACGCGCCCAGGGCAGCAGGGGAGCTGGCCTCGGTCTTGGCCTTTTTCCTGAGCTGGCCACCTTCCACGGTGACAAAGCTGGGGCAAAAGCCCTTGAGGCAGCTGGTGTCCTTGTTGCAGGTGCTCTGGTTGATGGTGCGCTTGCGGCCGAATTCGGTTTCCAGCGGCTCCACCGACAGGCAGTTGGACTGCACGCCGCAGTCGCCACAGCCTTCGCACACGGCCTCGTTGATGACCACGCGCACGGCCGGGTCCACCATCGTGCCGCGCTTGCGGCGGCGGCGTTTTTCGGTGGCGCAGGTCTGGTCGTAGATGATGACGGTGGTGCCCTTGATCTCGCGCATCTCGCGCTGGATGCGGTCGAGTTCGTCGCGGTGGAACACCCGCACGCCTTCGGCCAGTGCCACGCCCTTGTATTTGTCGGGTTCGTCGGTCACCACCACGATGCGTTGCGCGCCTTCGGCCTTCATGCTCATGGCGATCTGCACCACGCTGTGGCCCTCGGGGCGTTCGCCCACGCGCTGGCCACCGGTCATGGCCACGGCATCGTTGTAGAGGATTTTGTAGGTGATGTTCACCCCGGCGGCCACGCTCTGGCGCACCGCCAGGATGCCGCTGTGGAAGTAGGTGCCGTCGCCCAGGTTGGCAAACATGTGCTGGTCGTGGCTGAAGGGTTGCTGGCCGACCCAGGGCACGCCCTCACCGCCCATCTGGGTGAAGCCTGCGGTGCTGCGGTCCATCCACAGCGCCATGAAATGGCAGCCGATGCCGGCCATGGCGCGCGAGCCTTCGGGCACACGGGTGCTGGTGTTGTGCGGACAGCCCGAACAGAACCAGGGCGTGCGGTCGGCTGCAGCGCCCAGCGTGAGGGTTTGCATCGACCGCTCCTTGGCGTCGAGCACGGCCAGGTGCGCGTCGATGCGGGCGGTGGTGTCGGCGTCGATGCCGATGTGTTTCAGGCGTTTGGCGATGGCACGGGCGATGATGGCCGGGCTCAGGTCGGCGTTGGCACGCAGCAGGGTGTTGGCGCTGGGGTTGGGCATGGACCATTCGCCACCGCCGTGGCCGTCCACGTTGTCGAACTTGCCGATCACTTCCGGGCGCACATCGGCGCGCCAGTTGTAGAGTTCTTCCTTGAGCTGGTATTCGATGACCTGGCGCTTTTCTTCGACCACCAGGATCTCGCGCAGGCCGGTGGCGAATTCGCGGGTGGTCTGCGCCTCCAGCGGCCACACCACATTGACCTTGTGCAGCCGAATGCCCAGACGCTGGCAGCTGGCGTCGTCCAGCCCCAGGTCCAGCAGGGCCTGTCGGGTGTCGTTGTAGGCCTTGCCGCTGGCGATCAGGCCGAAGCGGTCATTCGGACCTTCGATCACGTTGTGGTTGAGTTTGTTGGCACGGATATAGGCCAGCGCGGCGTACCACTTGTAGTCAAAAAGCCGGGCCTCTTGTTCGAGCGCGGTATCGGGCCAGCGGATGTGCACGCCGCCGGGCGGCATGACGAATTCGGGCAGCACGATCTGCACGCGCTCGGGGTCGATGTGGGCGGTGGCACTGGATTCGACGATTTCCTGGATGGTCTTCATGCCCGCCCACACGCCCGCAAAGCGGCTCATGGCCAGTGCGTGCAGACCCTGGTCCAGGATGTCCTGCACGCTGGCCGGGAAGAACACCGGCAGACCGCAGGCCTTGAAGATGTGGTCGCTCTGGTGCGCCGCTGTGGAACTCTTGGCCACATGGTCGTCACCGGCCACCGCCAGCACGCCGCCCCAGGGCGTGGTGCCGGCCATGTTGGCGTGTTTGAAGACATCGGCGCAGCGGTCCACCCCCGGGCCTTTGCCGTACCAGATGCCGAACACGCCATCAAAGCGGTTGGTGCCGGGCGGGGCAAAGCCCAGCTGCTGGGTGCCCCACAAGGCCGTCGCGGCCAGTTCTTCGTTGACGCCGGGCTGGAAGACGATGTTTTGGGCCTGCAGGTACTTGCGTGCCTTTTCCAGCGACTGGTCGTAGCCACCCAGCGGCGAGCCCCGGTAGCCGCTGATGAAACCGGCGGTGTTCTTGCCTTGCAGCGCGTCGCGCTGGCGCTGCAGCATGGGCAGCTTGACCAGGGCCTGGATGCCGCTCATGAAGGCACGGCCCACGTCGAGGCTGTATTTGTCGTCCAGCGTGACGGTTTCGAGGGCTTGGCGGATGTGGTCGGGCAGGGGGGCGTTCATGGGCCAGCTCCAAAGGTACTGCGGTGGGATGAGTGTAGGAGGTCAGCGCAGACAGGTGCTTTCTTTTGAGGCCGGTGTAATCCCTCGGTATTGAAAGAATATTGCTCGATAATTGGTTTTATGGAAACACTTGATAAATTCGACTGGTTGATCCTGAACGAATTGCAGCGCGACGGACGCCTGTCGAATGCCGAACTGTCCGAGCGGGTCGGCCTGTCGGCGGCACCCTGCTGGCGGCGCGTCAAGGCGCTTGAAAAGGCGGGCTACATCACCGGCTACCGGGCCGTCATCGACCGCCACAAGGTCGGGCTGGACGTGTTGGCTTTTGTGCGGCTGGACGCCGAGCGCAACCGCGGGGACATCACCCGCGAGCTCGAAGAAGCCATCCGCAAGATCCCCGAAGTCATCTCGTGCCACTACATCAGCGGCACCGGCACCTTCGAGCTCGAAGTGGTGGCGCGCGACCTCAACGCCTTCAGCACCTTCGCGCGCGAGGTGCTGATCAACCTGCCCAATGTGAAAGACCTGCACACCAGCTTTTCGCTGGGCGAGGTCAAGGCAGGCGGGGCCCTGCCTTTGCCCGGTCAGGGGTAGAGCCCGCGCAGCTCGCGTGCCTGCAGCATGCGGGTGCAGGCGATGATGAAGGTGGCGGTGCGCAGGCTGACCCGGTGCTGCTCGGCGGTTTGCCAGACGGCGGCAAAGGCTTCGCGCATGAGGCGCACCAGGCGGGCGTTGATCTCGTCTTCGCTCCAGAAAAAGCTTGAGAAATCCTGCACCCATTCGAAGTAGCTCACCGTCACGCCGCCCGCGTTGGCCACCACGTCGGGCACCAGGAGCACACCGCGCTCGGCCAGGATGTCGTCGGCCGCAGGGGTGGTGGGGCCGTTGGCCCCCTCGATGACCAGCTTGGCCTGGATCTGGCCCGCATTGTCGGCGGTGATCTGCTGTTCCAGCGCAGCCGGCACCAGGATGTCGCAGGGCACAGCCCAGAACGGCTCGGCGGCCAGGGCCTCGGCACCGGCAAAGCCGACCACGCTGCCCTGCTCGGCCGCGTGCGCCAGCAGGGCGGGCACATCCAGCCCGGCGTCGTTGTAGACCGTGCCTTCGTGGTCCTGCACGGCCACCACGCGGCTGCCGGCCTGCGCAAACAGGCGAGCCGCCACGCCACCCACATTGCCCAGGCCCTGCACCGCCACGCGTGCGCCTTGCAATTCAAGGCCGAGGTGTCTGGCGGCCTCTGCGCCTACCGTAAAGACGCCGCGCCCGGTGGCCTCCTTGCGGCCCAGCGAGCCGCCCAGGGCCAACGGTTTGCCTGTCACCACGCCCGTGGTGGCCGTGCCGGTGTTCATCGACCAGGTGTCCATCATCCAGGCCATGATTTGCTCGTTGGTGTTCACATCCGGCGCCGGAATGTCCTTGGTCGGCCCGATGATCAGGCCAATCTCGCTGGTGTAGCGGCGTGTCAGGCGCTCCAGTTCGCTGCGCGAGAGCGTTTTGGGGTTGACGCGGATGCCGCCCTTGGCGCCGCCAAAGGGCAGGTTGACGGCGGCGTTCTTGACCGACATCCAGGCCGACAAGGCCATGACTTCGGACAGGGTCACGTCCTGGTGAAAGCGCACGCCGCCCTTGCCGGGGCCACGGCTCATGTTGTGCTGCACCCGGTAGCCCTCAAAGTGGGCCACGGTGCCGTTGTCCAGCGCGATCGGCACATCCACCACCAGGATGCGTTTCGGGCGTTTGAGGGTTTCGACCCAGCGCGACAGAGAACCCAGATAGGGCGTCACGCGGTCGATTTGTTCCAGGTAAATGCCCCAGGGGCCCAGGTGTTCGGGGTTGAGGTAAGAGGGCAGCGCATGCGGGCTTGTGGTCTGGATGCTTGCAGGTGAATTGGACATGGTGAGCCACTTTTCTGGAGACCGACGGGTTGTCGGCGTTTCAAATGTTAGACAGGCCAAGCGGTGTCGTCCAAGGCCGCTTGGCTGTCAAGTTATGCGTTTGGTGCATAACCAGGGCAGAGGGGGTGAAGGGCATCGGCCTGCCCGCAAGGCCGCAAACGCTCGCCCTGCCTGTAAAATAGGCAACATCAGCCGACCCCGTGGCAGGGCGGCCTTGGCGCAGGCAGCGCCTGTTTTTTGGCCCTCAAAGGGCAGACTCTCATGCTTTACCCTCAAGAATTCGACGTGATCGTGGTCGGTGGCGGCCATGCCGGAACCGAAGCCGCGCTGGCCGCGGCCCGCATGGGCAGCAAGACGCTGCTGCTCTCCCACAACATCGAAACGCTGGGCCAGATGAGCTGCAACCCCAGCATTGGCGGCATTGGCAAGGGCCACCTGGTCAAAGAGGTGGACGCTTTGGGCGGCGCCATGGCGCTGGCCACCGACGAGGGCGGCATCCAGTTCCGCATCCTCAACTCTTCCAAAGGCCCGGCCGTGCGCGCCACCCGCGCCCAGGCCGACCGCATCCTGTACAAGGCGGCGATCCGCCGCCAGCTGGAAAACCAGCCCAACCTGTGGCTGTTCCAGCAGGCGGTCGACGATTTGATGGTGGAGGGTGATCGCGTGGTGGGCGCCGTCACGCAAGTCGGCATCCGTTTCCGTTCGCGCACCGTGGTGCTGACGGCTGGCACCTTTCTGGACGGCAAGATCCATGTGGGCCTGCAGAACTACGCGGCCGGCCGTGCGGGCGATCCGCCAGCGGTGAGCCTGTCGGCGCGCCTGAAGGAGCTGAAGCTGCCGCAAGGGCGCCTGAAGACCGGCACGCCACCGCGCCTGGACGGCCGCACCATCGACTTTTCGCAGTGCACCGAGCAGCCTGGTGACGGCATGCCTGGCGGCATGAACGAGTCTGGCGGGGTGCCGGTGTTCAGCTTCATGGGCAAAGCCAGCATGCACCCGCAGCAGATGCCCTGCTGGATCACGCACACCAACGAGCGCACGCACGAGATCATCCGCTCCGGCTTCGACCGCAGCCCGATGTTCACCGGCAAGATCGAAGGGGTGGGGCCGCGTTATTGCCCGAGTGTGGAAGACAAGATCAACCGCTTTGCCGACAAGGACAGCCACCAGATTTTTCTGGAGCCCGAGGGCCTGACGACAAACGAGTACTACCCCAACGGCATCTCGACCAGCCTGCCGTTTGACATCCAGTACGCGCTGGTGCGCTCGATGAAGGGGCTGGAAAACTGCCACATCCTGCGCCCCGGCTACGCCATCGAGTACGACTACTTCGACCCGCGCTCGCTCAAGAGCAGCTTCGAGACCAAACAGATCCATGGCCTGTTCTTTGCCGGCCAGATCAACGGCACCACCGGCTACGAAGAGGCGGCGGCCCAGGGCTTGTTTGCCGGCATCAATGCCGCGCTGCAGTGCCGGGGCGAAGCCGCCTGGACGCCCAGCCGCGACCAGGCTTACCTGGGCGTGCTGGTGGATGACCTGATCACCAAGGGCGTGACCGAGCCCTACCGCATGTTCACCAGCCGCGCCGAGTTCCGCCTGCAGCTGCG
>JACCEE010510339.1_pt1 | contig 31572 bp, 28 predicted proteins | sample 7449931 | NCBI WGS metagenome assembly JACCEE01 (sample SAMN15323457, study PRJNA562643) | freshwater metagenome | isolation source: river surface water | place: USA:Blue River Watershed | collected 2017-08-19 | reverse complement strand
TTTTCGTCTTCAATAAACATGCGTTTTTCATTGGCATTCTGGGCAAAGCTAGGTAGAGAAAAGAGAAGAATAAGGCTGAGCAAAGTGACTAAAATTTTCATCATGGACTCCTTGCTTGTGAGCGTTGATCAAATAAGGGTATAATCCTCTTCGATATTAAAATCAAGGATAGTCAGTGCAGATCAAATTTTACGATAGACACAGCGGGCAAATCCAGACTGAAAAAGTCATGGCGGGAAATTCTTTAGAGTGGCTTTATTCCAGTTGGTTCGCTAAACCCTTCCTTCCTCTTTTGACCAAGCGTTTTATTAGTCGTCTCTCTGGATGGTATCAAAATCGTCCTGCCAGCGTGAAAGGGATTTCGGCTTTTGTTTCCAATTATAATATTGAGATGAATGATTTCATCCGTGAAAAAGAAGAGGGCGAAGGTTATTCGCACTTCAATAGTTTTTTTATTCGTCGTTATAAAGACGGTCTACGTCCTTTCGTTCAAGAACCTAAGGTCATGCCGGCTTTTTGTGAGGCCCGGTATTTTGGAGTCGAAAAAGTTACACCTGAAATGACTTTTCCGGTGAAAGGACAATTTCTTAAAGCACAAGATCTCTTAGGAAATTCTAAATGGTCTTCCACTTTTGAAGATGGACCTTTGATGATTGCTCGTCTTTGTCCTGTGGATTATCACTGGTTTCATTTTCCTGACGAGGGCAAAGTCCTCGATCAATATACCATCCCAGGGGCTTTTCATTCTGTAAGTCCTCTGGCCCTTGCTCATAAACCAGAAGTCTTTTGTGTGAATGAAAGACAGGTGAGTATTTTAGAAACCAAACATTTTGGAAAGCTTGCTTATATTGAAGTGGGCGCTCTTTGTGTCGGACGTATCGTACAAACCTATGAAAGTAAAAATTTCAAGCGTGGAGAAGCCAAGGGACATTTCCTTTTTGGCGGCTCTACGGTAATTGTTCTTGGTGAGAAAGGGGCTTGGCGTCCAGCCGATGATATTCTTTTCTATTCTGAAAAAAAGATGGAGACGCTTTTGCACTTAGGTGTTTCAGCTGCTTTTAGTCGTTCTTAAAAGTGACTTCCAATTTGACCGGATAGTGGTCAGAGGGATAAATTCCCTTTTGTTGAGTTTTGTCTAAAAAGATTTCTTTAGCTTCAAATTTTCTATCCACCATCATCCAATCAATACGAGTGGCATCTACTGGCGGAGGGCCAAAGTAATGGTGAGAGGGCTCTTCAGTATGCCCCAATTTGAGCCAAGGATCATAGAGACGAGGAGCATACTGTGTGATGAGGGCCCTCACTCTTTGTTCAGGGGCTTCATTAAAATCCCCAGCCAAAATACAAGGAAGTTTGGGCTTATTAATTTTTTCCATTTGTGTGAGAAGAACTTTAATTTGCTCCTCACGGGTCGAATTCAGTACATGATCCAGATGAGTAGAGACAAACATAAAAGAAAAATTCTCTTTGCAATTTTTGGCCTTCACCCAAGTGGCCAGGCGAGGAAAACTACTCTTAAAAGAAAGGCTACCGGCGACGTGAGGAGTTTCTGAAAGCCAAAATTCTCCACTTTCAAAAATTTGAATCGTCTGCGGATTAAAAAAAATGCAAGGATACATACGCTCTTTAATCCAAGGACGATCTTGAAAGGCCATCTCCATACCAATCAGAAGACTTTTTAAATCATCAAGTTGAGGGCGCCAACCTTCTTGAGTCGCAATGAGGTCTGGATGATAGCTTAAAAGATTCTGGGCCATGACTTCGCGCCTATGAGTCCAACTCATGGGTCCATCCTTAGGGCTATCAAAGCGTATATTGGCGCTAATTAACTTTATAAAACCATGATAAGGGACGCGTTCCCTTTTGAGAACAGATTCTCAAAAAGGAACGGTTTTTGTTCCTAATTCGGAACACGCTTAGGTTTTTTGTTTCACTTTTCAAAAACTTAGAACTTTTTCATTTTTGGCACAGGGCCTGCTTTGTATAGGGGCAAGAAGGAAATGAAGGAGAGTTTATGAAGGAAAGTCAAAAGACCATTTTAGAACAGTACTTAAGTTTAAGCGGCAAGCCCCCCTTGAGAGTGATCTCAGAAGAAACTGGCATACAGATGACTCGCGTCTTTCGTTTGATTAACGGAAGTGCCATGAGGCTTGATGAATATGAAATTTTTAATTCACTGGTGCAAAAAAAGATGGGACTTGAGTGCGCCCTTCCAGTCTTAGCTGAGGATTGTCTTAAAAAATTAAGCCCAGAAATTTTAAAAGAACTTGAGAGTGTGATGCGCCGTAAACTCGCTCTCTGGGATCTTAAGCAGAAAAGTAAAAATATCTTAGCCAGACAAACCTTAGTTTAATTTCAAATCTATTTTGAGGAGTTTATATGACGGAAGGACTTTTAGTTGTGGAAAGAATGGTACTTGAATCCCTCTCTCGCAAAGGAAAAAATTTGCAAGAGATTGTTAATGATACAGGCTTAGAAGAAGCTCTTTTGAAAAACATCATGCCTTTTTTTCTTATGGAAAATATCGTTTGTTACGACAAAGGTATTTATTCTCTCAATATGAAAGAGGGACAGAAATGGCTTGAAAAGGTCAATCATGAAACTCATCTTAAAGAAGAAGTAAAAGAACTCTTTACTTCACTTGTGAATCACTACTTTGCTGAAATGAAGGCCAAAGAAGAAAAATTAAGTGAAGTGGATCTTAAAGTGCGTAAGGTTTGGCTCACTTCCTCAGAAGAAAAAATCCTCAACTCTTATATTAAAAATATCGAAAGCTTTATTAAAAATATCGAAGATGAAAGAAAGCGCCGTCCCATCAAAGAGCGTCTCTGTGAAAAGAAAGTTTTCATCTGGGGGCAGTCAGACTATTCCCACCTCGCCCGAGGAGTCTTAGAAGCTGTCTAGGACTCTTCTCCTCTCACACTGAAGTAAGTGGCCTGAGGATGGTGAAAGACCATCGCAGAGACGCTGGCTTCAGGGTCCATCATTGAGCCTTCAGTTAATTGAACACCAATTTCCTCAGGGCGTAGCAATTCAAAAAGGGCTTTCTGATCTTCAATCACAGGGCAGGCGGGGTAACCAAAAGAATACCGCTTGCCCTGATACTGAGCCTGATGTTTTTGGGCCATAGTCATGCCTTCAGGATCAGAAATTTTCCATTGGTCACGAAGTTTTTCATGGAGGAATTCAGCTGAAGCTTCTGCAAGTTCTAGAGCTAAGGCAGAAAGTATATGAGAGTGCAAAAATTTTCCTTCATTTTTAAGCTCAAGAACTTTCTCTTTAATTCCTTGGCCAACAGTCACGACAAAGAGAGCTAGGTTATCTTGAAGCATATCGTCTATAGGAAGGACATAGTCACTCAAACAAAGCCCATTTTCTTTTTTCTGACGAGGGAAAACAAAGTTTTTAAGTTTGACGTTGTTCTCGTCGTGTAAATGAATGGTATTTCCCTCAGAGGAACATTTATAAAATTGATAGACGGCTTTGCCTTTGAGGTGACTTTCTTTGTAAGTGTCAAAAACCTTTCTTACCTCTTCAAAAATCTCCAAAGCTTTAAGGCCCTCAGGTGTGGATTTGAGATCGGCTAGATTTTTTTCTATGTAGAGGCGTATGTACTTCCCGTTCACGCCCAAGTGTTTTCCATAAAGCATGAGGGGATTGATGTAGCCAAAAATCTCCTCCATAGGCATTTCCCTGGCGAGATGCCGTTCGAAGTTTGGGGCTTCAGGAGTTTTATCAAGAGTCGTGATGAGTTTACTTGGAGTGGTGGAGTCCTTTTCTAAGTCTGGCCCTTTAAAGAAGGCCGGAACTTCGCCGTCTCCTAATTGATTCCACTCTTTTAAGAAGGCAGTAAATTCTGTCTTATTCATCACAAGATTAGCGAGGCGTAAGCCATCCATTGCATCTTTGGCGTAGAGGGCCGGACCATTTTTAAAAGCGGTGTGAACTTTGTTTCTTACGAAATTACGAGAAAGGGCAGCCCCTCCACAAATCACTGGGGTTGTGATTCCAGCATTTTTCATGTCTTCAGCTGTGGTTGCCATTTGTAGAGCGGATTTTACGAGAAGACCAGAGAGACCTACCATATCTGGTTTGTGCTCTTTGATGGCCTCAATGAGTTGCTCAGAACCAATTTTGATTCCAAGGTTGATCACTTCATAACCGTTGTTACTTAAGACAATGTCGACTAAGTTTTTACCAATGTCATGTACGTCGCCTTTGACAGTCGCGAGAACCATTTTCCCTTTCTTGGCAGCACTCTCTTTACTCATAAATTGTTCAAGGTGATTGACAGCGGCCTTCATGGATTCGGCTGATTGTAACACCTCGGCTACGATCAGTTTGTTGGCATTAAAAAGTTTTCCGACCTCGGCCATACCTTCCATAAGAGGTCCGTTGATAATATCCAGAGGCTTCATGACCTTGAGCTGTTCATTGAGATCTTCCACCATACCTTTCTTTGTGCCTTCGATAATATAAAGCTTGAGGCGCTCAGGAATGGAAAGATCAGCGTGGGACTTCACTTCTTTGCTGGCCTTCTTATCTCTGAAAGCGGCAACGAAGTTATCAATCGCTTTCGGGTGACGATTAAAAATCAAGTCTTCGGAAAGTTGAATTTCTTCAGGTGTGAGGCTGCTGAAGCGGCGGAGTTTTTCTGTGTTGACGATCGCAAGATCAAGTCCCGCTTGAGTGCAGTGGTAGAGGAATACAGAATTTAAGACCTCGCGACCTGCGGGCGGAAGACCGAAAGAAACGTTAGAAACCCCAATAGCGCTCTTGGTGCGAGGGTAGGTTTTCTTAATGAGGCGTATGCCTTCGATCGTTTCTTGAGCGGAGCCTACATATTTTTCATCGCCTGTAGCGCAAGGGAAAACGAGAGGATCGAAATAGATATCTTCTTCTGGGTAGCCAAATTTATTTACAAGGAGATCATAGCTGCGTTTCGCCACTTCGAGTTTTCTCTCTCTGGTGACTGCCATGCCATTTTCTTTATCATCATCAATGGTCCCAACCACAAGGGCGGCATTAAATTTTTTTGCCAAAGGAACAATTTTCTTATAGCGCTCTTCTCCATCTTCTAAATTGATGGAGTTGATAATAGCTTTCCCTTGAGAGTAACTGAGACCTAAGGCCACCACTTTATCATCTGTGGTGTCAATCATCAGAGGGGCGCGTACTTTATGAATCACCTTTTCTAAAAAGTTTTTCATGTCCTCATATTCATTGCTGTCAGGATTAGCGAGACACACGTCGACCACGTGGGCGCCTTTTTTGACTTGATCTTTGGCCACTTCCGCAGCTTCATCAAAAAGCTTGGCGGTAATGAGATCTTTGAATTTTTTAGAACCAATGACGTTGGAGCGTTCACCCACAAGGAGAGGACGCTTTTCATCAGTAACATCAAGAAAGTCTACTCCTGAAAGCCAAGAGCCCATTTGAGTCTTAGGAGTTCTCGGTTTTTTTCCTTCCACCATCTTGGCCATGGCACGTATATGTTCTTGATTGGTGCCGCAACAGCCACCAATAAGATTAATCCATCCTTGATCCACGAAGCGCTCTAAAACAGAAGCGACCATAGCAGGAGTTTCTAAGTATTTGCCATGCTCATTAGGAAGACCAGCATTTGGAACACAAGCCACGCGTGTGGTGAGCATATCACTTAGGGTGCGAATATGATCGGTCATAAGATCCGGCCCTGTGGCACAGTTTAAACCCACATAGAGAAGATCTTGGTGACTTAGAGAAGCAGCTAAGGCATCAATTGATTGACCAGCTAGCATCGTTCCTGTGGCCTCAATGGTGACCGAGACTGCAATAGGAAGTTTTACTTCTTGAGTTTCTAAAAAGCGGCGTATGCCTAAAAGGCCAGCCTTGATATTGCGAGTGTCGTTACAGGTTTCTAAAAGAAAATAATCAATGCCCCCTTCGTAAAGAGCATGGGCCTGATCAAAATAATTTTGCTCCAATTCTTCGAAACTAATTCCTCCAGTCACGCTCAAGGCTTTGGTGGTAGGCCCCATGGAGCCGGCGACAAATCTGGGCTTGGAAGGATTTTTGGCCGTAAAGGCGTCAGCTCTTTCACGGGCAATCTTAGCGGCGCGAAAGTTGATTTCATAAGCCTTGTCTTGAAGATTGTATTCAGCAAGCACAATGGCCGCTCCGCCGAAGCTATTGGTTTCGACGATGTCGGCTCCGACATCGAGATAAAGATCATGCACAGAAGCGACAACATCAGGACGAGTGAAAACGAGGTTTTCATTACAGCCATCGAGTTCTACGCCACCAAAATCCTTCGGTGTGAGATTCTTTGATTGCAAGGCTGTTCCAGTGGCCCCATCTAAAACTAAGATGCGTTCACTTAGGGTTTTTAAAAAGAGTTTAAGTCTTTCATTTCTTTGCATGAGTGATCACTCCAAAATGGGCTTCATCAGAGATGAGTTTTTTTTCAACAAGGATAACGGTATTAAATTTAGCGATTTTGACCATGAGGCTTAATTTTTCTTTAAAGGCCTCAGGGTATTTTTGCTCGAGCTTTTTAGCATTTTCTTCAGTGATATAGAAGCTCCAAAGCGCTTCTTTTCCTCTTATGGTTTCACCTTGTAAAAACTTCTCTACTTCACTTAGATTCAAGCGGAAAACTTCGGCTTGGGTGGTGAATTTCAAGGGAGGAAGAAAGGACCAAAATTCATAGGCTTCTTCTACATCGCCCCAGGCCGTAGGCTCAGCTTTTAAGTACTTAGTAAGTTCCACAGCTTCCAAGAGTTCTTTGTCTCTTTCAGCTTTAATGCCTATGGGAAGGCAGGCGTAGATGAGGACGGCGAGAAGGGCCAAGACCTTGATCGTTTGTGAGAAATATTGCGCGATTTTTTCTTTAAAACCGAGGAGGGCATAGGCAGCTAGACCCGCCATAGGAACATAGACGGGATGGATGTAGTGGGAGTATTTCCATTTGAGGAGTGAATAGGGAAGGATCAGGGCCCAAAACCAAGCGGTGAAAAGAAAACCTACGTGTTCGCGTTTTTCCTCTTTGAAAAGTTTATAAGTGGCCCAAAGTGAAAGAGCAAAACATGGAAGGGTTTGTGTCGCAAGGATTTTAAAGTAGAGGAAAAAATCCAGTTCAGCTTTACCGCGAGCCCCAATGACGGTGCCAGTAAATTGCCTGTTAAACCACGCCCAAAAAATATCGAGATTTCCTGTGAGATGTAAGGCTAAGGGCCATAGAGCGAAAATAGCAAAGCCCAAAATCAAGGCTCCCCATAAACGTAGGGAGAGAAATTTTTTATAATGTTGGGTGATGAAAAGATGCAGACCGATACCGGCAGGGATAAAAAAAGCCGCGTGGCCTTTCATGAGAAGAGCTAACCCCCAAAAGAGTCCGGCCCAAAAATAATCCCTACTCTTGTTCCAGAGAAAGGCGCGGTAGTAAGAGAGGAAACTTAAAGTCGAGAAAAGAAGTAGGGGAGTTTCCAGTAAGGGATAACGGCATTTTCGAATAAAAGGGTAGCAGAGACAAAGAATGATGAGAGAAAAAAAGGCGTAGCGTCTGCTTACAAAATTTTTCAGTGCGTACCAAAGAGCAGTGAAGGTCACAAGATTTAAAAGAAGAACAGCGAGACGGGCTGTGGTCCATGAGACTCCGAAAATTTTAAAGACCCCTCCGAGGTACATAAAATAAAAAGGGGGGTGTTCGGCAAAGCGGGGGTAGGCTTCAGCATTGTAATAGGGAACGAGCCAGTGACCCATTTCTACAGCATTTTTTCCTATGGCCGCATAGGTTGTACCATCCATAAACATGCCGGGAACCCAAGCATGTTGAAAGGTGATAAAAATAAGAAGAAAGCAAACAAAGAAAAAGCTGTCTTTTTCTTCTTCTCCCTTCAGGTAAGAAGATATTTTCCCGATGATATTTTTCATGAGAGAAGCCTAACATAAAGCTAGGCGAAGTGCTATGAAGCCTAGCGGTAACGAAGGTAGATTTTTAAAAGTTCGAAAGGGGCTTTGAAAAAATCTCTGAGCTTGAGTTTACTTCCTGGGACATCGATCCATTCAGTAAGGGGAAATTCATAAATGGGAGTAGGGTTGTTCTTGAAGAATTCTGTTTTTTTTATGCGGAATAGAAGTTCAATATCAAAAAGCCAACGGGACATAAGAGGCTTCTCAAAAACAACTTGAGCCAGATCTTTTCTAAAGAGCTTAGCTCCACACTGAGTGTCGTAGATGTGAAGGTTGAGCGCTAGACTGGCGAAGGTCGCAAATATTCTTCCAAGATAGTGGCGGTGCATTTGGCGTTCCACTTGACGCCCTAAAAGGCCAACGCGAGCTCCGATCACACACTGGACATTAGGTTTGCTCTTCATGACTTCGACAAAGTAGAGAAGTTCAATGAGGGGGGTGGCCAGATCTGCGTCAATATAGCCTAAAAGTGTAAAATCTTTTTTTAAAAGATGATTCATTCCTTCTCTTACAGCTCCAGCTTTTCCTAGATTCTTTTTAAGATCTAAGAGTTCTGCATTTGAAAAAGCTTGGCAAAAAGTTTGAATGAGTCTTGCAGTCTCGTCGTGACTGCCATCGTTGACAAAAAGAATGTGAAAATTGGGGCAGAGTTTTAAAAATGAAGCATAAGCTTCAAGATCAAGACGCTTTTCTTCATTATAACAAGGGACGACGAGGGCTATTTTCATATCCTTCAACCTTAAAGGATAAAAAACTTTATAGCAAATTGTGGAAGATATTTGAGATTTTTCCTATGGTTTTTGTAGGGAAGAAATTAGCTAAGCCCTGGTCCTATCGCTTTCTTATTAAAAATAATTATGGGACTAAAATACTAGGTCACATTTGTGTTGTTTTGACTGCATTACAGAATTATTAAACGTAAATTTTCTTTTAGGAATACCGAAAGGTCTTTAGTAGTAAGGATTAAGAGTATTATGAGTAACGAGAAAGATAGCTTTCAAAATACGATCTTATTCTTTTGCCCTCAGGGACTTCCTGAAGTTTACAGCCAAATTCTTGAGTCTGATAAAAAGACAAACAAGTACGACTTTGGTGAGATTATAGCTTCAGGCCAGGCAGAAGATTTGTTAGTGAAGCACGATAGTGCTTCAGTGCTCTTTTGTATCCAAACGAAAGACGACCTTGTTCAGCTTCTTACCTTATGTAAGGTTAACGTCGAAAAGATTCGTCAAGGTGTTGTGAAGGTTGGGGGGCTGAATCTTACTGGCTCACACAAGTTGGATGACATTCTCAAAAAATCTGGCGTGTCTGACGTCTTTTTAGATTCTATTTCTTCTAAAACCTTAGATTACAAACTCAATTTTTGGTCTAAGGGAATTAAAACGAACCTCAAAAAACTCCAGACTGTTATTAAGGGGAATTTTAAATTTGACGGCAAAACTGGCGGGGCTCAGGCAGGGAAAGAGGGGGCAGGAGAACAGGTCGATTCTGGAAAAGTGAATGTTGTTCCAGCTCTAAATTTTACTTCAGATTGCTGGCTGACTGAAAATGCCCCAGAGCAACCTCGTAAAGTTATGGGATTTTGGATTGTGGATCTTGTAGGTCCTAGTCCCTATGCTGGTCGTTGGGTTGAAATTAAAAATGCCAATACGACGGAAGATCAACTTTGGGAGTGGGTTCCACTCCATGTTGAGGTTTTTCAATTTATTGAACATGAAGGTCGCTGGATCGCCAAAGGAAAGCAGCCCCAGTTCTTATGGAAAACCAATTCCTGGAAATTTATGGGAGCGGCTCCCGCTCTCTGCTTTCAATTAGAAAAAGGTGATCCTGTTGTTCGTTTTGCTACGGAAAACAATCAGCTTTCTATCACGGAAGATTCTAAATACGCTCAAGCGAAAAGAGTTTTAATCCAAGAGTCTTTTGATCCCAAAATTGTGCAAAAGAAAGATACGGATAAATCTAAAGAAAACCTTGAAGAGGATGCTGAAGCAGAAGCCAATAAAAAAGCCTTTGCTACTGAAGATAGTGATAGTGAAGATTTAGAGATGCTAGCTAAAAAAGAAGCTAAGCAAATTGGAGACCTCAAAGGTGTTCTTGGAGCTGCTGAGAGTTTTGATGATCTTCAGGGAAAGGGGCAAGAAGCGAATAAAAGCTCCAAATTTTATAAAGGAAAAGTTTCAACCAACAATCATGAAGATGATTTGGATGAAGACTCTATCGAACAAGAAGTAAAAAAACGTAGTGATGCTTTAAGCGGAAAAATTAAAAAAGATGATTCGGATAAAAAAGCTGGAGCCAAAGGTTTAAGGGACAGCGATCTCAAAATGGCCACAAATTCTGTTGATGAGATGGCTAAAGAGATTAAACGTAAGCGTGAAGAAGAAGCTAAGAAAAAAGATTCATCTGGAATTGCAGCCCCTAAGGCCATCGATGGACTCATTGCTGGAAAGTTTAAACATCTTCGTGATGGTAAAAATGCTGGGCCAAAAGATAAAAATGATGTTTCGCTTGAGGAGTTAGAAAAAACAGCTAAGCACGAAGCTCTGCGTTCAGATAAGGAATTTAAAAAGCCAGATTTTTCGAACAGCAAACTTGATTTAGCTTTTGACAAAGAAAAGCTTATAAAGAAGAAAAAAGATGGCGAAAGCGATGAAGATAGAGCCGGAAAAACGAAAGCTGAATCACTTATTGATTCTTTAGGTGATGAACACGCAGATGAGTTAGATTTACAAGGGGATAGTAAAGAACGTCGGGAACGTGAAGGTGCAAGCGAGAGAGAAAAACGTGAATCTCCATTTCGCAAAAACTCTGGCATCCCTTTAGTCAGTGGAGTAAAAGGTGAAGGCCTCAAAGGTCTTAAGCGCGAAGCTGAAGAAAGAGAAGGTCGAAAACATTCTGGTATTGGAGAAGGACCTGAGAAAGCAATAGGAAATAAGCTTGGTGCAGATCGCATGCGCCACGACCCTATGGCCGGCAAAGGGGGAACTGATCGTTTAGAAGAAGATCCACTGAGCGGCGAACAAGATGGAGCTGATAAGCTCAATAAGTTTTTACATGGAAAAACATCTTGGAAAGATGAGTTGGGTGGACATCTTAGATTAACCAAACTCAATATCGAACTTATCATGAGTATCAAAGGAAGCGCAGCAGAACAGACTGTGACTTTAGGAGATGTGATTGATAATTTGCTTGTTCTTTATACACCGAAAGCTCTCTATTCCTATGAGCAAAGTGCAAGGGTAAAAATTACTTGTACTTATGGTAATCTCGATTTGAATTTTTCTGTGGCGGGAAAAATTGTAGACCTTTATGATAACGATGATGAAACTGATTGTTGTAATTTAGAGTTAATCGAATACGATGACAGTAAGTTGAAGCAGCTGAAGAGGTTATTTGGTGATCGACAAAAAGATATTACCAATTTCTTTATTCAGGCTAAGGGGATTACATGAGTGTAACCAACGTCGGTAAAAGGATTTTAATCATCGATGATGAGCCGCAGATTTTGTATTTGATGAAAGTCTTTTTACAAGATGAAGGGTTTGAAGTTTCTGTTTGCAATAATTCCACTAAGGTTGTTTCAATCATAAAAGATGAAAAGATCGATGCTGTCGTTTGTGATTTCTTGATGCCTCAGAAAAATGGTTTAGAATGCATTCAGGCCATACGGCAAGAATTTGGAAGAGAAATTCCAGTTGTTATTGCTACTGCAGTTCATCATCTAGATATTGAAAAAGTAAAAGAGGTGGGCGGGAATGATCTCGTTCGCAAGCCAATCGATTTTACCAAACTCTCAGCAATCTTAGACCGAGAATTGAATCAGAAAAAACTTTTAAAACCGGAAGATTTTGAGAGTTTGGATGTGAAGGCATACCTCGTTGAAGGTGCTGGGCAAAAGGTAGCGATTCGGCTCACTCAGTTAGCTGAAAGCCAGCTTTATTTTGAACTTCCTAAAGATAAAGTAACATTGGGAGCGACAAAGTTTTTTGAGCTATTTTTAGAAGTTGAAAATGACAAAATTCATTTCCCTTTTAAAGGAGAAGTTGTCAATCTTGTGGCCATAGATGCTCAAGTTGATATGATTGTCGTTGATTTGAAAATTTATGATAATGCTTGTTTTGAGAAAGTTCGTCGAATTTATAGTGAACGTCAGCAAATGATTAGTGATTTTATTAAGAACGCGAAAGGATTATAAGTGAAGGACATCAGCAAACAAATTGAGCTGGAGTTAAAGAGAGAGGAGCTTTTTGCAAAGTTCCTTGCTCAGACGAAAGCTTTTATTGTTGATACGAGCCCAGCTTCTCGGGCACGTCTGATGAAGACACTTGTGGATATGGGGGCGAAGCCTCATCTTATTCAAACTTTTTGCAGTTATGAAGAAGCAGAATCTCGCATTGGTGAGATGCCTCAAATTGTAATTACCGAGTATCGTCTTCGCGATAAGTCGGGGTTTGATTTACTGCAGACCTTTAGAAAATATAAAGGTAATGAGCGTTCTCTTTTTATTTTAATTACTGCGAATTCTTCTCAGTCTCTTGTTGCTCAAGCGGCTGAAGAAGATATTGATGCTTATATTTTAAAACCCTATACTCAAGAGTCCCTCAAATCGTCTTTAATGATGGCGGCCATGGCCAAGTTTTTCCCTTCTGATTATGCTCTTAAAATTGATGAAGGGAAAAAACTTCTTTTTGGTGGTAAGCCAGCAGAGGCTAAGGTCTGCTTTGATGAAGCGATGAGGCTTCATGAGAAACCCGCTCTTGCTTGTTTTTATTTTGGGCAAGCTGAGTTAATGGAAAATGCTTTAGGACGTGCTGAGGAAAAATACACAGAGGGATTAAGTCATAATAAGATTCACTATAAGTGTTTAACACATCTTTTCGACCTTCTTTTTAACCTCAATCGATATGAAGAAGCTTATGAGGTTGTTAAACAGATCGCGACTTATTTCCCTGCGAACCCCAAGCGTCTCTCAACTGTTCTTCGCTTGGCTATTATGACTGATAATTTTAGAGATATTGAGACTTATTATGAGCTCTTTACTTCTATTGAAAATCGTACTGATGAATTAGTTCGTTATATTTGTGCGGCCATGATTACTTGTGGACGATATTATTTGATTCACAAGTATCCAGATCGAGCTTTAAAACTTTTTGAAAAAGTGAAGACAACTGCTGCAGGAAGAGAGAAGTATCTTCTTTACGTTATTCAACATTTAATTGAATTTTCTTTGGATGATGAAGCCCCACCTTATCTCGAGCGGTTTACTGGAGATAACTATCATACTCGTGAGTATAAAATCGCTGAGTTTTTAATTAAAACGAAAACTTTGGCTGCTGTTGAGGTTGTAAATAAGGCCAAGAAACTGATCGCTGACAAGCATATTTCTTACTGTGTATATTACGTCTACCTTCGAGCTTTATTGGTGCAAAAGAAGACGGCTGAAGCCACTACAATTCTCGAAGAAGCTACCTTCCTTTATCCTGACAAGGAACACGTCTTCAAAAAACTTTTCCAAGTGCAAGAAGCTCAGTTGGAAGGAACTGCGTAGAAAAAAACCTCATTTCTATTATGGAATAACTGAGTCGCAGTGATCTGTAGACCATGGCCCGACAATTCCTTGATATTGGCATCAAGTTTTTTGAGTGAATCTTGATCGGTCAATTTAAAGGTCAGAAAGAGACCCTTTAGTTCTCCCTTGAAAAGAGGAATGATCCTTCGAAGTTCTCTTAGAGCGTAGGAAGGTTTTTGATTGATGTCGAGGAGTAACCATTGAACAGAACCCTTAAAAAGAGAACGGTCAATTTTCTGCATAGTCATATTGAGATGAGTGAAATTTTTATTTTTTAAGCAGATTTCGTGCATTTCTCCGGTATCGACACCATAAACTTTCAAATCTCTTTTAAGGAAATTGTAAACAGAGCCCCCAGGAGCTGAGCCTATTTCTAAGACGCTTTCTCCAGGGCTTAATTGTGCTCCAGTGAGTTGTATTGCTTCTTCTGTTTTAAGCCACGCACGAGAAGGTGCTTCCTCAGGAAGTTCAAAAGAAGGAGTGCCCCCAATGTAGGGAGTTTGCCAAGCCGAGCGTTTTCTTAATCCTAAAAAATAATCAGTAGGACTCATTCTGACGACATCAAGAATGAGGTCTCCAACCTGAGTAAAATTATCTTTTTTTAGTTGAAAAATTTGCTCAAGCTCAGGTCTTACTGTCCAATCATTTTTTCCATCCGGGCTCCATTCGTGTAGCACGTATTCTTTATTCAAGCTGTGTATTAATTCCGACTGAAGTACTAAACCAATCTCGCTAATTTTTGCTTTACCCAGCGATATTCCAAAGGCACGGGCAAACACGCAGTTGGGATGAAAATCAATGTTTGTCTCCTTACCATCTGAGCGTTTAAATGTGAGAAATGTTTGACGAGCAAAGGCCACATTGAAGTAGCGGTGTTTTTTTTGCAGCTCCTCTTTTAGAAGATTTGCGCTTCCATTATTACAAATAAAGTAGACAAATTTCGCCACGTTGCACTTCTCTTGGAACAGTGTTTTACTTTTATCTAGACGGGAGTTATCATATCAGACTTCAAAGTCATAGCGAATGTTTTTCGTTTCGGAGCCCTAATGAATAAAAAAGAATTAATTGAAGTTATTGTAGGTAAGTTAGAAGAAGAATTGGCCGTTGCTTTAAGGGCTGTTGAAGTTAGTAAGTCAGAAGCCTTAGAAAATGAATCTAAGAGCGAAGACGAGTGCGATACAGCTAGTCTTGAGGCTTCTTTTTTAGCTGCTGGTCAGAATATGCGAGCTGAAGGTTTGCAAAAACAAATTGATGTTTTTAAGGGTCTTAAGCTTATCGACTTTACTGATAAAACTCCTATCACTAATACCGCTCTTGTGGAATTGGTAAGCGGAAAACAAACTTCTTATTATTTTATTGCCCCTTCTTCAGGTGGTTTAAAAGTCACCTATCAAAATAAAAATGTTATGGTGATTACTCTTGCCTCCCCACTTGGCAAAGATCTTATGGGGAAAGTCGTGGGAGATGATTTTGAAGTTGAGACACCTCAATCTTCTAAAGAATACGTCGTTCAAAAAGTTTGGTAATAAAAAACCCCGCTTTCGCGGGGTTTTTTTGGCTTATATTTTTTAAGCTTATTCGCGGTTGAAGTTACGAGGACCGCGATCGCTACGAGGACCACGATCTTCACGAGGGGCCATTGGTCTGGCTTCAGAGATGCGAATTGTTCTGCCTTCAAACTGAGTGTTGTTAAGCTTTTCAATTGCCGCTTGAGCTTCTTCGTCGTTGGACATTTCTACGAAACCAAAACCTTTACTTCTGCCAGAGTCACGATCAATGATGATCTTTGCAGAGCTGACGTTTCCTGCTTGAGCAAAATAGCCCTCAAGAGACTCAGATGTTGCTGAGTAAGGAAGGTTTCCTACATACAATTTGTTACCCATTCAAAAACTCCATAAACATTGTGGTTAGTATGACTGGGACCCATTCCCTAAGATCTACACTAACCGTATAAAACTATCTGCTAGGAATAACATGCTTTCGGACCATTTTGTAGGGGTTTCTTTTTACCCTGCTGCACTGCTTCCGTAATAAAGGGCTACCGAAGATCACTGTTTATTATGAAAGTATTAATCTTAAGCTTACTTGTGTTTATTTCGACGGAGCTTTCTATGAGCGCTGATTTAAAGTCTCGCCTTACCCCTCTGCAGTTTCATGTTACCCAAGAGGGCGGAACAGAAAAACCCTTTGAGAATGAGTATTGGAACAATCATCGAGAAGGAATATATGTCGATGTTGTTTCCGGGGAAGTTCTTTTTAGTTCTAAAGATAAATTCGACTCAGGTTCCGGCTGGCCTAGTTTTACAAAACCTATCCAAGCTGGAAAAATAACAACGAAACGTGACCTAGGTCACGGAATGGATCGCACTGAAATCAAATCTAAATCTGGAAGCCACTTAGGGCATGTATTTGATGATGGCCCTGGAATTGAAGGAAAACGCTATTGTGTCAACTCAGCTTCCTTGCGTTTTGTTTCTCGAGAGAAAATGAAGGAAGAGGGGTATGAAAATTATCTTTACCTCTTTGAAAAAAACTATACGCCTAAAACAGAGTTAGCCACTTTTGGGGCTGGATGTTTTTGGGGAGTAGAAAAAATCCTACAAGGCATTAAGGGAGTTCTGAAAACGACAGTGGGTTACGAAGGGGGAGAAGTGACTCACCCTAATTATGAAATTGTTAAAACAGGACGTTCGGGGCATGCCGAGGTTGTGCAGATAGAGTTTGATCCTTCAGTCATTTCCTATAAAGAGTTGCTTTCATATTTTTGGCGTCTTCATGATCCGACCCAAGTGAATCGACAAGGACACGATGTCGGAACGCAATATCGTTCTGTCATCTTTTATCATTCTGAAGAACAAAAAAAATTAGCTGAAGAATCTAGAAAAGAATTTGATGCTTCTGGGGTTTTTAAAGAAAAGACGGCCACACAGATTGTTCCTCAAGGGACATTTTGGAAAGCAGAAGAATATCATCAGAAATATCTAGTCAAAAATCCTGGGGGATATATGTGTCATGTCCTTAGGGGGCGCTAGTTAGCGCACATTAAAACCACAAGGTGGATCAAGAAATTGGAGGGCATAAAAAACGCCTGTCGATTTCGCCTCAGTACGAACGACAGAAGCTGAAAAAGGGATGATGTCATCATTTTGAATGATCAAATCGCCTTTGATCATTTCACCAACTTTAAAAAATTCTTCTTCATTGAGGATGTCATAGATGAGCATTCCTAATTCAGAGTAATTGACTGTACGGAAATGAAAGGGCTTGCCTTCTTTATAGAGACAGACAGGGATATCGCCCACATAACGAGTTGTACGACGTTGGCTTCCTTTCTCTTTTAAGTAACGTACTTCAAGATCCTTTTGGCGAGGAACTTGATAAATGATTTTTTCAGGAAGTTGAAGGGCCGTAAGGGCTCCTCCATAAACACATGAGGTATCTATATTGATACGCTTAGGGGTATTTTCAACTTGTTTGTTAGGAGTGTGACCGTGAACGATTACTTTTCCCCAATTAAACTGACTTTGAAAAAACTCTTCTCTGATCCAATAAAGATCTTCGTAGCTTTTGAGATTTTTAAGATCCGCTAGAGGTACGTCTGGGAGTCCTGCATGAACAAAAACAAAGTTTTCTGTTTCGTAGTAGGGCAAAAGAGCCCGGTAAAATTTTTGGTGTAATTCTGGGATTTGGTAATTGCCATAGTCATCAGAGTAACTGGCCAGCGTTGAGCCTCCGCCGTTAAAAATAAAAGCGGCTGCATCTTGAGTGCTTTTGTTTTCCAAAAAATCCAGAAACATTTTCTCGTGATTCCCGCGAAGTCCAATGACGGGGACTTGAGTTTTAAGTTTTAAAATCAGGTCGACAACTTCTTTTGAGCAAGGACCACGATCAATATAATCCCCTAAGAAAATCACAAGGGTTTCTTTAGACAAAGGGAGCTGCTTGAGCAAAAGCTCAAGTTCTTGAAGACAGCCGTGAACGTCTCCAATGGCAAAGATATGTTTGTATTTCATATCGCTCCAGTTGTATTAGAATATCAGTATAAATGACTTTAGGATTTTTTTCAGCATGAGAGTTTTACTAATTCAGCCTCCTGTTCAAGATTTCTATGCAACATTGCAAAGGATTTATCCTTTAGGGCTGTGTTGCCTGCAAGCTGCTTTAAATAAAAATCTCCCTCATATTGAGACTCTTCTAGTCGATTTGCAGGGAGGGCAGAATAAAAAAACAATTGCACTGCCTAAAGAATTGCTTTTTTTACAGAAATTCTACCCCGATTCAGATCACAGTCCCTTTGCCGCCTTTGGGCCTTACTACCATTTTGGACTATCATTTGAGCAGAGTGTTCAAATAATTAAAGATAAAAAACCTGACTTAATTGCTATTTCTTCTCTTTTTACACCTTATCATCGTGAAGTACTTACACTCGCTAAACGTTGCAAGGAAGTTTTAAGCTGTCCCATAGTTGTCGGCGGCCCCCATGCTTCGGCTTGTTTTGAGCAAATGATTGGCCATGAAAATATCGATTTTGTGATTCGAGCAGAAGGGGAAAAGGCTTTAGTTGAATTGGTTAAGCAGCTTGAGGGCCAGCAAGATTGGAGTCGAGTGCCCAATCTGGCTTACAAAGTAAATGGCAAGATAAAGATAAACCCTATTGAAAAGAACTATTCCATCGAAGCTCTTCCCTTTCCAGAAACTCGGGATTTGCTATCAGAATCTTATACTCTGCGTGGGAAAAAAATGGCCTTCATTCTTTCTTCTCGGGGCTGTCCTTGGAAGTGTAGTTTTTGTAGTGTGCATGAGATTTTTTGTGAGGGTTTTAGAGAAAGAGAGGTTTCTTCAATTCTTGAAGAGATGAAAAGTCTTTACTTAAAAGGCGTGCGCGTTTTTGATTTTGAAGATGACAATCTTACTTTTAATAAAAAGCGTTTGTTAGCTCTTTGCCAAGGGATTAAAGAGAATTTTCCCTTGAGAGATGTTGAGCTTGTGGCCATGAACGGGCTGAGTTATTTGGCCTTAGATGAAGAGAGACTTAAGGCCATGAGAGAGGCTGGTTTTACAGAACTCAATCTTTCTCTAGTGACAAGCAATGAAGAATTGAATCGAGAATGTCAGCGTCCTTACTCTTTAGAGCATTTTAAAAAGATAGTTCGTCTCGCCCATGAGTTGGGGTTTCATATAGTCTCTTATCAGATTTTAGGCCTTCCAGGGGAGAGTTTGAAATCTCAGCGTGAGACTTTAAAAGTGTTAACTGAACTTCCTGTTCTTATTGGAGCCAGTCCTTTTTACATCCCTCCTAAAACACCTATCGCTTCCAAATTTGCTGAGCCTAGTGAAGCTGATTTAGTGAAGGCCCGTTTAAGTGTTCTTGGACCTTATCCTGACAAAAGAGAGGAAATTTACACTCAGTTTTCTCTTGTGCGCATTTTGGATTTTCTTAAAGGTCTACCCTTTGAAGGCGAAAGTATAAAATTAAGCGAACTTCAAAAGAAAACTTGGGATCAGGCTCAGATTCAACTTGGATTTGAGCTCATTGAAAAGCTTTTTAGCGAAGGAAAGCTTTACGGCAAAAATAAAAAAGGTTTCTTTCTCAGGTCAAAATTTAAGAAAGAAACCTTTGAATTATTTTGGAATGAGTTCGGTTTTATTCGAACTCAGAAAAATCAGAAGATAATAAACGACTTAAAGTTTACCCTCTAGCGCCAGCTTTACGTAATCGTTGGCCAATTTGCCATCGAAACGGCCTTTAATCTGTGGAGAGAGCTCTTTCATCACCATACCCATATTATTGGTCCCCTTGGCCACAATAGATTTGATGAGATTTCTTACTTCTTCATCAGACATTTGCTGAGGAAGATAGACAGAGATGTGCCCTAGCTCTTTTTCAGTTTTCGTTCTAAGTTCGCTCCCTGCAGGAAAAGTGTCCAAAGAATCTTTGAGTTTTTTACTATGAGCGATGATGACATCCATCTCAGCGATTGGCTTTTTGGAGGTTTTATTCTCCATAAGCATACTTTTTAAGTAGCGTATGGCATCAAGTCTCTCTTTTTCACCACTTTTCATGGCGTCTTTGATATCAGCATTTAATTTTTCAATCATTTCTGTCATAAAGACCTCACTTTTTGTTATTGTTATAGACCCAAGCCAAAGGAGTGGCAAGTGCAGGTCTGTCCTCTCTGTCAAAAGACGCAAAACCATCTCTTCTATGAAGAAAAGAGAAGAGCTTTTTATCGGTGCGAGCACTGCTTTCTTGTCTTTGTTCCCGAGACTTATCACATCTCTCCAGAAGAAGAAAAAAAACGCTATGACCAACATCAAAATAATGAAGAGTCTCAGCAATTTGAAGGTTATAAAAAGTGGATGCAAGATTTTTGGAATTGGATCAAACTTTCTGGCGTCGGTGTTCAGGGAAAAATCTGTGACTATGGCTCTGGTCCTCATCCCATTTTAAACGAGTTTGCTCAGCTTGAAGGTATTCATATAATCTCTTATGACCTTTACTATGCCCCCGAATCGAAAGCCTCTCTCGTTGATTTGGAACTTCTGATTTTAAGCGAAATCGTCGAACACTTCAGAAATCCTTATCAGGAATGGAATGATTTAAAAAAAATGGTCAAAACAGGGGGCCATATCTGTATAAGAACTTCATTATGGAATGAAGAGACTCGCTGGAAAGACTGGGCTTATGCTAGAGATATCACCCATATTAACTTTTATCATCAAAAGACCTTTGATTATTTGGCACAGACCTATAATTGGAAAATACTTCGTCTGGAAAAAGATAAAATTGAGTTTGGAACGTTATGAGTTTAAAACAAAGCCTTATTCTTTTCACAAAAAAATTTAAGCGTGAGCTTAAAATTTACCGCTTGCTCTTAAAAGATAAGCGCACCCCTATTATTTCAAAATTTTTGCTGGCCCTCGCTGTAGGTTACGTGCTTCTTCCCTTTGATCTCATTCCTGATTTTTTACCAATAATAGGGCATCTCGATGACCTGGTGATTGTTCCTCTTTTGGTTTATCTTTCTCTTAAAATAATCCCTCAAGAACTCATTAATGAATATCGCGCACAGGTGAACTTATGAATTACTCTCAATGGTTTAAACAAAATTATCACGAACTAACTGCGGCTGGCGTTGCTTTGCGTGGTGGTGAGTTAGGGACAATGAGTCCTGAAGAGTTTCATTCAAGACCCTACCGTTTTTTGATGAGTCGTCTTTCGACTTACTTCGATGTGGGAGATTCATTTACTCACAATTTTATTTATGAACTAGCGGCTTCTTGCCCTGAGTTGGCTCCCGATCTTTCTTATTTGCCTTCTGAAAAAGATAGCCGAGTCATGGACGAGCATCAGGTCCCTTGGCTTTTGGGAAATCAAAGTAAATACGAAGCTAAAGATTTTCACCTCATTGGTTTTTCAAATTCCATCGTCCAAGAACTGATCAATATTCCTGTCCTTCTTAAAAAAAGTGGCTTTCCCCTTAGTAAAATTGAACGTATGGAGAGAGAAGATCTTCCTCTCATCATCATGGGGGGCGCTAGTGCTCCTTGGAGTCAAATACTGTGGCATGAAGACTCTTGGGTAGATGGACTCTTTTTAGGCGAGAATCCTCATCTTATAAAAAAAATTTTTGAGACCTTTGTGGAAGGCAAAAAAACAGGACTTTCAAAAAAAGAAATTCTTAAAAAATTAGCTGAGATTCCAGGCTTTTTTCTTCCCGAGGAAGGTTTGGGTGCCAAGAAAGTTCATTACTGCGATAAGGAAGAAGTCACGCTTTATTCTAAAGGTTTGGCTCCTTACGGAGAAGATTTTCTCTCTCAAGGTCATCTTCATATTTCAGAAGGCTGTCGTGGCTTCTGTTCCTTTTGTGCTGAAAATTGGGCAAGAAAACCCTATACCGAATTTTCTAAGGAAAAGCTTTTAGACACAGCCTTAAGCCTTAAGAAAAATTTAGGTCTTTCGAAAATTAATCTTTTTAGTTTTAATTTTAATATGCATAAAGACTTAGAGCCTTTGCTTTTAAGTCTTATTGAAAATTTCAATTCTATTGGTCTTAAAAGCCAGCGTTTTGACATGCTCGCCGAACATCCTGAACTTTTGGAAATTGAAAAACTCATAGGTAAAATGAATTTGAGCGCAGGTCTTGAAGGTATTTCTCATCGCATGCGCACTTATCTTAATAAAAATCTTTCTGAAAAAGATTTCTTAAAGAGCCTTAATCACATTTTTAAAATGAAGGCTCAAGAGCTCAAGCTCTTTGTCATCGCTACTGGTAAAGAGACAGAAGAGGACTTTGATGAGTTTGCCAATCTTTTGCAAAAAATCGTCAAAGAAAGACAGTTGGCTTTTGCCCACACTCGTTTGGTTTTTTCAGTGACTCCTCTTGTGCGTTTTGCTGGTACTCCTTTGGAGTTTGATACTTGTCCTGCCATTGATGAAATCCGAAGAACAGTTCGGCGTATAGAGAAAATTGTGGGCTTAGCAAAATTTGAAGTGCGTTCTGCTATGGAAGCCGATGAGTATTTATTCTCTCAGCTTTTGATGAGAGGAAAAGGCAAAGTCTTCACAGAAACATTGCTTGAACTGTCTGAGCGTTTTCAGTTTGTCTATTACCGAGAAGTTCCGGCTCCCCTTGTGAGCTGTTTTGTTCAATTTTTAGAAGCGAAAGGTATCGACATTAAAGATCTTCTTCGACTTCAAGAATACAAAATGGAAGAAACTCCCATGCTGGATATGGGGATTAAGCGCGATTTCCTTTGGAGAACTTTTGAGAAAAACTCTGCCTTCGAAGAAATTGGCTCTCTTGATATTATTAAGAAAAAAACTGACAAGAAATTTTCTCCTAAGCTTTTTAAAGAAAAATTGGAACTTCTTAAGGCGCGTGAGCAAGATCTTCATTTTCATGTTTCTTGGAAAGATGAACTTAAGGGATTAGAGCATGAGTACAGGGCCCAAATCCTAGCTTCTGCTCTTATGAAGGCTGAACCAAAACTTGTTCCCCTCTATCGAGATTTTGTTTCTTCATATTGGAAAGAAGAACGCTACCTTTGTGGAGAAGACCTCATCACTTTACGTTTCTTTAAAGAGGCTTTGCCACTACTGACGAGTCTCAAATCAGAACTCGTATCTAAAGAATTAGAGCGTTATGGGACTTATCTAGGAATGAAGACCACTCTTCCTACAGCTCATAGTTTTACTGTGAACTTTGAAGAGAAGCCCCAGCTTGATCTCTATCTTAAAGGCGAGGGGCTTAAGCATACTTTGATGAAACGTGAAGGAAAATCCCTCTTTGAATTCTCTAAAGACTCACTTAAAAAAGACATCGTGAAGTCTCTTGTCCTTGGGGAAGAATTAGAAATCATCCCCGGAAGAAAATTTATGATTGGGGATTTCCTTAAGAAAAGCTTCGGCGGAGTTGGGAAAAATCTTTGGCTCAGATCAACGGCAAGAGGGAAACTCAATTTTTCTTAAGGCTTCATAGGCCACTGCTGTTGCAACGTTTGCTAGGTTTAAAGAGCGTATGTGATCAGAGTACATGGGAAGGGTGTAGAAATTTTCCGGGTAACTGTCATGAATCTCTTGGGGAAGGCCTTTGACTTCACTCCCGAAAACTAAGTAGCAATCCTTGTGATAAGGGGCTTCGTAGTAAACCTGTTTGGCAAACTTCGAAAGAAAAAAGAGTGAATGAGCAGGAGGATTTTCCTTTTGAAGAAAATCCTCCCAGTTTTCAAAAATTTTAATTTTAACAAACTTCCAATAGTCCAGACCGGCCCTTCTGACTTCCTTCTCAGAAAGATCGAATCCCAAAGGCTTGATGAGACAAAGCTCAAGATCAAGTCCCACACAAGTTCGACCTATAGTCCCGGTGTTACCAGGGATGAGGGGATTAAAAAGGACGATCTTAAAGCGGCTCATTATCCTAAGTTCTCCACAGTGTGAATGATAGTTCTCACCATGAGACCTGAAGCCCCTTTGGCTGGACAGTAAGGAAGGTGAGCTTGGTTCTCAGAGTTTCCGGCAATATCAATATGCACCCATGGGATATTGTTTTTAACAAAATACTCAATGAAAGCCGCGCCTTTTTGAGCACCACCGCCTAAGTTTTTGCCGATGTTTCTTAAGTCAGCACAATTGGATTTCATATCTTCTCTAAATTCATCGACGATAGGAAGTTCCCAGAGTCTTTCATCTTGTGCGCGAGCACTTTCTAAGATTTTAGCATTCCAGTTTTTGTTGTTTCCCATAATGCCAGAGAATTCAAAACCTAAAGCGGCGACACAAGCCCCAGTTAAAGTAGCTGCATCGATAATGAAATCTGGTTTTTGATCACAGGTGTAATCCATGACATCTGCTAAAACCAAGCGTCCTTCAGCGTCTGTATTTAGGATTTCCACGGTCTTTCCATTTCTGGCCTTCACAATAGAATCTGGCATCACAGCTTTGCTATTGATCGCGTTGTCGGTCATACCAAGGGTACAAGTAACTTTGTAAGGAAGTCCTAAAGCAGCAATGACTTTGAAAGCAGCGTAAACAGTAGCAGCTCCGGCCATATCGCCTTTCATGCCTGCAATTGAGGTTGAAGGCTTAAGACAGTAACCGCCTGTATCAAAGGTGAGACCTTTTCCAACGAGGGCCACGTGTTTAGTTTTGCTAGTGACTTTAGAAGGAGTGTAGGTCAAGTGAACAAGTTGAGGCTCATAAGCAGAACCGGCATTCACTGCAAGAAAGCAGCCCATGCCTTGTTTTTCCATTTCTCTTTTTCCGACAATCTTCGCTTTGACTCTTTTAACGCTCTTGATGTCCTTGACGACAGCTTTCGCGAATTTTTCAGAGTTGAGTTCATTTGGAGGAAGGTTCACGAAATCACGGCAAAGATTTACGGCTTCGGCTACCATCTTGGCCTTTTCAATTTCTTTTTGAAGTGAGGTTTTATATTCGCTCTTGGCGGTGTGAATAATCACCTTCTTAAGAGGGATGGTTTTAGCCGTCTTGAATTTGGAGAAATCATACATGGCCATGACCATGGCTTCGGTCATAACGAAAGTGCTCTTTTCTAAATCTTTTCCTAAAATGAAATCATCAAGATGGATGGCCAAGTCAGCAGAGCGACTCGAGGCATAACGAATTGTTTTGGCCACTTCTTTACGAAGAGTTTCGGCAGTGAGCTTTTCTTTTTCACCCATGCCGATAAGGTAGGCGCTTTCTCCACTTGGAAGATGAAGATGGAAGTGTTCGCCTTTTTTTCCTTCAAAGTAAGTTGAAGACTTTGCCTTGTTAAAAGCATTCTTAATTTCTGCTGGCCAGTGAGCATTGACAATTTTTGTTTTGGCATTTTTATCTTTGCCACTGACTTCGCAGTAAGCAGCAAAAAGGTGCATTTCTGCTTTTAGTTTTTTTTCTGCATTTAAAATAATTTGCATAATTTTTCCTTTAAAAAGTTTCTTCAAGTCTATTTAAAACGGTTTCGACTTTTTCTTGATAGTGAGTGAGGTCTTCAGGCCCAGTGTTACTAGGAACTTCTATAGGTTCTCCATAGACGACTGTGATCGTTGAAAAAGGTTTGGGGAGACGAAACTTATCCCAACTGTTAAAAGTCCAATAACGATCAGCTCGTGCATGAATGGGTTGAATAAGGGCTCCAGTTTGGCGAGCAAGTTCTATCACTCCGCGTTTGCATTTTCGTACTGGTCCACGTGGCCCATCGACGGTGAGAGCGCTTGATAAGCTTTCTTTTTTCATTTTTTCTATCATCAGTTCTAGCGCCTGTGCACCACCACGTTTCGAGCTTCCACGGACTGGATGGTGTCCAACCCATTTGATGGCGTTGGCAATCAGTTCACCATCTTTTGATGCCGAAGCCATAATGACGTAGTGTTCCCCTAAGTGTGCAAGGAATGTTGCGATGATATTTTGGTGCCAAAATGCGCAAGCATGAATTCCTTGAGGGTGATTTATTTTGCTTTTTTCAAAGACTTCTCGATTAGGGAATCGATAACGATAACTCCAATTGAGAAGCCTTATGATGATAAAAAGTACAAAAGAAAGAAGTTTTGTACCCATCTTAATGCTTATGAAGATCCTTGTGCATAATCTCGCGGGTGGCCTTGAGGCGCATATCCGCGGTCATGTGAGAATAACGCTCATTAATATCGCGATCATCCTCAGCTAAAAGATCTTTCACTACAGTATCGATCATCGTTGTAGGCATGCCTCTGTCTTCATAGAACTTTCTATCTTTTTTTAGTTCATCAGCAGATTCAGCACAACTACTTGGAAGGGCTTCAAACTTTGTGTATGCCTCTGGGTCGCCTTTTTTGGCGTAAAGCTTTTGAGCGCGCTCCAAAGCATCTCCGTCAGTGAGTCCTTCTTCGGCTACCATGGTGAGGGCGGTGAGGAGAAGGTTGACGTGAGCAGAGCCATCTGGACTTCTGATTTCAATTGTCTGACGTTCACCCTTTGAAGGTGGATAGCCATCTTGTTCAATAGGGTTAACAAGTTTGGCCATGTCGATTTCATGAGTCCAACCAAGTGGAACACGAATAAGGGCCGCACGGTTTTGTTCAGACCAACAAATGGTGGTTGGAGCTTCTTGGTGATGTACCAAACGGAGATAAGCAGAAGAAACGGAGTTTCCAAAAGCGGTCATCGACTTCGCATGTCGGCAAAGACCAGCGATGAGTTTTTTGGCTTCATCAGAGAGTCCGCCATTGACTGCGGTCATACAGTTCTTGCCATTTTTAAGAAGTTCCATATGAAAATGGAGACCAGTTCCGGCCATTCCCTCTTCCAATTTGGGAGTGAAGGTCGCTGTGACGCCATGGCGGTGAGCGACGTTTCTGATAACCCATTTAGCCAGCGAAACATAGTCGGCCATATCTTCGATAGGTCGAGGAAGAAACTCGATTTCGTATTGCTCACAGCGCTTACCGCTGATTTCTAAATTAGTAGAGCGAAGGGAATCGATAAAACCAACCTCAGAGTGGGCGTATTTCACAGAGGCCGTGAGGTCAGAGATGATATCAAGCATCTCCGCTAAAATATCTTTCTGCTTTATAAAAGGAGCTGATTGATGATAGCCACGTTGTGTGATCCCTTTGAAGAGATGATTTTGCTGTTCATAGATAATGTAAAATTCGAGCTCAGCTAAAACGTTGAAGCTTAAGCCGGTTTTTTCCTGAAGACGTCTATGGGCTTTGGCCAAAATATTTTCTGGTGCCCAAGGAGCGAGGTCGCCATTTTTATCTAAGAAGCGACAGATAATGCCCATGGTGTTTTCTTCGAAAGGGCAAAGGAAGGCAGTCTTGTAAACTGGGACGATATACAGATCGCTGCTGCTGGTGTCGATGATGCCTTTGAAAATGGAACTTCCATCAATACGTTCACCTTGAGCTAGAATAAGTTCTGCGTAGTCAAGCGAGTTGACTGGGATTTTGAGTTCTTTGAGCTTTCCATCAAAACCAGTGTAGTGCAGATTGATCTGACGTATCTCTAGATCCTCAATCACTTTGAGTAAATCTTTGCGAGTGAAATCAGCGGGGAGTTTTCCAATGAGACGACTCATCGTCATGTTCGGTAATGAGGCCATAAATCCATCCTGTTTCTATAGCTAATAATTAAGGTATCTAAGATCATAATTTAGACTTAGACAAAGGGCTAGGCGGTTAAGAAATAATCTTTAATTGACGCAAAAAGTAAAAGATTTATCGTAGAATTACAGTACATTTATTAGAATTTTTGAGACAACAAAGGATTGTTGTGCTGCGCAAGGCATTCGCCAAGACTTTAAAAGAGTTGAGGACAAAACGTAAAATCTCCCAACTTGAATTAAGTAAACTGGCCGATCTTAATCGTACCTATTTAAGCCTCCTCGAGAGAGGACGTCGCACGCCTTCACTCAACACCATTAATAAAATTGCCTCTGTTTTTGAAATCAATCCCAGTGATTTGATGAACTTAGTAGAGAAAAACTCTGATGAGGGAGAAGTGGGAACTTCTCGCGAGGATTTGATTTGTCAGGCCCTCTTAAGTGCTGACATGGGGCTTTGGAGTTTTAATTTTCAAAGCGGAGATATCTATCATAATGAGTGGTGGACTGAGCGTTTGGGTTATAATCTTGGTGAAGAAAGTTTCACACTCGATAGTTTTAAATCTCTCATTTATCCCGATGACATCAGCAAAGTCGAACTAGCTTTGGCTCAGCATAAAAACGGTATTATTCCTCACTATGAAGTTCAGTACCGTATTCGTGCCAAGAGCGGTCACTGGAAACAGATTTGGTGTCGCGGAAAAATTGTCAGCAACAATGAGGCTGGCGAGCCTTTGATTATGACTGGTGTCCATCTAGATATTTCTCACGTGGATTTAAAAATCTTGGAGAAAAATGAATTTGAAGGAATGCGTATTTGCGGGACGAAGCTGGCTCATGAGATCAACAACCCTCTTTGTATTATCCGTGGCAATATCGAGCTTTTAAAGCAAGATGGTCCAGATGAAAATTTTGAGAAACGTCTCAATCATATGGAGCATGCTGTCGATCGCATTGTCTCCGTGGTGAGCCGTATGATGGAAACCTCTAGTCTCAAAGCCGAAAGTTCTCAAGAAATCAATGTTGCGAGTCTCCTTGATCAGGCTTTGCTTTCTTGTATGGCCAAAAAAGGGGCCACGAGACAAGTGATTGTTGAAAAAAAATATGAAAGTCGCGATTACATGATTGAAGGGACCAGTGGAGATTTGCTTCAAGCTTTTACCAATATTATTTTCAATGCCTTTGAATCAATAAGTGAAAATGAAGTCCTCAATCTTGAACTCAAGATTTGGTTAGAGAGCGAATTGGTGTGTATTGCCTTTCAAGATAATGGAAAAGGGATCGATGCCCGCCATATGCCTTTTGTTTACGATATGTTTTTTACGACTAAGAATCCCAATGAAAGTTTGGGCTTAGGCCTTTCTTTTGCTCGAACCTGCGTTTACCGTCTTGGGGGAACTATTGATATTTTTTCTCAACCCACTAAAGGCACTTCTATAGTCCTTAAACTTCCTCTCAAGTCTTAGCCCTTCAAAAATTCTTATTGTATTTTTTATCTTAACCAAACTTTAATGGATTTTTAATCATTAGAGAATAATTATAGTTGCCATGACTTTTAACTTGGCCACATTCAAGTATAGAAAGGTGCTCTCCAAACATGGTGGGCCAGTGGTTCGCTTAGACTGTCATCCTAAAGAAATTCGTCAAGGAGAGTTTGGTTACGAAGCCCGAGCTGAACTTTCTGATGGCAATTGTTTTGGACTAGGAAGTCACGAGATAAAAGAAGTGGCCACACATAAGGCCATCTCTGAAGCCCTTGAGCGTTGGGCCTTCCATGAAATGAAGCAGTCAAAACACAAGTCTCTCTTTGGTTTTGATCTGGATCCTTCGACTACAGGCATGGCCGCTTATCCTGGATTGTTTAAAACAGAGGCGCGGCATCTTGCTTACGCCGAAGCCCTCGAGCGCTATGCTGTTTTAGGGTGGTGGAATAGAGAACTTCCTGCAATCGCTCGTCCCTATAAAAAAGACATTGAAGCTGCTGAAATTCGCACCTTTCATACGAATAAAGTCACGGCCATTTTATGGCATAGAGAACTGAATGGTCATGTTTACTACTATGGATTTTCTAGTGGTGAAAATTTGTGTGAGGCTTGTCATCGAGCTGAGATCGAACTTTGGCGTAAGAAAAAAGTCACTCAATATCCAGAAAGTCATAAATTTTTCTTAGAGACGATGGAATACACTCAGAAGCTTCATACAACTTCAAAAAGTCCAAAGCTTTTAGTTGATGAAGAAATCAAGGGACCTTGGTCAAAATATACAACAGTGTGGCGTTGTCTTCTTGGAGAAGCTAAAGAAGTTTAAGCTTTTTCATTTCGTTGAATACTTCTTCTGCCATTTTTTTATATCCTAAACCATTGAGATGCTCGACGGGAATTCCCATGCGGACTTCGTGAAGTTCTTCTTTCTTATAAGTTTTATTTTCCCAGATTTGGTTGAAAAATTTCTCTATGTCTACAAAGTAAATATTTTCTTGAAAAGCCAAAGTGCGCAAAAGGCTGTCGACATCTCGAGGTTCACCGTTGGGGCGTGGGGGATAATTGAGAATAATGGGGATGGCACCCCATTTCGAAGTGAGTTTAATCATTTTTTTTAAATCAGAAATGATCCAATCGTTTATACGTGGAGCAATTTCTTCATTAAGCAGGGGAATGTAAGCTGGATATTCTTTTTGAAGGAAATTGAAAAAGTCATTCTTATCTTTGATTTTCCTATTTGGGGCATAGGTTGGAGAGTTGAGACTTGTTAGAGTGTTAAGAAAATGAACCATCTTTTTTTCAGGTTCAAGCTCAAGAAGTTTTTTGAGATAGGGGAAGGCCTCTGAATAATTGTTTTGGCAAGAAAGTTTTAAATGATAAAGAACTCGAGCCGAAGCTGGGATATCAGGAAATTTGCTGTAGGCTTTTTCTGCATTTTTTAAGTGTGTTTTTAAATTTAAAAAATCCGAAGAATTTTTAAGATTTTCTCTTGCCTCTATTTGCCAATCAGAGATGTAGCAATTCATGGAGAGTTCTTTTGCCGCTTGAAAGGTTGGGCCATCCTTTTCATTGAGAATGGCTTTTTCTTTTCTGAAGTTGAAGTCGCCATCTGATGCTTTCTCGAGTTCTTTCATGTTTTTGAGATAGATGAAATAGCGGTATATGGCGCTGTGGTTTTGAATAAAATCTTTCAAAGTATGAGGCTCTATACCAAGAAAACGTTCATGGCCATAGCGGTTCCAGTGATTCGGTTCACCAACTTGGAATAGAACATAGCGGGGAAGATAGCTTGTAAGCCAAGTTTCAAGATTTTCTAAAACAAGACTTGTGTTGAAGGCTCCACGTCCAAGATTGATGACTTGGTAGTTATTGTTTCTCGGATTATTTAAAATTAATTTTTGGAGATGATCTGGATAGGATTCTCCAGCAGGAGCGCCAACTCCAAGTGTAAAGGAATTACCGACGCAAAGTATGGTAGAGGATTGTATATTTGTTTTTACTTGATGAGCATGTAACTTCTGACTCCCCCAATAAAAAACTCTAAAGAGGATTTCAAAACAAAGAAGTCCTACGACTAGCGAAAGGCAAACGATGAAAAAGCGCGTTTTCAATTTCTTCATAAGTAGTTGAAGTATAAGGGATGTTTGAAAAGCATGCTAGGGGATTTTTCATTTTTGAAAAAAACAAGCCTCAAGAACTCAAAGTGCCAGACTTTTTTATTTCTCCTTCGTATTTTGAGCAAGCGAACTTAATCGCTTTTAAGGAGAGTTTATGTTTTTGGAACTTTTTAACAATGAAGATTTTAATCGTAACGAAATGTCTTGCTACAACGCTGGCGACGCTGGTCTTTAAAATCTAGAGGATCTTATGAAAATTCAATTAGGCTTTTGGATCACCAATCAATGTAATGGCAAATGCCCATACTGTTATGCCAGCTCAGCTACCGAGCAGGATGAATTAAATCTCACACTTGGTAAAAATATCTTAAGCCTTTTTGAAAAAAAGGCAGGGGCCATGAATATGGCGCCTGTCGTTTTGACTGGGGGAGAGCCTTTGCTTTCCCCCTCCCTTGAAACGTGGACGGAACTGATTCAATCTTTCGGTCTCAAATATATTCTTTACACCAATGGCACACGCCTATATCAGTTTATTGATTCATTTAAAAAGAATCCCCCCCATTACATACGCATTTCACTCGACTCATTTTCTCACTCTTCGCTTCGTCCGGGGATTGATTTGGAGTGGGTGTTTAAAAATATCGAACTTCTGGAAAAGGAAGTTCCCAATGTTCCCATTGTTATTTACACAATGGGGACTAAGGAAAATTTAAAAAATCATAAGGCCTGGCTTGAGCGTTTGCTTCGCTATAAAAATATCAAAAGCCTTTATTACAATATGCCTGTTCCTCAAGGGAGAGCTGAGCAGATGGATTGGAAGGTTTATCCTGAGCTTTCAGAGTATGTGATGTGGGGAAAAAAAATTC
>JACCEE010656357.1_pt1 | contig 31576 bp, 27 predicted proteins | sample 7449931 | NCBI WGS metagenome assembly JACCEE01 (sample SAMN15323457, study PRJNA562643) | freshwater metagenome | isolation source: river surface water | place: USA:Blue River Watershed | collected 2017-08-19 | reverse complement strand
TTTGAGCGCGAAGCAACAATGCGCACTTCTGTATTCTCTGCTGTTCCGTCTGTAATAACAAACGCATCCCCAGCGTTAAGCGTAGAGAAGTTGGTACCAGTACCAACCAGAGAAGTAGAGGAAGCATTAATGCTGACCGTGCCGGTTGCGTTTGCGGATACCTTGTAGATATCCTCGCCGCCCTTGAAAATACCTGTCTTATCAGAGAAGGAGATTAGTTCATAAGGACGGTTCTTCACTAAGAATGTCATTGTCGTTGCTGTATGCTTGGCAACCTTGAGACGGAAGGAAAGATCAGCATCAACGACTGGTGTAAGTGTCTTACCGTTGGTCATTGTAAACAACGAACCATCGACCTTACCTGATGATACAGACGTCTTTGTTGTTGTACCGAGAACGTTTTCACCAGCTTTATTGTACCAGATTTTAAAATCCGGATCGCTACCGTCAAACTTTATAAGAATGGCATACTTACGGTCTGTAGGTGCTGGGAGTGGCTGGTTAAACACAAACGAAGTGGGGTCACCGCCGTCCGTATCAGCAACAACACTATCGTGCTCAACGCGAGCCGAGAACGTGTGATGGAATAGTGTGAGATCGGGAGAACCATCTTCCTTACATCCACACAGAAACACGGAAATGCCTGGCTTGTTAATACCAGACTTGGTTTTACCAGCAGTTGGTTTCTTATAGATGTAAAGATCAACACCAGTGATGCTTGCTATATCAGCACCCTGTACGGCATCCTTATCAAGAAAAAAGGTTTGAGCTAAGTCGAATCCTGACATTTGTTTTTCCTATTCTTAAGCCGCGACGTCTTCAAATTCACTTACAGGCGGTATGTATATCTGAACGCGAATATGACTTCTAAAGTATGAGAGTGCAAGTGATTCATAATTATCCGGCAGCTTTGCGGTGCTCAGTGTCGTCACAATAACTTCTTTAACACCAGCAACGGAAGCAGCGGCAGCCTGCGCCTGTGCTAAAGGAGTCTCACCCCCGGCCAACCCAGAATCATAGTAGTAATCAAACTCGACATAACCATCTGCATCCGTCTTTAATGCGTCACCTATCTTACCGCCTACTGGCTTCAGTTTTGATGCATCAACAAGCTGACGTTCAAAGTAAAAGTTATGTATCGTCATTGGTTGCAAACCGTTGACGGCAAATCTAAAGACTTGTTCTCGTGAAATAAACTCTACTCGGGGGTCTTTTCTTTCTGGCATTTGTTTTCTCTTTAATTAAACAGTCGCAAACTGTGTGTTTTGCATTTCAACTATACGTGCTTTTGGATGCTGTGTCAGCTTACGGAACACATCACCAGGAGTTATCTTACGCTTATCATCTTCGAAGAGCTTAACACCTACTCTATCTAAACCATAAGCACAAAACTCAGAGCACATCCATAGAGAAGGATCTTTCCATTGTTTTTTCTTGCGTGGTATCAATACATTGAACGGCGCAAGAGCTGTATAGTCATATGGTACACCCACTTGGGTCTTTGCCCAATGATACAGCTTACGTTCTTCTTCCGGTGTTAGATCGACTTCAACAAATGTCTGTATGGGGTACTTCTTCTTTGTAGAAATTACAACCCCTACTTCCATCGCTGGAAAAATTGATACACCATTTGAGAACACGAACTCACAATGAGAGTAGCGTGACCACGTCCACAGCCGTATCAACGGTGATAGCGGAAGATAGAAGTGGTTGGCACTAAACTTAACGATCATTTGGCTTTCCAAAAATTGCTTTACGAAGACGTGACTGGAACCACAGAGCAAACACTGGGTAGAGTTTATCTCTATTACGTACAGCCCAAGCAACACCTTTACCAACAGCGTTACCAAGAATGTTATCGTTACGCAGCACAAATGTATTTATTGCTGTTGTAAGATTATACATGCGAGCCTTTGCCGATGCAGGCCATGCATTCAAGCCAACAGTATTCTCCAGCATGTAAACATAGCCCTTGTAGTCTTCTTCCGTCAACCATCCGCGCATATTCAGCACGTACATATTGCCGTTTCCAACAATGTTGTGTACTTTCTGACCGTTTGCGTAATGTGTAAAGCCAGTCTTAAACATCAAGTTGTATACTGTCATAGGTGCTTCATTGACGATCACCTTTGGAACCGGAACAACCTTTACAGGACCCAACCACGGTGCAAGATACTCACACTCCTCTGACATTGCACAAAGTTCACCTTGTTCGTTGAAGAACGCGTGCTGCTCAGTGATGTACGGGTCGTGCTCAATATTCGTTGTGAATAGACGACGACCAACTTCGTACTCGGTGAGTTTAACACCAATAACTTCATTAGCTTCACCGGTGAATGCATCAAGAACAAGATCGCCTGCAACTATGTCTGCAATACGCTTTTCTGTTCCGTCAAACATTTTGACCAGTGTGTCGGCAGTAAAACATTCACCACCGCCACCACCACCACTATCCATACCACCGCCGCCTCCATCGAAGCCACCACCGCCGTCGTATGATGGTGGAGGAGGATCAGGGACGAGTGTAACTTCACCGCGAGCAAGAATGGAGAATGAAGAAGGCGTAATAGTGCCATCACCAGCAAACTGCATTCTCTGACCATCAGATCCGATCACGCTACTCTTGATGCTCTGATCAATCAAGACGACAGATGTGAACGGCAACATCAGCGTATCACCATTAACGATTGCTGCAGCTGTGTTTGCGTGCGTTCTATCGAACTGCGATTCAAAATTGACTTGTCTTGTTGGCGGCTTCAGGAAGCCGCGTTGCTGGTCAATGGTAGCAGCATACTCTTTGTGGCCTGTATCGACTTTTGTATAATCATCAAAAGTATCTACGAAGAAGCCATTCTTAAATCTGTTTGTAGTTGGAACAACACCACTAGGAATGGTAAGTTCTTTAACAGCTGCTTCAACTTGGTTCAGTGACGTCTGATACTCGACAGCTTGTAGACGACGCTCTAGTGCACCAATATCTTTCATTGTGAAGCGACGAGGTTGTGAACCACGAGCATCACGTGAACGGACTTGAGATATTCTAAAGTTACCTAGTCGCTTGTTAACACTGCCGTTAGGGCTCATTGTGTTCTTTGCAGCAAGCTCTGTCGTGAACGAACTCAAGCTAGCTGGTATTGAAGGATAAGGAGGTACCTTCAGAATCGACAGTGTCATTGAGTCTTTTTGTTCTGGAGGAGCAACGGGGTTTGTTGGTGCAGGTGCTCCCTCGAGCACTTCGAATGTTCCATCTTTTCTCGCAATTACACGATCGACACGGCTGTCGTGGAACTGAACATCGAAAGAAACAATTGAGTCGGGGACAGGGAAGAACTGATTATCCCCACTCAGTGCAAAAGTATTTGCAGGGTCTGTGGTAGCACCAGCAACGGTGTTTGAAAGTGCTGCTGTGTTTGAAGCAAAAGGACGGAAATCAATCACGTCACGTAGATCGTAATTAACACCCTTTGTTGTGCAAACCTCTGGCATTTCCAGAATACTGATTGCACTTCCATTTGCTGTCAATTGCGTCAGGTTAGCTGTTGCGTTAATTGTATACGAGTTGAAGGTAAAGAAACCCTCGTTACCGTTTGTACTCAACGCATCGATTTTAACGAGGAAGTAATCACCTGACGTAATGGTCAGAGGAGCTCCAACGTTCAGCACGAGCTTTGCGTTTCTTGTTGCGTTTTCATCTTCACCAACGTCAATAGAGAAGTACTTTGTAACATCAGTACTGGCAGTGTTGACCAAAGAGTTGGCTGCCTTGTATACGTTTCTCAAACGGAATGCACCAGGGATACCAAGTGCCCATGGTCCTTCTGTACCACCAGCGTTTGTTGCTGTGTTGATCTTTGTATACATGCCACGCTTCACACTCTTTGAAACAGGCGTAGCGTTTGCTTGACGGACGTTATGAACTGCGATCGCATTAACGGTGCTTGCAAGAGAAGCGTTAATGTTGATCGTTAATGTCTTTCCATCGACTGAGTTGTTCACTGTACGTGAAGAACGTGTCGACAGCGGGATTGGATAGAATGCAGGGAAGAACAATACTGCATTACCTGTTACAGAATTCGAAGGTGCCGTCACCAACGAAACAGCCGTACTGTTGATAACGGCGTTAACTTGACCAACAACACGAGCTGATGCTGTGTCATTAGCGGTAGAAGTGTTACCCAAACGGATGAAATCGCCAGGTTCGAAATTTGATGTCCAACCTGCTGATGTACCCGTTACGTTTGCATTGCCAGCTGTTACGGTGAATGTACCGTCTTGATTTGCAGCAGCTTGTGTGTTAGATTGCGGCATAACAATAATGTCACGCTCTTCAACAGAGGAAAGCTGACCACCTTTTGTGTATGGATGTTCTGCTGTTCCACCAAGAGGACCAATACTAATGTTACCCGTAGATGCAAGAGACGTGTTGGATGCTGTTCTATACGTGTATGTTATGTTATCAACAGACGACACGCCGTTGATACCAATAGGGAACAACATTTGATCCTTTGCTGTGTCCTGAAGAACAGCAACGCTCAGGTTTGTTGTTGTGTCTACTGTAAGTACTGCATCACAGATACCATCTTCAGGGGATCCATCATAATAGACAGAACGCACGTTTCTGAACGTGTAACCAGCGCTGATGTTGATATCAAACAGATACAGTCTGTAAACACATGAAGCAGTTCCAACGACACCACTATCGTACATGATGCTTCTAACACGCGCTGTACCAATTTGCGTACCAGCGGGGGTAATACTTCCCGTGGTACTAATTGTACCGGCAGTCACATATCCTTTTGCTGTGTTATACAATTTAACTGTATCGCCAGCCGTAAACTTAAAGAAGCCAGAGAACTCTTTAACGTAGAGGAAGTTTCCGTAGTTAACAGAGATACTGTGATTAGAAGACTCAGATATTGTTGCTGAGCGCTTCACATCAAGGTAGTTGTTGTACGATGTCGAAACACGATAACCACTAATGTATGCAAGACCTGGATCGATCAGTACATTGACATAATCATTGTTTGCAGTATTCTTATCACGTGTTGTTACCTGGAACTGATCACCAACAAAGTCACCAGCTGATTCGCGCGTACGACGAGCAAATTCTTCCGCAAGACCGGAATAAACCGTTGCTCGGTTTTCTTTGTAAGGGAATCCTTCTTTCCACTCAGCAAGTACAAAGAAGTCTGTATTCGCAGCAGCCTCGTCAATTGTCTTTTTAACAAGGACAGGAGTGAGCTTCAAACGATCAGCACCAGGTGCTGAGAAGTTTGTTGTGTTGGATGCGTTATCGTACAGCGTGTCATCACTAGCAGCCGTTATAACAGTTTCTGCTGTTGTAAACCCAACCGTCACGTTGTTAGGAGAAGTTGTGTACTTGTCAACGACAATTACTTGCGGATCAACACGAAGGAAGTGGCCCTTCTGATAGATTACACCTTCAGAAATACCAAACGCATAACCGGTACCGACGGAATTGATAGAGCTATTTCCAACTGTAACAGTCGTCTTATAGTTTTGCGGCACAATCTCCAAAGATGGATTTGAGTACGATGCAACAGTGTTTGCTGTTTTAATTGTAACATGAGGAAGGATTGTATAATCACTACCACCGTCAGCAACAGCAATAGACTGAACAATACCCAACGAGTCTGTCGTTAGATATGCTTGAGCTCCGGATCCATAAATTGCAACAACGTTTGCAGTGGCTAATGTGTTTGCATCAACAATGTTTGCACCAGTTTGCAATGTCCATGCAGCGGACGTTACAGCAGTATTTGTAAGATCAGCAAGGACTGGCTTTAGTCCGAGAACAATTGTATTTGAGAAAGCGGTCGTATTAACAGATATAATCTGGGCACGTGCACCGCTCGTTTGTGTAATAGTATCACCGACGTTCAGGGCTCCACTGTTACCAGAAACACCAATCGCACTCATAACGACAAGCGAGTCAGCGTTAGCAAAACCTAGACCACCGCTTTGGACGTTAAACTTAAACAGTTCGTTGTTCTTACTGAAGACAGTTAGTGATTCGCCAGGCTTGAATTCGGTATAGGAAATGTTTCCATTCGATGTATCTACATCTGAGCTGTTTATGTATTGCAGATACAGTGTTTTGAGTTCGGGGGTACGCGACTCAAGACCATCTTCATAGTTCACTACGCGTGCTGTTAGGTTGAGGTTACTCTTAATAAAGTAATCCACATATCCTTGTGGAATAGAAGGCTGACCGTCACCCTGTGTATCAAGAATCTTTACATAGTTGTAAACAGGAATGTAAGAGAAGTTGACACCACTAACGATAGTACCTGACTTAAAAACGTGATCACCAAATCTTTCGATTTGGTTCTGCAGCATGGTTTGAAGTTGGTTGAGCTCTCGTGTCTGTACAGCAACACCTGGCTTAAAGAGAACTTTGTAGAACTCTTTTGCCTGATCGTAGTCGTCAAAGTACGGACTTATGTTGTAAGATTTTTCTAATGGCATCTTTTTCTCTTAAAAACTCAAAATTATTTTGATTGTTTCAGACTGTGTATTAGCACGAGTCACAGCATCGGTATTTTCTAGGTATATCACTTCGCCCGAGCCAATTACCAAGTCAGGCGGATAAGAAGTTGTCACGTTTGCTGCAGCACCACTTGTCACACCGACAATTGTATTGCCTGTATTTATCGTGCCCTTCAAGTGGGTAATATAAAGATTTGTTGATGTACTGCCGTGGAATATGGCGTTCGCAAGCTGCACGTCTGTTTGATACACTACTTCATTTGGTGTGAAAGCATTACCAGACACCATCGTATAAGCAAAACGACGACGTTGATCAAACGTATTGAAAGACTTTGCTTGACCGTTAATGTTGTATGAAATTGCATTGCATGTAGCTGCCGAGCCTAAGCCCGTGATAACTTCACCACCCAGGAATGTACCGTATACGTTTGTCAGTCCCAGTGTGTTCAAACCATCAAAAGAAGTAACAATACCCGTTGCTAGACTGTTTGCTTGCTGGACATTTTCACCAATGGTAAATGCACCTGTCAAACTATCAAACGTAACTTCCACGTTAGCATATAGCGGATCCTTTATAACACCAATCGATCTATAACCGTTGTATGTTGGAATAGTTGCGCCCTCGCTTGTGTTGAACTTAACACTCATCATCAGAGCACCTGCACCCAACTCATACTCTGGATCAGAACCGTGACCGCCCTTTGGACCCATAACAACGCTCAACACAGCAGCGTTTTGTACGCCACCTGTGTTACCAGTTACAACAGCGGACGCGTATGTGTATCCCCGTCCTCTGCTAATAATTTCAATTTGCGAGATTGAGTTAGCTGCTGCTGTGTTGACAATAGCGCGGGCAATCGCGTTTGAACCGTCGCCCGTAATTAGAACATACGGTGTGATCTCGTATACTGACGTAGTATCGGGGTTTGTCGTGAACGCAGAATCTAGTTCAACTGTTTTTGAGTTACCAATGACTGTATAGTTAACAATACGTCGTCCCTGGCCTTGACCAGTTCCTGATGTTATGTACATATAACTGCCGTTGTAGAAATTACCCGAGGCAGAAGCATTGTTTGCAATATTGTAGTAAAGAGGGTTACCACCAACACGTAGATCGGGTGACGTAAATGTACCTGTCAGATACGTATTGTAGTTCGAACCGCGATATGATATCGTGACAACGTCGATGGCGCCTGATACAGCGTTACCGGCGACGTTTGCGTTTACGGTCACGGGCATGTAATCCTGTGTAGCAAACTTATTAAACATGGTGCTGTCAAGCGTGTACATATACTTCCACACGTAGCCGTCTTGAGTGCTGTAGTACTCATCATCGGCGTCTGTTTGAGAACGTGTTGGCTGAGCGTTTGACACGGCGCCGCCGTTATTATCCAGACACTTAAAAACGTGGTATTCGGATGTGGCGTTCACACAAACATAGAATGGCTGACCAACAAGATTAGCACTGCTTCTATAGGGTGTGTATACCTCACCTGACGTCCAGTTGAAGCGTGGCACAACAGCCATCACATCGTTAACAGTAACGCGCTTGCCAAATATCATCTCATCGTATGGAGTATACAATGTATTGTCGACGTTATTTGTAATGTTTGGCACGACGTCGCCAGGGAACGGTGTATGGCGTCCCGTAAAGACATAGTACGTACTGTTTGCTGTCTCGTTTATAGATTCGCGAAACTGCTTGACGTTGTGAAGTCGAAAATAGTTTGTTATTAGTTGTGTCATGTTCGATTAACTTATCTCTATTTTATTTATCGTGTCACCAACCGTTACCGTCATTGGCATGTTCGCTACAGAAACGCTTTCTACAGCTCCGAAGATCTTTGTACCGGCAACGTGTGTAATGGATTTTAGCACATCAACATACTTGTCGAACGGCACTTTCGTTTCCACCTCATAGCTATACTCTTGATAGTAATCATTATCATGCAGCTTCTTATCGGAATCAAGGAAGCCGCCTGTCGATGCGTAATACCCCGATCCAACGCCCTGCTTATCTAGCAAAGCAACAGCTGTAACCTGGTAGATACTATCTTCGCTCGTCAATGTAACGAGCTCTTGATCAATATAACCGAAGCCGGAATCCTGCACACTCAGATCCGTTACAACACCAAGAGCTGTCTGCACGTTAGCAGATACGTTTGCATTGAGACCAATTACAGTGGTAGATCTATTTTCATCGACGACGTCAACGTTTGCTGAGGCACCAGACGTACGTCCAAGAATTCTCTTACCAGCAACAAACGTATTCTCAAGTGTAATACGTTTAATTTGAAGCACAGTACTGTTTGACGTATCCTTAACGATACCGCGCGCGTTTGTTGTTATTGTCACGCTATCAACAGCTGTAATGTTTGCCGTTGCATTCGAAGTCTGTGAGTAAAGTTTTGAGGATGCATTTGCCGTTGTCACAAATGTACCGGAGAATGTTTTCAATTTAAATGAACCTGCACCACCAGAAAGCAAGCCCTCACTAACAAAGCCTGAAGCACGAATAGCATTGTTTGGGTAACGTTGATATACGAGCTCACCAATGTATGGTGTATCAGTGGATGTACCGTTGGCTGTTGTGCCAGTAAAGGAAACAACAGTCAATTGGCGTCCAATGCTATCCTGAGCCTGTTGAATTTGCTCCCTTGGAAGGAAGCGACCTGATATTGAAGAGAGATCAAGCACAATATCATGATGGCTATAAGAGGCGACCTGTGGCTCCAGTACAGCAACAAACGGATCCATATTGTACTCTGCGCCGGGGTCGATACCAATTAAAGAAGCAATAGATCCTATCGTCTTCGATTCGAATCTTAAAACGTCGAACAAGATGCTATCCAGATTACTACCTGGATACTTTGGAAAACCAAATCCACCATAAGCAGTATCACCCGTTGTCAATGTTTCTGGTGTACCGTACTGTAGCGCTGCACCAGAGTTATTTCCGTTGAGGTTGATAGAGGCGTTATTTGACGACTTATACAAACTTAAGAACGTATGTCCGGTCTCTGTGTTACCAGAAGTAATGTTGATCGTCGATGTACCAGCACGTGTTGTTGAAAGTTTGAAGGTTGTCGTGTTTGCCTGAGCAACATAGTAGCCGGTACCATCAACCAGACCACCAATAGCATTGTTTCCTACAGCTACTTGATAAACAACGTACTCACCATTTGCAAATCCATGGCCACTCTTAGTAACGCGTCTCGTTGTATTTGATACAGAGGTATTAGCGTTAACAGTTATAAACTTTGGCTGATAGCCTGCGTAGCGAACCTTCTGCGTGTTGTTACTAGAAATAAAGTCTGGTGTCAGGAACACGGTTTCTACATCTGTAAGATTACCAACCGAGAATGTTGCGCCAAAACCAGTACTGACGTTTGCAATTTGATATGATGTTCCACTCTCTGCACCAACAGCGCGTGCATAAGGTGTTGCAACAAAGGCACCACCAACAATGTTATTAATACCGACGTGTGTAGTGTTTGATCCAACGACGTTTGCTGTTACAGATCGATCGTAGTATTCAGTAATAACAGCTGTAGTACCATTACCACTTGTTGCAAATGTTGTATCGTACGCGGCAATGTTGCCTGTTTTGGGAGCAAGAACGAGATAACCAGCCGTACTGTTTGTTGTTCCAACACTTACAATCACAGCGTTAGCAGTGACCGCACCTGTACCATCATAGTTTTCTACAACAGTGCCAACAGTGAAACCACTATTGTTCGGCGATGCTGTCGTGTATGCAATGTTTGCAAGCTCTTGCTCAATTAACTCAAACCGTTGGAAACCACCAATCAGCGTGTTTGAGTTTTGCTTGTTTGTAACCTCGAGTACCTTTGTTGATACAATCACTTCTGCGGTATTGGAGTATCCCCAGCCACCGGTACCGTATGCGTCTTCAAAGATAAATGTTACTTTACCCGTTTGATCGGAAACACCCGTTACACGAGCAACACCTTGCTTACCGTTTGGTGATGATACTTTAAACAAGTCACCAACTGCAAACAGAGCACCACCGGTACGTACTGTGAGGGTTGTTAGAGAACCAATGACGGACGGTGCGTTCTCCAACACTCTATCAGTGACAGTGGTGATAAATTCACCCGTTGAGAAGTCACCTCTCAGATTACTCAGATATACGACATCAATATACTTTGTTCCAATACGACGACGTACAACACCCTCGCAGAATGCCTTTGCGCCCGACGTGTTACCAATAATCTCTTTACCAACGTAATCTTTTGTACGCTCTGTTATTGTAAGCTCGAGGTAGCGTGGCACAACCCACTTGCCATCTGACAACTTGAATACATCATTACCTGGGTAACGAACCTTTGCCTCTTCGTTGAACAAACCCTGAATGACAAACTGCACACCAAGCTCTGTACCCTTAACGTGATACAACTCAACCGCATTCTTAACAAACTTACGTGAGTCAATTTTTGTCGTTAATGGGAGACCCTTAATATACTTTTCTTTAAAGTACTTGAGAAAAGCATCCGATGTTTTATCGATGTCGCGTGTATTGCCCAGGCTTCGTGATACACCTACGGCGTTATTTTGTTGCTCCATCCAAACATAATACTGTTTGACAAAGTCAACAAAACGCGGACCATCAGATCGATAGAACTCAGGAAACTGAGACTCGACAAACGGCGATATTAGCTTCTCAATATCTTTCATCTCTTAATACCTACGACATTAACTTCAACATCATAATCATCTATCAGCAGAATGGTGTTCTTCTTACTCGATACGTTCTGTGTTAGTGGTGTTGCGCGCAACTCAATATAATTACCAACGTAACTATCTACTGTAAGGCTATTAATGACAACCTTACCCGTCACGTAATCGACGGTGCCCACTTCCTTGAGAACATCAACAGCGTTGGTATCTTCTGTCGCGACGTATAGCTTACCTAACGAATCATCAACTAACATACAAGGAATGTTATCGATTGTAAACGTCGTGCTTGTTATGGTGTGTCCGTAATGAATTTCATCTTGCTTGAGCTTGACACCAGTTTCTGTCTGCAGCGCATTGTCAAACGTTGTAACAATGTTCGTTTGCGTGTTTGTAGGAACAATTAACCGGCGGACAAGTTTGATCTTTGTATCGTTTGATACAATACTCGTGTCTGCCTTGTTGATTGCATCGCTCAACTCACTAATAAACAATGTCGACTTGAAGTCAGACAGCGAGTTCAAGTTGTATCCACTAATACCAGCCTGGACAAGAGACTTAATATCAGCATACGTCTTTGTCGTGTTGTTGACGTTGTACAACACTGTTGAGTACACACGCGCATACATAAACTCTGGATCAACGAAATTAACGTTGATTGTTAGAGGAGTCTTTGCTTGGATATAATCCAAGTATGCTTCTTTTCGTGTCTCCGGTGCACCATCAGCATCAGCTACGTCAACGGAAATGAACACCTTACCGAATTGTGGTGGATCTGCTTCTTCACCACCGAATACGCTGATTGTTTGAATGTCAGCAAAGCGCGTCTTCAGTAGAGTCTCATAATCAGAAGCAGTTACAGCTCTATCTTGTGTCTGGAAACTACGCGGAGCATTAAACTTAATCGATTCGACCGTCTCTGCAACAGAACCACCCGCTGCTGCTGTAACAATTGATACAGATACGTTGGCGTGACCATCAATAGGACCATCTACAGCAAACTTAGATGCGCCGTTTGGAAGTTCACCTGATGTAGCTCTATATTTGGCTACAACATAGGATCCACTCTTTGGTCGTCTTCCGAAAACATCATCACCAAAAAGAATTTCATACTGTGAATTCTCTGCTGCTTGCACAAAGAATGCTTGAGTTGTATTCTTTACGCCGAGAAGACCGTATGCTTGTGTGTAGGTGAGCTGTGAAGAGCCACTATCTTCATATACAATTACTTCAATCTGAGAAGTATCGACGGTCTGATTTGAAAGAACGAATCTTTGGTTTGTATTAGATGCGTCAACAACAAATGTATCTGAAACAACACTGCCCTCATACACATCTGTTGTTAAAGAGAACACGCCATTGTTTGAAGCTGTTAGTACTACGGTCTCATCTGTAGAGAACGTGTATGTCGATGATCCTAATCTAGTAGTAAAGGAAGTAAATTTTGGAATGGCAACAGACGATACAGCAGCTGATGGTGTTATGTCAACAGTTATTTTTGCTTTTGATGAAATAAACGAACGAGGGAGATAGTTCAACTCTTTTGCATGGGAGATGATACTATCCCGCAACTGTGCAGAATCCAAAAACATTTCACTTGCAACCATGTTTGTATAGTATCCATTAAGATACGTGTTATATGCAAGCAGATCAAGCAAGACGTTAATGTTCGACCCTTCAAAGTCTACATCTTTGAATTGCGTGTTCGTTTTAAGAAAGTTTTTTAGATTGCTCTTTATTGTAGAAAAATCTAAACCAACTAGATCAATGCTTGTGTTGGCCATTAGCGGATCCTATTAAGAATTAGTTCAAGAACGATAGGTTCTTGTTTATTTATTACGGTAAAAGATATAGTGGCAAAAACAGTTTGGGTCTCTGGATCTGACTCAATCTGTACTTGTTCTATAGCAGCACGTGGCTCGTGGTTGTCGATGGTCACACGGATAAAGTCTTCCAAAATTTGTTCGGTTGCTGGCGACATTGGCTCAAACAACAACGCACGAATATCACTACCCACCTCACTATTGAAAAAACGCTCACCCCGGTTTGTCAACAGCAAGTTTTTTATAGATCGTTTGACTGCTTCTTCATTCGTATGTCTGACAAGATCCTTTTTCACGGGATGCACATCGAGATCAGTGAAAAAGTCAGAAAAGATGTCTACTTGTGTTTTGAGTGGTGTTGTATTTGTTTTCTGTAAAACTAAGGCCATGTTTAACCTCCAATGTATACCGTCGATGAACCGCCGCTGATAGGCTGATTACCTGCATTATCGTCGTTAGTAACGAGATCGCCCGTACGAGCTGCACCTTTCGATCCTTGGTTCATGTTAACCGTTGATCCGTTGATAACGATGGGACCATCAACGTTTAATGTGTAGCTCCCCTTCACTTGGAGGTTGACATTACCTTGAATGTACACTGTTTGGTTCTTTTGTACAATCTCAAAATCGTCTCCAACAATCTTATTAACACGGCGACCGTCTTTATCGATCTCCGTATACGTTCCCGAACGATGATACACGTGCAGCCGTTCATAGTTAGGTGTGTCATCGACTTCAATTACGTGGCCAGATTCTGTCTGCGTTACCTTATTATATGGATAGCGCGCATTGAATGCAGAAGCCGGTTCTGTTCCTGTCTGGTTTTTATTTATTGACTGTTGACCAGTCGCTGTCAAAGGAATATCATCAATACCGGGCAATACACCCAATATAATTGGAATCGTTGCCTCTTGCCCGTCCATGAAGAAGCCAATGACAGTCGATCCAATTTGAACACCAGTCGGCGATATGCCCACTCGTTTCAAGCTCGCACTCATTGCTGGCATGAGCATTGTTGCCCATGGTAGTGTATCTGTCGGTGCTTCAACATTGTTTCCGTGTACACCGTGTGCTCTGACTTTTATACGGCCAAGCTTTTTTGGATCTTCACGATCCTCTACTACGCCCAAAAACCATCTAAAGCCCTCTTGGCCAAACGCTTGTGTAGTCATTTAAATTCCCACTGTTATACAATCCAACACGATCTGGTGTTTTGACTTAGTGCTTAGTGTTATCATATGACGTAGACGCGTTACAAGATAATTACCAGTAAACTTTTGATCGTCGCTACGTTTCCCTGTGAGGCCTGTTGGTGACGGCAAATCCAACGTGATCATATCTCCCACCTTCAAACCCGAATCACCATGTATCAGAACACGCGTAACATTTGAGTTAATCAACGTGAGCATAGAACCACGCAACGCAAGTGTAGTATCTAGAAACGTGTCTGGTACGAGCGTATTCTTCGTAGATATAAAGTTTTTCGGAACACCGCTTCCAAACTCTTTAATGAAAGTATCCGTGTTTGGTATCTGACTGTTACTATCAAACTTTTCCATTTTGTCGAATACTTTCTTCAAATCAAACTCTACCGACTCAAACTTCTTTGATGCAACGTCGAATGTTTTTGTAACCGCCTTGAAGGCACCCTCAGCAGCCTTCAAGCTCGAGTCCATGTTAACCATGTTTTGGAAGTTTTGTACTGTACGCCAAGACTTTGCAATTGATTCTTTTGATCCCGATGTATTATCTTGAGCGTTAAAAATGCGGGAGCCAATATTCTTTTTTCCTTCTTTTACTAGCCCTTCAAGGGTTTTAAAATTGAACCCTTTCTGGTTTTCAAAAAAGAAGTACAAAGAGAGGGGCATGTCTTTACTTACACCGCGCTGGCGACACATATCAATAAATTGCAATGGGTTCAACCGAGGTACGGCAAGAGTTTGAATACCCTTCGTCTCATCAACAATAAACTCTTTTTTGCTCTTCAGGTATCTTTTTAAGACGTCTGGTACAATGTTAGACACAATATCCTGATACGACTGTGTAACAAGAGAAGATGCATTATACAAATGTTCCTCACTAACGCATCGCAAAGTAAAAGTTGCAGCTTTACCGTTCTGCGATCTAACAACATCAGCAACCTCAAAAGAACGGAACTTATATGTCGTTGTTGTGCTCATCCCCGGTGTTTCAAATTCGATGAATACTTGCTCTTCACCAATTATTGGAAACTTCTCCAGCAACCCAATAGAATCGTTGAAGTAAATTGCCGCATACAACGTTGGTTTAGATATATCCTCAAAGACGTCGAACCCCTGGACTTGATCCAACGGAGATAAACTTGCGTTGAGGCTTTTGTTAACTAACTCAAGTCGTTTGATATTAACATCGCCTGGCTCAAATATTCTACTCATGATTGTAAAAGTTCTTTCATATCGCGTTCAATTTTATTGACGTACGCTGATGATATTAGTTGAATATTCCTCTTCGCTTCGTTTAACTCATATTCATAATCAAACCATGTAACAGGACTCCAGTACGTAGTCTCTGCGTCTGGGATACAACGGGTCGTTGTATTAGCGGTTGTTATTGTTGCATTTATAGACGCGTTATTTCCTGCGTACACCATGAGTCCAGCATCCCACACGCCTGTCACGTGCTTCAATACCACCGTGCTGGAGTTTGCAAACGCAACAGTGCCAAGTACCGGTATTGATGGACCAGGATATTTTACCACGCTCAATAGTGGTGGAACCTGATTGAATGTTCCTGTCAACGTAACGAGCTGATTAGTCTCCGTGATCAATTCAAGCTGTTTACGCTCATAGTTTAGGACAGCATCGTTGTATCCTACAATTGCTTGCCAATACTGCTTCTCACCCGTCGATAGCGCATTGTAAGCAGCGGAAGAGATAACACGATCGTCCGTTTCGTGATTAGTTCTATAGAATGCAATTTGCTGAGCTGCGTTTGCTGCAGATCCATATTTTGTTGCAATAAAACTTTCCATCTCCGATTGAGTGCGTGGCCATTGATGGTAAGGATCAATAATATCGTTACTCATGTATACGAGCCAATCGTAAGATGAATCTTCGTAATATTGCTCTGCTATTTGGTCTGGTCGCTCACCATCCTTTACCGTGTAAGAGTAAAATACAGCGAGGTTCTTTTTGACACTCTCTTGAAATTTTACTTTAGCAATAATGTTTGTTGTTGCATTATTACTGTAAAGTAAAGTTGGGAAGTAACTGAAAAAAGCTGCCATTGTCTGTTACCTTTTCTTTACGGTGACGGTGGCGCCGCTGGTACCTCTGGTGGTAGCGCCTTTGTCGATGGGCTGTTAACATCATCGCGAGTGAATACACTCATCTCCATAAATGACATTGCGATCTCAACAATAACAGGGTCACCAGATTTAAAGAACGCGGGACCGTTGGGTGCATAATTGACGTTTAAGTTCTTTAATACACAACGTTTTATTTTGTACGACTCCATTGTACCTGCGGCAAACGAGATGTCACACACATTTGGAAATGTGAATAACACGTCTGCGCCGGCCGTCATTCCTGGTAGCATACACAGCTTCAATTGCCGTATAATCTCTTTCACTTTTGCTAACTCTTCTGCTGAGTTTGGTGCTAAGCGATACGAGAACGAGTGTTCTCTCAGACCAACGTTTCTAAAAACAGTTGCGAGGTGAGGGTTTGGAGCAGTACCTGCTGCAATGTTTACTAGCGCGCCTGCCTTCTCACCGGACCCGGGTACTAGCTTTTCTGACGCAGCTTTTATACCACTTTGGACCACGGCGCCTGCACCGGCCGTTACCATGCCACCAACCGTCTTCTCTTGACCAGGTTGACGGTTTTCCGCTTGCTGTTGACCCGCTAGAACAGTACCTGCGAGCGAACCAATAATTGGACCTAGTGCTGGCGTGTCATAATCAACGCCAAATGCTTCTGTCAAGTTGCTTGGAATAGGTAAAATAATTTGCGCCGTATTAATGTCTACCGACTTGCCAAGTGCCACTCCTCGTTTGTATTCTTTAAACGAGAACAGCGTATAATATTTCATCTGTGCCGGATACTCTAATGGACCAAGCGGCCGCTTTGTCATTGCTTTTTGTGGAGGTGCACTCTGCGCGCCCTTGGCGCTTCCTTTGACGTCGTTTGGAGTAAAGAAGCTCTTTACCTTTGCAGAAGCAGTACCAGCAGCCGACTTGGCTGCTTCAGATATATTGCCCACGCCGCTTTTAATTTTATCAGCCACGTTCTCAACAAATGCTTTTGCACTTAACGATGTATTCTGGCTGTACGCGACATTAACATCTGACATATAAATATTTCCTATGAGTTATAAAGGCTTTTTCAAACCCAAGAATCCTGCAAAGTATAAAGGCGATCCTACGAAAATTGTATACAGAAGTTCGTGGGAGTTACGGTTTATGTCTTATTTAGACACGCACAAAGACATTAAACAATGGTCTAGTGAGGAGTTTTCAATCCCGTACCGCTCACCTATCGATGGTCGCATGCATCGATACTTCCCTGACTTCCACTTAAAAAAAATCAACACCAATGGTGCTGAAGAGACTGTCGTTGTTGAAATAAAGCCAGCAAAAGAGACAAGACCGCCTGTTGTGAAAAAGCGACCAACAAAGCAATATTTAGAAGAAGTATATAAATGGGGTGTAAATAGTGCTAAATGGGAAGCAGCTCGTAAATACTGCGACGATCGTAAATGGAAGTTCCTCATAATGACGGAACACGAACTAGGAATCAAATACTAATGGCAACAGAACGAACACAACTCTTTACAGAGATTTTAAGTAACGCGCGTGATCCTGTTGGTTCTCAGAGCAACGCAAGAGAGTGGCTGCGGGAGCAAGCACTGTCTGTCCGTACAGTACAAAATCCTAAAACTCTAGTGACCCAGCAATCAGATCGACTCGTGACGAGATTGGTACCACAGAGTATTGGTAGAATGTATTTGTTCATGTACGATCCCAAAACAAAAGACACTCTCCCCTATTACGATCGCTTCCCACTAGTGTTCCCGTTCCAGCAAGCACCAGGAGGATTCTACGGAATCAACATGCATTATCTTCCTCACATCCTAAGAGCACGGTTGATGGATGCACTATATGCAACAGCAAACAACAGAAATAACGACGATACAACACGGCTTAGATTGACGTACAATATCTTGAACGCATCTGCTCGTTTTAGATTTTATAAGCCATGTATCAAACACTATCTAAATACGCATGTAAAATCCAGATATCTATGGATTCCAACGGAACAATGGGACACTGCGCTGTTCCTACCTCTAGAGAGGTTCGTTGGTGCAAGTAAACAAAAGGTATGGCGCGACAGTCGCGCTCAAATCGGAGTGTAAATGGCGTTGAACACAGCAATGAATGCAATCGGTACCGCGGTTGCATTAAAATCACTTCTTGGAGGTGGTAGCTCTTCCCCAGGCGGTAAACTATCGAAATTCATGGCTGAGATCCGTGAAGCTTCGGTCGCGCGTACAAACTTATTCGATGTTACCATCACTGCTCCAAGGATTCTTTCCGGTGCTCCAATTGCAGAAAAGATATCTCTTTATGCTGAGGGTGCTCAACTGCCTGGTTTGAACATTCAAACGGACGACAGCGTTAAACGGTTTGGTATTGGTCCTCAGGATAACTCACCATACTCAGCTGGTGTAAATGACATCTCGCTTTCTTTCATTGGTGACGGTAGGGGTGATGTCTATAAATTTTTCTATCGCTGGATGCAAGGTATTGTTCGTTCTGACTACAACGTTTCGGGTGTACGCAATGGCTATAATGGCCTTTCACCATACGAAGTTGAGTTCAAACGCAACTACGAAACAACAATAAACATTAAGACGTACAATGAGCAGGGTGATGTAATATTTGATTACAAACTTCTCAACGCGTTTCCTAAGACTTTGCCTGATGTATCGCTTGGTTGGGATGATAGCAACATGATGAAATTTTCTGTTACGTTCTGTTATCTACAAGCAGAACTTGCCAACGTCGATCAACCGCTCGCACTAACGAAGAACGGCCTGAACCAACTGACGCCGTTCCAAAAACTTGTAAAGATTGGTACTGCAGTTCAAACAATTGCATCGCTCAAGCGCCCAGGCAGCGTTCAAGACGCTCTTGCTTCTGCGACAACCATCAAAAATATATTCTAACTGATTTGAGGAGTTTATTATGGCGTTACCTATGGCGAACCATCCAACGTTTAGCCTCGTCCTTCCTTCCACAGGACAAACAATCGTGTTCCGTCCCTTCCTCGTAAGAGAGGAAAAGATTCTTCTGATTGCGCAAGCAGGTGAAGATCAAACTGACATGGTTCGTGCAATCAAGCAAGTTGTACAGAATTGTATCATCGAACCCAAACTCAACGTTGATTCATTCACAACATTTGATCTCGAGTACTTCTTCATCAAACTGAGAGCAAGATCTGTACAAAACCTCGTTACACTTGCTTACAAAGACAATGAAGACGGTGAAATATACAACGTCGAGGTTGATCTAGATCAGGTTGAAGTAATAAAAGACGCGGATGTTTCCAACAACATTGAGACCACGCCAGGTTGTGGTCTTTTGTTGAAGTATCCAACAATGGATATCCTCGATACGGTAGAAAAGACAGGATCGGCTGCAGACTTCAGCTTTGCTATTATCCAAGCGTGCCTCGAATCTGCATATGATGAGAACAACGTCTACAAGTTTGCCGATTACACGCAAGAAGAAGTAGAACAGTTTGTTAACGATTTGGATATCAAGACGTATCAAGCAATTCAGCAATTCATCGAAGCAATGCCTCGTATTGAACACGTGATTGGATATACAAACTCAAATGGCAAGCGAGTCAACATAACTTTAAGGTCACTGACTGATTTTTTTACGTTGGGCTGAGCCATAATACCGTAGCTAACTACTACACGTTGTTATTTTCAATGGTTCAGCATCATAAATATTCACTAACAGAGCTAGAGAACTTGTATCCTTACGAACGTGATCTGTATGTCGATATGCTGAAAGAATACTTGAACGAAGAACAACAACGATTAAACACCAAGTAAAAGACGATGGCATTTGACGCCGATTACAAAAAAATAACTAAAGAACTCGCTTTGCGAAAAGTCAACCAAGCCTTTTTTGGTAAGGGGTTCGTCGGCCGTCTTATGGAAAAGAAGATCGATGCAAAGTTTGGTGATAAGGCAAGCGGCGTTGATCCACAAGAAGAAGCTCTTACAGAACAGCAAGTAACAATTCAGCGCAATCAGGCAACACTAGAACGTATCGAACGTGTTGTAATGAATATCGCTGATAACATTTACAACATTGCTGGTATGGTTGGTCACCAAGTTTCTTCCATGGAAGAAGCACGCCGTATCCAAGAAGAACAAATGTCGCGAGACAAAGCAGCTGCTGAAGAAGCTGCTAACGAAACAAAAGCCGTTCTCCAACCTACCGCTGCAGCAACAGGTGGCGATCAAAAAAAGGATGAGGAGAAGAAGGGCGTCCTCGGTCAAGTAGCTGGCGCTTTTATGAAGCAGCGCTCTGCTGTTACTGGTTTGCTGAAAAAGTTTGCTGTTGTGGCAGGAGCTGTTGCAATTGGAACAGCAGCAACAGCGGCCGCTGCGTACGCGTTATCTTCTGATGATGAAGAGAGCGATGCTCCGCAGGCCACACCTATGGAAGCAATACCGCCAAGCGCTTCAGAATCACTGCCAGCACCTTCGTCGGCGCCTCCAGAAGTTGCTTCACTTATGACAGCAGCAGCAAGTATGCTACCTTCAGCATCAGCGACGTCATCTTCAGCGGTACCGGAATCTAACCCACCAATTGTACCGACTGTACCTTCGCGGTCTGGTGCTGAGCCCGTCGTACCACAAACACCACAACCAGCTGCTACCCCAATGCCCCCGCCACCTGCGGCTGCAACGGAACCAACGGAGTCTGTCACGACGGTTGAGCCCACAAAAGAAGAAAAGATAGCTCAGTTAGAAAAAGAAAAAGAGAGTCTTGATAAACGTATTGCTTACAAACAAAAGATAGCCGATAGTACCATTGAGGGTATCCATAAGAGAGGACAAGCAGAGACGGAAGACGGCAAGGCTAGAATTGAAAAGACAAAATCCAACATGGATTGGATGATTGGTCAGGCTAACACAAGAAAAGCAGCCATTGATGAGGAAATCAAGGGTCTCAAATCCGCATCAGGGTCCTCATCCGTTGGTGGCGGCGGAGGTGGAGGTGTGTCAGCATCGCCAACTGGAGGTGGGGCAGGATCCGGTGCTCCAGAACCAGTTGCTCCTTCTGTGACAACGGGATCCAGTGTAGGTGCAGCGAGCACGGCCGTTGCCGCTGCTGCTGAGACTGCTGGTATGACGGGCGGTGGTACACAAACAATCGATACGCGTACACCTGAATCGTCCGTGGGAGGTGGTGCTTCCAACGTGCCTGTTCCTTCTCCTATAGCGAATCGTGGATCTCTTGATAAAAACACAACGTTTGAGGCTGGCGTATGAGTGACGCTCGTGACGCGTTAAGAGAAACGCTCGAAAACAGCACAGGGTTCGTTGGTCAGGTTCTGCGTGCGAGACGTGAGAAGGATGAGCGGGCTGGTGAGTCTGCGGGAAAAGTGCGAACGATCAAACAAACAACTGCACAGCTAACAAGCACCAGTAGAACACTTCAAAATATGGAAGTGTCTTTTATACAGATATCCCAAAACGTTCAAAAGATGGCTAAGTTTTTTGACGCGTTTGTTGTTACACAGGATGAGACAAACGAAGCTCTAAAGAATGCTGCTCGTGACAAGCAAAGACAGCAACGTGCTTTGGGCGGCGGGGATAAGAGTGCAAAGGTTCTACAAACAACGATAGGTAAAGACTCGCCAGAAGACAAACAACAATCGTCATTGTTTGATATGCTTTCCGGTCTTCTTGATGGAATAGGTCGCAACACGAAGAAGACAAACGAACGTCGGAAACGTCGTGAGCGCGCACGTGCTCGTAAGGCTAGAATGGGTAAGCTACCAACAAAGCCACCCGTTCCAACACCAACAAAAGCTCCTACACCTGCTCCAACAAAAGCTCCTACACCTGCTCCAACGACAAAACCTGCCGAGCCCGTTAAACCAACAAAGCCGGCACCGGCAAAACCAACACCTAAAGCGCCTATTAGTAAGAGTGTACTGAACGGCGTAATAAAAAAGAAGGTCGCAGCAAAGCTAATGGGGTTAGGCTTGAAGTCAATTCCCTTTATCGGCGCAGCGGCTGGTATTGGTTTTGCAATATCAAAACTAATGCAAGGCGATCCTGTTGGCGCGGGTATCCAAGTCGCTGGCGGTCTTGCCGGCCCAATAACAGCTATCCCTGAAACAATATACAGCACCGCGCGTGAAGTGTATTTCGAAATGTACGGCGCATGGCCTGAGACTGACACATCGCCAGACAAGGCTGAGCGTTGGAAGGGTGTGTACGAAGGCGTTAAAGAAGTATTCGAAACGGAATTGGCAAAGGTTGCAAAACCAACACCACCACCTCAACCAGAGGCGGACTACGGTCAACAATCGATGGATATGATGGGGACGCCAATATCAGCGCCACCACCAGCTCCCCCTCCCCCACCAAAGCCAGCACCAGCACCTCCACCACCACCCCCTCCACCTGCTGCCGGTAAACCAGCTGCTGCTAGTAAACCAGCGGCCGCTGGAACAGCTGGATCAGTCGCACAAGCTGCTAAAGAAGGTGCCAAGGGTGTTTTAGACAAAGTTAAAGCAGCAATGGATGCACAGGGGATCACAAACCCTTATGCACGTATCGCTATTCTTGCTAACATTGAAAAGGAATCTAACTTTGTTCCAAGAAGCGAGGACCTTGCTGCATATGCTGGTACAAAAGCAGAAAGAATCCGTAAGGTTTTCCCTTCACGCGTTGGTAACCTTACCGATGAAGAAATCGACAAGATCAAAAAAGACCAAGTTGCTTTTGGTGAGTTGATTTATGGTAAGAATACAAAGATCGGCCAGTCGATGGGTAACACACAAGAGGGTGATGGTTACAAGTACCGCGGCCGTGGATTCATTCAGATTACTGGCAAAAACAACTACGACGCATACGGTAAGATGATTGGTGAAGACCTTGTCGGTAATCCAGACCGAGCAAACGATCCTTTCGTTGCAGCTAAGATTGCGGCCGCATTTGTTGCAAGAGGATTGAAGAACAAACTCGACTTCTCATCACAATCAGAAGCAAACCGTGCTGTTACTCAAACAATTGGTGGTAAGTCGCTCGATCTTAACAGCGGTATTGGTGCTGAGATTCTAGCAAAGGTCGACAAATATTCAGGCAACTTTGTCGGTGAAGCAAGTACTGCTGTAGCAGCAGCAAAACAAAGTCAAGGCGGCGGTGGTGGTGGTACAACAGTCGTCGTTGTTGCTGCAGCAGACACAAAAAAGGCGCCGCAAGCGGCGCCTCGAGGAACACAACCGTTACCGGCTATTGGTTAACCATCTGCAAGTTTCTGGAACATTGCGAGATCGTCATCCTCTTGCTCGTCCCACGGTGCGCTGGCAGCTTTAGGCTGTGCAGCTGGACGAGCCATCTGACGTGGAGCAGGAGCTGCTTCATCTTCCTCCCAAGCACTTTGCTTAGCAGGTGCAGAGATCGAACCTTCAAGGTTCAGAACCTTAGCTAGACGTCCCTTAACCTCATCGTAAGTCTTGAAGTTCTTACGCTCGAGGAACGACTGCAGTGGGTGCTCTTGCTTCCACACGGACTCGAGTTTGTCGTCATCCTCAAACAGAGCAGACGGGCTATCGAATTCCGACTTATCGTAGTTGGAGTAACCTTCAACCTTACGAATCTTCAGCTTGAAGTTAGCACCAGCCCACAAGTCAAATGGGTTCAAAGGTGTCTCATCTTCAAACTCAGGGTTCATCGCTGCATTCAGCTTGTCAAAGATCTTCTTGCCGTACTTAAACAGCATGACCTTACCCTCGTTCTCAGGGTGAGCAGGATCCTTAACAATGTAAACGTTGCTAATGAAAGACAGCTTACGCTTCTGTGCACGGACTGTCTCTTGGTTCTCTTTAGAACCTGTATTCCACAAAGCACTGTTGTGCTCACAGACAGGGCACTTCTCATTGACCGAGGTCAAGCAACCGTCAATCAGCCAACCACCAGGACCTTTGAAAGCGTGATCAAACAGACGAACAAAAGGAACATCCTCACCAGACGGTGCAGGAAGAAAGCGAATAACAGCATAGCCGTTTCCTGCTTTATCAACTTCGGGACGCCAGAAGCGATTATCATCTTGTGGTTTGTTTGTGGGGGATGCTAGTTTCGTCAGCTCGTCGTTGAGCTTAGAGAGGGAGTTGGTGCTGCTCTTCTTGAGCGATTTGAAATCGATTGTCATATGTATTTCCTTGTATTAAACGTATAGTTGTATATTTGCGTATCCACGTTAGTCATAACGATAGAAGTATTTATCTTACCTCTTCAGATCGAACTTGTCAACAACAATTTTTTTACACTTTTCTTTATCATACTCCATGAAGGGTTGATACTTTTTACATTTCTGCCTCACGTCAGGCCAAATGATTTTCTCCACGATGTTCTTGTTCCAGTTAGGAACAAATCGCAGAATGTCGTTCATAATTATGAACGTTTCTATGGTGATCTCGTCGCTGAGAAGTAACTTCAGTGCGTGAGGATGTTGACCCTCATTAACAATAAAGCTACTGACCAGATCATCATTGAACTTCTCCAGGTCACTCATGAAAACGTACGTCAGCGACTGACGAGTACGTTGCCACTTCTGATAGAGTTTGTCGCTCTCTTCATTTCGAATAACATCACCAATCCACATATCCTTGTGTCCATACACAAACAACGAGACGAGAAAGTTCGTTATGTCTTTGTGCTTAGATAGTTTATGGAAGAAGTATTTGTCATTACGACGTTCGAACGAATCGCGTTTTGCTCTGACAGCTCCACCGTACTTAAAATAGTCATAAGTCTTTGAGGTGAAGTGATTCTTCAGAGAGATGTAGTGTTTGTACGCTTCAAACGGTTCCATTCTCAAATTATACATTATAAAGGAAGTTTTGTCGTCTTTGGGAAATAGTTTAGTGCTTCTGCTTCGTCCTGGATCTTGGCTTTCATCTTGGCGCTGGTCTTAATCAGTTGACCAGCGACCTCAATTTCCATTCCAGTAAGCTCACAGTACATAATAACTGCATCCATGAACTCGATGCGTTTCTCAAAAGCAAGAGACTCAACCTCGCGTTGGAAGTCCCTTATTGACTTTGCTGGATTAATACTCATTATTTAAACACTACCAAGGCAAGTAGAACGGCCTGGATAAAGAATCCAATCCCACCGGTAATGATGTTCAACACATCACGGTTAATAGTAGCGCGGAGGAACATTAAGAACAATCCACCCCACACGAAGATTACAACATCGATTGACGGTAGTCGATCCGACACGCCAAGTAGAACAGAGATGATGTTTGGAACAAATGCACAGTGCATCAAAATGGTGGCGAACCAACCAATCGAATTCATACTGACAGTCTTTGCTCGCTCTACAATGATGCTGTAGTACTGCTTCACGATTTCAGTCATGTTTATTCCTTGTAAAAAATATGACGGCCAATAGTAGCGACTTTTTCTTTCTTCCATTTTGGGTTCACATAGTCTGCATGATAATACATTGCTTCTTTCAGTCCGTCAAGTCGGAAACCTTCCAACAGGACCTTCTTAGCAACAGCTTCGGCTTCTGAATAGAACTGTGTGTGTACCGGTTTCACTTTGTGATTCCGTTCACAGTACCATGAGAACTGACAAACAACCTTTTCGTAGAAGACGTTCTTCTGATAAACTACCTGACAGATGTCTTTAGGAAACTTGCCGCTCTCGGCTCGGTTGATTGTGACCTGAGCAACAGCTACTTTTCCTTCAAAAGGTTCGCTCGCTGCTTCCCAGTAAATATTCTGCGCAAGACATTGCAGTTGTCTTTCACGCTCTTTTAGTGTGACAGTTGTTAGTGACGCATAAGAGTTGTAAGTATCGATACTTCTCTGCACGGCCCAATTCATAGCTGTAAAGATTGCGTATACAAACGCAAGCAATGTAACAACCTTCAAACCTACACCGCCTAACGCAAGTGCTTTGTTGACGTATTGCTTCGACATTGTTTCTCCTTTAAATACGAAGTACGCTTATTATAACACGAACCTGATATAAACTCAACGCTATAAATAGACCGCAATTCCTTGCCAGTCCACTAAATTATGAACACAGATCAATCCGCATTCACAATCCTCAAAAACGCTTATCGGTCCAGTCACGAGTCCGGTAAAAAACTTCTCGCTCTTCAAATCCTTGCACACATTGCCCTCATTGTTCTTATAATCAATGGAACATGGTTGCAATGGATTGGGTGTCTCATTGCGTACACTCTCTATATGGGGATAGGCATGTCGATTACCTATCACCGCTTACTTTCCCACAGGTCATTTGAATGTCCACTGTGGTTCGAACGGTTCGGCACACTCTGTGGTGTGATCGGTGCTCTTGGTAGCCCTATAACTTTTGTGAGCCAGCACCGTGAACATCACCGTTATTTAGATAAGCCTAGAGACGCGTACTCTCTGGTCAACAATCCGTGGTGGTTTGTACAGTGGTTTACAATGCTCAAACAAGTAAGCCTGATGCGAGCACCCGAACTTCTACGTGACCGGTTTTGTTGGTTCACTCACAAGCACTTCTTCAAGATTCACATGGCATATGCTTTGCTGCTCTTGTTGATTGACCCGTTCGCAGTTGTGTATTTCTATCTTGCACCTGTTGCTTTGACATGGAACGCAGCTAACTCATTGAACTCGATTGCACATCAGTTGCCTGGTGTGGATATCGGTTATCGTCATCCCGGACAAACAAACAGCAGCGTTTGCGTTCCGTTCCTTGGCATCGTTTGCTTCGGTGAAGGATGGCATTCTAATCATCATTATGACGTACGCAACCCCAAAGTGGGTAAAGCGTGGTGGGAGGTAGATCTTGGATACTGGATCATCAAGTTGGTCAGAACTAACTAATTACGAAGTCGTTGCAACACACGACTTTACACCGCAGTTCGTTGAATACGTGGTCGAGCTATACCGACCATTCAGTGAAAGTGGCGACCCCAAAGGATACAACTACACGCCAGCGAAGATGCGTCAGTACTTTGCAGATGGTAGATTTGCCCATGGATTTTACATTGTAAAATTTAAAGGTAAGGTAGTCCTTGCGTTTGGCGTCGATGACTTTCACGGTTGGGGTGTCGTAACAAGGTACCTCAGATTCGACAGCCAGATCTTCATTCCTATTGGATTCGGTGTTGGCTTCCCATACGTTCTTCAAACCCAAAAAATAAAAGGTCTTTGCTCCACACAGAACAAAGACCAGAAAGATTTGATGGGAATGATTGTAAGGCGTTACTCCAAACACCGAAACGAGAATACACTGTTTGGTGCCGCCGCCCGTATGGTATCACAGTTAAGAAAACTAGACTATGATGTAATATACAGAGGGGTTGTCCAAACAGCGTACGTTTACGGAGGAGATCAAACCCCTCCGTTTCAAGCAGCTAGCACTTCCTTCAAACGGTCAGCAGCGTAGGATGCTGCAAATGCCTTTGGCTTGACCATAGGAACAACGTTACACGTTCCCTTGATGTAACCAATAGCTTGCTGCACGACGCAGCTTGAGCCATACTTTTCATCAGGGTTAATGTCAAGGTGCACTTCGACGTAACGGTCTTCGAGCACGTCTGCAAGTTCTTGGAACAAAGCAGACACACGGTAAACTTCGTTCATAAGACGCATTGCAGGCTTGTTTTTCTTTTGATCGAAGTCGAGCTCTTGATCGATCTGACCAAAGATTTTACATCCGTGGCAACCATCAATGTGAACGACAACGGCTAGTGTATACTCAGCGTACCATTTTCCATCCGATTTGAATCGAGCAGAGTCGGCGCCAATGTAGACCTTTGTAGATGGTGATTGTTCCACAATAAACGCTTTTACTTCAGCTATGTTCATCTTTTTCATGATACACCTCAATTAATGGTGCGGGCGGAGAGAATCGAACTCTCAACTAAACGTTGGCAACGTCTGATTTTACCATTAAACTACGCACGCGATATGGTGGTACTAGAAGGTAACGATCCTTCCTGACAGGCTTATGAGACCCGTGCCTATCCGTCTAGGCTATAGTACCGATGGTTGCGGACCGTGGTAACGCTCCACGCTCAGTCAGGCTTATGAGACCTGCCGGGTCACTTGACCTGCCCGCGATAACTATTATACAACATTACAATGGTGCTCTCAACAGGGAACGATCCTGTGTCTCAGCCTTACCAAGGCAGTGTAATACCTTTATACTATGAGAGCTCAATGTCGGTGTTGCAAATGCGACAAGACCTTTGCAACGTGTCCTGGTGTAAAGGGAACATTCAATATCATATGTATGCTGTTGTTCACCCAAGACATTGTTCTATGTGTCTTTCTTGTATTGACGTAGTACACACGTCCCATCTCAATCTGGAGCTTCTTGTCTGTCTCCATGATCCAATCGTATTCCATTGGAGCACAGTTGTTTAAGAACGCTACCAAACGGAAGCTTTCTCTTGGCATCTCAGGATGATCACGATGAGGAACAAAGTATGCGCCTACATTACACTGAACAAGAAACGAACGTCCAAGAGGCTGGAACTCGTCTAAGACAGGATGGAGACTTGTACAGTGTCGATACACGTCTGTACGTTGATTGAATTCGTTTTCACTAACACGGCGACCGGCCTCATAACACGCTTGTGCGAGGCTTGGGTTATCCATGTGTGTCTTGCCAGGTAACTGAGAAAGAACAAGACTCTTTCTGTTGTTTGGCCTATCTGTTCGCGGCAAGTAATCAACCCAATCCTGTTCAAAGGACCGAATCTCATGTCGGAAGCGTGATGTGTCTATCTTTATGTCAAGAGGCTCAAAGTCTCCCAACTGTAATAGTGCAAGCTCACTTGCTACAATTGCTGGATCAACGGCTTGCGCGTCAAATTTAATATTCTGGCCACTTACACCAGGCGGGACAACTGCATTCATAATTACTCCTTGGTGGATTCTAGTGGGTTCGAACCACTGACCTACGCCATGTCAAGGCGGTGCTCTACCGCTGAGCTAAGAATCCGAATTGGTGCCCTGAAAAGGACTTGAACCTTTACTCGATCGATTATGAGTCGACTGCTTTACCTTTAAGCTATCAGGGCTTGGTACGGACACTGGGATTCGAACCCAGACTTGAGAGATTTTAAGTCTCTTGCCTCTACCTATTGCGCTATGTCCGCTCCGTATGCCCAGTACGTGTCCGCATGAGCAGTCGCTATTATACTATAGCCTTGCTGTTCCATAAACAGCTTGATTGCATCAGTCTGACCGAGTTCAAGCGATATCAATGGCTTAAACTTTTCGATTGTCTGTTGGGCGCCGAGCAGCACGTTGTACTCAAACCCCTCCGTATCAAGCATGATAAAGTCACATGACGGAAGATCTAAGTCATCAACCATTAGTGTTGGTATAATTCCAAGGCGGTCCGGCGTGACGGAGTTTGTACCAACGTTGTTTTCATCGCTTATGTTAATACGAACCATCTCATGCGCGTGGCTAAGAGCTGCGTTCATTTTAACAATGTTTTCTTTTGGTGTGTTGTGTGTGAGGCAGTGAAAGCTTCTCACAGTTGGTTCAAACGTATATACAACCTCAAACATATTTGAGAGCAGCATTGGATACATTCCACATGCGCCGCCCGCCTGTACCACTGTTTCAAACTTCTTACAGTGGCGTTGAATTATCTGTTTGAATTGTGGCCAGTTCTCTTTAGGACCGTCCCATAGACCGTCATCCTTTGCAGGCCATAACCAACCTCGCTGTGAAGGCTTTGTATCATCGATAAGTTCATCACGTAATATAAAATCCCAACTCATTATTACTCCTGGTACGTCTAAGAGGAATCGAACCTCTACCCACTCTCTCGGAAAGAGTCATTCTATCCATTGAACTATAGACGTATATAGTGGCCCGGCGAGAGGGACTCGAACCCCCATCGGACACTTTAGAAGAGTGTTGCCTTATCCGTTAGACCATCGCCGGTTGTTGGTGCCCAAAGTGAGATTCGAACTCACACTGTACAGGTTTTGAATCTGTTGCCTCTACCGATTGCGCTATTTGGGCTTTAATTGGTACCTCGGGAGGGAGTCGAACCCACATTGACCAATTATCTGTTGCTACGGGATATAAATCCGCTGTTTTACCGTTAAACTACCGAGGCATTTAATTGGCGGTGCGACTGAGACTCGAACTCAGAAACCGGCTTTCACCGATCGACGGATTAGCAATCCGCTCCAATACCATTATGGGACCGCACCAAATCATTTTGAAGTACACTATCTCTACTTAAAGTTTATCAGCAAGCCGACTCACAGTATACTTCAAAATGAGGACTTTTTCAAGTCCTCACCAACCTCACTTACAGAGCGTACCGGTCGACCATTACAGTCTTCAACATAATACCTTCTGGCGTGAATTGATCCATGTCCGTAGACAGAACCGACTTCACAATTGCTGGGCTGAATCCGGAGACCAGCGCAACACCAGACTTATCATGCTTAACAGGAACGTTGTCCTTAGCGTTGATGTTCCAGAATACGATCGCTGGTGCGTCGTATCCGGCTTCGTTGTACTTACGCTTGATCATGCCAAGCGCAGTATCGTCGTGATGCACACATTGGTTGAACTGCATGTCTGACAAGATCAACAGCATTTGTGGCATTTCGCTTTGAGGTACATTGCCCTTCACAGCGGTCGAAAGGATCTTATCCAGCGCCTTGTGCAGGTCGGTAGACATATCCCAGCTCGACTTAACCATTTGCTGCGCCTTTTGAACCACGTTACCCTTTAGGTGCAGAAGTTCAGGCTTTGAAGAGAAGGTCAGGAACGTGTCCTTGAACTTACCCTTGTTCTTGTCTGCTAGGTACAATCCTAGCGAAACAGCAACGTCCATTGCAGTCGTCTTACCACCGCCAACGCCCGTGTTCATAGAACCAGAAACGTCAACCAGAGGTAGGATGCTTGCATCGCCAACGTAGTTAGGCAGTGCTTCCCATTGAGCCACAATGTGGTCCAATTCAGTTTGACCGAAGTTCAAGCTGTAGTGGAAGCTTGCAACGCCCTTCAACACATCGTATGGGTAAACAGCCGAAGCGTTTACCTTAACATCTGCGTCGCCAGCCTTCAACTTCGCCACATATTCAGCAAACTTGGCACCGTGGCGCGTGAATGCCTTCTTGTAACGAGAAGCGGCTAGAGAAGGGACATGAGAATGATTGATATCATCCCACTTACCTGCACACATTTGTTGTTCAACAACGTTGGTCAGCTCAACGAGCGACTTACGGTAGAACTTTGGCGACATTCCG
>JACCEE011594275.1_pt1 | contig 31634 bp, 26 predicted proteins | sample 7449931 | NCBI WGS metagenome assembly JACCEE01 (sample SAMN15323457, study PRJNA562643) | freshwater metagenome | isolation source: river surface water | place: USA:Blue River Watershed | collected 2017-08-19 | reverse complement strand
GTAGTAAGAACCAAGATTAGAATTATCAAATATTCTCAGAACATCCATCTCTCCATAGTCATCAAAATCCTGTAGACTTGGAATTCTACCAATCTTATTCTTAAGAGTAGTGTAGTTATCTTTAATTAGCTTAATATGACTGAAATTTGCTTTATCTACAGATTCAAAAATCTTCTTACGACTAATCTCATCAAAATGAATAGTACTAGCACCAGGAATAGTTCTACTTCCAGTTCCAATAACATGTCTAAGATTATCCTTGTTGTATGTGCGGTCACCTGATAGGGCAATCGGAATCATAAAGTTGTTATCGTAATTTGCAATGAAGTCAAGAATAACAACATACTCTTTTCCGGGAGCTTTACGAAGGCCGCGACCTAACTGCTGAACAAATACAATTGGCGATTCTGTTGGACGGAGCATGATAACTTGATTCACTTCAACAATATCTACACCCTCATTCAGAATATCTACAGAAAAAATGTAATCTAATGGCTGTATGTGAGAATCTGATTTCTCATCCATAGCCAGTCTCTCAAAAGCTTGCTCTCGTTCTTCTTCCGATGCACTGCCGTTAAGTGGAATAGTACGATATCCAAATGTATTGAACTTATTAGATAATTCTTCAGATTCCTTTATGCTACTGCAAAATACTAGCCCTTTTACTTTGTCACCACTATATCTATAGTACTTAGCCTGATTAATTATATGCTTAACACGTTCTTCGGATACGAGCAAACCAAAATCTATAGATTTATCTTCACTAGTCGCAATACTAAGATCAGTAATGCCAAAATAATGGAATGGGCATAACAAATCTTCTTCCATAGCTTGCTGTAATCTAATTTCATATGCAATCTGGTAATCAAATAACTCATAAACGTTATTACCATAGACATTATCGTTTCGTTTATCAGGAGTTGCAGTCATTCCAAGCCAAAGTTTTGGCTCGAAGTAATTCATAATCTTCTGATAAGTATCCGCTGTACTATGATGTGCTTCATCAAAAATGATGCAATCAAAATAATCTTTTGAGAAGCGCGTTAAATTAGCATCTTTACTTAAAGTCTGAACCATAGCGAAAATATAGTCATTATCGTACTCTTCATAACCAGCACCAATTAAACCCATTGAGATGTTTCTATCAAATACACGTTCATATGAGTTCTTGGTTTGTTTAGCTAGCTGTCCTCTATGAACTAAAAACAAAACTCTCTTAAAACCGAGCTGACGCAATGCAAATGCAGAAGCGTATGTTTTTCCAGTACCTGTAGCAGAAATCAAAAGTGCTCTATCACTGCCTTCGCTAATAATTCTCTCCAGATTATTAATGAATCTTAACTGCATCGAATTAGGCTTAAGGTTGTATTTGATCAGCGAAACAGGATTCTCACTTGCAGCAATCTTACGTTGTTCATTAATTAATACATACTTAAGTTTATATTCATCATAGAAAACGTCAAAAGGAAGAGAATATTCTGAATTCCAAAGCTCTTCAAATTCGGACAAGATCTGTTTACATATCTCGCCTTTCTCAGTAGAGATAATCCTTGTATTCCATTCGCGATTACTAGTAAGGGCCGAACTGGTAATATTGGAACTGCCAATAATAATTCTATATAGTTCGTCTCGTCTGAAAATGTATCCCTTGGTGTGAAAACCTTCACGAGATGCTTCGGTATCGTACATCTTGATAGTAATATTCTTAAGTTCATTAAGTCTCTTAAGCGCTTCCGGTTCACTGAAGTTAAGATAGTTTGTTGTTAGTATCTCACCAGGAATATTCTTCTCTTCTAGTTCCTTCAAGATCTGAAGTAATGGAGTAATTCCACTTGAAGTAATGAAGGCAACACTAATTTGAAATTTATCACACTTAATCAACTCATCTTCAATGGAAGACAAGACCTTCTTACCGGTTCTATAATCATTAGATAAAAAATCTGGTTTAAATGCTAAAGATGAATTACTTGATGAGTCAATAAAAGCTGTGGTGAAACCCCTATTTAATTCAGTTATTAGAGAAGTGTCCATTTATGATTTATGCCTCGCTAGTATTAATAACTTGTGATTTTCCATCGCGTCTCTAATATCCGTCGGTTTCTTCCTGCAATATATACCAAATGATTCCCTGAACCTGATGGTCAAGTCCATTCAACTGTGCTTTTTTAGATAACGATGTGACTTCAACTCTTCCGCCTGATTAAATTCTACCAAACTTTTCTATCAATAATCGTACAATTTGCTAGTGTGAAACTATTTGCCTGGTTATGAGCCAATACTTCGTTTTACTTACCAAAATCTTGCTTTTCCAAAATCCTTCATATGAACACTATTGCATGTCTCATTCACACAAAGCTATCTCGAGAAACTCAAGCTCAAAAAAATAAACTAATATAAAAGGAATGATTGCATACCGCAACCATTCCCCTAATACGTAAAAAACAATAACAAAAATGAAGCTTACTCTTGGTCTGCCTCAAGCTCTACCTCTTGGTCAGAGACGATTTCGGCATCGTTATCGATGATATCATTCTGAGCCTTCTCGTCGACTTCAGGTGCATTACCACAAGAACCGCATCCGTTTGGACAACCACCCTCACCCTTGGCAGCGCAACAGCCTCCATTTGTTTGATTAAGAGGCTCAAGACCAGCCCAATCGAAAACCTCGACTTCCACGGCATCATCTTGCTCGAACATAACTGAAATCTTCTCAGTTAGAAGATTTACGTCAGATATGATTCCCGTTCCGCGAGGTGTACGAATTCGTTTGCCCACCTTCGGAAGACGGCGATGCGCATCCTCGTAGACATCCTTTTCGAACTGTAGACAACACATAAGACGACCACAAGCACCATTTAGTTTTGTTGGATTAAGTGAAAGGCCTTGATCTCTCGCCATGCGAAGAGAGACAGGCGCGAAATGATCTAGGAAAGTGCAACAGCATAATTCTCTGCCACATACGCCAATTCCACCAACAAGCTTGGCTTGGTCGCGTAGACCAATTTGACGAAGTTCGATTCGCGCGCGGAATGTCGCCGCGAGATCCTTAACTAGTTCGCGGAAATCAACGCGGTTATCTGATGTGAAATAGAATAAGACTTTTTTCCCGTCAAAAGAGAAAACGGCCTCGATTAGGTTCATATCAAGCTTACGCTTCGCTATGAATTCAAGGCACTTATCGTAAGCTTCTCTCTCCTTCTCCTTTTTCAAAGCGTATTGCTCATTCTCTTTGTCATTAGCAATTCGAAGTACAGGCAAAATCTCCTTGGATAACTTGCCCTCATCCATATCGATTGGTTCTTCTGCAACATGCGCAAGATCTAGGCCTACTGAGGTCTCAACCATGACGGCATCGCCTATTCTTAAGTCCAAATCGTCGCATGTGAATTGGTATGACCTTCCCGCGTCATGAAAGCGGACATTTACTACTCTAGTCATTGGTTAGCTCCTTCTTTATCTTAATAAGCAAGTTACAGCAAGCGCTCTCGAAGCTAACATTCACAGCGAGTCTTTTCATAAACTCAGTAGTCAAATCAGCGGCCTTGCCTAATCTTGCTAATGTAATGTACTTATTTTTCTTCAGGAAGGAAATGTATTCCTGCCTCTTCTTACCGTTACGAATTGGAGTATCCTCTTGATTCTCACTCTTACAAAGATAACATAAATCGCCGAAAACCCACAGCATTAGTAGCAACAGTTCTTCGATTCTGTCCTTATTGTCGTTAAAATAGTTATAAGTATCACAGACGATGTCGCTAAATGAGGTTTCTGGCATCTTCAGAACTATGTTAGTAATCTCTTCTATTTCCTTGCCAAAATCCGTTTCTGACAGGGTAGCTATTGCTCTTCCCGGGTTGCCTCCCGAAAAAGCCGCCAGCATTCTCAAGCTATCAATGCTCGTATCAATATCTTCATCATTGTCCATGCTCTGAACGTGTCTGGTCAGAACCTCAAGAGTCTCGTTCTCACTTAATGGTGATAACTTAATCTCTGACATTCTAGAAACAACTGTTGGCAAAAGTTTGGTAGAGTCACTGCTCTCTATTATGAAGCAAACGTGCTTAGGCGGCTCCTCGATAGACTTAAGAAGAGCATTTTGCCCCTCCTCATTAAGGCCATCACCGTCAATCATATAAACCTTACGGTCGGATAATTGCGAAGAGATACTTACGTCGCCAACTACCTGTTTTCGCACATCTTCTACTCGAATTTGCTTCTTATCCTCTGGGATAGTAAGACGTCTGAAATCTGGATTCGTGCCCGCCATAAAACACATACAGCAATTGCATTTGCCACACGCTCCATCGCTTGTAGGATTCTTGCACAAAAGCGCATTCGCTAGTGCCATTCCAAAAGAAGTCTTGCCCATTCCAAGCGCACCAGTTAACAAATATGCATGTGAAGGAACTCCTAGAACATCCCTTGATAGCCTTTCTTTAACGCTATCCTGGCCAACAAAATCCTTAAAAGTCATTGCTGTCCCTCATCCAAAAGGTATTTCTTCACAGTCTCGAAAATTTCCTCGGGGCTCTTCGATGCATCGATAATCTTTATTCGCTTTGAACCTACCGTTGCTAGCGCCTCCAAATATCCTTTTCGAACTTCTTCTTGAAAACCAAGTCCCATCGCCTCGAGTCTATCCTCCGACTCGCCTCGCGCGGCTCTTCTCTTGAAAGCATCCTCAGGAGTAATATCAAAAAGGAACGTCAAATCCGGCTCAAGGCCTTCAGTTGCAAGCAAATTCAGGCTCTCAACTACTTTAGTACCTAGACCTCTGGCATATCCTTGATAAGCAAATGTTGAATCGAAGAAACGGTCACAAAGCACTATGTTTCCTTGTTCGAGGCTTGGCTTAATCTTCTCCTGGGTAATCTGCGCTCTGGCTGCCTCATACAAAAGAAGCTCAGTAATCGCGCACATTTCGTCGTTCTTCTTATCTAATAGAATTGTTCTAATCTTCTCACCAATTGAAGTTCCGCCTGGTTCGCGGATTATTAGTGGCGTTTGTCCACGCTCTTCCAAAAATCTCGCGGTAATAGCTAATTGCGTACTCTTGCCACAACCATCTATTCCCTCGAAAGTAATAAACTTACCCTTACCCACATTCGCCTCCGAAGAGAATTAATCAAGCTTAATCGTATGAATTCCAGCAATCTCAAGCCAAATTTCCTTCTCGATTCTGTCATTATCTTGACGGATATCTTCTGTTGTCTCTTCTATTCTTCTAGGCTTAACATTTCTGTCCTTGTTATAAGGCTTATTGTTCCAACGATTGTTGTTCTGCCTATTGCCCTGATTATTCTGTCTTCTATTGTTGTTAGTATTGCCGTTAGGGTTTGAGATAGGAGTAGAATTTGCAGCATTTGTATTGCTATTGTTGCTATTGCTACTGCTACTATTGTTGCTGTTATTACTGTTGTTATTGTTTCTGTTGCGATTATCCTGATGTGGTCTTTGATTTTGCCTATTGTTGCGATCATTGCGATCATTACGATCGTTACGATTTGCATTGTTGGCATTGTTGCGATTATTTGCATTATTAGGATTATTAGAATTGATAGTATTAGTAGGATTAGAAGCAGGCGCATTACTCTGAATTGCACTACTTTGAGTCGTACTATTCTGATTGGAAGTGCCATTAGCACCGCTATTTACTGGCCTGTTCTGATTATAATTTGGGCGATTACGTCTGTTATTATTGCGTCTTCTGTAATCACCATTTCTGTTATTGGAATTGTTTCTTCTGTTAGAATCATCACCAGAATTAGTCGCGATATTAGAGTTCTCTGCCATATTGCCTCCATTAATAAACATTAGACTTCTTATTATATAGTGTTAATAAAGAAACTTCAAATTAAGCTTTCTTCTATTTTTCGAACATACTTATCTTCCGGAATCTCGCCTTCATACAAACCCAACTCATTTAGCGGACGAAGGACAAAGGCTCTCTCATACATTCGTGGATGAGGAATAACAAGGTCATTGTCATCGTATCTCTGGGTGCCATAAAGAAGGATATCCAAGTCTATCGTGCGCGGTCCATTCACTATCGTCTTAACTCGATGAAGGGTCTTCTCAATTGATTGCGTGAAAAGCAAGAGCTCATGCGGAGTTAGCGTGGTCTCAAACTCAACGCAAGTATTCAAGAAATCAGGCTGGTCATCGTATCCAACCGGTTGCGTCTCATATAAAGAAGCGAAACGGAGCTTGTCGATCTCCTTGTTACCTCGAAGTAAGTCAATCGCTTGCTGTAAATTTTCTTGTCTGTCGCCCATGTTGCTTCCTAGGGAGAGAACCGCCTTATGGCAAATCTCGCTTCTCGTTTGAGAAATCTCAACCATCATGGCGTCAAAATCGCCATCAACTGGGGCATCCGGCTTCTCAACAAGTACGTGTACCTCTTCAATACGGCTGTCATTCTTTAGTACTCGAAAAGAAATCTCTGACGCAAGCTTCTCAATTAGATTGAATCGGGAGCTCTCGACCGTATCTTTAATTATCTCGAAAATACTCGCATAATCGATAGTATCCTCAAGTCTGTCAGTCAGTTTGCCTTCTATAGATGAGATTCCTAGTTTACAAGTGACATAGAAGTATTGACCCTTCTCTTTCTCGAAGTCCAAGCATCCTGTGTAACCATAAACCTTACATCGCTTTAATGTTATGAAATCCATTATCGGTATCCCTTTATCCCTTTCGCCCCAAGGCAGCATCGAAAACCTTCAAAGCAGCGACCGTGTTCTTAACGTCGTGAACGCGAAGCATAGAAGCACCGTTCTTTACACCAGCAAGGCCTAGAGAAATTGATGCGAGATCGATGTTGTTGGAATCAAGCTGTGTTCCCATGAGTTCGCGTACTATTCTTTTTCGAGAGCAAGCAAGAAGAATCGGATACTTGTTGTTAAAGGAAAGCTCAGACAGCCTGCGAATTAGGGTTAACTCCTGCTGCCTGGTCGTACCAAAGCCAATTCCTGGATCAATCGAGATCTTGTCCGCACTGATTCCTGCTTGAGTAGCCATCTCAATACTAGAAGAAAGACCCATCAAAGCGATATCAATGATATCAAGGTTTGAAACATCATTCTTCTTGGTCGTATAAAAGTAGTTGAACATAATAATGGCGCTCGCATTATAGCTACTTATTGTAGAGGCCATTTTGCTGTCAAAAGCGAAGCCAGATATGTCATTAACTATTTTGCATCCACTAAGGAGCGCTTCCTTGGCGACCTCCGACTTCATCGTGTCTATAGACAATGTCAGGTCCTCGTATTGAGAAAGCCTTTTTATTACAGGTATAACCCTCGAGATCTCTTCGTCAACCGAAATCGGTAAATAGCCTGGTTTTGTTGACTCCCCGCCGATATCTATTATGTCGGCACCATCATCACGCATCTTAAGCGCATGACTGACCGCAACATCAACATCAGTAAACTTGCCGCCATCCGAAAAAGAATCCGGCGTAACGTTCAAGATTCCCATGCATAGAGTTTTTGTGTCAGAACGAAAAATTGTATTCATTCGAAACTTTCTCTTAACCTCCAATTCGTTGGCGGTTAATCAAAGCCAATGCCTCGTTACGTGTTCTGGCATCTGTTCGGCATCCACCACGCATAGCTGAGGTAACCGTCTTTGAGCCAGGTTTTCTAATACCTCGCATAGTCATGCAAAGGTGCTCCGCCTCAATTACCACACACACACTTCTAGCGTCAACAGCTTCAATAATGGTATCAGCAATCTCTGATGTAAGTCTTTCTTGAAGCTGCGGTTTCCTCGACAATGTGTCAACGATTCTCGCTACCTTAGATAGTCCTAGAATCTTGCCATCTTTTGGGATATAAACAACATTCGCTGTGCCATGAAATGGGAGCAAATGATGCTCGCACATCGAGTAAAAAGGAATATCTCCGATAAGTATCATCTCGTCATTGCCATCCTCAGTAAAAACCTTGATGTCCTTACTTACGTCTCTATGAAGACCAGAGAAAACCTCAGCGTACATTCTTGCGACGCGAACTGGCGTATCCTTCAAACCTGGTCTATCTGGATTTTCTCCAACAGCCTCGAGAATTTGGCGCACTGCCGCCTCAATCTTGGACAAATCCATTCCCTTTTTGCTCTCCTCTGGTATGGAGAAATCAGAATCATAATCGTACATTTGTTACCTTCTTTATTTCATTTTGCTTCTTCTATATTCCATTGGTGTCATTCCCATTTGCTTTCTAAAAGCCACGTTAAAACGTTGTGGACTTGAGAAACCTACTTGGCAAGCAACTCCAGATACTTTAATCTCGTTATTTTCGAGAAGCTCGCAAGACTTCTCAATTCTTTTTCGCATCAAATATCCCATAGGACTAATGCCTAATTCATCGCGAAAAGCTCTAGTGAAGTACCCTTGACTTAAATATACGAACGACGCCGCATCTGCTACAGAAATGCCTCGGTCGAAATTGTGGTCAAGATAGTCTTTTGCAATAAGTACAAGCTCTCTAGCCTTGCCATTCTTGACTCTCAGGCTCTCCTCCCACTCGCGACAAAGCGCTCTAGAAAGAGTAATCATAAGTTCAACGGTAAGGATTTGCATCATGAGTTCCTTTGAATATTGCTTGTCCTTACTCTCTTCTACAATTCTTTCTACTAAGTTACTTATACTCTTCTTGTAATTACCCGCAATGACGATATATGAAGACTTTGGAACATCCTCACCTGTATCGCCCGAAGTAAAATTAATGAAGCTTTCAAGCGAATGATGCGCCGTCATGTGCGGAATGTTTACACTAGGGCCAGAATGCATCTCGCTCTCGTCCTTCTCTTGCGCAATTTGACCTAGAGCTAAGTTTGCGGTCTCTGCATCTCTCGAAAAACCAAAATACAGAACGTACATATCAGCCTGTCCAGACGGAATACGAACCGCATGAACGGTGTTAGGTCGAATAATAAGCGTCGAACCCTTTTCGAGCATAAAAGTCTTGCCATCCACAGTAAACTCGCAACGACCGCTTCTTAAGAACAAAAGTTCATGCGAAGTATGCTTACTCGCGTTAGCTACTGGGGTGGTTTTCTCAAGGGAGTGCTCTATCCCCTCAAATACAACGGGAATTGAGCCGGAAGCTGATAAAAGGCTTCTCTCTATTGCCGGTAAAAGTTCTTCAAACATATATCACCCTCTAAATAAATCGAATATTGTCTATGTATATCTCACCATTACGAGCAGTATCCTCAATAGTAATTTTCAGTTTACTCAAAACAATATCATCATTAGTCGCATATGTCATCTTTATAGTCTGCCACGTAAGCTGTTGTCGAATTTCCGCCTCTCCATAGAAGCCCTCAATTCTAAGCTTCTTCTTTTTTTGCTCTGGATTAAAAACATCAACACAAATCGTGTGCTTGCCCCTAATCTCAAGTGGTGCCAATAAACTCGCGTAGCTCAAGTCAGGCTCGAATCCATAAAGCGAGTTCTCTGTCTCGTACTTAATATATAAAGACGCGCTTCCTTCAGTCTTATTCATGCGGTCATTCGTAATTACTCCATTCCCCTTGAAGTTTTTGAAAATCTTCAATCTCTCAAACGGAGAATCCTTGTCCTTCTTACCAATAAACTCAAGCTTATCACAAGAGCAAAATGACAATTCAGGACAGAAGTATGCACTCTCTCTATCAAACCTGAAAGGAACAACTGGCATATCATTCAGGTTCTTGAACGTCGCTTCGTGTGGGAATGGATTAAAGCCATAAGTTACGCTAACAGGATTAGCAATCTCATCTCGCCAAACCATAACTCTTACGCCATGCAGAATTCTTGCCTTTGCTGGGAAAAAGCATCTATCCTCACTACAAACGGCAAAACCTCGAAGCTCGGTCTCTTCCTCAGCCAAACGAAGTCCATCACCAAGATTATCAAAGCTTAAAAGCAGCTTGTTTCCAGCTCTTTCAACTCCAATACATTGCGGACAAGCCTTTGGGAGCTTAGCCGAAAAATGAATTCCAAGAGCAGATACTGACAAACGCTTACCAACAATGAAACTCTTAGTCTTGTCTGGCAAAAGCAAATCATGAGTACTTACGACTCCAGTTGGCATGGTTAACCGTCTTAGAAAAGCCGAAACATTCTCATTAAATTCAAGAACCCTATACGGGTTATCAAAATCTACATTACCCGGATGAGATGCCAAACATATTAGAGAAGGCATCGCACTGTTATCCTCAACTAACTTTGGTTCAAATGTATCTGCTAAAGTCTGAAGTAAGGCCATAAGAAGCAAATCATATCTTACATAATTGCATTCCTTGCCATTTGGACAATAGACCATTCCTCTTATCGTCATACCGCGAAGAGGATAAAGCTTGCTCCTATACATGGTGCAAATTCTTGACTCAATAGGAATCTCGGCTTCAAGCTCTTTATTTAACTTGCCCTTTGGCTTTGGCTCTGAACCCTGTCCTAGAAGCTTAAAATCCAGCGCCTTAGTCGCATTAGAAGACAAGACTTCTCCCTTGTTCTCTTCAGATTGCCACTTTGAATTAGGAAAATCCAGCTCTAAAGTTTCGTCCTGACCTTGAAGCTCATCTAATCTATCTGCCTTAGCAAGATCAAAATCCATGTTCTTGCGTTCTTTCTCCAGCTCAGTGGAGATCTTCATTGCCTCGACCTTAGCTCTATCGGACTCAAGAAGCTCCTCATACGCACTCTCGCTCAAGTAAAGCCCAAGATCCTTAAGATAGTCAGAAACTGCAACAAGATTGTCGATGGATTTATCCGAAATCCAATTTAAAATCGTTGAATTCGCATTGCCCAAATCCACAATTCCAACAGGATAGTGAATCTGATCCGCAAGCGAGTATGCAAAAGAAAATGCCGCTGAAGATACATTCGCCAAAGGCACTGTATCCTCAACTCTTATCCAGTTGGCATCAAGAAAATTCTCTTTCTCCGTATATGAAATTTCCTTTTCTTCTCCTTCAAGTCCACTCCTACTAGGCGAAAAAAATCTCACATAATTCAAAACTTGTCTCTTAAGTGGAGCAGCTGGCGCGTTAGCATTTTTTATTGGAACTGAAAGAATATCAGCACCAAGGAAAATCCAAACATCTCCGCACCTAACATCCTTGACCGTAGTTGTAGCGTCAAAGCACTTAAAGACAAAAGTGAAAGTATCAGAAGACGCCTTGTATGCAGGAAGGGTAAACGAGAACCTGCCCTTACCAGAAGTAGTCGTCTCAAGGCTTAAGATTACACCATACTCAGTATCCAGCTTGGATACTCTTCTTCCATCAGTAGGATCCTTAACAACCTCTAAAGTGATAGTCGCGCTTGCAGCTGCAGTACCTCTTATTGTTAAAGGAAATCCTTGCTGGAAAACGGATTTATTACTAAACCAACTTGGAAGTAAGATTGGGTTTACTATCATAATTATCCTCGCGCTTATTGATACTTATTAAAACATTTTATTATTCTCGAACACAATAATTATACATACAAAAGAAGTTTTTGTATAATAACCACTTCCAACTATTTTGTGATAAAATTAGAAATATGTAAATTATGTGCCGATTGGAGAGTTTGTTTCAATGACTAATGACAAATCCAGTCTTTCTAGAGCGAACATTTTTAATGACATTTCTAAGTCTGAAGCATCGTACGAAGATGTTCGAGCTACCAAGAAACACCATTTCTATTGTTTTATAAGTGATTATAATCATTCCGTCGAGCACAAAGAGACAATCACATCTCACTATCACGACTACATCGAGCTCATTTATGTTATTCAGTCCAGTGTTGAAGTGACTGTGAACAAGAAGCAATTCACCGCTCGTAGTGGCGACTTACTTGTCGCTATTCCTGGCGACGTTCATTCGCTTACTCGCAAAAAAGGTACAGTCTACGTTTGTATCCAGGCGGAGCCGAATTTCCTTTTTGGAGGGGTTTTGTCGAATTCTGATTTGCATTTTATCATTCCATACACTTTGTATTGTCACCCAGAAGCACGTCTTTTCAAGGCTTCCGAGATAGATAACACTGATATTCCCAAGTTAATTCAGACGATTGTACAAGAAAACAGCGACAAGAGGAATTTTTACATGCTTTCAATTCGTGCCGCTCTATCTTCTATTGCCCTCTCTTTGTTCAGATCATGGGATTCACTCAGTGCAAATCTGTCTAGCGAGGTCGATATTTCCCGTCAGCGCGGTCTATCGAAACTCGCGCCAACTCTTGAGCAAATCGATCGAAAATATATGACAAACCTAACCGCCGCGCAAATGGCCAAGGACGCGAACATGAGCTACAGCTACTTCTCGCGTTTCTTCAAACTTCATACTGGACAAACTTTCTCTGAATATTTGAACTCTGTGCGCATCAGAGAAGCTGAAACTCTCCTTCTCAATGACAAGGTCGCAATTGCTGATATCGCACTTATGGTTGGTTTCACGAATACGAGTTACTTCATCTCGCAATTCAAGCGCTACTTGCACATCACTCCTAAGAAGTATCGCAAGAAGTTCAGTCCGGACAAAAAGTAATTTCTTAAGCTTTTGAAACTTTAGCTACAATTACCTTGATGCCCTTCATTCTGCACTCCTCAACAATTGCAGGATCAGCACCGCTATCGGTAATCAAATAGTCGATTTTCTCAATAGGGATGAACTTAGCCGATGAGTCGGCTCCAAGCTTGGAAGAGTCAATCAATGCAACAATGTGCTTAACTCTGTCAGCGCACATTCTCTTGAGCTCAAGTTCAAAGAAATTATTGCCCGAAAGGCCAACTTCATTTGAGAACCCGTTGCCAGATACAAAATAGAACTCGCCGCTTAGACGCGATAGCATCTCCCTACTAACAACGCCCTCAATAGCGCCAGAATGTGGACGGAGCATGCCACCTACGAGAATTATTGATTTAAAATTACTGTGATGCTGGAGCTCCATAGCTGTATGGATTCCATTGGTGACAACCGTGACATCATCCGTATATCGAAGATAAGGTATCATATGAAATGTTGTTGAAGATGCGTCCATAAATATTGTGTTGCCGCTTCCAACTAGGTCTGCAGCCTCACGACCGATGGCGTCCTTCTCTTCAACATGATTAATCGAACGAACCATGTAGTTCTCGGTAATGTCAGTATGCTTCGTTTCCGGTAAGCGCAAGCCTCCATGAAAACGAACTATCGCACCTTCCCTTGCCAAATCGCGTAAATCAGTGCGAATTGTAGCGCCAGTAACATTAAGACGTTTTGATAAATCTACCGTCCTAATTGCACCTGTTTGAGCAAGGATATCAAGTATTTGTTTTCTTCGTTCAAGATTAACCATAACGTAATAATAACAAGGGTTTTGGGAATAGTCAAACCAATTGTTTTTCATTTCTTTTCATTTTCGAGCAATAATAGTCAAATGCTTTCTTTTTCGCGAAAAAGGCATAAAAAAGCCTGCATCTTTCGATGCAGGTATCATTAATTTGGTTGCCGAACAAGGATTTGAACCCTGACAGACGGTGCCAGAAACCGGCGTGCTACCGTTACACAATTCGGCAATGATTATCAACGTTGTAGAGTATAGCAAAGCGTTTTCTAAAATTCAAGAGTCTGTTGCCTCTTGGGCTAGCATTTCATCGAGTTTACGGCGCACAAGCATCATGTCGTCGTACATCGGGATTTTCTTGCTTGGATCGCGAAGCGCATAAGCTGGATGGAAAGTGGTCATTATGCTGTATCCATTCTTCTCAGCAAAGTGTCCACGGCAAGCATGCATTGCAGCTTTCTCATTAAAGAATGCCTCATATGCAGTCGAACCGCATAGAAGAATTATCTTCGGTCTAACTAGCGCGAATTGCTTAGCGAGAAGTCGTTTGCAGGAAGCAATTTCGTTTGGCTTAGGGCGGCGGTTCTCAGGCGGACGGCACTTAACTATATTGCAAATGTGATAATCCTCTTCGGTAAGACCAACGCTTCCAAGAAGATTCTGCAAAAGCATACCAGAACGACCTACAAAAGGTTTCCCCTTCTCATCCTCCGTCGCGCCAGGTGCCTCGCCAATAATCATTAGAGAAGCTTTACGATTACCACGGTAGATTACAACATTACTCGCACCTTCTCGCAGCTCGCAGTTCTTACATGCGTTACATTCTGTTATGAACTCTTCCCATTTACTCTCATAGATGCTATCACTCATAATACTTGCTATCTTTCTTTAAATAATCACAAAACTACTACTGTTATACCTGGATTAGGAATTTTCCAATCACGATCACCCTTGAGGTTCGACAATCTTGACGTCACTCGAATTCCGGCTTCGCTATTGCTATTAAATTGCTCGCCCTCACAGAAGTCGCGAATGTTGCCAAGTCTCTTCATTGAGATAAGCTTCTGCTTACATGCAAGTTTAATTGCACCGCCTCGTCCTGTAGAACCATAGCCGTGAATTATCTTGATTGCCTTGACTCCGTTGTGCTTATTTACAACTATTGCAGAAACCATCTTGGCAATCGCTTGTTCTGTTGTTGGAAAACCATACTCAATATTTACCTCTAACATATGAGAATTATACCTTATCTAGGGTATAATTGTCTCATGCGTTTAGATAGACTTCTTGCAAATTCAGGATATGGAACACGAAGCGAGATCAGAATTCTGGTTCGCTCTCATAAAGTATCAGTAGATGGCTTAGTTGTAAGCGATCCTGGTGCTAGCGTTAACGAGAACTCCAATATCTCTATTCTTGGACAAGATGTTATAACGAAGAATAAGTTATATTTTGTGTTTGATAAGCCGGATGGCGTGCTAACTGCTATGGAAGACAAACGGCTTCAAACGATAGCTGATTTCATCCCACAAACTCTTAATACTAAGGGCTTAAGCCCGGTTGGTCGTCTGGATTATCACACGACGGGACTACTGATTATTACTAACGACGGAGAACTATCGCATCGACTCACAAGCCCTAAATTCAACGTGCCTAAGACTTACCTTGTCGACTATGATGGCGACGAACTATCGCAAGAGCAAATAGACATTGTTAGTAAAGGAATGACATTATCGGACAAACCCAATGAGAGAATAAAGCTTCAACCAGCTAAGCTAGTCCTAATTCGTCCTGGCAAATGCTTACTAATTCTTACTGAAGGTAAGACTCACCAAGTGAGGCGAATGATTGCTTCCTTCAATAGAAGCGTGACAAAACTAGCACGAATTAGCATTGGCCCAATAAGTCTGTCAGGATTCGAGGAAACACTATTTTCGAGCAAAAACGAAGGCATAAAAGACGCTGACATTTTTGATAAATTGCCAACGGGAACAGGCGAACTTGTCGAGCTAACGCCCGAGCAAATTAGTGCTTTGCTTAGAAGCGTTGGTTTCGATAGCATATAACAATCATAAGTAAGCTTGCAATGTTGCAAGGAATCCCATGAGCATATACTCAGACCGTTCCATGTCCTCACTCCCAGTATAAATTCCGAAAACTAGATTTGGCTCAGTATCTGGCCACAGGCAAGAGAAGCCAAGTTCTCTAATGTAATCTTCATTGTTGATTTGAATACCTATTAGTATTTCTTCCTCAGAGAGCTCGTGATCGGGCTCCTCGTACTCCATTCCAAGAGACTCCTGGTATCTTGAGATGGTCGCATACCATTCTTCCTCGCTGCAATAAACCAGTTCAAGATTGTCAAGAACTTCAGCTGGAAGCTTCTGCTCGCACTCAGCATAAAAATCAGACAAATCAACCATATTGCTGTAGTAGTAATCTATTATCTGTGAGTCTGATATCACAACATTAGGATTTGCCGAGAAAAGCGCAGTCGCTATAGACTCAGATTGAAAGTTTGAGATTTGCTCTTGAGTGTTATAGAAAGATACGTCAGTTGAATTAATGTAAGGATTTGAAAATCCCATAGTTTCCGTTAAGAAAGTATTCATAGGAGACGGTTCCAATTGGAAATGCCCTACAGCTATAACCGCAGAGTCATAATCTGGACGGAAGAAACCTGTATAAATCAGACTGAAACAAATAGCAATTGCAACAACTCCTATTACAAACCAGTACCACGTATAACTAAACCAGGTCTTCCATTCGTCCTTCGTCTTGCCCAAAATCTTTGGCTCTTGCTCACGAGCCTCCATAACCTCTTTACGCTTCATCGCATTACCAGAAGCAATGTCATAGGCAGCGGACAAATCTACAAGTTTCTGCTGGCTTTCGTCAGAATTCTCTATTCTCATATTCTTTGACAATTGCCAAAATCTATTCTCCAGGCGTTCCTCATCACAATCTGCTGGAAGATTCATATAAGTGAGCGCTTCTTCCTTAGTCATAGAGAGAACCTCGCTAGAGACTTCTAGCTTATGCCCTATCTTGGCAAGTGCCTCGTCGATGGAACCAACCAAAGTCGTACGCATTCTAAGCTCCAAGTCCCTATGCGGATATGCGTTATGTGCGATTCTATGCTCTGGATCAACTATGAAGCAATGCTTACAACCGCTTTTAACCAATGTGTTGAAAAGCGTCTTTCTCGCCCACTTGATATCAGCTTCCTCAACCTTAGCATTAAGGCTTCTATCGATTATTAATATCGAATTCTTGTGTTGCCCAAGTAAATCAACCGCTAGCATGGTCGAAGTTCTATATTCCTCACTTAAGACCTCTTCAGCCTTAAAAGCAATTACAACAACGTTGCTCTCACTAATGTACTTAACCGATATGCGTTCTGTCTCATAAGAGTCTTCCATAATATTCTCCCTAGTCTCGAAAAGCATCTATCATTCTCTTCGTCTCCGAAGATTTCCTCACATCATACCACAATAGACACGCGAAATTATGGCATTTCTTTAAACTAATGCACTCTTTAACAAAGCTCTCTCACCAATTCTTACAAGTGAAGATGCGAGCAGGATCGTTAGAGTCGCCGCCTCTTGGCTTGCCCCTGTCAAGGCCCCTAAGTAATTTTATATCTTCTTCCTCGAGCGAAAAGTCAAATATGTCAGCATTCTCTTTAATTCGTTCTAAGTGCGTCGACTTCGGAATGATCGCAATGTTGTTCTGTACTAAGAAGCGGAGCAAAATCTGAACTGGTGTTCTCGAATACTTCTGAGCTATCTCAATAACAATTGGCTCACTAGTCATCTCTGAAGCAAGCCCCTGACCTAATGGAGAGTATGCCTGAGTAGCTACCCCCATTTTGTCATTCCACGTTCTATCTTCCACACGCTGACAATATATATGCGTCTCTATTTGGTTTATAGAAGGCTTAATCTTGTTAAAGTTAATAAGATCTACAAGTCTATCTGGAGTCATATTAGACACTCCAATAGCGCGCACTTTTCCCGCCTCGTAGTACTCCTCTAGCACTCGCCAAGCGGAATAAACATTACCATACGGCCAATGAATAAGAACCATGTCAATATATTCCAGATCAAGCTTCGCAAACGAGTCCTCTAAGCTTCTTCGGCAATCCTCTTCTTCAAATTGCGTGAACCAAACCTTGGTCGTAACAAAAAGCTCGCTTCTATCAACTCCACATCTCTTGATTGCTCTTCCGACAGCCTCTTCGTTCATGTAATACCATGCCGTATCAATTAATCGATATCCTGCCTGAATAGCATCAACTATGCTTTGCTCGCACAAATCCTCATCGACTACTCGTTGATAAGTTCCAATGCCAATCATAGGCATTTTGACGCCGTTATTGAGTATTATAAATTCGTTGTGAAGCATAGACTCGTCCTCTTTTCGCATTGAATTATCTTATAAAAGTCTACATTTTTTTCGAAAAAGAAGCAAACAGAAACCCCGCGAGTTCTGTCTCGCGAGGTTGATGCTTTTTACAAATAGTTGCGTTTACGTCTTGAACGATTACTCCTCTATTGATTCATCAAAATTGTCATCCTGAACCTCAACAGAAGCCTTTTTCTCATTTTTGCTCCTTCTCCCAATGAAGAACAAAAGAGCAAATCCTACAGCCAAAACAGATACACTGATTAGAAGAATTGGCGTCCCTGTCTCTCCAGTACGACCAGTTCCAGAAACAACCGCCGTAGGAGTAGGAGTTGCACTATCACTCTTTATAGATTCTGAAGGCGTCGCGGTAGGAACTGCAGTAGGAGTAGTTGAAGGTATAGGTGTAGGAACAGGATCCACCTCAAAAACAGCGGTTGACCATGCACCACCACCATAGTTTGCTACCTTAACAAGGTAATTGTCCGTAGTGGTCAAGGTTAATCCATCAAAGGTTGACGAGAAGCTATCATCGCTTCCAACCGCCGCAGTTTGCATACGAATAAGAGTTGTTCCTGCCTCATCATATAATGCAATGGCCACAGCCGTGATACTACTGTCAGAGACTTGTCCAGTAACTGTTGCAGAAGTCGTTGTGGCTTGAACTGCGATGCTAATTGTATTTCCTGAGCCTGAGCTTACTACGCCTGCGACAACAGATGAGCTAAGACAAACAATCAAACACAGAGCCGTAAATAACGAAAGTATCTTCTTCATATTGTTATCCTCCTCACTCATTTCCATCATACAGTGTAAACTCAACGCCTGCACCAGAACCAAGACAAGCGCCATTGAATGTGTCTGAATCAGTACTTAAGGATCCAGGCTTAATCGCAATAATCGAAATTCTTACTGGACAATCCGCTCTTGCTCCTTCAAACAGAATGAAGTCTTGGCATCTTACAAGATCTCCATCACCACTCCAGTCCATTCCATTTTCAATAATTCTTACTTCTGTAGAACCATCTTCATGCTCATATAATGTATAAAGTGATACGCTACCTGCAAGTGTCGTTGGGAAATAGAAAGTAGCAGTAATTGCAGTATCGTTGTCTCCTGTCCACTCAATAGTTGGTCCAGGTTGTGTGCCGTGATTAATGCCAAAATCGTTCATCAGTACTCCGTCTTCGGTTACTCGGCCATACATTTCCACTTCAAGACCTACTCTTTCTATTGTCAAGTAACCTGTCGTTGCTACTCCATTGCCGTCTATATAGTCAATGGCTAGGGGTACAATGTTGTAGAAATCCGATAAGAATTCTACTGTCAAACCATCAATACCTACAGCTCCCTCAGGCAACAAGCTCCTAATAGATACTATAGAGGAGATGTTAAGACCCGAGCCACCCAAAGCACCCATTACTTCTGGAAGAGCAAAGGACAAAGAACTATATCCGAAGAAAGTTTGAAGTATTGCTGGATTTGATTCAGACGTATTTGATATGTTCGCGAAAGGAACATTACCAAAGTCCCAAGCTGCTGCTCTACTTCCTGAACCTTCTCCTGTAGGACCACAAATACAACCTGCAAATGAAGGCTTGTATATACAAAGCGTCGTATTATCACCTGTATTCGAACTTACATGGAAAGCACAACTGTCAGAGGTAGTATTCATATATCCTTCGACTGTTATTCCAAGAATCTCAAATTGATATTCAGGCATACCATCCTCGCGATAGTTTACTGGTCCATAGTCATACACGATACTTGTATCCAGTGTATGATAACCTGATGCATCATCAGAATAATCTAACTGATGAATACTATAGCTCGGATCTGCTTCTGGGTTAGCACTATCGAATTGTCTAATAATGAAATCATTTCTTTGAATTATGTAAACAATCACTGATGCTATCACAGTATCATCAGGAGCATAGATAGAACATATTACATATGGTACAGTTTCTCCAAAAACATCCAATTCACTATTAGTACCAGTACTTAGATCGTCTGGCACATGTATTTTATTCTGAAATTGTAATCTGTTACCATAACAATTTCCATAATCTGACGTACTAATAACATCCCAGTACTCATCAAATATTATTCTTTTTACACTATCTCTTGCTGTTTGATCAAATATATTTTCTGGAAGCGAAACGTAACCAGCTAGAACATCACCATCAAATAAATCTCCTAATCTTGTATTGACATCGGTTGGTTCAACATAACTCTCGTCAACCTCAAACGAGATAATAATTTCATGATCTTCTTGAACAGAGTTAAAATAGTATTGGTGTTCACCAATGATTCTAGTAAGAGTATTATCATCAACTTCTTGTTCATCAATAGTAATAGAAGATAATTTGTAACCTGCGTCAGGCTCAATGTTCAGTCGGATTTGTTGATCATTTTGGACTTGACATGACGTATAACCCGTTTCGTTTATGATAATAACTTCCTCATTATGGCCACCATATGAATCATCTACAAAGCTCGTTGTATCTACTAAACCACCTGTCGTAGCTACATAAATAGTAATAGAATGTATTGATGCAGGTGGATCACCAGGAGAAGAAGAGCCGTCGTCTGCAAAACACAAATGTCCACCTCCAGTAATTTCTATTGGTGTATCACTAGTAACCGATTCATGAGTATCAGCTATTTCTGCGGTAGCTTCAGTATCCACGAATACTACTTTAATCCAAATAGAAGACTGCGAGAATCCATAGTAGTTTCCTTCGCTGTTATACACGCCTTCTTCTTCATCGGTTCCCAACTCATAGTATGTATCCGTTTCACCTGATAACGAGTAGTAAATAGTTCCATAATCACTCATATAAGTTGAATCATAGATACCACTATTATTTTCTAAAGCAAGGTGCATTCCACTAGACGAAGAATCCGAACCTATACTAATGTGAATTGAAGAAGCTAGAGTAAATGCTTCAGCGCTTACAACAGTATTTGATTCATTCGTAGTATTATCTATCGCCGTAATAGACATTCCTTCGTTGCTAGTAACAACTACGTATGCTGATTGCGGTATGGCATAGTAACTAGATATATCGCCATCGGGAGGCACATAAGTTGCTTCGCTCAGATCCAAGAAAGTATCAATCTCACCTGTTAGCGAATACTGGATTGTTCCGTAGGTTGAAGTGTACGTTGAATCATACACTCCTCCATTTTGATCTAAAGTAATGTGCTCAGAGACAACACCTCCAAATACGGTTGTAGGCACATAACAGATGACTATTGCCATGGATAATATCAAACTAACTAATCTCTTAAGTCTCATCTTCAATCACCTCCCAGCGTTTTATAATTTCAAAAATATGTATATAATTTATATTTTACTCCGGTAATTATCAATAATCGTTAATAAATTGTTAATAAATTAATAATTAAAGTGATTTTTAGTATTTTGACAGGAGATAGTTTTGACATCGCTAGCCTAGCGTAATATGATACGTTGAGTTCAAGTAAATGATTTGTGAGAATACGTTTTTAAGTATGAAAGAACAAGTAATATATGAGGATGAGGCTTTTATAGTCGCATTAAAAAGACCTGGTCAAGATAGCGAGAAGCTTCCCGCTATCTTAGGAGACAGCAACTTCAAGATTGTTAACCGCTTGGACATGCCTGTTGGTGGGTTAATACTTATTGGCAAAAATGTGTCTTTTTGTGCGAATCTCAATAAACAAATCGAGCAAAAAACTCTGCACAAGGAATACTATGCTGTGGTCACTGGCCAAATGGAAGAGAGCTTTGGCGAGTTTAACGACTATCTTTTGCATGACAAAAGCAAGAATAAGTCTTATCCCGTATCTTCGGAGCGAAAAGGAGTTAAGAAAGCTACTCTCCTCTACCGCGTCCTTACTTACAACAGCAATACTAACCTATCTCTTGTAAAAGTAAGACCAATCACTGGAAGAACACACCAAATTCGTGTGCAATTCGCTTCAAGAAAGCACCCTTTGTGCGGAGATGGCAAGTATGGAAGCAAAGTAAAGGGGCAAATCGCTTTATTCTCGGGAGATGTTCTTTTCGAGCATCCAAACAAAAAGACTCCACTTCACTTCCATGCGTCACCTTTGAGCACGGATAATGAGATATGGAGTCTATTTGATTTTGACTGGAATGATGACTCGCTAATTGAGCCTCACTCTATTACATTATGCTTTCTTTAGAAGAAAGAACCGCCTCCGCCAGAGTGACCGCCAAAGCCACCTCCACCAAAGCCGCCGCCAATGCCGCCCCCGATGCCTGTGCCTCTTCCAAATCCCCTACTTCGCCTAACTGAAGTAGTCATCATATTAACAAAAGTATCCTTTGATTCCACGCTTTTGCATAACTTCCCATACAGGTAGGTATCGCTTTTTGGATATTCGTCTAAAGGCTTTTTCTTGAAAAAACGCAAATAGAAAATAACTGCTACAACTAAAGGCACTAGTAACAACATAACCCAAGTCAATATTAGTCCAACCGACGAATAGTTTCTGGCATCAAGGTCATCAATGATACCACAAAAAGCACTAACGTAATCCTCTTTAGTTAATGCTCTCATATGGTCTTCCACAATCCCCTTAGCTGCAGAATTAGACAAAGAATAAAAGGCCGTTCCATATGTATAAATATAGAAGTATCGCGATCCCTCCCTGTTGTGTGTTAGGTCGACGAAGAGAACAAAACCAGAATTATCTTGAAGAGGATTACTTCTGAAATTCTCTCTATAGAAATCGTCTACATACTTCTGATAACCATATTCATTATTTGTATAATCATCGCCTTTGTAATTTGTTGTAACTATCGCGACATTCAGATTGTGCTTAGAAGACAAATCTTCGGCAGCTTTCTCGATAGCATCTAGTTCATAATCAGCAAATAAGCCCATTTGGTCAGCTATTACTACTTTCTTATCCGGTACTTTCAACATGAATAGATAGAAGAGTCCAGAACTAGCTAGAATGCCAATAATAAGAACAATCATAATCAGTGATAATCCTCTAAGCTCACTTACAAACTTCCAATTTGCAGGAATCTTGAATTTACCACCACCATTAGTATTTACTTCATCATTAATATAATCATTTATCATCCAAAGAACCCTCCCAAGATGAGACTAACTACGATTTTAACTGCAAGAGCAACAGCCGCCAACACGCCAGATGAAATTAAAACCTTCTTAACAACACTTAGTGGCATTTCACCAGCTACTTCACCAGTTTGTCCATTAATCGCAAATTCATAGGTTTTGCCTAGATACTTGTAGCTCAAAAACCAAACCGGAAGCAATGCATAGAAGCAATCATCTGCCTTAAATTCTGACAAATCTTCACTAATGCTTGACTCATCATATTCCTTAGTAGTCTCAAGGAATATTTGTGCTCCGTATTTTTTAGCCTGATTAAGAGCTCTCTTCTCTAGTTTATCTGCTTCAACATCGTATTTCTCCGAGAAAAAACCAGGAAGGTATATCGGGCTAAAATCAACCATTTCATCGTAGTTATAAGGGAGGATTGCATCCATCAAATCATTGTCGATACAACCCACTCCGTCAAACGGCATTCCCTTCCAAGAGACTTTCATTTTGCGAGAGATATTGTAAATATAAACTGTCTTAGTATCCTCGAAAGCGCCGCTAGTAGTATCCACTGTCTTTCCTATTCCTTGAATATTGATATCTCCACTAACACCAAACATCCAGAAAGGCACATACAATCCCTTCATTCTTGCTACATTCTTCGGCGAAACAAAATTCAAAGGAGTCATCAGACCTCCCTTACACCACTTGAAAAACAAGGAAGTTGCTTTTGTTCTATCAATCTTGAATGGAATAATGTATTCAGGCTCGAACTTACCTACAAAACGTTCTCCAATAATCGCTGGTGAACCACAAAACACACAATAGGTCGTGCTAGTATTTGTATCCGTAACCATCGTAGCACCACAGCTATTGCATACAAATTGCTTCTTCTCCCATTCCACTGCATTGCGCTTGAACTTGGGTTCAGAAGGCGCTTCAGTCTCTTCTTGCTCAACATTCTCAAAGATTTTGTCATCGTCGACTTCATGCAAAATTTCTGCTGGAGTAAACTCTTTACCGCAAAAACCACATGTGACCATCTGAGAAGCGGCGTCAAAATAAACATTAGCCGCACAACGAGGACACTTAATCGTATCAGCCATTTAAATACCATCCCTCAAATATTCTTACCAAACACGCCTTATTAATCGTTCCCTTAGTAATAAATCAATAATTTACTTAAAACTTAGTCGCGGAATGAATCAGAAGTGTCCGCCACCACCACCAGAATGGCCGCCACCGCCGCCGCCACCGCCGCCGCTACTACTAGAACTATGGTGTACGACAGTAACGGATCGATTAACGAAAGCATCCGTTGCTTCCATTTTTCCGCATTTTCCAGCATTAAGATATACTGCACCGTCTGGATATGCATCAAGCTTCTTAGGCTTGAATGCAAAGAAATAGAACAAAACAACAATTAGCAAAGGTACTATTACCATTATTGCTCCAGAAATAATAATGCTCCCAAAATCATAGTCCTTATTCGTGAGTTCACTAAGAACCGAGCAGACTACACTTGAATACTTGCCTTGCCTCAGCTCCGGTTTGTGTTGCTCAAAAATATCAGTCACTTCCGCGTCTGATACGGAATAAAAAGCAGTACCGTAGGTATAGATGTAGAAGTATTTTCCTCCTACATCCATATTAGTTAAATCAAGAAAAATAATAAATCCAGAATTGTCTTGAAAAGGAGTGTCGATAAAATTCTCGCTATAATAATCGTCTACATACGCCTGATAACCATCGTCATCATCCGAATACTCCCAGCCCTTATCATCTGTAACAACTACAGCTACATTCTGATTACGTTCCTCGGAAAGTTCATTCGCCAATTCCTCAATTTCATCAAGTTCAGAGGACGTAAATAGATCCATTTGATCGTCAATAATTACATGCTTCGGAGGTGTCTTTTGCATATATGCATATAGACCAACAGATAGTGCAAGCAGAGAAATCAGTACTATCGTTACAATAATTGAAGCTCCTCTTAGCTCGCTTAGAAATTTGGTGTTCCCCGAAGAGTTCTTATTTGTATTAGTGTCGTTAAAGTTCGTCATCCTACAAAACCTCCTAACATGAGGCTTACTATTATCTTGACAATTACCGCAGCAATAGCAAGCACTACCGCAGATGCCATTATCTTCTTTACAATGCTTTGAGGAGGTATTCCTGCGACCTCACCTGTTTGGCCATTCATTACAAATTCATAAGTCTTGCCTAGATACTTATATCGTAAGAACCATACAGGAAAAAGCGCATAGTCGTGGTCATAAACATTGTATTCCGAATTATCTTGGCTAATTGTTGACGAGTTATATTCTGTAGTGTACTCCTTGAAAATCTTCTTAGCGTACTCCTTTGAACGATATACAACTCTGTTGGTCAAGTCTTCAGCTGAAACATCGTACTTCTCGGAGAAGAAGCCTGGTAAATACATAGGACTGAACTTAACCAAATCATCATAATTGTAAGGTTGAACTGCTGCCATTAAATCATCGTCGATTCGATCAATGCCATCAAAAGGCATATTATTCCAACAAGCGTTCATCTTACGAGTAACATTGTAGACATCGGTAATAGTTGTAGTTTCATTTCCACTATTAGTTACCAATACCTTCTTTCCAGTGCCTACCATGTCAAGTTTTGCATCAACATCAAACAGCCAGAAAGGAACGTATAAGCCCTTCATTTTCGCAATATTCTTAGGCGATACAAAATTAAAAGGAGTCATAAGACCACCCTTGCACCACTTAAGGAACTTCGTTGTCGCGGTATCCTTGTCAATCTTGAATGGAATAATGTAGTCAGGTTCAAACTCGCCTGTAAATCGCTCAGCTATAATAGCCGGCGATCCACAAAACATGCAAAAAGTAGTGCTCGTATTCACATCCGCAAATACCGTAGCGCCGCAGCTGTTGCATGCAAACTGCTGCTTCTCCCACTCTAGTTTATTAGCAGTAGGTTCTTCAGCCTTCGCATGCTCGAAAAGCTTCTCTTCATTGATTTCCTTCATCAGCTCCTCAGGAGCAAATTCCGTACCACAAAAAGCACATGTGATTTTCTGCTTTGAAACATCAAAAACCACGTTTGCAGAACAACGTGGACACTTAATAGTATCAGCCATATTTTTCCCTCTTCCAGATAAATCTTAATTACATGCCGAATTAAGCAACTATGAGTTGCTCACTATATGCACCTTCCGCCTAATCGCCATGTATTCCCTTATTTTCAATCCAAAATATATTATAAACGAATTTTTAAATCTTGCATCAATAAATAAATCTACCGTTAAAAAATGAAGAATATTACACTCATGTACAATATTGCAATACAGATTACCGATGCCATTGAGATGTAGTCCTGTATCTTCAGCCTCAAACCGCGGCGGAAGATTAAATAACCAACGTAAAGAGCTATAGAAGAAAAAATCGTATATGCAACCCCAAATACAGAAGAATCTCTACTGGAAATAATTGGCACAATAAATGCTAGTGGAAGAAAAACTGGATATCCAAAGATGAACTTGGACACTCCTCCAATATCCTCAGCACGCTTCTTCTTATACGTAATGTAAATTAATAATGGGCAAGCAATTGTAACCAAGAATATGATAACTAGTTCGACAATATCAGACACTTGAGGATATTTAAGCGTCTCTTGGATACTGTACTCAAGCTGTTCATTCATCAACGAAGAATTAATTCTGTCTTCGTAAGAAGAGTACAGATTAATTAAAGGACTGAAGAAATTACATTGAGAACACTTATCCAAGTCATTTGATGACCAGAACGGAAGTAAAATTAATCTAGCAATTAGCATAGGATAAACAGAAAACATCCCAATAAACATTAAACCATCAACGGTATTCGTTGCTAAGCAAAATGCAAAGGATGCAAATAAGTAGATCATCAAAGAGATTCCAATAATCAAAAAACATACTTGCATAGTCTCAAAAAGTCCTGTTTCTAAAACAGCATCAAATGAGCCGACGATTTGAACAGCTGAAAGTGCCAAAGCAACAATATATACGCCAATTCCGCCAACAACCAACTTAGTCATAACAATCTTTGTTTTACTCAACGAAACCGAGAATAAAGCATCTATATTTCGACGATTGTTAAGTTCGTCGAAAACAAAAGTAGCCATTACAATAGCTGTTATCAAAAGGCACCCAAATAGACTATCCCCACTAAAGTAGTAACTTATGGTATTTGAAGATTGCATCGAATAATAGGGAAAAAACAAGGATTTATATGTGAATGTAGAGAACAAGACAATCAGAATACATATTGGAATTATCGTTTTAACGAATTGATACTTAAAATACCTTAGCACGATATTCATTTATTGACCTCCGTCACAGAAGAATTATGCTTTACATCAAAAATAAAAGTCTCACTTAACGATGGTGATACTTCCTCTAGCACCGTCGCGTTTAGCGCCTTGATTTTACTCTCTATTTCCGGAATATCACTTCGAACAATCACATTGATAAAACGACCTTCACTCTCAATTTTGCTTGCTCCAATTTGCTTAAGTGCCGCTATAGCTGTCACACACGCAGTACCTTCAGTAAAGGCCATGTTAAACTTCCTTACTCCGGAATCTTTGGTCTTAAGTTCTTCAGAAGTAACGATTCTACCAGTATCAATCATAATGGTCTCATCGCAGAAATCCTCAACCTCGAGAAGCGAGTGACTGGAGATTAGGATGGTCATACCACTTGACTTCACCATTTCCTTAGCTTGATTCTTGAAGGCCTCTCGAGCTAGAGGGTCAAGCCCATCGAAAGTTTCATCCATAAGTAAATACTTAGGCTTAATCGCGAAAGCTAAGGCAACATACAATTGCCTTCTCATTCCTTTCGAAAAAGAACGAACGCCCTTTGTCATGTCCAAATTCAATGTGCTCATAGCACTATAAAACTCATCATAGATGAGATTTGGATAAAACACCTTATACATATCGAATATGCTCTTAGCCGTTGCATGCGTAGTGTAATATGGATCATCTGGTAAGAAGAACAATTGCCCTTTTAACTTCTCTTCACTTGGCTTCCGACCATCATACTCGATGCTTCCTCCCTCGATTTCATACACCCCTGACATCAATCGAAGAAGTGTGGACTTACCCGCACCATTGATTCCAACAAGGCCAACAATGCGACCACTCTCACAAGAGAACGATACATCCTTAAGAACCTTACAATTCTCAAACGCAAAACTAATGTTACTAACACTAATCATATATGCCATTCTCCTCTTTATCCTCTTTAGCCTCTTTATCCGATATCTCAATAAAGTATCCGTTGAGCATTAAATTGCCCTTATCATCCTCCGAAATGTGGTAGTAGGTTTGTGTAGTAAGATAATTATCATCACCGGCAAAAAAGCGCATCTTAATGGGACATGTTTGTCTTGTCTGAATTGCTTTCTTGATTAAAAGGGCTACATTCGGTATATCATCAGGATGGACTCGAAGGTATGGTTCTTTAATGTAGTAGTCAAGGATTTCTTGTCGAGTCATCTTAATCATACTGCAGAAAGAATCATTTATGATTACATTCGCCGGATCAAACCTTCTCTCTCTATTTACAGGTACACGCGTGAAACCTATTGGTGTCTTCTCGATTAGAGACATCAGTTGGGAGTTTTCAAACTTAACTTTGCGCTCAAGATCTCGCCTTGCAAGTAAAAAAGAAACGTAGTCTCCTAAGGCTTCAAGATTCTTGTTATTTTTATTCAATTGCTTGGGGCTCTCTACTGTCATTATGCCAAATATATCGTCTTTCTTATGTAAAGGCATAACTATAAGAGACTCGATACCGAACCTCTCGTATCGTAGTTTTTCTGCTTCACGGGATTCATCTAGTTCACTAGTTGTAATCGTTAATACTTCCATATCTCTTAACTTAGGTATCCAATACTCAACATAATCAATTGGTAAGTCCTGAAGTTGATCAATAAGGGGAGGGACATTCGGAGCACATATTTCATACTCGCAGTTGAGGTGTTTTCTCGTCTTATCGAAAACATAAGTGTGAACGATTTTTCCTTCGCAGTAATTCATTATTTCAGTCATAACATTAGTGAGAGCAGTCTCCGGGTCGGCCTCAGAAAGCATTCGCCCTGATAATTCAATAAGCATACGGTTTTGTTGCTCGGCACGCACTTGAGATGACACATTATCTACAAGAACATAGCATAAGGCATAGGTATCAGTCTTCGCTATTACTCTAGCCTTATACCTTATATATTCATTGTGTGTAGGAGTCTCATGATTAAAGAAAATATGACAAACTCCTTTTCGAGAATCGCCAAGATTAATACAGGAATTGACTATCTCTGTTAATTCCTCACGATAACTTGGATCAACTGCATCAAAGACATCATATCCCATCAATGCATCCCATGCGTGATTTGTGTTAAGTACCTCTTTGAAGGATTTGTTCATTCGCAGAATCTCAAGCTTGTTATCGTGATATTCCAATACACAAGCGCCACCTACATAGCTCGAAAAAAGCAAAGTCTCAATTGATGAAGGATTCCAGAACTGTCCCCTATCCATTCCTTCAATTGTCTCCATGGATGTTAAAATTGAATCATGGTTCTCTTGACTAAGAAGCAACTCATACTCCTCCACGGTCATAGGCTTACCAAAGAAAAAGCCTTGAACATAATTGCATCCAATGGATTGTAGAAAACTAACATGCATCTTGGTTTCTACGCCCTCGGCAATTACAAGCATTCCAAGCCACTTGGCCATTCTTACTATCGACTCAATTATCGTACCGCCGCGTTGGGTCATTTTCTTATCGGAAAAGAAGTGCATGTCAATCTTAATTACTCCAGCTGAAACATCCTTAAGCGTACTAAAGGACGAGTATCCACTACCAAAGTCATCAACTTCGACAAGGAATCCCACTTCTCTAAGCTTATCCACTATCTCGACTATGTGACTTACGCTCGAAGAAAATGCAGACTCAGTTATCTCAAGATTAATCAAATTGAAAGGAACATCGTACTTCTTAGGCAATGCAATAATTGTATCTAAGAACTCCTCGCGGACTAGGTCATAGCGTGAGACGTTTACCGAAACTGGAATAACTTCCTTTCCTAAGTCTAGTTGCTTTCTTTGAAAAATGCATGCCTTTTCCCAAATACTCCTATCTAGCTCAAAAACAAATCCATTCTTCTCAAACAACGGAATAAAGCTATTAGGCAAAAGCATTTGACCATTCTCCTTGACCCAACGAACGAGAACCTCAGCACCAATTAGCTTGCCATTACTAATGTTATATTGTGGCTGGAAGTAAGCTTTGAACTCGTCATTTAATAAAGCTTCTTCCATCTCAGCTACTATTTTATGTTCTTGTTTTAACGTAACCCAAAGACTTGGGACAAACCACTTGTATTCTACGCCATAGCGATTCTTAGTGGATTTCAATGCAAGAAGTGCGCAATCGCACATTAGAGTGATGTCCAATGTCGGATCATCAATCAAGTATAATCCCATACGAGGTACAAACTCAAACGCCGACGTTTTAACATTCTCAAGGCAATCTATTAATGATTCGCACATTTTCGTGATGTCAAAGGACTTCTCTTCTACCAGGAAAATGAAGTGGTCAGCATCGAATCGGCATGCTATAACTGGCTTGATCTCGAGATCTTTAGATGACCAATAGTCTCCTATCTGCCTCAAGTATTCATCTCCACTAGAAGAACTAAAAACCTCATTATATAACTTGAAATTATCTATATCCCATCTCACTAGAATGTACTGATTAGGCTGAGCTTTACTTAACAACAATTCAGTATGTCTAATGAAAGCATTTCGATTGAAAAGCCCGGAAACAGGATCCATCTCGGAACGTCTTAATTCTTTTTCGGTCTCATCAGCTCGCTCTGCCCTCTTTAATAACTCAATTCGAGAAAGAATATTCCTAATGCGGAGTCTCATAAGCTGATCATTCAAGGGCTTCATAATCACATCGATTACGCCCTTCGCCATTACCTTTATAAGATCATCTTCATTAATTGAATCAGCTACTACAATAATTGGAATCTTCTCAAGTTCCTTATCGTCAGAAACAACATCGAGAAATTGAAGCCCGTTCATTCCTGGCATATCCAAGTCAAGAAGTACTGCGTCGACCTTCATTGAGTTAAGAATCTCGAGTGCTATAAAACCATTTTCGGCTTCAAGAATAATGTATTCTTCACTGAATACACTAATCATCTGTTGACGGTTAATCTTCTCATCGTCAACAACAAGTATCGTTCTATTTTCAACTACAGAGGTCACTTTCACGTCCTCCTGACTTCAATATAGTATGAAGTTAACTTTGTCCTAGACGATAGCTTGATTGCTTCAAGTGCCTGCGCATTCTATGCCTCAAGCTGCCCCCAAAAGCTCATTCTTCGTGTCATATATCATGTGACCATGAGAACGAAGTGCCGTGCAAAATATCAAAGAATGATTCTGCTTAAATATATTTATAATTATTATACATTATAAATAAAAAAACTATTATTTGATTCTTTTGGCAAACAATATGCTCATGCATTTGAGATACATGAGCATAAAAAATCCAAGTGTATATCGTTAAGGAATCAACTAAGTCCTTCATGAAGCTCTGTCTTTACCATAAGCCACATTAATGTATTAGGTTGGCACGAATATTATATTTACGAACTACCAAAAAGACAGGATCACCTATTCTTAAAGCATCCCATTCTTTTTGGGTGATTGCACAATGACGAACATATCTTTCACCATCTTCTATCGCAACCGCAACGTAATAGCTCGTATAATTAGATTCACCATCACTAGTT
>JACCEE010932733.1_pt1 | contig 31640 bp, 28 predicted proteins | sample 7449931 | NCBI WGS metagenome assembly JACCEE01 (sample SAMN15323457, study PRJNA562643) | freshwater metagenome | isolation source: river surface water | place: USA:Blue River Watershed | collected 2017-08-19 | reverse complement strand
TAAAGAATCACAAGCGATCCAGGCTATTTACGCTACCCAACTATAATTAATTCCTAAAATAAAATATAGTTGTCACTTACCGAAGCTACTTTCATCCTCTTAAACCCAATCTTTTCGTTTCCCTGTGATTAAACCCAGCAGCCCCAATAATAATATCGAAACCACAACTGACAATATCAACAAACTAAGCGACTCCCCATAAGAGGTCGATTTTATCGGATCACCCCCAATCGGGGTCTGATTTATATAAGAGGCGACAACAACCGATGCATTGTTTAAAAAATGAGTTAAAATTGGAAAAGCTAAGCTTCCACTCTTCATAAACAAAAATCCTAAAATAAAACTGAGCAAGAATCTTGGAATGAATCCTGCAAACTCAAAATGAACCGTACTAAAAAGTAATGAAGTAAGTACTATAGCCAAATAAGGCTTATGAATGCTATTTGTAAGCTCTCGCTGAATTATTCCTCTAAAAAGCAGCTCTTCACCAATAGCCGGAAGAAAGGCCATCATAATAAGATTTACCACAAAACCGCCAAAGCTGGTATCTGTCGAAAAAGCCACAAGTAACCGATCTGAATTGGATTCTAAGCCTAATAACCAGTCTTGAAACCTACCACTTATTATTTCCTCAATAAACTCTTGATTCCAGCTGTACATAAAACTAATCATCGGAAGGGTAGTATAGCTTATCAGTATAGAGATCAAGGTAATCCATATGATCTTGTAACCGTTCGTCGTTAAATTATTCAAATCACGATAAAAATACTTACCTCTTATAAGAATTAACCAAAACAGGGATGGTAATAAAAACATCCCTGCATGGTTGAAACACTGCATAAGCTTCAACGCAGCGATTTTTTCTGAGTCTTTTGGTAAAACAAAACTAAGTTCTCTGACCGTATCTGGGCCAAAGAAAATAATTGACAGCAAATAGCCAACAAGAAACCCAAAGAGGGTGCCTGCCGCAACAAACGCTAAAAGGTATATCCAGTTTATGCGAGAGAGGTCTGATTTTATCTGATTTAATTGATTCATCCTATCTATGTATTATCACCACGCCCTTCGCTTCTTCGGCTTTCTTAGCGTAATACTCAGACTTTCTTTTGTCTCCCTTTAATCGCCAATGTATTGACAAGTTTTTGCTTAACTGTTCTAATGGTTGCTTTTCAACCGCCTTTTCCCAATAACTTACGGCTGTTACCGTATCCTTTTGTCTAATATAGTAATTCCCAATATTTATATAGGGTACTTCTGATGATGTATCAACCTTCATTGCACGTTCATTAACCTCGATAGCTTTCTCCATTAGGCCAGCTTGTTCATAGATCTCCGCTATTTTAAAATAAGCCTTTAATTTCTGCGGATCGATTTCAATCACGCGATTATAGGTTTCAAGTGCTTCATTTATTCTACCAGTCTGTCGATAAGCGAAAGCCAAATTAACATATGCTGCGGTATTTTTGGGGTCGGCATCAATCGCCCTTTTAAACAATGGAATTGACTTTTCAAATTGTCCTGTAATCGTTGAGTAGATCGATCCAAGATTATTTAGTGCATCATAATAATCAGGTTTAACCTTCAAAGCTAACAAAAGATGCTTCTCCATCAATTCCACATCCTCCCTGGAAGGACGCTCAGGTCTCATCTGATTGAAAACACCATAAAGTTTCCGTCCCGCAAATTGAGTGTTAGCTTTGACACTCCGATCCAAGTGATCAATATCTGCAGCATATAGGGTATCTAAAGTCTTCCAATCACTATTCCTATCGATGGTCATAAATGCCCATACAATCAATGGAATGGCAGCATATGTATAGACTCTCTCAGAACGAATAACACTTATTTCCTTCTTTTCCTCTTTATAACCGGCCAAACGATAGATTACAAGAGCAATCAGAATTGAAGAACCTACAGTCGGTAGAAACAAAAATCGTTCGGCAACTATGCCAACAGCCGGAGAGACAATATTGCTATACATAGAGATAGCCGAAAGGAAAAACAGTACGCTAAAAGAAAAAACAGGCTCTTTCTTGAAAACCTTTATTGCTAATATGAATATCCCACCATACAACACCAAGGAAGTCAATGGCCATAAGCTAAATATACCCCTTACAGGAATCATATCAAACCCATAATAGAAACTCATTGGATATGGAAAAACAACCATCTTCAAATAGTGCATAAGCGTGGTCAATCCCGTTCCAAGTCTTTGATCTAAGGAGACCTGACCAAAAAGAGGGTTCTCAATCACTTCTAACGGACGACTAACCTCAGGCAACCAAAGTTTTGGTAAAAACTGAACCACCAAAGTCAGTACAATCAATCCAGCTGTAATTAGTCCGGTTTTCCGTAGACTTAGTCCTTTAAACATATATAGCGCCAGAGGGTAAATAAACAAGAAGGGCAAAATAGAGTTCTTGCTTAAATAACCAGCAAAAAACGATAAACCAGCGAATAAATAGTATTTCGATTTCCCCAGTTCAACCGCCTGAATCAAAAAATAAAAAGCGCCTAATCCCCCAAGAAAAGCCATCAATTCTTCGCGATTCTTAAGACTAGCAACAACCTCTGTATGAGTAGGCTGTGCAGCAAAAAGCAGAGTAGCTAGAAACACTAACTCAATTGGTAATTTATCAAGCAATTTTCTAAGAACAAGAAAAAGCAATAAAACAGAAAGAGAATAAAGAATAATATTGATAAGATGGCTTATGACAAGCAGAACCTTAGGAAAAGAGCCAAATAAACCAGACTCTATGGCGAAAGTAGCCTTCGGTAAAGGTCTGTAACCAAAACTCAATTCCCCTTTATTTCCCGAGACACTTCTATATGGAGAGGAAAAGATGGCAGGAATAGCTTTAAACCCCTGAGCAACAGCAGGGTCAAGATGTGTATTCAACTCATCATCAAGAGAGTATTTATGTCCTAGTGTATTTAAATACAAAACAGCTGAGAAAAGAACCAGAATCCAATTAAAAATGGTAATTCTGCGTTTTAAAACTTCAGTTAAGGGAGTTTTGAATGATGGCGAATTCTTACTCATGTTAGATTCAGAAATTATTGTTTGATGCTATTATTTAGGAGTATATCAGAAATCGTTTTAGTCATCTCTACAAACTCAATTGGAGAGAGTTGTTCTGCCCTCTTCTGTAGCCAAGGCGAGAGTAGGGTTGTATCATAGGCGCCAACTAATCCACTCAAAGCATTTCTCAAGGTCTTACGTCTTTGGTTAAAAGCCGTTTTCACAACCGTAAAAAGGAAAGTCTCGTCACAATCAGGCTTATAATCAGTACGTCTTAACAATCTTATCACTCCTGATTTTACTTTTGGAGGTGGGTTAAACTCATTCTCATTAACAGTAAACAGATACTCGCAGCTATAAAACAGTTGCACCAGTACACTCAAAATACCATACGTTTTATTTCCATGAACTGAGGCGATGCGCTCTGCGACCTCCTTTTGAAACATCCCAGTAAGTTCAACAACTTGATCACGATTTTCTAAGGCCTTAAATAGAATTTGTGAGCTAATATTATAGGGGAAATTTCCTGTTATAGCCATTGGCGAGGGAAATCTCTGCGATAGATCCATCTTTAAGAAGTCTTCACTATATATTCTTCCCTTAATCGAAGGGAGATTGGTTTCAAGCCAGGTTACAGAATCTCGGTCTATCTCGACGACTGAGAGATTGGTATTGTGTCTCTCCAACAACGGCCTTGTAAGAATGCCCATACCAGGACCAATCTCCAGCACGAATATACCATAAGATAGGACAGAGGAAGCTATTCGTTCTGCAATACGCTGATCTTTTAAAAAGTGTTGTCCAAGATGTTTTTTTGCCCTTACGAAGTCCATATGTTCTACCTGTTTTCTGATTTCAGTTCCCGTACTCTTCGACGGGCTTCATGAATATAAATACTTCCGGGATAGTCAATGACTAACCTAGTGAATAGTTTCTCCGCCTTCTTTGGGTCATTGAGTCTTTCTTGATTGAGGATTCCTTGATTTAAGAGACTTTTATCAGCTAAAATACTTTTAGGATAATTCGAAACCAATAAAGAGAGCAAAGTATCAGCCTGACTATAATCACCACTTCGTTCATAGATATTGGCACGAAGGTACATAACATCATCGAAGATAGGATGGCTCAGGTAACCTCCCTTAAGTGAATCAAGGATACTCATAGCAAGGATATCCTGATTCCTGAAATAAGCCAATTCAGCCCTTGAAAACTGTTTCAGAGCATCGTAAGTAGAATCTGGGGAGATATTATCACTGATGCACAACGATAGTTGAATTGCGTCATTAGCAATTAATCGGGTTGTACCTGATTTAAGGATATCGAGCTGAGCCTTTGCCCAATCAAATTGACCCATAAAATAGGAGAGTCGAGCTGCTTTAAACTTAGCCAGATGTCCCATCTCATCAACTTTAAACGTCTTATCAACCTGTCCATACAACAATTGGGCTTTCCAGAAATTCCCATCTAAGACCTCAATATCTGCCAGTTCCAGAGATGCTTCACCCCAATACGTACTACCTACACCTGATTTTTGCCGAATAGTTTCAAGTATCTCTCTCCCTTTCTTTATATCATGAAGATAGAAAGAGTGTAAGAGAGCCCATTTGATTTCGACATCAGGTCGAACAGGTCGTGTAGGATCATCTTTGACAAGCGGTTCAAACTTTTTAGCAAGAGCCATCCAGTCGCTCTCTTTGGTGTGCGCTGTTGATTTCAGTTGTTCAAATTCAATCAAGACAAGTTGATTTTCGGAGACCCAGCCTATCTCTTGATCTTTATAGACATCTGCAACGTACTTATATGCTAAAGTTGCCGCTTTAAAATCTTCAGCTTGATTAGCAATCCTAGCTAATTCATAAGGTAATGCACCGCTCTTGTCGAATCTACTATCGATTGCTTTAGCTTGAGTAAATGCCGATAAAAAGTCTTTCTCTTGCATACAGACCCAATACATTAGCTCTGAAAAAGACCTAAGGTCAGGTTTTTTTTGAATTGCCTTGATTAAGCTCTTTTTAACCATGGGCATTCTATCTCCTGTTAAGTCTTGCGCCAGACTAAATTGCAATCGCATCTGTATTGTTGATAACTGTTTGGAATCGCTTTCAAGTAACTTAATATAGGTATCTAATGCTCCCTGAAAGTTCCCATCTATTTCATTTACAGAGGCCGTTTCTAGAAGGTAGAGATTTTGATTCCCACTTTGATCGCGAATAGCTTGGTATACAGCTAATGCCTGCGAATTCAGGAGGCGGGCTCTATAGGAGTTTGCCAGATTAGGTGCCTCTTTTGGATCCTTTTTCATTTTTTTCAGGGCCTCCGATTCGATCTCTTTCGCCTCGTCTTGGTCACCTAATTGAAGAGCTATATACACTAAATCAGCAAGGTAACGATATTCATTGGGATACTTCTTCACCATCTGTTTAGTAACCTTAACAGCCTCCTTATATCGTTTTTGTTCAGTAAGAGAAAGAAAATAGAAGTTATAAATATAGGGTTGAAACGCTGGTTCAAATAACCCTGCAAAGAGATCAGAGGCCTCTTTAAACTGTCTATGTTGAAAATACTGAATCCCTAGTCTTTCATCGGCCTGTCTCTGCTGCTGACTATTGGTTTGTGCTGATAGATCGGAGCCCAATAGAAATAAAAGGAGAGAAGCTAAACCATAGAATAACCAAGGATTCAGCAATTGTTTTATAAAAATGAGGGTGCAGCATGACCTGCATGAGCCTTCCCGCATTACTATCGGTTTTGAACGATCATATTATAACCTGTATACTTTTGTAGTGCATCGGGAATTCTAATTCCTTGCTCCGTTTGGTTATTCTCCAGAAGAGCCGCAACCACTCTGGGCAGAGCCATTGCACTTCCATTTAAAGTATGAGCTAGTTGAGTCTTTCCGGAATCATCTTTAAAGCGCAATTTCATACGATTAGCTTGGAAAGACTCAAAATTTGAGACACTTGAAACTTCCAGCCATCTTTGTTGAGCTGCTGACCAAACCTCAAAGTCAAATGTTAAAGCCGAGGTAAAGCTCATATCTCCACCACACAATCTTAGAATTCTAAACGGCAGTTCAAGTTTACGAAGCAATCCGGCCACATGTTCCACCATCTGTTCCAAAATCTCATAAGATTTTTCAGGATGAGCAATTTGTACAATCTCTACTTTATCGAATTGATGTAATCTATTCAAGCCTCTGACATCTTTACCATATGAACCAGCTTCACGTCTAAAGCAGTTGGAGTATGCGATATTTTTTATTGGTAGATCTTGAGTTCTCAGAATTACATCACGATAAATATTAGTAATAGGAACTTCAGCAGTAGGGATCAGGTAGAGATTATCGATCGTGCAATGATACATTTGCCCCTCCTTATCGGGGAGTTGTCCGGTTCCAAAGCCAGAATCTTCATTGATCAACAATGGAGGTTGAATTTCGGTATAACCAGCGGCGAGACCCTCTTCAAGGAAGAAGTTTATCAATGCTCTTTGAAGTTTAGCACCTTGACCTTTATAGAAAGGGAAACCAGCACCAGTAACTTTACTTCCCAGTTCCCAACTAATGATATCATACTTAGTAGCAAGATCCCAGTGAGGGATAGCAGTCTCAGGCAAAATAGGCATAACCCCTTCCTGCTTTACGATTTGGTTATCTTCGGCAGATTTTCCTTTAGGGACAGACTCATGGGGTAGATTAGGAAGAGTAACATGTAGTGCATTCATCTCATTTTGCAGAAGGGTTAACTGCTCAGACATTAACCTAGCATCTTCCTTTAATGCGGCACTTTGCAGTTTCATTTGATCGGCTTCAGCAGCTTTCCCATTTTTATACAAGAGGCCGATCTCGCGGGCAAGGGCATTAGCTTCAGCTAATTTACCATCCATTACCTTTTGGGTTTCCTTTCTTTTATCATCTAAAACACAAATTGCCTTAACGGTGTCAGTTGCTTGATAATTTTTTACAGCAAGTCTTTCAATGACCCAATCGGTCTTTTCACGAATAATATTTAAAGGAATCATGAGATATTTTTCTACAAAGTTAGCGAAAAGAGCTATTTAGATAGACAGTAGATAAACAAAAACTCCTGATGGAGAATACCATCAGGAGTAGTGTAATAAGTTAGCGAGTTGCTTAGTTAGCAGCAATCTCTGCGAGAGGTGAAACAGAGACATAAGATTTGTTATCGCGACGTTTGCGAAAAACAACAGTGCCATCTGTTAATGCGAAGAGAGTATGATCTTTACCCAATCCAACATTATCACCGGGGTGGTGTAAGGTACCACGCTGACGAACGATGATGTTACCAGCTTTTACCTCTTGGCCACCATAAATCTTAACTCCAAGTCGTTTACTGTGTGATTCACGACCGTTGGAAGAACTACCAGCACCTTTTTTATGAGCCATGACAGATAATTTTAATGTTAATCAATTAGGATTAGATGTGGATATCTTCCACTAGAATTTTCGTAAACGACTGACGATGGCCATTCAATTTTTGATAGCCTTTTCTGCGTTTTTTCTTGAAGACTAAAACTTTGTCACCTTTAACATGACTAATAATTTTAGCTGCAATGCTAGCACCTTCAACAACGGGAGCACCAATACGGAGCTGGCCTTCGTTGTCAATCAGCATAACTTTTTCAAATGTAATTGCCGATCCCTCTTCGCCTTCCAGGCGATGAACGTATAGCGACTTATTCTTTTCAGCCTTAAATTGCTGGCCGGCGATCTCTACTATTGCGTACATGGTTTATAGTGTATTGTTATCGTTCACCCGTTTTTTTGGAACCGCAAAAGTACAAAATATTTTGCATTTCACAACCAAAGACTTAAAAAAAAGAATAATTTTCCCATCTAGAGTATAATTAACGGCCTAGTAGGCCAGGAAGAGGCATATCTAAAAGAGCTATGGCAATCATATAGGGAAAATAGCGAAGAGAGACGTAAAAGAAAAAAAGCCCGGTGTTTGTTACCGGGCTTTTCTAATAGCTCTAAAAGAGATTTATTCAAGAGTTTTAACCTTTTTACGGGTAGAGTAATTGATCTTGAAAGCACCAATTTTGCGAAGCTCTTGTTTGATATCAGTGACGACACCCATTCTAACGATTCCATCAACCTTTAAGGAGGTGGTTAAGAGCTTACGATCAGCTTCGTCACGAGCTTCACGTTCACGAGCAATAAACTCCTGAATATCAGCAACAGTAGCGAAACGGTCATTCAATTGGATACGGGTTTCAGTACCATATTGAACACGAATTGGAGGACCTACATAGATAAAACTGACTAACGATTTCTTCTCGAGTTTTTGAACTTCACCAGCCATGGGGGGCTTAATTTTAACAAGTAAAGTAGCCTCACGCATGGTAGTAATAACCATAAAGAAGAAGAGGAACATGAAAATAATATCCGACATAGATCCGGTATTGATACCAGGAACGGATTTACCGCCTTCTTTTTTAAATCTTGCCATACTATTTTCCTCCTATGTTTTCGGGTTCGGCCTCAGAAATAGCCACTGGAACTGCAGTAGAGATGGCCTCGCTATAGTCTACATTTGTCAACTTCGCAAAGGGTACTCCGAACTTCTCTTTAGAAAGTTGGTCACGAAGTTCGTTAACAGCAGCCGTTAGCTCATCTTGAACTTTGATATACATTTCGTAGGAGGTACCGCGGTCATTTTTCAAAGAGATAATACCCTTTGTAACAGGAACCTTACCTAAATTAGGTATATCAACAATTTTTGATTCAGAGAGATCGGGGCTGTTAGTAGGGTTACTCAAGAAATCTTTAGCAACCTGTCGTAAAGAGTTGATATCAGTGGGTTTACCACTAACCATCAACTGGTCGTATTTATTGACCAAGACATTAAGAACGTTACGTTTGTTAACGTCTGGTGCTTCAACGTCAGGGGGCAAGGGAGGAGGCAACTTTCTAAGGATACCTAAATCTGTGTCGATAGATGAAGTCAACAAGAAGAAGGTAAGCAGCAGAAAGGAGATATCCGCCATTGAACCCGAATTTATTTCAACAGAAGGACGTGCCATAATCTGAGTTCATTTTTTTATTTGAACCACTTGGCTACCTCAGTATAAACAGCTGCAATTACAATAGAAGCAATAATCAGGTAAGAGGTAAATATACCAGCACCAATCAGCTTAGAGGTAACAGGTCCGATAGCAAATTTTTCGTATAAAGCCCCTTGATCAGCAGGACTGATAAAATATGTGATAGCAAAGATACCTAAAAGAATAGCTAAAGAAATCAAGCCATTCTTTGCCTTAGCAAAATTGGTAACCATCTGAAAGATTGGGAATACAACCAATGCAATAATGGCAACAATAAGCAAGACATAAGTTAGGTAAATGCCAATATTAATTAACATATCCATAGTTTAAGTCTTTTACCGGTTTTTAAATTTCACCAGAATATCCATGAAAGTAATGGTAGCATCTTCCATTGAGTTAACGATACCGTCAACTTTTGAAATAAGATAGTTATAGAACACTTGAAGAATGATAGCAACGATAAGACCGAATACGGTGGTCAACAAAGCAACTTTCATACCTCCTGCAACAACGGTCGGGCTGATATCACCAGCAGCTTCGATAGCATCGAAAGCCCCAACCATACCAACAACTGTTCCCAAGAATCCTAACATAGGTGCAAGTGCAATGAAAAGAGTGATCCAAGAAAGGTTATTCTCAAGACGGCCCATTAAGACGCCACCATAAGATACAACAGACTTTTCTACCATCTCTACACCTTCGTTATAGCGCTCTAATCCTTGATAAAAGATACTTGCTACAGGACCACGTGTGTTACGGCATACTTCTTTAGCAGCATCTAAACCACTGGTTTCTAAAGCTGTCTCAACTTTATTCAGAAGTTTTGTAGTATTGGTTGAGCTTAAATTTAGATAAATAATACGCTCAACAACAAGTGCTAAACCAATAATCATAACGATCAAGATAGGTGCCATCCATTCTGCACCTCCCTCAATAAACTTCTGTTTTAGAACCTGGTGGAATGACTGTTGCTCAGCAGCGGGCGCAGGAGCAGCAGCAGCGGCAGCGGGAGCTACCTGGGTAGTTGTATCAGCAGCTTTTGCTGCAGTGTCAGTCTGTGCTGACAATGAGTTATTTACTCCAAACGCTAGCATTCCTGCTATCATCAAAAAGGCAACTAACTTTTTCATAGTTTGAGCTATTGATTTGAATTAAAAGAGTTGTGAATGAACTTTAACGGTTTTTGGGTTTAATTTATTGCGGAGAGAAAGGGATTCGAACCCTTGGTACACTTTTGGCGTACACACACTTTCCAGGCGTGCGCCTTCGACCACTCGGCCACCTCTCCGGTTTTTATCCTTTTGTAAGAACGTTTTTTATGCCCCCCATTTCGGGCTGCTAATATACGAATTTTTATTTGTTCAATTCATCTATCAGATATTTCATAAACTTTGTTAAATAAAAATCACCTTCTTCAAGCCTGCTCATTCCATGATCCCTGCTCGCCTCGTAATGATTTTGACAGTAACTGTTTTATCTCCTTCGTCTCTTTGCCACTACCAAGTAAATGCATCATTTTAGCCAAAGCTGATTCAGTAGTTATATCTTCGCCTCCAATTACTCCTATTTGCCCTAAAGCAACACTAGTCTGGTATTTCCCAATATCTACCGATCCTTCTTTACATTGTGTAACATTCAGTATGATTATTCCACGATCTATCGCTTCCTTCAAGGTCTCAATAAACCACTGGTCTGTAGGAGCATTTCCAGAGCCATAGGTCTCAAGAATGATCCCTCTTAACCCTGCTATCTTTATCATACTCTCTATTACACACTTTGATATTCCAGGAAACAATTTCAATATGGCTACATTAGGATCCAAACCATAATGCACCTTTAGGCTTCCAACTCCATGTTTTGCTATAACCCCTCTATTATACTTTATATGGATACCAACTTCAGCTAAAACAGGATAATTTCCTGACAAAAATGCATCAAAGTTTTCAGCATTAAATTTTATAGTACGGTTTGCTCTAAAGAGCTTATTCTCAAAATAGATTGCCACCTCAGGTACGATGCTTCGTCCATTTTCTATCGCAGAGGCAATTTCTAAACTCGCTATAAAATTCTCTCTTCCATCTGTACGTAACATCCCTAAAGGTAGTTGAGATCCTGTAAAAATGATAGGCTTATCCAAATTCTCAAACATAAAACTCAACATACTTGCACTATAAGCCATCGTATCTGTACCATGCAAAACAACAAAACCATCATACTTGTAATAGTTATCCTCAATGACTTTAGCGAGCCTTAACCAAAAAGACGGTTTCATATCAGATGAATCAATCAGCGGGTCAAATGAATGGCTCTCTATCTTACAATTCAGTCCCTCTAATACGGGAATATGCTTATATAAATGGTCAAAATCAAAAGGTTCTAAGGCTAATGTCTCCTTATTCTGAATCATGCCAATAGTTCCTCCGGTGTATATCACCAATACAGATGGTTGTAGTTGCATTATCTTTTCCTGTTTTTAACAATCTCCTAATTTAAATAGATTTCGGGCATTTTTGCTGGTAATTGAGGCTACCTCCTCTAGAGAAACGCCTTCATTAAGCGCTATCGATTCAGCTACCAATCTTATATAACTGCTCTCATTTCGCTTCCCTCGAAAAGGAACAGGAGGTAAATAAGGTGAATCCGTCTCTAAAACAATATGACTCAACCCTACAGATCGAACTATCTCTGGAAGATTGCTCTTTTTATAAGTATAAGGACCTCCTATACCAAGATAATAACCCTTCTCAACCGCCCATCTCGCCTCCTCAATGGTACCACTAAAACAATGAAAGACTCCTTTAGCGGGAACCTCTGGCTCGCTATTAAGAATTGAAATTATTTCAGGCATCGATTCCCTTGAATGAATCACGACGGGTAACATGAATTCACGTGCCATTCCAAGCTGAAGTCTAAAAACCCTTTCCTGCTCAGTTTTAAATGTCTTATCCCAGTATAAATCAAGCCCCACCTCTCCTACTGCAATAAAATGCCCACTTCGCAGCCCTTCATAAACCCAAGACAAACTAAGGTCAGTCGCACGGTTAACAGAGGTCGGATGCAAACCAATCATTGGATAGCAACTTTTGGGGTGCAACAATGCTGTCTCCATTAAATCGGGCAATGTCTGCTCATCCACATTTGGCATAAGAAAACAACTTACTCCCATTTGTTCAGCCCTCGAAATTACCAGCTCTCTATCTTCCCTAAATTCAGGAAGGAATATATGAGTATGGGTATCTATCAATTCCATATTGCAAAGTTAATGCATTCAACCCGACCGCCAAATTCATAATCTAATCCTATCTTTGTATTGTCCACTGGTATTTACCCAAGTTTTCTCATCATGAAGTTATTAGTCATTAGACTTAGCTCCCTAGGCGATATTATTCTCGCAACGCCGATTATAAGATGCCTCAAAAAACAACTAAATGCCGAAATTCATTTCCTGACTAAAGAAGGGGGAGCCGATCTGCTTAAGTATAACCCTTACATCGATAAAATCATAGTAGTAAGAAAGTCCCCAAAAGAACGAACGGAAGAAATTCTAGCAAATCAATATGATCATATCATAGATCTACAGAATAATTTTCGAACCTGGAGTTTTAGGCTAAACTTCATTGGTAAAACATCTACATTCCCCAAGCTGAACTTAAGGAAATGGATTTTAGTAAACTTTAAAATCAATCTCCTACCAAAAGTTCATGTTGTTGAAAGATACTTTAAAGCGGTTAAAAGACTAGGTGTTACTAATGACGGGTTACCTTGTGATGTCTTCACATCGCCCATAGAGGAGAACGAAGCCAACCTGATTTCTCGTCCATTCTTGTTTGGAAATATCATGGTAATAGGGGCAATGCACTATACAAAGCAGATTCCCGCTGAACTTTGTGTTAAAATCATCAATCATAATCCTGGAAATTGGCTATTATTAGGAGGAAAGAATGATCGATTAAAGGCAGATCAGATCGCATTACTTTGTAATCAACCCACTGTCAATGCTTGTGGGATGCTCTCTTTTAATGGTTCAATTGAAGCCATGAGAAATGCAAAAGTGGTTGTCACACCCGACACTGGCTTAATGCATGCCGCCGCTGCTCTTGGAAAAAATATCATCTCCATTTGGGGGAATACCGTTCCAAGCTTTGGGATGTATCCTTATATGCCAAACCTTCCTGAGCACTATAAGATTATCGAAGTGAATGATCTTTCTTGTCGACCCTGTAGCAAAATTGGTCATAACGCCTGTCCAAAGAAGCACTTTAACTGCATGCATTTAATTGATGCTTCTGACATCATGATTAAAAAGAACAAATCATAAACCCGAATATTCAAAATTGCTACAAAATACTTCTTTCGCCCAACCCTCTCCATATCCTCTTCGCTCCTCGTTAATTCGAAAATACTATTCTAGTAATTCATTTATAGTCATTCCGGTCAATACGCCAGCTTATGCTGCTCAAGCGGCGCCGACAGATTATTCAAATAGTGCTGCAAATTATACTGCAAAAGGCTTTATATACCTTTGGCCAAGTTGTGGAGGGAAGAATCATAGAGCTCCCTTAGGTGTTACCGATTTAAAAGCAGCTGTAAGATACTTCCGTTATCTTCAAGCCGAGCAAAATGCTGTTCCAAGAAATGCAGATCGTATGTTTTCTTTTAGACATAATGGAGGAGGGCACAATACTACCCAAAAAACGGATTAAGCAAAAAAGCTTATTCTGTTGGCAAGACTATATATATCAATGGAGTATCAACATCAAGTGATATAACCTTGTATAGCATAACTGGAATGGTTGTTAAGCAAGCCACTCTCTCGGGCGAGCCAATCTCAGTTATAAAAGCTACCGAATTAACTAATGGTTATTATATACTAAGGGTTAACACCAATGGGAAAGTCCATTCTTTCAAACTATCGCTGGTAGACTAATTTGACAAACGATAACTAAGGAATAACAATACAACAAAACGCCCCGAAATTCGGGGCGTTTCTTTTAAATAGATAAACCTTAAAAAACTCCGTTGTTTAACCACATTTTGAATACCCACAGTTGCGGCAGACCAGACATCCTTCTTGGTAATGTAAAGAATCAGGTGTGTTACAATTGGGGCAAAGACTCTTCTCTGGTTTTGCTCCATCAGGAATAAATCTTTTAAGAGCCCGTTCAACCCCTGTTTTCCAAGTATTAATAGAATCTGTGTCCAGACTAAGCTTTCCAACAAGATCTACAACATTAGTCAAGGGCATGCCATGTCTTAAAATACCAGAAATTAACTTTGCATAGTTCCAATAAGAGACATCAAACATTCTCGATAGACCCTCCATGGTGGTTTTGTAACCCTCTTTATCCATGAATTGAAAATCATAACGAGAACGACCATCTTCTGCTCTATTCTTTATTACCCACCCTTTACTTACCCAACGGGGTGCATAAAAGCCCTCTTCCTTACCGGTAAATATCTCATAAGGTCTCCCTTCAAAAAGACCCACCACTGCTACCCATTTCTCATAATCATTCTGAAAACGGATAACTTCAGCCTCTAACACTTTAGGACGAGGCGGCGCATTATTCTCTTTAATGGAAGGCTTTTCTTCTTTTTTCTCATTTGTAATTAAAACCCCTGAACGCGAACCATCACGATAGACAGTCATACCTTTACAACCCACTTTCCAAGCTGTTTCATATATGTCACTAATCAACTCCTGTTTGGTTTCATTAGGGACATTAACAGTAACACTAATCGAATGATCTACCCATTTCTGAACAGCTCCTTGCATCTTAACTTTTGCTACCCAATCAACATCATTGGCCGTTGCCTTGTAATAAGGAGAGGTCTCTATTATAGGCTGTAACTGATCATCAGTATAAGAGGTCACCTCTTCCGGGTTATACCCATTTGCCTTTAAATAATCGAAGAACCGAGGGTGAAATACATTATACTCCTGCCAAGCATCTCCAACCTCATCAATAAAAGAGACTACAACATTTTTATCATTGGGATTAACCTTTCGTCTTCTTTTATAATTAATCATAAAGACGGGTTCAATACCAGAGGTAGTTTGCGTTAAAATACTCACCGAGCCTGTTGGGGCGATCGTAAGAAGAGCTATATTACGACGTCCATATTTCTGCATCTCTAACTGTAGAGTTGGATCCTCCTCAAACAGACGAGTAATTAATGGATTATTCTTCTCTCTATTATAATCATATACGACAAAAGCACCTCTTTCTTTGGCTAAAGTCACACTTGATCTATAGGCCTCTAAAGCGAGTTTCTTATGGATATTTACCGAATAATCTATGGCCTCCTCAGAACCATAACGAAGACCCAATCCAGCCAGCATATCTCCTTCAGCAGTAATTCCAAAACCCGTACGACGCCCATATAAAGCCATCTTTTTGATGTTCTCCCATAGATTAATCTCAATGCGCTTTGTTTCAGGGTCTTCTGGATCTAATTCAATTTTTTGCAAAATGGCATCAATCTTCTCTAATTCTAAATCGATTAGATCGTCCATAATACGCTGACCTTTGCGTACATGTTCAGCAAAAAGATCAAAGTTAAACTTAGCCTCAGAAGTAAAAGGATTTTCAACGTAGTTATATAGATTTATTGCTAACAATCTACAACTATCATAAGGGCATAAAGGGATCTCGCCGCATGGGTTAGTTGATACTGTCTGAAAACCCAGATCAGCATAACAATCAGGAACCGATTCACCAATAATTGTATCCCAGAAGAGAACGCCAGGTTCAGCTGATTTCCAAGCATTATGTATAATTTTATCCCAAAGTTCTCTGGCTTTAACACTCTTAGTAAATTTTGGCTCTTTAGAATCAACAGGATATCTCAAGGTGTAATCCGTATTATCTACAACAGCCCTCATGAATTCATCGGTAATTTTTACCGAAATATTGGCTCCTGTAACCTTACCAGCCTCTAATTTTGCATCAATAAAATCATGTACATCAGGATGTGCTATACTGATTGATAACATTAATGCTCCGCGGCGACCATCTTGTGCAACCTCACGAGTAGAATTGGAATAACGCTCCATAAACGGAACTATACCCGTTGAAGTTAATGCAGTATTCTTAACAGGACTGCTTTTAGGTCGTATATGCGATAAGTCATGGCCGACTCCGCCACGACGTTTCATCAATTGCACCTGCTCTTGATCTGTTCGCATAATTCCCCCATATGAATCAGCCGGCGGATTCGTACCAATTACAAAACAATTACTCAAAGAACCTATTTGGATATTATTGCCTATTCCAGCCATTGGGCTTCCTTGAGGAACAATATACTTAAAATCTTTAAGTAGATCAAAGACCTCATTTGCACTCATCGGATTAGGGTATTTATTCTCTATCCGAGCAATCTCGTTGGCGATACGCCAATGCATATCATCAGGTGTAAGTTCAAACAATTGCCCCTCACTATCCTTAAGCGCATACTTACTAACCCATACACTAGCTGCTAAACTATCACCTTTAAAATATTCTGTTGCAGCGGCAACCGCCTCATCGTAGGTATAGGTCTTCCCTTCCTTAAAACGTTGGTCTTCTATTTTCACTTCCTGATATTGTTCATTTATTTCTTCGGAAACCTCTATCGTATCGTTCTTAATCTCTTGCAAATAATCCTCAAAAAGATCTTTCATATACAAATCTTCCTTCTTTAATGATTTGCGCCTTTCAAGCAGTCTATCGTAATGATTATTACCAGTCTCAGTTGTACCCTTATCGTCTGTTTTAGTCTTAAATAAATCACTCATGTTGCTCGAGATTATTTAGGATATTGTTTCTGGAACGCAATAATTTGCAATAACTAACCTTTAGTAAAACCGTCTCCAAGTTAACACCTAAACGGTTGATTCTGCCAGTTGTAGTTATTAACAGTTTTGCTTAAATCATTGTATTACTGATCACTAGACGTGAATAACTTTTATATGTTGAATTTCAGTAAATTATACTTTTTATATACCATTTCAAGAAATTTCAGAACTCCTCTATAACGAGAAGCGCTAAAACTTATATAACGGTTAATAACAGCTATTAATTACCCTTGTTCGGGCGGGCCCTCCCAAATAAGCTTCTTCCCAAAACCCAATTGATTATGGGTCATCTTTAAGATAGCTGGAGCCATTCCCCAAAAATGGGTATCAAGAATTCTAGCAACGGGAAACCTCTTCAAGTAAAGGCTTCGAGCTTTAGATAACTCCTCACCGGAAGGTTCATAACAGATTCCCGTAAACTGAACACCTTGAATTAAGCCAACCCTCATTGTCTCTAAGGCAATAGTCCCAGCTACATGCGGATTAACACATAAATTCTTCCCATGTCTTGTTTCGTTTTCAGTTGAGAAATAAAACCTATTATTCATACTATCGTAAACATAAAAACAAGAAGCACACCAAACATCTGCCCATCCTCCGGTCGCTAGACTTAATAGATGATGCTTTTTTATAAAATCTGTTATACGTTTATCAATAGCTTCCATAACGAATTTACTTTCCCCAAAAAAACATCCTTATCGCAAAACAGAGTAATCCTATGGCGAAGATCTTTCTCATTAAGACCTCCGGGATAACCAAGGCAAGCTTTGATCCAAAATATCCTCCAAAGAAAAAAGCAACTGCTATCACGACAGCGTAGGGCAAATTAAGATGTCCGGCTTTATAGTAATTGATTGCAGCCAAGAGACCTATTGGAGGCAACATTAAAGCAAGACTTGTTCCAGTAGCTGTATGTTGGTCAAGGCCTAGTAAATAAATCAAAGCCGGAATAATGATTATTCCTCCGCCCAAACCTACCATTCCTGAAACAATTCCGGCTATTAATCCTATTAGAACGAGTATTAACATTGTTGCCGTGTCCATGGTAGAATGTCTTTTGACAATACAAATTTAACACTTTTCCCCTAGTCAATGGGGAACTGAGCCTCAAGCATTTCCCCCTATATCACTAAGTACAAACCACTTAGAAATCTCCTTACCGGGTCAAAGTTATGAACATTCCTATTCAACTAAATTGCTATTTTGCTGTAATGCTTTGCTATTTCGTAGTTTTGCATTGTTAATAAAAAGGTCTTTACAAATCCATGCTTATCGATTCCTTTTAATCAAAATAACCTCTCTTTATATGAAGATACACCAATTCGTTTTTAACCTCTTTCAAGAAAATACATACCTTATAACAGATTCCAGTGGCGATGCGATAGTTATTGATCCCGGTTTTAGTAATCAAAATGAGTATCAATCGTTCAAAACGTACTTAAACAAACACACTTTATCTTTGAAGAAGGTTATTCTGACTCATGGTCATATAGATCATATTTCTGGTCTTGATTTTCTTCTTCGTGACTATTCTCTTCGCCCTCTGATGCATGAAGCCACACTTAGTCTTATTAAACAGATGGCTGTATTTGGATCTAATTACGGACTTCCCTCTCCAACTGTTTTACCTGAGACCCCCTATTTAACTGATGGACAAATCGTAGATTTTGGCTCCCTTAACTTCGAAGTAAGATACACTCCTGGGCATGCCGATGGGCATATCGTTCTCTTCTTTCCTGAACAAAAAGTTGTTTTCACAGGTGATGTTCTTTTTAAAGACAGTATTGGAAGAAGTGACCTTCCTACCGGAGATTACGATGTTCTAAAAGCCTCCATATTAAATAAGCTTTTCTCTTTGCCGGAAGAGACAGTTGTTTACCCGGGGCATGGCCCCGAAACCACCATAGCCTACGAAAAAGAGAATAATCCATTCATATAAACCTTACATCTAACTTAGAAGGCTTTCGATAGAAATCCAGAGCCAAGCCAGATAGATTTAGCAAGATTGCTATTATTAAGAAATTAACAAAAGCATCTATAAGACGATATTGCATTTAAAACAGATCATTCCTCATTGCTCTCCGTATCCTCTCCATATCTTGTCCGATTTTGAATGGATAAATAGGGAGAGGATATGGAGAGGATACGGAGAGGTAAAATAGAGCAACTGAAATCCAGCAGATTACAACAAACCTCTCTTTTGGGGATCAGAAATAAAATCAAAGATCTGATTTAAATCCAAATAGCTCTCACGAAGAAGTTTCTATGGCAAATATCTATAGATTTGTTAGAGATAAAAAACCGACCCTGCTCTATATACTGAATTGATTTAGGCAATTAGGATGCAAATTAAAATTGGGTCAACCACCAGTATAGGCAACAGACAAACTAAATTAATCAATCGATATTGAATAAAGGTAAGTTAAACTTTTAACAAACAACTACCGAACCGATAGCTTATAGCACAAATTGATAGATAGGCTTTTTGTATCTTTGTAGCGATTTAAAATGATTTATTATGCTAAAACTAGTGCTATTACGTCATGGCGAAAGCCAGTGGAACAAGGAAAATCGTTTTACCGGATGGACCGATGTTGATCTATCGGAAAAAGGAATTGAAGAAGCATCAAAAGCCGGAAGAACATTAAAAGAAAACGGTTTTGTTTTCAAGGTAGCTTACACCAGTTTTTTAAGGAGAGCCATTAAGACTCTTTGGCTAACTCTTGAAGAGATGGATCAGATGTGGATTCCAGTATACAAAACGTGGCGTCTGAATGAGAAGCATTATGGAAACTTACAAGGGCTTAATAAATCTGAGACGGCTCAGAAATACGGAGAAGAGCAAGTACTTGTTTGGAGAAGAAGTTATGACGTTCCACCCGCACCATTATCAGATGAAGATCCAAGGAACCCAAAATATGATCCAAGATACGCGACCCTTACTGAAAAGGAGCTTCCTTTAACTGAGTCTCTAAAAGAGACCATTGAAAGAATTGTTCCTTATTGGCTTGAAGAGATTGCGCCGACCCTCAAAAAAGAGAAAGAGGTATTAGTAGCGGCTCATGGAAACAGTCTGCGTGGCATTATTAAGTATTTAAAAAACATGAGTGAAGAGGCTATCATTGCCCTTAATCTTCCTACTGCAGTACCCTATGTTTTTGAGTTTGATGATGAACTCAATCTGCAAAAAGATTATTTTCTAGGTGATCCTGATGAAATCAAAAAATTGATGGATGCAGTCGCCAATCAAGGAAAAAAATAAACATCGTACTTTTTAAGCCCTCATTGATCAATGCGATGAGGGCTTTTTTCAGTTTAAATCCTTTATCTTTCCTAAAAATTCCTTAAGATTGGTAACCGCTAAATGAAAACATATGCCAAACCAATGGGTTATACCAGACATTCATGGCTATCACTTAACACTTAAAGCTCTTATTGATGGTCAGATTAAACCATCCATTGAGGATGAGCTTTTCTTTTTAGGAGACTATATCGACAGAGGTCCTGATTCAAAAGGGGTTCTGGATTACCTCATAAACCTTGAAGAGAGAGGTCTAAAGGCTCGTTTTTTAATGGGCAATCATGAATCCTACCTTATTGATACCTTCAATGAAGATAAAGATAAACCAGGGCATCTCTGGTTTCGATCTAAAGGACCTAAAGAATCTGAATGGCTAAAGTTTGGAGGAAAAGAAACACTTAAAAGTTTTGGAGTTAACCGTCCTGGCAAAATACCTGAGAAATATATTCATTGGCTTGAAAAAACGGAGCATTTCATAATGCTTGAAAAATACATATTAGTTCATGCAGGACTGAATTTTAGTATACCTGATCCTTATTCTGACAAACACTTTATGCTATGGGCACGTGAATTTACCCCTGATTTAGAGAAAACAGGTGGTAGAATTGTCATCCACGGTCATATTCCTGTAGAACATGAATTTATAGATTATTGTGCTAACAGAGGCGAATTTGGTTTTCTTGCTTTAGACAATGGGGTCTATTTACGCAATAAGACTGGCTTTGGAAATCTAATGGCCTACGAAATTAACAAGGAGATACTACTTGCCCAGCCACCCGTAGATGAGGAGCGATAAGGCAATAAGACACATTAATACATAAGTACACAACGTCTTTTCACAGAAGTTTACTATTTATGTATCACTATCATCTCTTTTATAACTTCTATGAACCGGTAACAATTAAAGAAGATTTTAGCACAACCTCAAAAGATTATTCCTTTCCTTTTTTTAGTAGATCACGTATCTCCATTAATAACTTCTCCTCATTGGTTGGTTGTGGTGGAGCCGGAGGAGTAGTTGGTTTATCCTGATTCATTCTTAGTTTATTCATAGCCTTAATAGCCATAAAGATAGCCAACGCGATAAGTAAAAAATCGAAAACATTCTGAAGAAAAGAGCCATAATTAAAAGTTAGAGCAGGTTGAATTATTTTGCCATCAGCATCGAGAACGGACTGACGCAAGACATAAGAGAGATCCTTAAAGTTAATGCCACCAATTATTAAACCCAAAGGGGGCATAATGATATCATTAACCAGAGAAGTAATAATTTTCCCGAAAGCACCGCCAATAATTATACCCACAGCCATGTCAATCATGTTACCACGGAGTGCAAAGGCCTTGAATTCATCGATTATTTTCATAAGTTGAATTTAAATTTAAGAGTCAAATGTATGAGATTAACAACAGTATAAGATTTAACAGCCTCAATTAACAATAGATTTAGAATCCTATTGATAAGCAGTCAACATCTATTCTAAAAAAAAGAACCCCAAAAGGGGCTCTCAATGCAATAAAGTTTATTATTTGGACTCATCCTGATTAGCGATAAATTCAGCGTCTATCGCACTTTTTTCCTGCGAGAGAAGGCTAACCTTTTTTCTCTTAAGAGCAGCTTGAACCACTCTTCTTGGCTTTCTTCCAAGCTTTGTTTGAACTATAGGAGCATCGCGTAATATGATTCTATAACCATATTTTAGTCCCTCCTCAGTTATATAGAGTTTCTTGTCAGAAGGGGAATCAAGCCACTTCTTCACAATACAGATCTTAATATTGTTTGTAAGATTATTGATCTTACTTTGGTCTCTCCTACCGGTGTTTTGATAAAGCTCCATTATTTCATCACGAGAAAAAGAGCGTTTCCCAAATTCTGAAGCAAATAAAGAATAGGTTACAATCCATTCTTTCTCTGGGCCTGGAAGGCCTCTATCAACTATTGCCTGAAGTTCTGGAATCTGAAGATTTTTAATCTGACTCATATCGATTTCAGGTTCTGTTGCAGCTAATCTACTAGAAACCGGTTTAGTCTTCTTTTTATTTTTCGCCTTTTTTAGTCGGCTTTTTCGCTCCTTTTCCTCCTCCTTGAGTCTTCTAGCTTCTTCTTTAGCTAAAAGTTTTTCTTGTCTGGCTGCCTCTTTAAGAGCTTTACGCTCTTGTCTGGCAGCTCTTCGAGCAGCAACGCCATTAGGATCAGCGAGGTTACCCTCATCGTCTAAAGGTCTTAGACGAGGGCGGCCACGTTTCCTTTTGGGCATGTCGCTATCAACTGGTGTGACAGCTGACGCATTTTTGGGTTTTCTACCCCTTTTCTTGGGACCAGTTCCTTCTGCACCTGTAGATGAACTTTTGGTTCTTCCTGCTTCTGAATCGAAAATGTTTCCAAGACCACTCCTACGAAGCTCGTTAAGTTGTTCAATTACAACATTCGAACTCCCTTCCAATTCGACATTAATACTGCCGCTGGTGATTTTTACTTTTAATGAGTCTGCCATAGCCTTTGAGTATATGCTCTGAAATTCTTTGATAAGATAAATCGAAATACAATTTGTTTTGCCTAATAAATCACAAAAATAATATAATTAAGTTTTAACGCAAGATTTTTTACTTTGTTTTTCGTAAGTGTATATATATTTGAAGTATTTATAGTTTTGTTTTTGCTCTGATTTACTGTTTCTTTAAAATGTTCAAATAAAAAACCCACATTTTCAGTACTATCAATAATAGACAAATGATATTTCGTCTCCTTACAAAACACGCACAAATCTAAAATGTTTAGTAATACCATGATCTTCTTCTATTTTAAACCACCCCTCACAAATGCCCTATTTGCGTATTCATATATCTGAAAACCAAGACCTAAACCACCTAATTGCCAAAAGCATCAACACAATTCTCTTATTTAGTTATACCTATTTTAGTGCTTTATTTTCAACCCTATCTCTTTTACTTACTGACTACCTTACCACTAACTATCAAGTACAACATTACCTCATATAGTTTTTACTAACATTACCTCATTACTAATTAACAAGAGAATCTCCAATATCAGAAGAAAGATTCAGCATTACTATTTATATATGTTGCCTATGATCTGATATTAGGCAACATACTTAACAACTTACGGCACACAGGAATAAGTTTACCAATAACCATAATTACACAACTAGACTCTTTCTTCAATTTACTGATCAAATCAGTTCTATAAGGTGTTATGACTATTAACTTCTCTTAAAAAATCAGTTCGCTTTAGTCATTCGAAATAAAGGCTGCAGAAGTTAGTAATAAGAATGACCAAAGATAAAACAGACGCACTAATCCGACAAACCGATTCCGGGTATCAACAACTTTTAATCATAATCTATACTAAGGCTCATCACATATGATTGCCAAGAAAACACAAAAGGAGGGCTTCTGCCCTCCTTTCTGTGTTATTGATCAGCTTTAGCAGCGACCAAATGAACTTGATATATGCGATCCAGCTTAACAATTAATGTCAATGATCACAAAGTCAAGGTAAATAACTTAGGCTATTATTTTCTTAGACTAAGAAGAATCTCTAGCATCTTAATAGCTGCTTCAGATATTACGGTACCAGGACCGAAGATAGCAGCGACACCATGCTGATAGAGATAATCATAATCTTGAGGGGGAATAACGCCACCAACAATTACCATGATATCTTCTCTTCCAAGTTTTTTAAGTTCTTCCATTACCTGCGGCACAAGAGTCTTATGGCCAGCGGCAAGAGAAGAAACACCTAAGACATGTACATCATTCTCGACTGCCTGACGAGCTGATTCCTCAGGGGTTTGGAATAGAGGACCGATATCAACATCGAAGCCTAAGTCAGCGTAGCCGGTTGCAACAACCTTAGCTCCACGATCGTGGCCATCCTGACCCATCTTAGCAATCATAATACGAGGTCTGCGTCCTTCTAATTTAGCAAACTCATCGGCGAGAGCAGCAGCATGAGCAAAGCTTTCATCGCCTTTTGATTCTGAACTATACACGCCTGAAATACTTCTTATAACAGCTTTATAACGACCAGCCACCTTTTCAATGGCATCTGAGATCTCGCCAAGGCTAGCTCTAACTTTTGCAGCTTCAACAGCTAGTTCAAGAAGATTACCTTCGCCTGACTCCATTGAATGGGTAATAGCATCGAGAGCCTTTTTAACTTCATCATTATTTCTCTCGGCACGTAGTTTTGCGAGGCGTTTAAGCTGCGCTTCACGAACTGCTGTATTATCAACCTCAAGAGTTTCGATAGGATCTTCCTTTTCGAGTCTAAATTTATTTACACCGACAATAGTATCCTTTTTGCTGTCAATACGAGCCTGTTTTCTAGCTGCAGCCTCTTCAATACGCATCTTAGGAATACCGGTTTCAATAGCCTTAGCCATGCCACCCAATGATTCAACCTCCTGAATGAGTTCCCATGCTTTATGAGCGATCTCATTCGTGAGAGTCTCAACATAGTATGAGCCAGCCCAAGGATCCACACTCCGACAGATATTAGTCTCCTCTTGGATATAAATCTGTGTATTACGAGCGATACGAGCAGAGAAGTCTGTTGGCAGAGCAATAGCTTCATCTAGAGCATTGGTATGCAACGACTGTGTATGACCTAATGCAGCACCCATGGCTTCGATGCAAGTACGACCCACATTATTGAACGGATCCTGTTCTGTGAGACTCCAGCCTGACGTTTGGCTATGAGTACGAAGAGCCAAAGACTTTGGATTTTTTGGATTAAATTGCTTGATAAGCTTTGCCCAAAGAAGGCGAGCAGCACGCATCTTAGCAATCTCCATGAAGTGATTCATACCGATAGCCCAGAAGAACGAGAGTCGAGGAGCAAAGTCATCAACATTCATTCCGGCAGCCACACCAGTACGAATATATTCTAATCCGTCAGCCAAGGTATACGCTAATTCAATATCGGCCGTTGCACCGGCTTCCTGCATATGGTATCCAGAGATACTGATGCTATTGAATTTAGGCATATTCTTAGAGGTATATTGGAAGATATCAGCAATAATCCTCATTGAAGGCAGAGGGGGATAGATATAGGTGTTTCTCACCATGAATTCCTTAAGAATATCATTCTGGATTGTACCTGAAAGTTGCTCCAGTTTAACCCCTTGTTCAAGAGCAGCCACGATATAGAAAGCCATTACAGGAAGAACAGCACCATTCATGGTCATTGATACAGACATCTTGTCCAGCGGGATCTGGTCAAAAAGGATATTCATATCAAGGATACTATCAACAGCTACACCAGCCTTACCAACATCACCCACAACGCGAGGGTGGTCGGAGTCATATCCACGGTGGGTAGCGAGGTCAAAGGCAATAGAAAGCCCTTTTTGACCGGCGGCCAAATTACGGCGATAGAAGGCATTAGACTCTTCAGCCGTTGAAAACCCGGCGTATTGACGCACGGTCCATGGTCTCATCACATACATTGTAGAGTAGGGCCCTCTCAGGAAAGGAGGGATACCTGCTGCATAATGCAGATGTTCCATGTCAGCCAGATCATTAGCAGTATAAAAAGGCTTAACAGGGATTAATTCAGGAGTAAGCCAACTTGAATGTTCTGTACTATTTTCCCCTGAAATGTTCCCTTGTTCCGGCTTTCCAGACTGCGATCTGAAATTAACGTTATGGAAATTGGGTTTCATTGTTCGTGTGTTTTATAGGTATACCATTACCACTCAACAGGTTTACGATTTATCGGCATGGTCATGCAGCGAGCACCGCCACCTCCACGAGATAATTCGGAACCTTCAATGGTAACAACACATTTTTTATAACTCATAGGATCTTTACTTCCATTGATAACATCTTCTGCACGTAAGACCTCGAAGCCATGACGGTTCAGATTCTCAATGGTATGTATGTTTCGTTCGTAGCCAATTATCTTACCCGGAGCAAAAGCAAAGAAGTTAGCACCGCTATGCCACTGTTCTCTCTCCATATTGTATCTATCTGCCTCTCCACCACAATAGATGGGTTTCAGATCCATACCTAAAGACTTCAGAGCAGTAAGCAGGTTCTTTTCCTCTTTAATACTAATCACTTTTCCGCAATCAATCTGAATGTGCAATGTAAGATAGCGGTTTGAATTCATGATCACCGGCTCATAGATCATACAGTTGTCGGTATCAAGAAAAGTGAAAGTCATATCAAGATGGATAAATGACTCTGGCTTTAATGGAAGCTCTTGAACCAAAACATGCTTTATCATCTCTTTGCCCTTCAAACACTCAACAATTTTATCTATACCTTGTGAAGTGGTTCTGGAGCTTAGCCCAATGACCAAAAGATCATCGCGAGCTATCAGAATATCACCTCCTTCGAAAGATACCGGTTCAGGTTGAAGAGGATTATCAGGACAACTAAGTGTTTGTGCATGAATTTCAGGATGGAAGTTGAAGATGGTCTCCATGACCATAGCTTCATGCATTCTCACCTGATTGGCCATGCGGCTAATCAACACTTTTCCACCTACAGAAACAGCAGAGTCACGTGTAAAAAAGAAGTTATGTAACGGACGAAGCTCATAGCGCTCCTTACTTAAGTAGCGTGTGAGCGTATTCTTTGTCATTACAATCCCTTCAATTACATGCTTCACCAAATCGTCGGCTTCAAGAGTGTAGAGATAGGGCTCAATTTGAGGAGCCTTCTCAAGCTTACAAATCTTTTGGATGAAATTGGATTTTACCTTTTCATTCGCCAAAGTCTCAATTAATAATTCTTTGACCTGAAAAGTTCGTGTTACCTTTGACAGAACCCCTTCCAATTGTGCATACTCCTTAGAGGCAATAGCCAGGTTAAGGATATCACTGTAAAGAGCTCTTTCGGCGTTCATAGGCGTCATATTTTCTATTTCAGCACCGGGAGTGTGAAGAATGACGCCTTGAAGCTCTCCGATTTCTGAGGTAACCTGAATTTCTAGTTTATTCATCATCCGGATTATTGTTCTACGAATCGAAAATTATATTCCCAATTCAGTCTGGAATGACCTCAGGGTTTCTAATACATTTGACTTAACGGATATAAAGTGGCGGATGCCTGCAGCTTGCAGTTCATCGGTGCATGCAGGGTTACCAGCAATAACCATAATACTCTTTCCGGTCAATTGCTGGAAAGCAGGGATGGCCAAAGTGGCGTACTCATCATCACTTGAACACAAAACAGTGATATCGGCATTAGCCGCAATAGCTGCTTGAACACCCTCTTCCACTGTCTTAAAACCATTGTTATCCACAACCTCAAAGCCAGCACAGGCAAAGAAATTACAAGCAAACTGGCTACGTGCTTTACGCATTGCCAAATTGCCGATGGTCATCATAAATGCCTTTGGCCTTCTTGATTTAGCAGCTTGCAGGTCTGTTCTGTAACGAAGTGCTTCGAAGGCTAATGCACCGCGATATTCTCCTAAGGTCTTAACATCACAATTACCGCCACAGGTACAGGTTACAGGCATTAATAAAGACTCTTTTAACTCTTTATCCATTTTCTCTGTGAAGTTAGGATATTGGTTAATGCCTAATAAAGTATCCCTACGTGTAGCAAGTGCATTATAACGTTTCTCACGAGTCTCTTCAACGATTCCTTGAATGGTACCCTTCAAAATAGAAGCATAGAAACCACCCTCTTCTTCAATCTTTAAGAAGAGCTTCCATGCCTGCTCAGCAATCTCATTAGTCAAATTTTCTAAATAATATGAACCAGCAGCGGGATCATTTATCTTATCAAAATGGGACTCACTCTTTAAAAGTAATTGCTGATTACGTGCAATTCTCTCCGAGAACTCGGTAGACTCACCATAAGCATGATCAAAAGGTAGTGTTGTATGACTATCTGTTCCACCTATTATGGCTGACATCGACTCTGTAGTAGTCCTTAACATATTAACATATGGATCATACAGAGTCATATTCCAAGACGAAGTTTCAGTATGAATATAAGCTTTACATAAATCCTCTGATTTTGCGCCATACTCCTTAATAATATGAGCCCAAAGCAATCTTGCAGCTCTTATACGTGCAATCTCAAGGAAATAATTCGCTCCTGTAGAGAAAACAAACTTCATAGCAGGGCTAATCTCCTCTATTGAGAGCCCTTTCTCGGTTAGTCTTGATAAATACTCAACGCCTTGACTTAAGCTAAAAGCTAGCTCCTGAGTAAGAGTTGCTCCAGCATTGCCATAATATTTACCATGGATAGCAATAGTTTTAAGCCCAGGAATTATAGCAGCTTCCTTACGGATAGCGGCAACCATCTCAAGTGCTTCTTCAATGGTAGCAGCAATAGACTTAATGGTTCCTTTACGAACCAATGTGCCTAAAGGATCTAATTCTATACTACCTTTAAAACTGCTATAATTAATCTTATTCTCATCAAGGAAACGCACTAAATATTTAACAATTAGGTGCGCTTGCTTACCAAGAGTAAAATTAACCTCAGTCTCTTGAAGACAAATATTGGCCATTAAAGCGGCGAAATCATCATAGCTGATCTCAACACTTCCACAAATTCTGAAGCCAATAGAATTAACGCCCTTTGTCAATAACTGTAAGGCCTTTTTATTAGCCTCTACACTCTTTCCTTGCTCAACTTGGATCTCCTGACGGATGTACCATTGGTTCCCATCTGTCTTACTACCCCTGACAAATGGAAACTCACCAGGATTACGACGCAGAAATTCCAACTGCTTCAAATCCTCTTCGCGGTAATAAGGTTTCACTTTGAAGCCCTCTTCGGTGCGCCATACGAGTTTCTTCTCATAATCGGCACCCTTCAGGTCTTCTGTGATCACCTTCTCCCACGCCTCGGTTGAAACCGGAGGAAATTCGCTGAATAGCTTCTCTCTGGTATTGGGTGATTCTTTACTGTTCATCTAATGTTCGTTTTTATGACACATGTCTTCTACTGTTAACGAAAACACAGTGCAAAGGTACAATATATTTTCTGAGACACATTCTTTTCATGTTTCTGTTAAGTATAATTATGCATACTGTTAACTTTTAAACCATTTTTTTGTTTTAAAGGAAAGATGCTAACATGAAGATAGTTGTCAGTGGTTCAACCGGGCTGGTAGGCAAAGAATTATGCTTCTACCTTAAAAGTCTCAATCACGAGGTTTTCAACCTCTCAAGGACAGACTTTAATTTGGATGTTGCTCACCTAGCTCAAAAGATTAATGGATCTGAAATTATCATTCACCTAAGTGGTGAACCTATTCTCCAAAGATGGACTCCTGATGTCAGAAAAAGACTAATAGATAGTCGAGTTGAAACGACCAAGCTATTGGCGAAAGCAATCCTTCAGACTAAAGAAACTCCAACAACATTTCTTGTGGCTAGTGCTGTGGGGATTTATAGCAGTGAAGGGATAAATCAAGAAGATCAATATCAAGCCGCTCCCGATTTCCTAGGTCATTTAGTACAGCGATGGGAGGAAGCCTCCCAGATCGTTGATGGAAGATGCAGAATAGTTAATATGCGGTTCGGGGTTATCTTATCAGATAAAGGAGGGGCAATAAAACAGATGCTTCCCATTTTTAAACTAGGACTAGGGGGTAAGATTGGAAACGGCAAACAACCATTCCCTTGGATCCACCTTACAGATGTAATTAAAGCGATGATCTTCATTATAAATAGTCCATCTATAAGTGGCCCTGTAAACTTTGTTGCTCCTCAAATAGTCAACAATCATGCACTGACAAGAACTCTCAGTCAAATCATCAAAAAACCAGCTCTTTTTAACATTCCAAAACTCGTCCTTAAATTAATGTATGGAGAAGCAGCAGAGACCTTACTAAAAGGACAGATGGTAAATCCAAAACGCTTAATAGATCATGGATTTGTATTCTCTTACCCTTCATTAGATGTAGCTTTAGCAGAAATAACATCTAAGAGCCACTCCTAAGGCAACTTCACTATTTCACTTTCTCATCCATTATTACGCTAGCTCAGCATTACCCATAGCTTCCTCTTCCTTCTCTCAGGAATTTGATTGTATTTGATGATAATGAAAAATCAAAATACAATTTTAACAAGAGAGCCATAAGCCAATAATCCCTTATTTCTTCATTCTGTATGGATTTTAAGTATCTTCGTTGCAATAAATGTCTAAGCCAAATATAGACTTGAATGAAACAGTTTAAGTTGTGGAATAACCTTGCCGGGTGGTTGGTCTTCATTATCTCGGCTTCTCTTTATATCTATACCGCAGAACCTACCGCAAGCCTATGGGATTGTGGTGAATACATTGCCACTGCACTTAAATTACAAGTAGGACATCCACCTGGAGCCCCATTCTTTCAACTTACGGGTCGGATATTTGGGTTCTTGGCTGACCCATCAAATGGAGAAGCTGCTCGAATGATTAACTACATGTCGGCTCTATCAAGTGCGTTCACTATACTCTTCCTCTTCTGGAGCATCTCCCTCTTGTTACGAAAACTAATTGAGCCAAAAAACAACACACAGTCTATCATCATACTGTTAGCTTCATTTATTGGCAGTATGTCTTATTCTTTTACTGATTCATTTTGGTTTAGCGCTGTTGAAGGGGAAGTCTATGCCATGTCATCGTTATTTACAGCAGCCGTGTTTTGGGCTATCTTGAAATGGGATGAAGCCTGTGATGCCGACATCTTTGCCGACAGATGGCTTATATTGATCACCTACCTGGTAGGCCTATCCATTGGAGTTCATCTACTAAATCTTTTAGCCATTCCGGCAATTACGATGGTGTATTATGCGAGAAAAGAGAAGAGACAATCCACTTTAAAATTCATTCTTTATCTAATCGCCTCCTTTGTTATAGTTTCACTCATTCTATTCGGAATCATTCCTTTTACCGTAAAGTTCTTTGCCGCAACTGAAATCCTATTTATAAACCAACTGGGACTCCCCTTTAACACTGGGTCATTAATTGCTTTAATCGTACTGATCTCTCTTTTATCCTCGGCTATACTATATTCAATTAGCGAAAAAAAGCAATACCTATATATATTAATAGGTTGTGTTAGCTTTCTTGGGCTAATGCTCCTTACCTCAGCTACAAGCTTACTTTCAGCAATCATCATTTTATCTTTCTTTAGCGGCCTTATATTCGTCATTAATAAATACCAGAAAAAACGAAGAGAGATTAACATGATCTCTCTTGGTCTAACTTTTCTAATGATCGGCTATAGCTCTTTCATGATATTAGTGATTAGAGCAAATGCTGGAACCCCTATTAATGAAGGAGAGCCATCAAATGCACCTGCACTTCTCAGTTATCTAAATCGTGACCAATACGGGGATTGGCCACTCCTAAAAGGGCCATACTACGATGCTGAGATGATAAAACTTGATCAGAAACCTCCTCTATACAGAAAAAACAAAGCAAAAGGG
>JACCEE011924870.1_pt1 | contig 31658 bp, 42 predicted proteins | sample 7449931 | NCBI WGS metagenome assembly JACCEE01 (sample SAMN15323457, study PRJNA562643) | freshwater metagenome | isolation source: river surface water | place: USA:Blue River Watershed | collected 2017-08-19 | reverse complement strand
TGATCCGCTCGGCTACCTGGTCGATCTCCCATGTTGAGATTCCCGGCCGGATGATATCTGCGACAGCCTCAAAGACAAGCGCAACAATGCGGCCCGCACTTTTAAGTTTCTGGATTTCATCCGTCGTCTTGAGTGATACCATGTTTACTCCTGATTCTTTACAGAAGACCGCGTGCGGTTAATCCGTCACGGATCGTCTGCAGTGCGACGAGGTAATTGTCGTTGTTATCCGCCGGAAGTATCAGTCCTCTGACGGTATAGAAATCGACCAAAGGCTGTGTCTTAAGGTAGTATGTCGTGAGTCTTGTAAGAACCGTATCGGGCTGATCATCGTCACGTTGCATGACCGGCCCGCCGCATGCGTCACAGATTCCATCGACTTTGCACGTGCGAAAAGGAATATTATAGCTGGCGCCGCAATTCATGCAGACACGACGACCGGATACACGTTCAATAATCTTATCATCCGAAACGGATACACAGATTACCGCGTCGATCGTTTGATTCTGGTCGGCGAGGAAACGATCCAAAGCTTCGGCCTGAGGTATGGTGCGCGGAAAACCATCCAAAAGGAATCCGTTGTCACAATCCTGTTGCGAGATTCGATCCTTGAGCATCGCGATTGTAACCGAATCCGGAACCAGTTCGCCTTTATCAATATACGTCTTGGCTTCTACTCCGAGCGGAGTACGGGCCTTAATATTTGCTCGAAAAATATCGCCGGTCGAAATATGTGCGATACCGTACGATTTCTCAAGTTCGATGGCAATCGTTCCCTTACCGGATCCCGGCGCTCCTAATACAATCAAACGCATGTATCTTCCCCCTGAATCGGTGATTCTTATCGTATCACCTGATTCATCTTACTCCTAACGCTCGTACAGCCTCGCACGGAATACGAGAAATGCATTCCGTGCGAGGCTATCGGCAATCATTTTACAATTTGCCGGAATTCTTCCGGCGGAAGGGCAGTATTATCTCGCATATCAGGTGATTCCTTAATCAAGGAATCCACGATAGTGATGTGTCACCATCTGCGATTCAATCTGCTTGACGAGGTCATTGGCTACACCCGTCAGAATGAGGACCGATGTTCCGGCAAACCAGACATCGGGGATATGAGCAAGAGTACCCAACAAGGTAGGAATCAGAACAACCAGCGAAAGGAAGAGTCCGTCCGCCCAGTTCATTCGGCTTGCCGTACGAGCGATGTAATCCGCCGTCGGACGACCCGGACGAACACCGGGAATGAATCCGCCGTTCTTCTGCAGGTTATTGGAGATCTCAATCGGATTGAACTGAATCATCGAATAGAAGAATGTAAATCCGACGACGAGGAGAAGTTCAACCACGTAGTACATGGGATTGGATCCGAAGTTCCTAAACCACTCGACGACAATGTTATCGCTCGAAGCGAAGAACATCGAGACGATGGTCTGCGGCAGGGACAGGATCGACATCGCGAAGATGACGGGCATAACACCGGATTGATTGACTTTGAGCGGGATATACGTATTCTGTCCGCCATAGGTCTTTCTTCCGACGACCTTCTTCGAGTACTGGACCGCAATTCTTCTTTCGGCGTTCTGCACGAAGATAACGAAGATAATCGTTGCCGTTGTGGCCAGAGTGATCGCGACAAACAGCAGGACTCCCAACAAGATACCGAGAGCCATGGGATCAAACTGACCCGATACAGCAATCGCATGGTTGAATAGGGAATTCGCCATGTCCGGAATACGAGTAACGATACCCGTGAAGATGATCAGTGAGATTCCGTTGCCGATACCCTTCTCATTGATCCGCTCGCCGAGCCACATGATAAACGCGGTTCCGGCTGTGAACGACACGATGATGAGGATCGCCGTAAGAACGGGGTTCATCAGGGTGGTCATCGCTTCCTTGGTTGCAAACCAGAAGGCCGTCGCCTGTATGAGCGCTAAGCCGATCGTTGTGAATCGAACAATCTTCTGGATCTTCTTCTTGCCGGGCTCGCCTTCCTTCTGCAAACGCTCGAGGGGCGGGATTGCGACGGTAAGAAGTTGGATGATGATCGATGAGTTGATGTAGGGTGTGATACCCATCGCGAAGATGGATGCCGCAAAGAGACTGCCGCCGTTGATGATATTCATCATCTGACCGATCTGACCCATTCTCTGTAGTAACGTTGAAAAGACTTCGCGATTAAGACCCGGAACCGGAATCAACGCACCCAGCTGATAGATGGTCAGGATGAGTAGCGTGAAGAGAATCTTCTTTCTCAGTTCCGGTACGCGAAATGCGTTGACCAAGGTAGCGAAAATACCTTTCATCTCATACCTCCGAGGCCGAGCCACCAGCTTTTTCGATCTTCTCCTTGGCGGATGCGGTGAACTTCGCTGCCTTTACGGTCAGCTTCTTGGTCAGATCACCGGTACCAAGGACCTTGATGCCGTCGTTCGTCTTCGGGACAGAGAGCAGGCCGGAGTTCTTGAGAAGCTCCGCGTCGACGATCGTGCCGTCCGCAAAACGCTCGAGATCCGTAATGTTGACCTCGATGTACGAAGGCGCGAACTGCTTGTTGTTGAAGCCGCGCTTCGGAAGACGTCTGTACAGAGGCATTTGTCCGCCTTCAAAGCCGGGACGGACACCGCCGCCGGAGCGGGAGTTCTGGCCCTTGTGGCCACGACCGGCAGTCTTGCCGTTGCCGCTGCCTACGCCGCGGCCCTTGCGGTATGCCTTGGCATTTCCGCTGGAAGTCATATCATTGAGCTTCATTCTTTTCTACCTCCGTTAGACTTCTTCGCAAGTAACAAGATGAGCAACCTTGTGCACCATTCCGCGGATCGCCTCGGAGTCCTTCTTAATGACGGACTGACCGATTTTGCGAAGACCGAGAGCTGCAATGGTAGCGGTATGCATCTTTTGTGCACTATTGGTGCTCTTCACCAGGGTAATCTTCAATTCAGCCATGGATGACGCACCTCCTATCACATTATTTCTTCTACGGTCTTGCCACGGAGACGAGCGACTTGCTCAAGAGACTTCAGGCTCTTGAGACCCTCGAGTGTAGCGTTAACCATATTGTTGGGATTGTTGGTTCCCAACGACTTCGTACGAATATCCTTGATTCCGGCCATTTCACAAACGGCACGAACAGGACCGCCGGCGATAACGCCGGTACCGGCCTTCGCAGGCTTCATAACGATCTTGCCGGCTCCGAAGACGCCGAGCGCCTCGTGAGGAATCGTGGTTCCGTTGATCGGTACATAGACCAGATTCTTCTTCGCATCTTCGATGCCCTTGCGGATCGCATCCGGGATTTCAGCAGCTTTGCCGATTCCCTTACCGACGTGACCGTTCTCATCTCCAACGATGACGAGAGCTGCGAAACGGAAGTTTCGACCGCCCTTAACGGTTTTGGATACACGACCGATATGGATGACCTTTTCTTTGAGTTCAACAGTATTCGGATCAATACGCATCTTCAGCTTCCCTCCTGCTTAGAAATTGAGACCAGCCTCACGGGCTGCCTCTGCCAGTGCCGCAACGCGGCCGTGGAAAATGTATCCGCCTCTGTCGAACACAACATCCTTGATTCCCTTTTCGATGGCGCGCTCTGCGACGAGCTTGCCGACGGACTTGGCACCTTCAATGTTGCCGCCGTAGGGGAGTCCGGTCTTGATATCCTTCTCGAGGGTAGATGCGCTGACGAGCGTAAAGCCCTGTGAATCGTCAATGATCTGCGCATAGATGTTCGTATTGGAACGGAAAACGCACAGACGCGGACGCTCGGGGGTTCCGGTGATCTTTTTACGCACACGCAGATGCTTTCTTAAGCGGATTTTGTTGCTATCAGGCTTATTAATCATGCTTTTCACCCCTTCTCTTATTTCTTGGCTCCGGTCTTGCCTTCCTTAATTCTTAAGGTCTCATAAGAGTACTTAATACCCTTGCCCTTATAAACGTCGGGAAGTCTGAAGGCACGTATCTTCGCAGCGGTCTCACCGACCAACTGTTTGTCTGCACCTTTAACGATGATTTTGTTCGCGGCAGGGACCTCGATGGTGATACCCTCGGGTTCTTCCAGCGCAATCGGATGGGAATAACCAAGGTTAAGGTTAAGCTTCTTTCCATCCTTCGCGGCCTTAAAGCCGACACCATTAATCTCCAATGTCTTGGAAAATCCTTCGTTCACACCCGTCACCATATTGTTGACGAGGGAGCGCGTAAGGCCATGGAGTGCCTTATGCTTCTTTTCTTCGGAAGGTCTCTCTACGGTGATTACGGCACCGTCAATCTTGACGGTCATTTCGGGATGAATATCTCTTACAAGAGTACCACCCTTGCCCTTGACCGTAATTGTACGGCCTTCCAGTGTAACTTCGACCCCAGCGGGGATCGTGATCGGCATTCTGCCAATTCGAGACATATTGATTACCTCCTGCTCTTAAGATTACGGGGGATTCGTATTTCCTCGAACCCTCCCTTTCAGAGTGTACCGGCCGCTTCGCAAGCGATGGCCTTATGGCTTACCAAACGTAAGCCATTACCTCTCCGCCCACGCCGAGCTGGCGTGCTTTCTTGTCGGTCATAATTCCTTTGGATGTAGAGATGATGGCGATTCCGAGTCCACCAAGTACCTTGGGAAGATTCTCAAGATCCGTGTAAACACGAAGACCGGGCTTCGAGATACGCTTGATACCGGTGATGACGCTCTTTCTGGCAGCATACTTGAGCGTAACCTTGATCATACCCTGCTTATCGTCTTCGATGACTTCGAAGCGGTTGATAAAACCCTCATCCAAGAGAATCTGTGCGATCGCCTTCTTCAGATTGGAAGCCGGAATCATAACCGTCGGATGACCGGCTGTGCCGGCGTTACGGATTCTTGTCAGCATATCTGCGATTGCATCTGTAATCTGCATACTATTTCCTCCTTCGATTAATCTTCGTTACCAGCTGGCCTTACGGACGCCGGGAATTTGTCCCTTATATGCCAATTCACGGAAGCAGAGACGGCAGATGCCGTACTTGCGGATATAGGCATGAGGTCTGCCGCAGAGCTTGCAGCGGTTATGCTGCTGTGTCTTAAACTTTGCTGGCTTATTTGCCTTCAGGATCATTGACTTTTTTGCCATGTAACTATCCTCCTCCTGCTTACTTACGGAACGGCATGCCCATGAGCTTCAGAAGCTCTCTGGCTTCTTCGTCTGTCTTGGCTGTCGTAACGATGATAATATCCATTCCGCGAATCTTATCTACCTTATCGTACTCGATTTCGGGAAACATCAGCTGCTCCTTGATACCCATGGCATAGTTGCCGTGTCCGTCAAAAGAGTTTGCACTGACGCCGCGGAAGTCGCGAACGCGAGGAAGAGAGATGCTCATCAGCTTATCGAGGAAGTCATACATCTTCTCGCCGCGAAGGGTAACCTTGCAGCCGATCTTCATGCCTTCTCTGAGTTTGAAAGCGGCGACGGACTTGGTCGCAATTGTTGCGACAGGTCTCTGGCCGGAGATAATTCCCATGTCGCGCATCGCGTTCTCAAGAGCCTTCGGATTCGTGTTCACTTCGCCGACACCCATGTTGAGAACGATCTTCTCAACCTTAGGAATCTGCATTGTGGACTTGTAACGGAAGGTCTCCTGCAGCGCAGGCGCAACTTCGGATGTGTACTTATCTTTGAGTCTTGACATCGATTAACCCTCCTTGCTGGCCTTCTTGACGGTATCGATGACAGCGCTGCACTTCTTGCAGACACGGTCCTTGGATCCGTCGGTATTCACCTTCGAAGCGACACGGGAAGGCTTCCCGCACTTGGGGCATACGAGCATAACGTTGGATGCATCGATGGAACCCTCGCGATTGATGAGAGCCGCAGGTTTGTACTGACCTCTCGCCTTCTGGTGCTTTGTCACCATATTCACTCCCGAAACGAACACACGTCCGCTGTCCGGAGTCGCCTTGATAACCTTACCCTGCTTGCCGGCGTCCTTGCCCGAGAGCACGACGACGGTATCATCTTTCTTAACATGAATTTTGCTTGCCATTTGTCGTCCTCCTTACAGAACTTCTGGGGCCAGAGAAAGGATCTTCATGTAATCCTTGTCTCGGAGCTCTCTGGCGATGGGCCCAAAGATACGGGTTCCACGCGGGTTCTTGTCTTCTTTGATGATAACGGCAGCATTTTCATCGAACTTGATGTAAGAACCGTCGGGTCTTCTTACACCTCTCTTGGAACGAACGACGACGGCTTTAACAACCTCGCCTTTCTTAACAACACCGCCAGGAGCGGCCGACTTGACAGAGCATACGATGACGTCGCCGATATTCGCATATTTGCGCCACGAACCGCCGAGCACCTTGATGCAGAGTAGTTCCTTTGCACCGGTGTTGTCAGCAGATCTAAGTCTGGATTCTACTTGAATCATGCTAGTTTTCCTCCTTTACGTGACAACCGATAACGGCTACGTATTATTTCGCCTTCTCAACAATCTCGACGAGTCTCCAGCGCTTATCACGCGAGAGCGGGCGAGTTTCCATGACCTTAACTTTGTCGCCGACGCCGCAAGAATTCTCTTCATCATGAGCCTTAAGCTTATAGGTTCTCTTGATGATCTTCTTATACAGCGGGTGCTTTACATGCTCGGTAACCGACACGACAATTGTCTTATCCATCTTGTCGCTTGATACGATGCCGACGCGCGTTTTTCTGAGGTTACGATCGCTCATCTGCTTATTCCCCCTTATTTCTTCGCCTTGAGCTCTTGCTCACGGATAATCGTATTCACGCGGGCAATATCCCTCTTGACAGCACCAAGGCGCTGCGGGTTCTCAAGCTGGTTCGTGGCGTGCTGGAAACGAAGCTTGAAGAGCTCTTCCTTGAGGGCTACCAGTTCTTTCTTAAGCTCGTCTGCGGACTTTCCGCGGATCTCATCAGCCTTCATTTACGTCACCCTCCTGTTCTTTCGCGATAAACTTCGTTGCGCAAGGAAGCTTGTGTCCCGCAAGACGCATTGCTTCTCTGGCCTGCTCTTCCGGTACGCCGGCGATCTCGAAAAGTACGCGGCCCGGCTTAACAACAGCTACCCAGTACTCCGGAGAACCCTTACCGGAACCCATTCGGGTCTCAGCAGGCTTTGCCGTAACCGGCTTATCGGGGAAAATCTTAATCCAGACCTGTCCGCCTCTCTTGACGTAGCGGTTGATCGCGATACGTGCGGCTTCGATCTGATTGGCAGTGATCCAGCAAGGCTCTGTCGCCATAAGACCGAAATCTCCGTAAGCGACGACGTTGCCGCGAGTTGCCTTACCGGTAAGACGTCCGCGATGCTGCTTTCTGTACTTGACTCTCTTTGGAAGAAGCATTACTTGTCTCCCCCTTCCTCAACCTTTACCGCAGGCTTTTTGGCGGTAAGAATTTCTCCGCGATAGATCCAGACCTTGACGCCGATGCGTCCGTACGTTGTATTGGCTTCGGCAAATCCGTAGTCAATATCCGCACGAAGGGTCTGAAGCGGGATTGTTCCTTCATGATAGTGCTCGACACGAGCGATTTCAGCACCACCCAGACGTCCGGAGACCTGAGTCTTGATGCCCTTTGCACCGGCTTTCATGGTACGCATCATGGCCTGCTTCATCGCACGACGGAAGGAGATTCTCTTCTCAAGCTGAGCGGCAATGCTTTCCGCTACGAGCTGAGCCGAGGTGTCCGGTGTACGGATCTCTCGGATATCCACGAAGAAGTTCTTGTTGAACTGCTTCTGGAGTTTCTTCTTCAGGTCCTCGATGCCGGCACCCTGACGTCCGATGATAATTCCGGGCTTGGCAGTATTGATGATAACCATCGTCTTATCGTCGCCCTTGCGCTCGATCTCAATGTTCGAAACGCCGGCAGCGAAATACTCTTTCTTTACGAATACACGGATTTTCTTGTCTTCAACCAGATAATCACTGAATGCTTTCTTATCCGCATACCAGCGAGTATCCCATCCTTTGATGACACCAACTCGCAAACCATGGGGATTTACCTTCTGGCCCATTCTCGAAATCCTCCTTACGCCTTTTCCTTGAGAACGACCGTTACATGGCTTGTTCTCTTATTGATTCTTGCAGCGGATCCTCTCGCTCTCGGCATAAAGCGCTTCAGAACGGGGCCCTGATTTGCGAATGCGTCGGCTACATACAGAGCATCACGGTTCAATGCGCCTGTCTCACGGTTCACACAGTTAGCTTCGGCAGACTTCAGTGCCTTCGTAAGGACCGGAGATGCCGCCTTCGGTGTATACATCAGAATTGCGTATGCATCGTCAAGGCTCTTTCCCTTAATGAGGTCGATGACAACCTTCATCTTACGGGGTGTCACGCGAACATATTTCGCGATCGCTTTACCTTCGTCACGGCCTACGCCGAGCACCTTGCGCTCCTTCTTTGTGAGAAGCTTCGGTTTTGCGTTCTTTGTGGCGTGTGCCGCCTGTTCCGCAAGGATTTCCTCGCGATTCTCAAGCAAAAATTCTTTGCTCATGACTTTCTTTTCCACTAGATGTTCCTCCCTTCAAGAGCTTTCGCTTACTCAGCGGCCGCCTGTTGATTTCTCGCCCGCATGGCCTCTGAACGTCCTCGTAGGAGCGAACTCACCGAGCTTGTGTCCGACCATTTCTTCTGTGACGTAAACCGGAACGTGCTTTCTTCCGTCGTAAACCGCGATCGTATGTCCTACGAACTCGGGGAAGATTGTCGAGGCTCTCGACCAGGTCTTCACAACCTTCTTCTCGTTGACGGCATTCATGGCTTCGATACGCTTCATCAGCACATCCTGTACAAAATAGCCCTTCTTTGTTGATCTACTCATCGGTTACGAGCCTCCTTTCACTTTCTTCTCTTGACGATATACTTGTTCGACGGCTTCTTCTTGTTTCTCGTCTTCTTGCCAAGAGTCGGTACGCCCCAAGGTGTTACCGGGCCGGGACGGCCGATCGGGGACTTACCTTCACCACCACCGTGAGGGTGATCGCAAGGGTTCATGACGACACCACGGACGGTGGGTCTGACGCCCATATGACGCTTGCGTCCGGCCTTACCGACGGTAATGTTCTCGTGCTCGTTGTTGCCGACGGTTCCGACGGTTGCGCGACACTTGACAGAAACCATGCGAACTTCACCGGAAGGCAGACGAAGCTGAGCATAATCGCCTTCCTTCGCCATCAGCTGTGCGCCGGCGCCTGCCGTACGAACCATCTGAGCGCCCTTGCCGGGCTTGAGCTCGATCGCATGAAGAATTGTACCGACCGGGATATTCTCAATCGGAAGTGCGTTGCCGGCTACGATATCCGCATCGGTTCCGCTGACGACCTTCGCTCCGACGGTGATACCCTGCGGCGCGAGAATGTAGGACTTCGTGCCATCCGCATACTGCAGAAGAGCAATGTAGGCGGTACGGTTCGGATCATATTCCAGAGCGACGACGGTCGCGGGAATCGAATCCTTCTGTCTCTTCCAATCGAGGATACGAATCTTGCGGCGGTTTCCTCCGCCGATGTGACGTACGGTGATGCGGCCATAGGCATTGCGTCCGCCTGTCTTCTTGGCCGATACGAGAAGGCTCTTCTCCGGTTTCTTGTTCGTGAGAACGGAGAAATCGGCAACCGTCATCTGACGTACGGCAGGGGAAGTAGGATTAAAAGTTTTTACTGGCATCTTTCTTCACTCCTTCATCAATCCGGCCGCTTACTGGCCAAACCCGAATTCTTCAATCGACGTCTTATACTTGCCGGAGACCTTGACGGACTTGCCGCCCTTGGCCTTGTAGGTAACGTCCTTTGCTTCCATAGCAATCGTTACGACAGCCTTCTTGAAAGAAGAAGTCATACCGGGGATGCCACGCTGTCTCTTCACCTTGCCGTCATAGCGGGAGGTGTTGACCGAGAGAACCTTGACGTCGAACAGCTGCTCGACGGCCATGCGGATCTCTGTCTTTGTCGCTCTCTCATCTACCTTAAAGGAATACTTGCCGATGGCAGAATCCATGGAACTCTTCTCGGTGATGATCGGCTTAAGAATAATATCCTGCGGTGTCTTCATTATACGTACACCTCCTGAACCTTCATTGCGGCGTCCTTTGTCATGACGAAACGGTCATACTTCAGGATGTCAAACACGTTGATCGTGTTGACGAAAGCCGTCTTGACTGTGGGAATATTTCTTGCGGACTTCTCGACATTCACGTTCTTCTCAGCGAGAACAACGAGCGCCGGGCTCTCGATCTTCAGGGCCTTCATGACCTTGACCATCTTGGCCGTCTTGATCTCGTCGAAATTGAGAGAATCAATAACGATGATATTCTGTGCCAGAAGCTTTGTCGAAAGAGCGGACTTCATCGCCAGTCTTCTGACCTTCTTCGGCAGAGTATAGCTGTAATCTCTCGGCTTGGGCCCAAAAATGATGCCGCCGCCGACATACTGTGCGGAACGTGTAGAGCCGTGACGGGCACGACCGGTTCCCTTCTGACGATACGGCTTTCTGCCGCCGCCTCTGACTTCGCTTCTCGTTTTCGTGGAATGTGTGCCCTGACGACGATTCGCCAGCTGATTTCTGATTACGGCCTGCATCGCAAACGCATTCGGCTCGATACCAAAGATATCGTCGGAAAGGTCGATCTGACCCGTAACGGCTCCATCCAGATTGTAGACATCTACTTTTGCCATTTTTCTATGCTCCTCCTTACGCCGAATTACTTTGACTTGACGGATGTCTCGATCGAAACAAGTCCGCCCTTCGGGCCGGGGACTGCGCCTCGAAGCACGAGGATCCCTCTCTCGCCGTCAACGAGGACGACATTCAGGTTCTGTACAGTGCAGTTGACCGCACCCATGTGTCCGGGCATCTTCTTACCCTTGCGAACACGGGCAGGTGTGGTATTGGCGCCCATAGAACCAACGCGTCTGTGGTACATCGAGCCGTGTCCGTCCGGACCGCCCTTCTGACCGTGGCGCTTGATGTTACCGGCATAACCCTTACCCTTGGAAACGCCGCTCACGTCAACGTGATCTCCCACGCTGAACATATCGGAGACCTTGATCTCCTGTCCGAGCGAGAACTCGGAATCGGCGGAAAACTCGCGCATGTGACGCTTTACAGGTGCACCGGCCTTCTTGAACTGGCCCATGTCGGGTTTGTTCACCAGCTTCTCGCGGATGTTGCCGACGGCAACCTTAACCGACGAATACCCGTCCTTCTCTTCCGTCTTGTTCTGAATTACGAACATAGGCTCGCACTCGATGACGGTTGCCGGGATCGCGATGCCGTTCTCGTCGAACAGCTGTGTCATTCCGGCCTTCTTGCCAAGCATGAATTTACTCATCTTTCTTATACCTCCTTCGGTTATTGGTTCGGGAGCTTACCCCCGAACATGACCCCGGCCTTGCGACACCCTCATGCGGAGGCGCAAAGCCGGAAATGCGCTTAACTTCAGACCTTGAGCTCAATGCTCACACCGGCCGGCATGTCAAGCTTCATCAATGCATCAACCGTCTTCTGGTTGGGAGCAAAAATGTCGATCAGACGCTTATGCGTACGAATCTCAAACTGTTCGCGCGAATCTTTGTACTTGTGGGGAGAACGCAGAATGGTTGTGATCTCCTTCTCCGTAGGGAGCGGGATCGGGCCCGAGAAATTCGCGCCGGTTCTTGTCACGGTCTCAACGATGCGTGCTGCGCTCTGGTCGAGAAGCTCGTGATCAAATGCCTTGAGTTTGATTCTTACTTTCTGTTTGGCTGCCATAAATCTTTCCTCCAATTATCTGCCGCTTCCCTCAACCTTGCCGGGCGTTTCTTGTGTGACCATCAGAAAACCCAGGAAACCAGTTACAGCGAAACGGATGCTCGCCGCACTTTGGGCCTGGGCATGTGTCCGGTCACAAACACACGCTGCCAACTTGTTGAGGTCGTCCGGATCGCTGCCCGGACTGCTCTGTCTGAGTTACCCGCTTGTCTTAGCAGCATGCAAGACCCGCGGCAATCTCCGACATCAACGCTCTGCGCCAAGAATTTCTTCGCGCACGGAGTAGTATATCTCATATATCCGGGATTTGCAAGCACATTTTTTCGCGGTAGATATAAGGAGATTATTGGCTTCCCTGCCGGGCGTCCGACACGGCAATTTCCATTGCGAAAGTACCCGAAAAGACTATTTCTTCACACTGTCCGCCAGTCGGTGAACCTGATCTTTCGAGAAATGATAATTCGTTTTGCAGAAGTGGCAAGAGATCTCTATCCCCTCGTCGGTTTCCGACAGTTCACGCAACTGCGCCTCGCCGAGAGTCAGAAGTCCGCGCTCCATCTTGTCGCGCGTGCAATTGCAAGCATATTGGACCGATTCCGCGCCGAGATAGATAATTTCGGGATCCCCAAGGAACATATCAAGAATCTTCTCCGGAGACAATCCCTCTTCCATAAGGAAGGTAATATCGGGAAACCCACCGGTGGCTCGCTTCTCAAGTACGTCGATCACATGATCCGGGGCACCCGGAAGAACCTGCACAAGGAACCCGCCCGCCTGATGAACGCCGTCGGCTCCGAGAAGGACGCCGAGAGATACAACAGAGGGTGTCTGTTCGGATACGGCCAGATAATAGGTGAAGTCTTCCGCGATTTCTCCGGAAATGAGCTCGACGGATCCGACATACGGTTCCTTCATACCGAGATCTCTAACGACGGTAAGGATACCTTTGCCGACCACCGCCGCAACATCAATCTTCCCCGGTGCGCGATAGGTCGTTTCGACAGCAGGATGATGGAGTACTCCGCGGACATTTCTTCCGCTGTCACAGACGGCCGTCATCCCGCCGATCGGACCGTCACTCCGGATATTCGTCGTCTGGGTGTCTTCTTTGTTCTTGAGTGTATCCGCAAGAAGCAACGAACCCGTCAGAAACCGGCCAAACGCTGCCGTCGCCGCGGGAGATGTCTCATGAATCGCAAGCGCGGCAGAAACAACGCCTGTCGTCCGGATGCACAAGGCGCGGACGTGGCCGTCATACGCGGTAGCACGGACAAGGTAGTCCGCACTTGGGTCTTCCGGCGCACCGGGCGCACGATAAAATACTGTATCTTCCATGATGATTACTCCTTGTCAGTCGTTTGTGCGTCGGGTTCGAGACGACGTGCCGCCACCCAGAAATCTCTTCGGCCTCGCGGGGACGGCATACGATTCGTCAACTCTCCAAATCGCGCGAGAATCTGCATGCCGGACGCTTCCAACATACTCCCGACTTTCTCGGGATCGTAGTACTTCTCTCTGATCTGAAGTTCGCGGCGAAGATAAAGCTCCTCTTTTTCCCCTGTCTTCTCGAAAAGCACGATATCCGATGTACTGATCCCGGATTTTTTCGCGAATCGATTCTGCCAGAGAAGCGCGTACTCGTCATACACGGCATGAAAAAAGCGGTTGCCGAGATTGTTCTCGAAGTGATGCCGCGTTGCGGTATCAAAAATAAAGAGTCCGCCGGGATTCAGATAATTCGCAAAGGAACGGAACAGGCGCAAAAGATCCGATTCACGAGTGATGTGATTCACCGTGTCAAGAAGGCACAGGAACACATCCACCGTACCAAAGAGTTCCATCCTTGTGATGTCCTGGCGCAGGTAAAGGATCTCCCCGGATGGGGATTGTTCTACGGACTTCGCGAGCATTGCTTCCGATGCGTCGATGCCGATCACATCATACCCAAGCCGATGAATTCCGCGGCATACGATTCCTGTTCCGCAGCCTAAGTCGCAAACGAGCAAGCGTCCGCCGGTACCGTCTCCGGTTCTCTTACCGTATCTTCGGATCAATCCGTCGATATATTCTATCCATGCGTCATAGTCGACGTCGCTCTGGAAATGATCGTAGATTCCGGCCAGGCGGTCATAGGGTTCCTGTTGCATTGTCATAGATCCCCTTACTGGATGTAAGGAGCGGGATCCACACGGGTTCCGTTGACACGGACCTCAAAATGCAGATGCGGTCCCGTGGAGGTTCCGGTACTTCCGCAAGCGGCGATTTCCTGCCCGGCGGACACGGTATCACCGACGGATACGTACAGATCTTTACAATGGGCATAGGTCGTAGTCATCCCGTTGCCGTGATCGATCACGATGTAATTCCCGTAATTCGTTCCTCCGGTGTTCTGTCCGGCCCAGGGAGCCGAGGCGATGAGGACCGTGCCGGAATCCGCGGCAACGATCGGGTTGCCGTAAGAGCCGCCGAGATCTACGCCGTTGTGCATCTTGTTAATCTTGTAGACAGGGTGGAAACGCATGCCGAAACCGGAATATATGGTATAGTCGCCGGGATACGGCCATGTGAGCTGTCCGTTCGGCGGTATCTGTGTAGTCGAACCGGATGAACCGGATGATCCGCCGGTCTTCTTCTTGCTCTTCTCCAGTTCTTTCTGCAAACGGGCGATCTCCGCGTCAAGATTTGCGGCTTCCTGTTCCAGTTCGTCTTCCTTCTGCTGCCATTCGGACAGTTGCGTCTCCGCCTCCTCGAGCGCTGCCTCGGTCTCGCCGATTCGCTGCTCCAGAGCCTCGAGCTCCGCTTGTTTTGAATCGGCAATTACCTGCATATCCGTCGCTTCCTGCATCGCGTACTCACTCTTCAGCGCTGCGTCGTCCATCGCCGCATTGAGCTCCTCGATCATCTGCGAATCCGACTCCGCGATCAACGATATCAATTCGAGGTTTGTGAAAAATCCGGCAAGGTTCTCCGATTCCAGAAGAATCTCAAGGATGGATTTGTTCTGGTACTCGAACATCGTGCTGATTCTCTCGGTGTATTCGGTCTTCTTGGCCGTCAGATCTTCCTGTGATTGGACATAGATGTCAATGGCGGCCTGCTTGGCCAGAAGAGCGTTTTGCAGATCTTCGGCAATAATGAGGTACTGTGCCTTCTGTTCCTCGCTTAAGTCACCCAAGTAAGCGAGATCCGCGGACAATTGGTCAGCTTCTCCGGAGAGTGCCTCGATCTTCTCCTGTGCCTGATCTATTTCCTCTTGCGCGGCTTCCTTCTTCTCTTTGGCGTCATTGATGCTGTCCGTTGTCGAGTCGGCACGAAGGATATCTGCAGACGGAGTCGAGAATCCAAGGGTAGCGCCGGAAACAAGAAGTGCCGCAAGAAGCGTTGCCATTCTGCGAATCGCTGTAGCTCTCGGAGCAGAAGTCGACGAGATGGGCAATGATCCAGTGTCAGTTGTGTTCTTATGTATCCTTCTCATGTGCGTTGCCTCCGTTAGACCTGTATGTACTTGCGTACGGATATTCCACTGCCGACGGCGCCGATCAGAATTCCGGTCGCGGCACAGACGATCAGGACGATCTTCGATACCGATGACATCGGTAAGATTGCATAGAAACTCGTCGGGTCAATCTTCGCCATCAAAGCGTCATAGATTCGAGTATAGGCCAGCCAGGTAATACCCCAGGCACATATGGCACTGATGAGTCCGACCAGAGCACCTTCGATGATGAACGGCAGACGAATATAGGAATTCGTCGCTCCGATGTATTTCATAATATTAATCTCGGCGGCACGCGCATAGACAGAGATGCGAACCATGTTCGAGATGATGAACAGCGCGATCAGAAAGAGAACGACAAAGGCTCCTGCGGTTATGATATTGACCCATTGTGTCGTCTGCGTCAGAAACGTCATGACCTGGCGCTCCTGCATCACCTTGTTGACTCCGGGTATGGCCTCTAACCGCATGACCACTTCATCAGCGAACGCCGGGTCCACGAGTTGAATCCGGTACGTATAGGGCAGAAACTGATTGTAATCGAAATCATCCAGGACGGATGAGCTGTCGCCGAGATTCACGCGAAACTCTTCGTAGTTCTGCGCCGGTGAAGATTCGATATAGGTGATGACATGAGCGGTATCCCCCGACAGGTAGGTGGTTACCGCGGCGCGCTCTTCCGGCGTCGAGGCCAACTTCATATAGACCTCGATCGGCGGTTGTTGGCCGAGGTTCTTCATGATATGTCGCGCATCGGCGGAGAATATCACGAAGGCGGACATCAGAAGAAGCATCAAAAGAATCGTAGTCACCGACGCAATCGTCACGAGCGGATGACGGAAGATACCCGTGAACCCTTCCTTCATGGAATTGACTAATGCGCGCGGTCTCATGAATCCTCCTTCTCGCAAACCGCGGGAATCTGCGGTTCGTCGTTGATCCAGAGTTCGGCGGTAGGGTCGACGAGCGATTCATCGTCCGTCTCGTCCGCGTCATAACCGTCGTTGATGAAGAGAGCCTCTCCATCGGAACGCAAATCGTCGTCCGATGTCGTGTAATCATCGTCCGTGTCATACGTCGTGCAAATGCCCGTATCGGGATCACACACCGTATACGCACCGTCCGCCTCATCTCGAATCACGCGTCCTTCCGAAATCTCGATGACACGCTTCTTCATCCGGTCGACGAGATTGCTGTCATGCGTACAGATGACAACGGTCGTCCCGTTACGATTGATCTCGGCCAGAAGGGCCATAATGGCTTCACTGTTGATCGGGTCAAGATTTCCGGTGGGTTCATCGGCAAGAATCAGCTGCGGATCGTTGACCATGGCGCGAGCGATGGCAACACGTTGCTGCTCGCCGCCGGACAGTTCATGCGGCATCGCCGAAGCTTTATGTCGAAGGCCGACAACCGAAAGAACAATCTCAACCGTGCGGACGAGTTCTTTTCGCGGCATACCGATAATCTCACCGGCAAACGCGACGTTCTCAAAAACATTCTTGCTCTCAATCAGCCGGAAGTCCTGGAAGATCATCCCGACATGGCGGCGCAGTACCGGGATCAGAATACGCGACATATGCGATACAGGGAAATGGTCGATAAAGACCTTACCCTCCGACGGCTTCTCTTCTCTCGTCAGGAGCTTGACCAGGGTTGACTTACCCGAGCCGCTCTTGCCGATGATAAACACAAATTCTCCGTCGTCCACCTTAAAGCTGACGCCACGCAAGGCATGTGTCCCCGTCTTGTATGTCTTATGCACGTTGTCAAATCGAATCAAAAACTCTTCCTCCGCGCGGGAATCTCATCACCACTTACCGGATGAGAGACGCCCGTTCTTGTCCTGCTTCTCTAAGTATGTGCGAACCATCGCCGCCAACTTGAAGAGGACCGCATCATCGAAGCTGCGCAAATCGAGCCCCGTAATCTTCTGAACCTTGTCCAAACGGTACACGAGAGTATTCCGGTGAACAAATAAACGCCGCGAAGTCTCGCTGCCGTTCAAATTATTCTCGAAAAACTTCGCGATCGTAAGAAGCGTCTCAGAATCCAAAGCTTCATAAGCGCCCTTCGGGAATACTTCGTCCAGGAACATATTGCAGAGCGTCGGCGGCAACTGATAGATCAGTCGTCCGAGACCGAGCTTGTCATACCGCATCACATATTGATCGCTCTCGAAAATACTGCCGACACGCAAGGCCATGGTCGCCTCGCGGTAGGACTTCGCCGCATCCTTCATCGTCTCGGCGGCCATACCGATGCCGATATAGACACGAGACATAGATTCTGTATTGAGATTATCAATAATCGTCTTGCTGATCTCATCGATGGAAGCGTCGAGATCGTCTCCGACTTCCGTCAGCAGAACAATCGTCTCCTCATCCATCGCCAGAATATAGGTCGATTTACGGTCCGGGAAGAGATTGTGAAGAATCTCCATGCAGAAGGAACTCTCATTCTGCATGACACGAATCAGGAAAACAACCCGAGAGACGGCGTACGGAACCTTGAACTCACGTGACTTGAGAGGAATATCACCGGGCAGTTCATTCTCGAGGAGGATGTTCTTGATGAAGGTCTCCCTCTCGGCGTCCGTATTGCGTTCGCGCAATGCCGCACGAATCCATTGGGATATCAATTCAAGATAGGTGCGCGACGTCGCGTCCGTACCCGTGATGAATCCAATGTACTGTGTCTGTTCGGCGATATTGATCTTGATGTACGTCTTACCCGCCGTACTCGCGATCATATCCTCGGACATGAGCACGGCCCGGACGGAAGAATCTTCCGTTCCCTCCCAGGAGGCATCCGTACAGGCAATCACAAGACCTAAGGTATCCATGATTCCGACGGTCTTCTCGACAATCTGACCAACCTCTCGGATACACTTCTTGATTTCTTCCATCTTCGTTCACCTACACATTCCCGCGGCAAAGCGATACGCCGGCATCAAAAAACAACGACCCGGTCGTTTTCATATTCATTTTATCTTATCTGTTTCACGAATTTGTTGCAATACGCTAACAATAAAAAAACGGCCCCCATTGCGGAGGCCGTTTCTGAACAGTGATATAAGATTCGATTAGGAAATGATGCTCTGCTCGGTTTCCTTATCGAAGAGGTGAACACGGTTGGTGTCGATTGCCAGAGAGACAACCTCGCCGACGCGGGATCTGGACGTTGTGGGATCAACGCGAGCGGTAAGAGGCAGAGCGCCGTTGACCGTAACGTACAGGTAGGTCTCAGCACCGAGGAGCTCGACAACGTCGACGTCTGCGGCGAAAGCGGCTTCCTTGTGCTCGTTGACGTAGTTGACCTCGTCAGCGATGGCCTCAGGACGTACGCCGAAGATAACTTCCTTGCCGTCGTGCTCAAGAACTTCCGGTACAGCGTAACGCTCGGGAAGCTTGACGGAACAATTCTCGAAGCTGACGTACACGTCGCCGGCCTGAACATTGATCACAGCGTTGATGAAGTTCATCGGAGGCATTCCGATGAAGCCTGCGACGAAGGTGTTCGAAGGATGCTCGTAGAGCTCCGTCGGGGAGTCAACCTGCTGGATGAATCCGTCCTTCATAACGACGAGACGAGTACCCATGGTCATGGCCTCGGTCTGGTCATGTGTAACGTAGACGATCGTGGTCTGCAGTCTCTGGTGAAGCTTGGTGATCTCAACACGCATCTGAACACGAAGCTTAGCGTCGAGGTTGGAAAGAGGCTCGTCCATCAGGAAGACCTTGGGGTCACGGACGATAGCACGGCCGAGAGCAACACGCTGTCTCTGTCCACCGGAAAGAGCCTTGGGCTTACGGTCAAGAAGGTGCTCGATCTCAAGGATCTTCGCGGCCTCGCCGACGCGACGCTTGATGTCGTCCTTCGGAACCTTGCGGAGCTTAAGGCCGAACGCCATGTTGTCGAAAACCGTCATGTGAGGATAGAGAGCATAGTTCTGGAAAACCATGGCGATGTCTCTGTCCTTGGGAAGTACGTCGTTGATGAGGCGATCCCCGATGTAGATCTCGCCTTCCGAAATATCTTCAAGACCGGCGATCATACGAAGGGTCGTGGACTTACCGCAACCGGAAGGTCCAACGAGGATGATGAATTCCTTATCGGCTATTTCAAGATTAAAATCGCTGACGGCAACAACACCGCCCTCATACTTCTTGTAGACGTGCTGCAAAGATAGACTTGCCATTTCTGATTACCTCCAAATTATGAACCGCACGGAATTCGTACGATTTCGTTTTGCACAAACACAATATAGCATTGAAGGAAAAAATTAACCATATGCAAAAATACCAAAACTTCTCGGCTGTTTTTGGACATGCGGCGAGTAAACTATAACAAAAGAAACAGAAAAATCCGTTCGTCCTTGGCGATTTTGTATAAAATTGACCGTTTGAGGGAATTGTTTCTTGCCATTTGGTTATTTATGCAGTACCCTGTATAAATATTAGAATTTGCCGAACAGAATTTTCAAGATCTGTTTTCTGGTGAAACGTTACGTTGAGGCTTATAATAATAGGAATCATTATAAAGGCAGGATACGATCATGACAAAGATTAAAGTTGGTATTATCGGGGCGACCGGTTACGTAGGAGCGGAACTCGTTCGTATCCTCTCCGCCCATCCGGACACGCAACTCTCGGTTCTGGTTTCACAGAGCTTTGTCGGCAAGCGCTTCTCCGATATCTACCCTTCGTTTCGCGGCGTGTGTGATATTGTCCTCTCCGACGCTACGCCGGAAGAGGTTGCCTCACAGAGTGATCTTGTGATCACGGCGTTGCCCCACGGTGTCTCCAGCAAGACGGTGCCGGTTCTTCTGGACAAAGGCGTCCGCGTCATTGATCACAGCGGCGATTTTCGTTACCGCGAACTCGCATCCTACACAGAGTCCTACGGGCTCGCGCACCCCTGTCCCGAGCTTCTCTCCGAAGCGGTTTACGGGATTCCCGAGCTCTATAGGGACAAGCTTGTCTCGGCTCGTCTTGTAGCGAATCCCGGATGTTACCCTACGTGTTCCATCCTGGGCCTCGCTCCGCTTCTCTCCGCGGGCAAGATACATACCGGCGGCATCATCATCGATGCTGTGTCGGGTTTTTCGGGCGCGGGCAGAAAGAGCGACCTCCCCTACTCCTTCTGTGAATCCGCCGAGAGTTTCAAAGCCTATTCGGTCACCGGGCACCGACACACGACGGAGATCGAGCAGGAGCTTTCGATCCTTGCGGACGAGAAGATTATCATTACCTTCACCCCGCATCTTGCGCCGATGAAGAGAGGAATGTACGCGACGATCTATTGCGATTTGAAGAAGGAATTCCAGAACCTAACCGCCGCAGATTTGCATGCACTTTTTGTGTCCTATTATCAGAATGAGTTGTTTGTCAGAGTTCTTCCCGTCGGGACGTCGCCGGAGACTCGATACACAACCTTCTCGAACCGGATCGACATCTCGGTTCATAAGGACGAACGCACCGGCAAGGTTAAGGTATTATCAGCGCAGGATAATCTCGGCAAGGGGGCAGCCGCACAGGCTGTTCAGGCGATGAACGTCATGTTCGGACTTCCGGAGACACAGGGTCTCGCATCAATGGTCGGTTGTATCTGATTTTTCACGAAAAGCAATTCGGAGGATGTATATGAAGATCAAGAAAAACGCGCCGGAGCTCGGCCAGGAAATGAAGGAATTTATCGGCAAGGCGGAGACGCTCATTGAAGCGCTCCCCTACATTCAGAGCCTGGAGGGCAAGACTGTCGTCATAAAGTACGGCGGAAATGCCATGATCAACGAGGAACTCAAATCCTCGGTCATGGACGACATCACGCTCCTCAAGTACGTCGGAATCAATCCGGTTCTCGTACACGGCGGCGGACCGGATATCACGGAAATGCTGCAAGTGATGAACATCCCTTCGCGTTTTGAGAAGGGACTGCGCGTAACCGATCAGGAGACGATGAGCATCGCCCAGATGGTTCTCGTGGGAAAGACAAACAAGGAGATCGTCGCAACCCTCGGACAGAAGGGTGCTAAGGCGATCGGCATCTGCGGCATCGACGGCCATCTGATTGAATGCGAACGGCTGACGAAGGACGCGGACGGCAATCCGATCGATGTCGGATTTGTCGGTAATATCACCAAGATCAACACAAAGGTACTCTCCATGCTGGCAAACGACGAGTACATCCCCGTTGTGGCGCCGATCGGCATCGGGCCGGACGGTCAGAGCTACAATATCAACGCGGATACGGTCGCGGCGGAGATTGCGGCCGCGCTGGGTGCGGAGAAATTGATGACACTTACCGACGTCGAGGGCGTACGCGGGAAGCTCCCCGATGGGACGGAGAAGGTTTTCGCCGTGCTGACAGAGGCGGAAATTCTGGATCTGATTCGTGAGAATGTGATTTCCGGCGGCATGATTCCCAAGGTCATGGGTTGTCTCGACACGGTGAATCGCGGCGTCGGTCGCGCCCACATTATTGACGGTCGTATTCCGCACAGCCTTCTTCTGGAGATCTTCACCGGCAAAGGTATCGGGACGATGATCACCAAGGAGCGACGACCGTACTTCGAAGGCGAGAAGATCTGAAGCAAGCGGTAGTTGCGAAGAGGAGTAATGCTATGGAAAAGCAATTGGAATGGACCATCCATCTGGACAAGACGTACTACATGAATGTTTTCGGCGACAGGATTCCCGTCGCTTTCACGCACGGCCGTGGATCTTACCTCTACTCGACCGAGGGGGATAAATACTTAGATCTCCTGGGCGGAATCGCAGTCAACAGTGTCGGACACGGAAACGCGAGACTGACGAAGGCGATAAGCACACAGGCGAAGAAGCTGATTCACTGTTCATCCCTCTACTATATCCCGAACCAGGGCGAGCTTGCACGTACACTGGTAGAGAAGAGCTTCGCCGACAAGGTGTTCTTCTGCAACAGCGGGGCCGAGGCGAATGAGGCGGCCATTAAGCTGGCGCGCGCGTATTTCGCGAAAAAGGGCGCTCCGCGGGCAAAGTTTATCACCGCGCTCAAGTCCTTCCACGGCCGGACTCTCGCGGCGGTAACGGCGACCGGGCAGGAAAAATATAACAAGGACTTCGCTCCCCTTCCCGGTGGATTCTCTTATGTTCCGTACAATGACATCGCCGCGCTCGAAGCGGTTGTCGATGATACGACTTGCGCGGTTATGCTCGAGATCATCCAGGGCGAGGGCGGCGTCATCGTTTGCGATCCGGAATACATTCAGGCGGCACGTCGCATTTGCACGGAGCACGGAGTTCTTCTCATCATCGACGAGGTACAGACCGGTGTCGGGCGGACGGGGACATTTTTCGCGTTTGAACAGATGAATATCGTGCCGGACGTCGTGACTCTGGCCAAAGGTCTTGCGGGCGGTGTTCCGATCGGCGCGATGCTGACGACGGACGAGGTTGCCACGACCTTCGAGCCCGGAGATCACGGATCGACATTCGGCGGCAATCCGCTGGCGACCGCCGCGGCGATGGCGGTTCTCGAGGAGATTGACAAGAAGAATCTTATGAAGAATGCGAACGTTATCGGAGATTATTTCAAGAAGAAGCTCCTGAAGATCGCGAAGAATACGAACGCGATCACGGCGGTTCGCGGCAGAGGGCTTCTGATCGGCATTGAACTTACGGAGCCGTCCGCGGTGCTTTTGAAAAAGCAGCTTTTCGAGAAGGGCTTTCTCGTCGGATCAATCGGAGACAGGGTGATCCGGCTCGCTCCGCCCCTGATTCTGACCAAACGCGAGGCTTCTTCTTTCCTCTCGACATTGGAAGAACTGCTCACCCCGAAGAAAGTCGGATAATAAGTACGCAAAGGAGATACGATATGAAGCACTATATTGATTTTCACGAAGATGTAAGTTTCCAGGATCTGGATGAATTATTGGATCTTGCGATCGATCTCAAGAAGAAGACCAAGGCGGGCATTCCCCATCCGCTGCTTCAGGGTAAATCGCTGGGGATGATCTTCTCGAAATCCTCTACGCGGACACGCGTATCCTTCGAGGTCGGAATGTACCAACTCGGCGGCCAGTCGCTGTTTCTCAATTCCAACGACATCCAGCTCGGCCGCGGCGAGACCGTCTATGACACGGCGCAGGTCCTGTCCCGGATGCTCGACGGAATCATGATCCGCACCTTCTCGCACAAGGACGTCACAGACCTCGCGAGATTCGGCACGATTCCGATCATCAACGGTCTGACGGATGACCAGCATCCGACGCAGGCGCTGGCGGACCTTCTGACGATCAAAGAGCACAAGGGTGACTTGAAGGGTTTGAAACTCTGTTATGTCGGCGACGGCAACAATGTCGCGAACTCCCTTCTGCAAGCTTGCGCGAAGGCCGGCATGCATATCAGCGTAGCGTCTCCCGAGAAGTTCACCTGCCCCGATTTCTACGTCGATCAAGCGAAAAAAGACGCGGCGGTTACCGGATCCCTTGTGGAAATGACGACAGATCCCTTTGCGGCGGCTAAAGATGCCGACGTAGTCTATACGGATACTTGGACCAGCATGGGACAGGAAGCCGAGAAGGCGGCCCGTGTAGAGATCTTCCGGAAGTATCAGGTCAATAAAGAATTGATGTCCTACGCAAAGAAGGATGCGATATTCCTTCACTGCCTTCCCGCGTATCGCGGATATGAAGTGACGGAACAGATCATCGACTCCCCTTGCTCCGTCGTATTTGACGAAGCGGAGAATCGTCTCCATGCGCACAAGGCAATTCTGGTCAAGTGTCTGGGCTAATCGACATGACGGAGAACCTCAAATCCTTATCCTCTGAACCGACATTGGGAGCGAGTTCCGAAACGTGCATCGACGCACCGTTTCGGATTCGTCGCGCCACAATGCTCGACGCAGAGGATATTCTTCGTTTACAGGCGGATTCTATGCAACTGTACCGGATGAACTCGTGCATTCCCGAGGGCTGTCTTGAGGCGCTAGAAGAGACCATCGACACACTTTGTATCGACATTCGTGCAGAGCGCGTTCTCGTCGCTGCGGATGCTGACGACATGCCCGTCGGTGCGGTGCGCATTCTGCCGCGCATCTCAGGAGATTTCCGCGATGCGGCAGGTACACTGCTACTCCCTTCCCTTTCCGCCTGCCAGTCCGTTGCTTACTTCTCACGATTTGCCGTATCCACGACGCTTCATAACGCCGGCATCGGCGGGATGCTCTATCGAGCTGCCGAGACGGCGGCACGAGAGGGCGGCTTCCCATGGATGTGTCTGCACACCGCGACCGGAAATCAGGACCTTGTCTTGTTCTACCGGAGAAGAGGTTTCGAGCTTCTTTGGGAAGACATTTCGCGCGGATACCCGCGGGGACTGTTTGCCAAAAGTCTCTGATTTTTTCGCGAGGAAAAATGGGGATGTCTCAAAACATCCGTATGCCGGGAAAAAACCAATCTATTGCCGGTGCGCTTGAGAAGGCTTTCCTGGAAAGCATCCTCGAACAAATAGGCGAAAGGCATGCGCACATACGAAAACCCGAAGAGTGGCCACTTTCGTATGTGCCTCATTGACGAATAAATGCCTTCGGGAGCTCGCCGCACATACGAAAACCTGTGAAAGGGCCTGTTTCGTATGTGCATCAATGACAAATAATCGCGTCCGAGAAGCCGAAGCACATACGAAAACCCGAGTTGGAGCCTGTTTCGTATGTGCATCAATGACAAATAACCGCTCTGGGACGGCCGGCGCACATACGAAACCCCGTGAAGGAGCCACTTTCGTATGTGCATCAATGACAAATAATCGCGTCAGCCTTCATTTACTCGGTAATCATTACTCAGGAGGCGTACTTCTGACAAACTTCCCACCCTTAGTATTGAAGATTCTAGTATAGCGATTCGCAAATAACTAGACTAAAAAGAGGGCCTGTAGTAAAATGAGAGCATCAAATGTTTTATGAGGTGCTTCTTTTATGGCTAAGGCGCAGTCTTTGAAATTATCCGAAAACGATCGCAGTTATCTGGAGTCTGTGACACGTACAAGAACCATGCAAGCACAGACCGTTAGCCGTGCAAAAATATTGCTGCTAAAAGCAGACGGGGAATCTGTTGACGCGATCGCCGACAAGCTTGATTTGAATCGTAACAGTGTCCTCTTATGTCTCAGAAAACTCAAGGAAGGCGGCGTTGAAAATGCCTTGACGGATGCTCCAGGACGTGGCCGTAACAGCGAAATCTCTGATGATGAGAAAGCATGGGTTATTGATATAGCCTGTCGCAAACCGACGGAATTCGGTTATGCAGCGGAAACTTGGACGCATGCGAAATTGATGAAGCATGTACAGGAAACAGCAGAAAGTGCCGGATATACACGCCTTTCCACGATTTCCAAGGCCAGTATCCAACGGATTCTTGATGAAGCTGATATCAAGCCATTTAAGATTCGGTACTACTGTGAAAAGCGAGATCCTGATTTTGAACGGAAGATGCACAATGTGCTTGTGGTCTACAAACAGGTCGAACTGCAGTTTGATGAAGACGGAAACCTTATTCCTTTCTCAGGTCAGCCTCTTCATACAATCTCCTATGATGAGAAACCGGGGATCCAGGTGTTGTCCACCACGTCAGATGATCGGCGTCCGGTCAAAGGGAATGGCGTTGTTCAGCGGGATTACGAGTATGCTCGGAAAGGAACAATTTCTCTACTTGCAGGCATTGATTTATTGACAGGGGAAGCTATCCCATACATCAGCGACACACACAAGAGCAGTGACTTCATCGGTTTCCTGAAAAAACTGGACGAGAAGTATCCCAAAGGCGATAAAATCCGACTTATCCTTGATAACCACAGTGCTCACACATCTAAGGAAACACGTGAGTATCTGACAACTATAGCAGGTCGGTTTGAGTTTGTTTTTACACCTAAACACGGATCCTGGCTGAATCTGGTTGAAGGCTTTTTCAGCAAACTGACCCGACAGATGCTCAGAGAAATCAGGGTGGCTGACAGAGAAGAACTGATCGAGCGAATATATAAATATTTCGAGGAAATCAACGACTCTCCCATTGTCTACCACTGGAAATACCATATGAATGAAATCGATCCTGAAGAAGCTATAGGTCTAGCTAATTAAAAATCGCTATACTAGTCAAGAGAGGCGAGTGCTATGCGAGACTAAAAAAAGACTCGAAGACCATCGTTTATTGGAACAAAAAAGGGCCGTCTCTCAACCGAGACAGCCCCTTATTTATGTACAGCAGTTATTGTTAAATGTTTACTTCGCGGCGATCGCCTCGCGAGCGGCCTGCGCGACATCCTCGGGTGCAAGTCCGTACAACGGAATCAACTCCGTCGGCTTACCGGACTGTCCGAAAATATCCTTAATGCCGACGCGACGGAGGATACAGGGAGCGTTCTCCGAAAGTACCTCGGCGACAGCGCCGCCCAGACCGCCGAGAATGTTATTCTCCTCTGCGGTCACGATAGCACCGGTCTCCTTGGAGGCCTTGATGATGGTATCCTTGTCGATCGGCTTGATCGTGTGCATGTCGATAACGCGGGCGCTGATGCCCTCTGCTTCGAGGAGCGCGGCGGCGGCAAGGCTCTGCTGAACCATGAGTCCCGTCGCGATGATCGTCACGTCGGTTCCCGCCTTGATCTCATTGGCCTTGCCGATCGTAAAGGGAATCTCGTCACCGTAAGCACCGTATACGTCTTCAACGGCCAGACGTCCGAGGCGGACATAGAACGGACCTTCGGTATCGATGGCCGCGCGGATTGCCGCACGGGTCGAGGCACCGTCACAGGGCTGCAGAACCGTCATGTTCGGAAGCGAACGCATGATCGAGAGATCTTCGACGCACTGATGAGACGCGCCGTCCTCACCGACCGTGATACCAGCGTGAGTGGCGCAGACCTTGACATTGAGGTTCGGATAGCAGATGGAGTTTCTGACCTGCTCCAGAGCGCGCTCTGCAGCGAAAATCGCGAAGGTCGAAGCGAAGGCAACCTTGCCGCATGTCGCCATACCGGCGGCTGTCGACATCATGTTTCCTTCGGCGATTCCCATGTTGAAATGCCGCTCGGGGAAGACCTTCTTGAATGTAACCGTGTAGGTTGACTTCGAGAGGTCCGCGTCGAAAACGACGATACGAGGATCGCCGCCGAACTCCTCAAGTGCCTTACCGTATGCTTCTCTTGTTGCCAGTTTTCCCATAGTATCAGCCCTCCACCGCAGCAATCGCCGCGTCAATCTCTTCCATTGCCTGTTCGTACTGTTCTTTCTTCGGAGCGGCGCCATGCCAGCCGGCCTGGTCCTTCATGAAGGAAACGCCCATGCCCTTGTGGGTCTTGGCAACCACGACGGTCGGCTGACCCTTTACGGTCTCGGCTTCCGCCACGGCCGCTTCGATGCTTGTGAAATCATGTCCGTCAATCTCGATGACGTGCCATCCGAACGCGGCGAGTTTGGCCGGGATGGAGCCTAAGCTCATGACCTGATCGTTCGGTCCGTCAATCTGCAAGCCGTTGTTGTCGATGAAAGCCGTCAGATTATCCAGCTTGTAGTGTGCCGCTGCCATAAAGGCTTCCCAGACTTGGCCTTCTTGTAACTCACCATCGCCGAGGATGGAGTAAACGCGGTACGTCTTATTGTCCAGTTTGCCGGCCATCGCCATTCCGACGGCGGCGGAGATACCTTGACCGAGAGAACCCGTCGACATATCTACGCCGGGAATATGCGTCATACAAGGGTGTCCCTGAAGAATGGATCCGCAATGACGAAGCGTAGCCACCTGTTCTGCCGGAAAGAAACCGCGAAGGCCGAGGGCAGAGTAAAGCGCAGGTGCACAATGTCCCTTCGAGAGGACGAAACGGTCTCTGTCGGGCATATCCGGATTTGCCGGATCAACGTTCATCTTCTCGCCGTAGAGATACGCGAAAATATCCGTGCAGGAGAGGGATCCGCCGGGATGTCCCGACTGTGCCTGGTAGATGCCCTCGATGATCAGCTTGCGCATCCGAGCGGCGTAGAGCTTGAGCTTCTTTTCAGTTTCTTTGTCCATGTGTTACCCCTTTCATGATCGAACCGACCCCGTCGGTTCCGTTTACCAGATACAGCTGTGCATATGCACGATTCGCCCGCCGGCAAGATACACGCGAGGTACGCGCTTCCCGACAAGGCATGTAATTTCGTAGTTAATTGTATCTAAAATATCAGAAATTTCATCCACTGGAAGACAAGTTTTTTTATTTTTGTACATATGCGAGCCAAAAAGCACAACCTCGTCGCCGATCTTGGGCATTTCATCGAAGGATGTGACGTCCGCCATACACATATCCATACAAACCGTACCGATAATCGGCGCTCTCTGTCCGAGAATCAGAACATCCGCGCGGTTCGAGAGTCGTCGCGAGTATCCGTCAGCGTATCCGATCGGGATTGTTACAATCGTGCTTTCACGATCGGTGATGAAACGTCTCCCATAGCTGATGGATTCTCCGGGCGGCAGAGTCTTGACGTGAATCACGCTCGACTTCAAGGTCATCGCCGCTCGCAAATCGATCGGAGTATAGGACGGCGGACAACCCTTCGGCCACATTCCGTAAAGAATTAATCCCGCACGCACCATATCGAGATGCATGTCGGGGAACCGTAAGATCGCGGCACTGTTACATATATGTCGAATCTTGACTTCCAAACCTTTGGATCGCAATGCGTCCGTCATCTCGACAAAGCGGTTATATTGAAGGCGTACGTATTCATCGTTTTCCTCGTCCGATGTGGCGAAATGGGAGAACACACCTTCTAAGATTATCCCGGGCAGCAGCGCGATTCGTTCGATCTCATTAATCGAATCAAGACCGGAAGGATATCCGATGCGGTTCATTCCCGTATCAATCTTCACATGAATCGCGACACTTTGCCCCGTCGACACAGCCTCCGTCGACAGAGCTTCTGCCAACTCCGCCGTATATACGGTTTGTGTCAGCCGATATCCGATCACTTCGCCGACGCGGCGGGGGTCCGTATGTCCCAGGAGAAGTATCGGCGCCTCAACGCCGTTCTTCCGCAGTTCGATCGCCTCATCAAGCATCGAAACGCCCAGTCGTGTCGCGCCGCTCTCCAGAATCGTCTTCGCTGTCTGAATCGCGCCATGACCATAGGCGTCCGCCTTGACGATCGCCATAACTTCCGCTTTCTCATGAGTGATCCTGCGAATCTCTCGGGTATTTCGTGCCAATACATCCAGATCGATCTCCGCCCAGGATCGGGTCGGAAAACCGATTGTCTCCTGATATCTGTTGTCCAATTCTGTTACAACTCCCATCTTGCTCGACGAAACGCCTCTGTGAAATTCGCGAAAAGGTCCGTCGGTTGCATATATCTCCTGCCGAGAGTCTGCGCCGCAATGTCTCCGGCGAGGCCGTGCAGATATACACCCGCCAACGCTGCGTCGCGACTCGAAAGGCCCTGTGCCTGAAAAGACCCGATCATACCTCCAAGCACGTCTCCGGATCCGCCCTTCGCGAGCCCGTCGTTGCCTGTAGGATTACTATAGCACTCTCCGTCCGGTGTGCAAACCACCGTTTGATGACCTTTAAGCACCGTTATTACGCCCCATGCTTTCGAGAAAGCCAATGCTCCCTCTTCACGATCTTGCGGATTCCATCCGGGAATCAGCCGCGCAAACTCCCCGGGATGCGGAGTGAACACCGCCGGCTCGAGACCCAGAGATATCCGTTCGCGAAAAAAATCCGCGAACACATCTCTCGCACCGGCGACGGCAGTCAAAGCACCGGCATCAATGACCAACCGTTTGGCCAAACGCGCAGCCACGAATAATCCTTCGGTTACTACTTTGTCCTGCGGTCGGAGTCCCGGACCGATGACACATGCATCCATCGTCGAGAGAAGCCCCGAGATCGCCGTCACAGCCGGTTCCGGCTCCGTCGGAATCGCGTGAAGAATTGCCTGCGGAAGCGAAAGAAACATCGGCAACATAAGAGCGTCCGGAACAAGTACATAGGCAAGACCCACGCCCGAGCGGAGCGCGGATGCAGCACAGAGATACGCGGCTCCCGCCATACCTTCCGATCCGGCCCATATAAGGATCCGGCCGAAAGTTCCCTTATGACCTTCCGCAGGACGAACGGGAGCAAGACGCGAGATCGCGTCCATTTCCAGGATCCGTACCGACGGGGATGTCGGGATTTCATTTTGAAGGAGAAGATCGGAAGAATCCGTCATACGCTACATGCTCCGGCAAAAATTTCATTTATTCTATCGCGTCTATCTTATCATATTTTGCCGTCTTTCGGGCTTGATGCCTGGGACGCGTCTTCCTGCGAGCGTTAAGACCGATGGTTAGGGGGAAGCCGTGATGTTTGCTTCCCAGAAAATCCTGACGTGCTCCGCGAAGATTTCCTTAAGGTCTGCTCTCGCATCGGATGCCAGATGATACAGATAGAACGGCGCGTAGAGTTCCATTGCCAGGACGCGGGCATTCCCCTGCCGCATCAGACCCTTCTCCATAAGACTCTCGAAAAGAACGGTTTGCGATTGCACGGGCAACTCGATGAAGAACTGTTGATAAATCTCGCGCATCTCCGGATTCCTGAACTGTTCGACAAGCAGAAGTTTGCGGAACATGACCATCCACTCATCCTCTGTCTGGAATGCAAACATGCTGAAACAAACCGACACCAAATCCTCTTCGCTTTGAATCCTCATCATCTGGCGCTTGCCCATCTCCTGGAAATACGAAACGGAGTAGGTTGTAATCTCTTCCAGAATTTCTTTCTTACTTCGAAAATGTTTATAAAGAGCACTGTTGCCGACGCCGACCGCGTCGGCGATCTCCCGGATGGACACGGCGCTAAAGCCTTGATTCGAGAAGAGTCGCATAGACTCTTCGATGATCCGCTTTCTTGTATCTCTGCCTTTACGCTCCATTCGATACTTCCTTCCCGCCACCCGGACGTTCATTTTCTTTTCGACACACGAAACGCAATAATAACCCCGCCAGAACAAGCAGAACCCAGAGAAGAATGAGGGCGAATTTCACCTTTGTTGCCACCGAAGCAATCTCGATTTCCGTGGTGCTTACTTGCGGAAATGCGAATAGCGAGCGAAGGATAACTGTGTTCTCCAAGATATCCGCCAAGCCTCGGAGGACGATGGCGAACATGGACGTGATCGACAGAAACCGAAGCCTCCGACATCTCGAAGAATCGATGTTGTTGATATCGTGCGTAACTTTCAACTGCAGCAGACCGAAGAATACAATCAGAAGGAAGTCTCCGATATAATAACGAAGCGATATCGAGAAGCCCTCCGGCGTCATCATTCTGAGAACATTCAGCACGTCCGCAACGTTGTAGAGCTTCATGTCAAAGGTTCCGTACCCGCCGT
>JACCEE012020579.1_pt1 | contig 31715 bp, 20 predicted proteins | sample 7449931 | NCBI WGS metagenome assembly JACCEE01 (sample SAMN15323457, study PRJNA562643) | freshwater metagenome | isolation source: river surface water | place: USA:Blue River Watershed | collected 2017-08-19 | reverse complement strand
CCTGATTTAAATCCTATTGAGCATAAATGGGCGCAAGCTAAGGCTCTTCGTAAACAGCAGAATTGTTCTATTGATGAGCTCTTCTTACTCTACTCCATTTAGTCTTTTTATGGTACGGATACTATAAGTTATGTGTTTAGGGGGTAATGGAAAAATCATCGGTTTATTTTTTAAATACAAGAAAATGGGAGTTTAAAAGTCTTGCTAAAAAATACAATTTATTGATTTTTTTTGTTAAAATGATAATGGCTCTAAATTAAATAAGGTGCATCAGTACGAAGGCGTAATAAATGCGTCATTTCTTCAGCAGAAATAGGGCGACTAAATAAAAAACCTTGTCCAATACCACACTGTAAGCTTTTCAAAAATTTCATTTGTTCAACAGTTTCAATGCCTTCTGCAATCACTGAAAGTTGTAAACTGTGTGCCATTGCAACAATGGCGGAAGTAATCGCGCTGTCATCACTACTATTACAAACATCTTTGACAAAAGAGCGGTCTATTTTTAATGTGCTGACGGGAAAGCGTTTTAAATAACTTAATGATGAATAGCCTGTTCCAAAATCATCTACTGCAAGTTGTACACCTAAATCGCGTAATTCTTGAAACATGGCGAAACCGCTGTTTTTATTGTCTAAATCTTCTTGCATTAGCAAGGTTTCAGTAAGTTCTAATTCTAACCATTGCGGAGCGAGTTCTGAAGCTTTTAACGCAGAATTGACCGTGTGTAATAAATTGGATTGTTGGCATTGTCGACTGGAAACGTTAACAGACATGCGTAAGGGAGGTAACCCTTGTTGCTGCCAATATTTTAGTTGCTGACAAGCAGCGAATAAAACCCATTCGCCAATGCTGATAATTAAGTTACTTTCTTCCGCTAAGGGAATAAAAGTTGCGGGTGAAATAATGCCTTGTTCTGGATGATACCAGCGAACTAAGGCTTCTACGCCCACAATTCTGCCAGTGGTTAAATCTACTTGGGGTTGGAAAAATAGGCGTAGTTCTTCCCGACTAACGACTTTACGCAGTTGATTTTCTAACAATAAGCGTTGTAAAGACGCGGCGTTCATATCTTCTTTAAAAAATTTATAAGTATTTTGTCCTTGTGCTTTGGCGCGTGAGAGGGCGACATTGGCGTTTTTAAATAACATCATGCCGTCTTCACCGTCACTAGGATATAAGCTAATCCCAACACAGGCGGAAACTGAAATTTCATGATTGGCAATCAGCATGGATGAACCAATATTTTCTAATAGTTGTTGCAGCAATGATGTTACAGCATTGATACTTTCACATTCATATAAAATTGCGAATTCATCACTGCTAAAACGGGCAACTGTGCCGCCATTTGCGAGGCATTGTATAATGCGTTGCGCAATTTCACAGAGCATTGCATCGCCAAATTCATGTCCTAACGATTCGTTAATGATTTTAAAACCATCTAAGTCTAATGATAAAACGGCTAAACTTAAGTGGTGACGTTTAGAATGGATAATGGCTTGTTGCAAGCGTTCCATAAATAAACTGCGATTAGGCAATTTAGTTAGCGGGTCATAGTTGGCTAGAAATGCTAAATGTTCTTCTGTTTCCACTAAACGCCGATAGCGGTTTAAACGGGTAATTGTACGAATGCGAGCGCGTAATTCGGCGCGGTCAAAGGGTTTACTCATGAAGTCATCTGCGCCGACTTCAATGCCTTTTAAGCGTGATTCACGGTCATCTAGGGCTGTTACCATGACAATGGGTAATTCTGCTAACCGTGGGTCAGCACGCAATGCCTGACAAACCTGAAAGCCATTCATTCCTGGCATCATTACGTCTAGTAGCATTAAATCGGGAGCTGATTGTTTCGCTTTTGTAATTGCTTCTTCTCCGCTTTCAGCAAAAATTAACTGATAGCCCTCGGATTCTAACAAGACTTCTACGGTATAGCGTGAAACAATTTCGTCATCGACAATTAAAATTGTACTTCTATCTGTCATACATCAATCCTATTGGGCGGCACAGAGCAAAAACGGAGAGTATTAATTTATTCAAAGTGTTGACTCTATATAAATGGGCTATTATTGTAGCTTGATTTTACTATATAACAATATTGTTAGGATTGTTGAAGCAAATAGCGTACACGCGCATTTAAATCTGTGCGGTCAAAAGGCTTGCATATCACTTCATCTGCTCCTAATTCTAAACAGCGTGTTCTTGCATTTTCATCTTGCCAAGCGGTAATCATGATAATAGGCAATTTCTGAAATTCAGGAGATGCCCGTAATCGCCGGCATACTTCAAAACCGCTAATCCCTGGCATCATGACATCTACAATCACTAAATCAGGTTTAAAGGTTTTCACTTTTTCCAGTCCTTGTTGTCCATCTTCTGCTAAAACTAAAGTATATCCTTCAGTTTCCAGCAAGGCTTCTAAGGTCGCACGGGATAAAAGTTCATCATCAATGATTAAAATCGTTATTTTTTTATCGGACATTGTCATTATTCCGTAATTGAAACTTATTCATTTATTTTTTTAGATAAAACAGATTTTTGTCTATCAAAATGTTTTATAAAATTTTTTAGAAATAGACCGTGTAATTTATTAAAAATACAGCATATTTTATAGTTAATTTCCTAAATTTAGGAAAAATGACTTTTAGGGTTACAGTACATTATATAATTTGTGTATTTAAAAATATCCTCATTATTGATGGTATTTTTTTAGCTAAAATCTACTTGCTATGCTAAAAAAGCATTTTAGAATAAAATGGTTATTACATTATATTTTACAAGCAAATGAGTGCAGGTTTTTCATTTTGTCGCATGAGTGAATAAACGCAGGCTTGCGACATAATCCTTTTATACTGAAAGATTAAATACTGTATAGTATGGTATATAATTTTCATCTCTCTTTTTAAATTAGGATATAAAAGCAATGAAAACGCTACAAATTAATCTCCCCGATAATATTGCAGAACGTTTTGAAAAATTAGCAGTCGCCCAAGGTGAAGATTACGCCAGCGTCAATACGACGGAAGTAACAGGACGAGATGCTTTATTTGCAGATTTATTAGTTTTAGGTTTAGATGAAATTGAAGCAGGGGCTGCACAATTTCCTGACTCTGATAATTAAATGACATAAAATATTTGACCTTAAGGTAATTTATTTAAATACGGTGTTTTTTGGCTGAACTACAATTTACGCAATTCGCTTAATGCTTACAAAAAATGATTTTTGAATTGGGGAAATTAAGGCAATTGTGAAAATTGTGGTTCAAGTAAAAGTGAACTGCGTAATTCTTATTACATAGCATCTTCAAAAATTTTTAATTTATTAAACTCAGATGCACTAAAAAACTGCGGTGTTTTGTTAAAGTTATTCGCTAGGTTTCTAAATATGAATTCAGCAAAGCTACAAGATTTGCAACAACAAATTGCGCATTTGCAGCAACAACTCTATACGTTAACAACAGAGAAAATTGAAGCTGAATTATTATTAGAAACTGTTTTAGCGCACGCTGATACAATCGAAGATGAATTATTTAAAGCTCGCGTTTATGCTGAACAGGCAACACAAGCCAAATCTGCTTTTTTAGCGAGTATGAGCCATGAAATTCGCACACCTTTAAGTGGAGTGCTGGGAATGGCAGATTTGTTACTAGACACACCGTTATCTGCTATTCAACAAGATTATGTCAAAACTATTCGCAATAGTGGTGATATTTTATTGACTTTAATTAACGATATTTTAGATTTTTCCAAAATGGAAGCGGAAAAATTAGAGCTCGAACACTTACCATTTGATTTGCAAGAAAATATTGAACATATTTGTGATTTATTACACCCTAAAGCCGCAAGTAAAAATTTAAATTTAATTTATTGGATAGCAGAGGATTTGCCTCTATATTTCTTAGGCGATGCAGTGCGTTTACGGCAAATTTTACTTAATATTATTGGGAATGCGTTAAAATTTACCAACCAAGGTGAAGTGAATATTCGAGTAACAAAACAATCTCATTTTCCTGCTGCTCAACAAGCAGGAATCATGCAAGTGTGTATTGCTATTAGTGATACGGGGATAGGGATAGCAGAACATCAGCAAGCACGATTATTTCAGAATTTTACTCAGCTAGAGTTATCTACAACCCGCGAATATGGCGGGACAGGGTTGGGTTTAGCTATTAGTAAACGTTTGATTGAATTAATGGGGGGCAGTATCTATGTTAACAGCGTGGTTCAGCAGGGGAGCACTTTTACAATCACGCTTCCTCTTCCGCTTGCATATCATAACGTATCGCCTCATTGGCAATCCGCACAGAGTTTAAAAACGCAATTACCTACGCCACTGGCGACTTTATTGCTCATTGAACCACAGCCCTCTATACAGCATTGGCTACAGCATTACAGCACTTATTGGGGATTAACTGTACAAATTGTTAATCAATTTGCAGAAGGTTTCGAGCTTTTACAACAACAGCCATTAAATTACTGGGCTATCTTGGTAGATGAACAGGTTTTAAATAACATAACATTAGAACATTATACACACTTAAAAAACTTACATCCGCATTTAAATTGGATACTTATCAGTAGCTCTACCACTGTTTTTACCGCTTTAGAAAACATAAAATTTCAATATTATTTAACAAAGCCCTTAAAAATCGCTAAAGTATATGAGTTGTTTAGCATTATTTTAGCGAGTAAACATACGACAGCCAACCTGATGCCGCCTGTGCGGTTTGATTCTTCTCTTGAATTGGCTGCCATTGCTTTAGAGAGACCTGTTGTCATGAAAATTTTACTTGCAGAAGATAATGCTGTAAATCAAAAGGTTGCAGTATTAATGCTCAAACGTTTAGGTTATGAAGTTGATATTGCTAACAACGGCAGACAAGCTGTTGAAGCGGTTGAACAACAAAAATACGATTTAGTGCTCATGGATGTACAAATGCCAGAAATGGATGGTTTAACAGCGACGCGAACCATTCGCTGTTTAACGCAATTAAATCCACAACCTTATATTATCGCAATGACAGCCAATGCGATGGATGGTGATCGCGAAATGTGTTTAGAAGCAGGAATGAATGACTACATTAGCAAACCTATTAAACGCGAAGAATTAGAACAAAAAATTTTGCAAGTCAGCCAGCAAATTCAGCAAGCATGATGGCATCTTAAGCCTCAATCAAGAAACGTGTGTAAACAGCCGTTTCTTGTGAATCCCCTAAAAATTGCTAATCGGATATGCCAACCATCAAAATACCCACACCTACTGTTGTACAGCAACTCACTTTATATAACAGCAGTTTAGAGTTATCTTCTCCTTCTTCTATGTTAATGAAGCTACTGCGTGATATGCCTGAATTACCTGGTTGTATAGTGACAGATTACGGAAGGTATATAGGGATGATTTCTCGTCGCCAATTTATGGAAATGATGAGTCGTCCTTTTGGATTAGAATTATTTTTAAAACGTCCTATTGCTGTTTTGTATTCTGTGATTACTCACGATAATTTATGTTTATCGGGAGACACTTCAGTTATTATCGCCGCGCAAACCTGCGTACAACGTCCGCTTGCACAATTTACTGAGCCGTTGGTAATTATTATTGAAGGGATTCACTATTTATTAGATGTGCAAACTTTATTGCTTGCGTATGCAAAACAATATGAAACCGCCTCTTATGTTATTGAAGAACAACTTCAGCAAGCGCGCCGCACCGAAAAAGAATTATTAGCCGCTAAACAAGAAGCCGCCGAAGCACACAAAGTTAAAGCAGAATTTTTGACGAACATGAGTCATGAATTGCGCACGCCCCTAAATGCTGTTTTAGGCATGGTAGAATCTTTGCTCAGTACCACAATTAACGAAACACAACACGATTATTGTCAAATTATTCGCGAAAGTGGTGAATCTTTACTGAGTTCTATTAATGATTTACTCAATTTTTCCCAATTAGAAACAGGCGAATTAACCTTAGAGCGAAAACCTTTTGATTTGCGTTTATGTATAGAAGAAAGTTTACAAGCAGTTGCACATAGTGCCACCCAGAAAAATTTAACAGTAGCGTATCACGTTGATAAAACTGTACCTGATATTGTCATTGGCGATGCAATACGGCTTAAACAAATTTTAAATAGCTTATTAAACAATGCGATAAAGTTCACTCAACAAGGTGAAATTATCCTCTCGGTCAACTCTTTCAATGCAACAGGACGACGCGGGCGCGGGCGTTATGAACTAGAAGAATTACATTTTGCCTTGCGCGATACTGGAATGGGCATTGCTGCACATCAATTAAATCGCTTATTTCAAGCATTTAGTCAAATAGATAGCTCATTAAGTCGCCGCTATGGGGGGCTAGGTTTAGGCTTAATGATTAGCAAACATCTATGTGAACTAATGGGCGGCTCTATGTGGGTAGAAAGCGAAGAACAACGCGGCTCTACTTTCCACTTTACTATCAAAGCCAAAGTTGCTCATGAATTACCTTATCAATATTTATACAAAATTCATCCTAACTTACAAAATAAACATATTTTATTAGTCAACTTACATGTCGCGCATCGCGAAATTGCTTTGTACTATTTAGAGTTATGGGGAATGGGAATACAAAATATTTCAGATACCCATGAACTTTCCTACATAGAAGAAGAAAATAGTTGGCAAGTAGCCATGGTTGAAATTTATCATGAAAATGCAGCAATTCCTTTAATTCGTACCTTACATCAAATTCAAGCAAATTTACCCATTATTCTACTGACAAAACAATATTATGCTTCGCTCAATTCGCAACTAGACAATGTTTATTTATTATCACAACCCTTGCGTCCCGCCCGTTTATATGAATTATTGACGCAAATTATGTTAAAAACAGATAAAGATACTCATACTTTATCAAATCAATCTACTGAAACAGAGCAATTAAGCGAACACAAACCGACCATTTCCACTGAAGCGACGGCTGAACTGACTAAAACGGAACAAAGTTTGCCTGTTTTACCTCAATTAAATTCTTTTTTACACGGGTTTAAATGTATTAAACGTCTGACACAAATTAATACTGAAGAACTGACCGCTTTACCGCAAACCCAAGTAAGTACAAATACCCTCATTGTTGAATCAATTTTACTAATAGAAACAAATGTTTTAACGCAATTTGCCACCAAACGTATTTTAGAAAAACTAGGTTATAATGTTGATATTGCCAATGAAACTCAAAAAGCATACCAATTGTTAATACAACATCACTATCAATTATTGTTATTAGATTTACAATTATTCAACCCACTTACCATTGACAAACAGCATCCATTTTTGCAATGGTTACTTGGAAATCATCAAAAACTGACAATTGTCGGTTTTGCTAGCGGTTGTGACCATTGTCAATTACAACACCAACATTGGTGTGAACAACTTACACTTTACGACTGTTTACAGTCGCCTTTAACTCGCCCCAAACTACTTACTTTACTAGAGCGGCTTAAAAATCCACCTGCTTTGGTCTAATATTGGTTTAACTTGGCTGACATAACAGATAATGACTATTTTTGCTGAAAATACCTATTTATTACCACAAGATATTCAACTTGCTGTCAAAACTGCTTTAGAAGAAGATATCGGTGCAGGCGACGTGACTGCACAACTGATTGACCCAAACTCAATGTCAATCGCTAATGTTATCACCCGCGAAGAAGCCATTATTTGCGGTATAGCATGGTTTAATGAAGTTTTTTGCCAAATTGACCCCACTGTACAAATTCATTGGGAAGTGAAAGATGGACAAAATATTTTGCCCAATCAACAACTTTGTCGCTTACAAGGTAACTCCCGCGCACTTCTTACGGGAGAGCGAAGTGCACTCAATTTTTTACAATTATTATCCGGAACAGCCACTCAAGCACGGCACTATGCACAACTCATTGCCGGCACAAAAGCCCGCATTTTAGACACCCGCAAAACAATTCCTTGCCTGCGTAAAGCCCAAAAATACGCCGTACTCTGCGGCGGTGGATGCAATCACCGCTTAGGACTTTACGACATGTTTTTAATCAAAGAAAATCACATTGCTGCCGCTGGAACTATTGCAGCTGCTGTAAAAGCCGCCCGTCAAATTGCACCGAATATCCCTTTAGAAGTAGAAGTAGAAAACCTCACCCAATTACAACAAGCCTTAGACATTGGCGTTGACCGCGTATTATTAGATAACTTTGATTTAGCCATGCTCCGCACCGCGGTTTTATTTGCCAATGGACGCGCCCAAATGGAAGCTTCAGGCAATGTCAATACTAAAACTATCCGCGCCATTGCAGAAACAGGTGTTGATTTTATTTCCATTGGCTCAATAACCAAAGACATTAAAGCGATTGATTTATCAATGCGATTTGTGTAAAGAAAAGAATGCTTGCTCAAAACATTGTAAAACTATTGTTTATTTGCTTAATCGCTAGCCTTATCAGTGCGTGTAACACACTTCATGCACTCAAAGTTGCTTACCTAGAAGATATTGAACAATATCCTCTATATCCCGCACGTTACCCACTCTATGTCGAAGCGGGTGGCGAAAAATTGGCACAAACGCTTGCAGAACACATACCTGCTGCAATTAGCCAAATTGAAAGCACGCACGGTGGAGCTATCTTATCTGCGCCAGTCATTGTATTATGTATGACTGCAAGTTGTTATAAGCGTATTGCGATTGTAACAGAAGCGGCGGGCGAAGCTTGGTTAGGAAAACGTATTAATTTAAACGGTGAAAAAATTCAACGTGAACAACGGGATATTCGTTCTATTTTCACCCATGAACTTTCCCACCACTACTGGTCAACGCATGGCGTAAATTACCAAGCCCGCTGGTTTCAAGAAGGCTTAGCCGTTTGGGTGTCCAACGGCGGCGGCGCAGAAAAAGCCAGTGTTGCCGAAGCCACCCAAGCCATTCGTAACGGGCGCGTCATCATTCCCCATTTAGACGACGGGCTATGGCAATATACAGACGACAAAGCAGAAAACTATGGATTGACGTGGCCATTATTTTACCGCCAAGCGGGCATGTTTATTGAATACTTAACTCAACAAGACCCAAAGCGTTTTCAACAATTATTGCGCGAACTGGAAAGAACAAAACAACTCAAAACTGCATGGGAAATCAGCTATTCACAGTCTCCTAGCCAGCAATGGATGGCTTTTGTGCAATCGCTCAATTAATGCCGATTTTTTCACTTTTTATCCAAATTACGACGCGAATTCATGTCTTGCCCAACCATTCTTGTTTTTGATTCTGGGGTCGGTGGTTTAAGTATCGCTAATGCCATTCGAGCGTTATTACCCACAGTTCCTTTACACTATCTTGCTGATAACGCAGCTTTTCCTTATGGAACAAAAAGCGAAGCAGAATTACAAGCACGGATAATGAAAGTGATGCAAGTCGCCGTGCAACGTTATCAACCCACACTTATTGTTGTAGCATGTAACACCGCCAGCACATTAGTTTTACCTGCTTTACGCCAAGCTTTTAATTTACCTTTCGTAGGTGTTGTGCCCGCCATCAAACCCGCTGCCAAACAAAGCGAAACTAAAGCCATTGGTTTATTAGCAACTCGCGCCACCATTCAACGCACTTATACTGATGATTTAATTAAAGAATTTGCAAATAGCTGTGAAGTAATAAAAGTAGGTTGTAGTATTTTAGTAGAATTAGCCGAAGCAAAATTACGCGGTAAAAACCCCAGTTTAACCGTGCTCAATGAACGCTTAAAAGCCTTACAAGCCCCGCGGATTGATACTATTGTACTAGCTTGCACACATTTTCCCTTATTACTCCCTGAATTACAAAGTGTTTTACCCAATATTAAATACTGGGTAGATTCAGGGAAAGCGGTAGCGGAACGGGTCAAATTTTTATTAGAACCCCAATTAGAACACTTTGAACCTGCCAAAAACAGCCAAAATATCGCCATTTTCACTGCTAAACATGACGATATTGATTTACTCTCCCCTGCTTTGGTTAGCTATGGTTTTCAGCAACTGCATTATTTGACGAGTGTTTAACGTATAGTAAACGTGTCCTAAATTGATTAAACAGGATATAACTCGTTAAGTTTATTTGTTTTATTGTTTAGGCTCATAAACATGCCCCCCATTCTCCACTGCCACAATGTTATTAAATCTTATCAACGCCGTGCCGTGTTGCAATCCCTGAATTTACAAATGCAGCAAGGTGAGTTTTTAGGATTAGTCGGCGCGAATGGCGCGGGTAAAACAACACTAATTAAAAGTATTTTGGATTTTTGCGAAATTGAGCAAGGGGAAATTAAATTGCTCGATGTGCCGCATACAGACGCACGGGCACGGGAAAATTTAGTATTTTTACCAGAATTATTTAAACCGCCGTATTATTTACAAGGCGGTGAATTTTTAAACTATTTTGCAAAATTACATCAAGTCACTTATCAAAACAAATACGCTCAACACCTCTGTGAGCAATTAGATTTAGAACCCACCGCTTTAACGCAGTTAGTGCGTACTTATTCCAAAGGTATGACGCAAAAATTAGGGTTAATTGCCTGTTTTTTAGTCGCTAAACCTTTGTTAATCTTAGATGAACCGATGAGTGGCTTAGACCCTAAAGCCCGCGCTTATTTAAAACATTATTTGTTAAAACTAAAAACACAGCGACAATATAGCTTATTTTTCAGCAGCCATTTATTAGCAGATGTAGAAGCTTTGTGTGATAGATTGGCAATTTTACATGAAGGGAAAATTCAATTTATCGGTTCGCCAACTGAATGTTGTCAGCAATTTGCCGCCGATAATTTGGAAACAGCTTATTTACGCTGTATTGGTGTGAAAGAAATGATTGGAATGAGGGAAGCAAGTATTTAACAATATTATCTGGTGCTTGCCAAATACTTGCTCGAGCTTTAATTAGCTACGTTTTCTGAATTTACGCGGTGCATTTTCATCAAAATGCGGCGTATCTCCCGTGCTTGGACTTGGACTCGGACTGCGTTCACGTCCTTCGCGTCCACCCGCAAATTTTCTACCTTCGCCGCTGCTGCTACGTTCCCGTTCGCCCCGCTCACTGCGCTCTGTACGCGGCGGACGGCTGCTTCTAGGTTTAGCAGGGGCATCTGCGTTGACTTTGCTACCATCCCATGGGTGTAATTGTAATTGTTGACCACAAACCCATACGGTTTTCAAGTGCTTGTAAACTTCTTTAGGCATTCCATCGGGTAAATCTACCGTGCTGAAACTATCGCCAATTTCAATATAACCAATGTGACGACTTTCTAAACCTGCTTCATTGGCAATTGCGCCGACAATGTGTTTAGGTTGTGCGCCATGGGTACGACCTACTTCAATTCTATAGCGTACCATGCCTTCTTCTAAACCCCGTTGCGCGGAATCGCTTTTGCGTGTCCGTTTTTTGGGTTCGCCGCTATCACTCCCTTCTGCAAAAACTTCTTCGCGGTCACGAGTGCGCCGACCTTCTCCGCGTTCACTTCTTTCTCCACGTTCGCCTCTCTCGGAACGTTCACCGCGTCCGCGTTCAGAACGTCCGCGCCGCTCGCCACGGTCTTCGCCGAATTCTTCAGCTTTTTTCAGCTTAGGTTCTTTCTTAGGAATTAAGGGTTTATCACGTTGGACTAAGTAAGCGAGTACAGAAGCAATTTCACTTAAGCCAATATTATGCTCTTGTTGATAACTGGCGATAATATTTTCAAAGAAGGGTAAAACTTCTGCTTGTGATTCAAAAGTATCACTAATCGTTTGTTTAAATTGAATTAAACGTTTATCAGCGATGTCTTCCTGTGTAGGCAATTGCATTGATGTAATAGGTTGACGAGTTGCTTTTTCGATGGCGCGTAATAAACGTTGTTCGCGGGGCGCAACGAATAAAATAGCTTCTCCTTTACGTCCTGCACGTCCTGTACGCCCAATACGATGCACATAAGCTTCTGTATCAGTAGGAATATCATAATTGATAACATGGGAAATGCGCTCCACATTTAAACCGCGTGCGGCGACATCAGTGGCAATGACAATATCTAGCTTGCCATTTTTCAAGTTTTCAATGGTTTTCTCGCGTGAAACTTGACTCATATCGCCATTTAATGCGGCACAACCATAGCCCCGCGCTTCCAATTTTTCGGCTAATTCCGCAGTTGTAGTTTTGGTGCGCACAAACACAATCATGGCATCAAAATCTTCTACTTCTAAAATACGAGTGAGCGCATCAATTTTATGAATACCAGAAACTTGCCAGTAGCGTTGATTAATGCTTGCTACGGTTACTGTTTTAGAAGGAATACGGATTTCAACAGGATTTTTTAAATGCCGCCGTGCAATCCGCCGAATTTCATCAGGCATGGTCGCGGAAAATAATGCAACTTGGCGTGTTTCGGGGGTATGATTGAGAATTTCTTCAACATCATCGATAAAGCCCATGCGCAACATTTCGTCAGCTTCATCTAATACGATGCTAGATAATTGATTTAATTGCAATGTACCACGACGCAAGTGGTCTAAAATTCGTCCAGGTGTACCTACAACCGCATGAACGCCACGTTTTAAGGAGCGTAATTGGGTACTCATGCCTTGCCCGCCGTACACAGGCAATACATGGAAACCATTTAAGTAACGTGCATATTTCTGCATGGCTTCAGCGACTTGAATCGCTAATTCACGAGTTGGGGTTAACACTAATAATTGTGGAGCTGCCAAATTTAAATCAAGGCGGCTCAATAAAGGTAATGCAAAAGCTGCTGTTTTACCCGTCCCCGTTTGGGCTTGTCCGAGCAAATCCCGTCCATCCATTAAAGAAGGGATACTTTGTGCTTGGATGGGAGAAGGAACTTCGTATCCAACTTCGCTCACGGCTTGCAATAACGCTGGGGCAAGATTGAGTTGAGAAAATGTGATAGTAGAAGACTGTTCTAAAGTGTCTATGGACATGAAAAAACCTAAAAAAGATGAAAAAACTTAACAAACGTATCGTACAGGATACTAAAAATTCATTATAAATAAGAGTGCGAATTGTAACTGATTGTCAGGTGAATGAAACAATTGACTTTGAAGATATTTATCGGTCAGCGATTTAAGTGTAGTAGATTTTTTAAAAAGCGGAGTAACACTCTTGTTGATGAATATTCCCAGTGGCATTCTAAAAGACCTCATGCGTCGAGTTTTAGATGCACTGCACAATTATATCACAATCATATAACTTGAAATCACTTCTCTATGTATGAGATTCATTTTTATTAAAATAAATTCAAGCTTGTTGTACATTTGTTAATACAGTGGATAAAACCAAAGAAGTAAAGATTATAATCTCGGTTAAAAAAGAAAATTATCTTCTTGTAACCGTATAAAATTTTGTAAAAAAAGCAATTAATTAAATTTAATTAATATAAAATAATAAGACTTTTTTAGCAGTATATATTTTTTTTGAAAAAGATTTAAACCCATTTATAAAATAGGTTTTACATATTTGAGGTGTTTTTTTAGATAAAAATGAAAAATAATATTTGATACTTTTAGGAGTTACGCAGTTGAAACGGAGTGCAATAGCTTCAGCTATTGCAAGTAGCTCCTAGAAATAAAATCTAAAACGATTGCTTTAAACGATTGCTTTTTTAAATAGCAAATTAATTTAACATTATTCTAACACTCAACAACCCGCGCAATAGCTGAAGCTATTACACTCCTTTTTAATCAACTGCGTAATACCTAACTTTATAAAAACTTTAATTTTTCTTTTTTTTCTTACTCCACCTTATAAATAGTTAGTTAATCTAATTTTTAACTCTCTACAGCGTTTTCAACGACAAAAAGCTGTGCTCTATTTAATATAGGCTTTAAAGAAATAGAAAATAGCTTTTTAGTAGTCCATTATAAAATATAATTTGTTAAATATTTGATAATAAATGTTAAAAATGCAATTTTTATTTATTTTTTAAATAGATTTACTTTTAAAAGTAAGTTAATTTAAGGATTTAAATAAAATAGCATTCCTATGTTTTTGCAAATATCGTTAAATATCTAAACAATTGGATTGATATAAAGTAAAAAAATTTAAAAAAAATCTAAAGCTTTTTTACATTTTTATCATCTGATAAGAAAAAAATATGCGTATAATTGCACGGCAATTATAAATTTAAGGTAATAATTTTTAATTGAAACAATTGCTCATTAAATTAATGGGATGGCTTAACTTTTCGCTAATTCTAGTTTTGCGAATTTTTATGGGGTTGACACGAACACATCATGGATTTCATTCAACATTGGTTACTTGAACATAATATTACAGAAGTCGAATGTCTTGTACCTGATATGACGGGCGTTGCACGCGGCAAAATTATTCCTGCTACTAAGTTTGGTAAACAAGAAGGAATGAAGCTTCCCGAAAGCGTTTTTACGCAAACAGTTACTGGGGAATATCCAGATGATGACGAGGATTTTATTGACCCTACGGACATCGATATGGTGTTACAACCCGATGCTGCAACGATTCGTATTGTGCCATGGGCAACTGAGCCAACCGCACAAGTAATTCATGATTGTTATTACAGCACTGGGCAAAAAGTGGATTTAGCACCGCGTAGTGTGCTGCAACGTGTATTGAGCTTATATCATGCGCAAGGTTGGCAACCGATTATTGCGCCTGAATTAGAGTTTTTTCTTGTCCGTAAAAATGCTAATCCCGATATTCCATTAGAACCCCCTACAGGACGTTCTGGTCGCCCCGAATCGGCGCGGCAATCGTATGGAATTGATGCAGTTAATGAATTTGACCCCATGTTTGAAGAAATGTTTGATTATTGTGAAAAGCAAGATTTAAACATTGACACGCTGATTCATGAAGCCGGCGCGGCACAAATGGAAGTCAATTTTTTACACGGTGACCCATTAGAATTAGCTGACCAAACTTTTTTATTTAAACGCACTGTGCGCGAAACGGCTTTACGTCACAATATGTATGCTACTTTTATGGCGAAACCCTTGGCAAAAGAGCCTGGGAGTGCCATGCATGTACATCAAAGTATTGTGGATAAATATACCAATGAAAATTTATTTGCTTCTTCAGAACAAGATTCAACGGAATTATTTTTAAATTATATCGGGGGATTACAAAAATATTTACCCTTAGCCTTATGTTTTATTGCGCCTAATGTGAATTCTTATCGCCGCTTTTTGCGTTATCAATCCGCGCCGATTAATGTGCAATGGGGTTATGACAATCGCACGGTAGGATTGCGCGTGCCCTTATCTGAACGCAGTGCGCGCCGTATTGAAAATCGTTTGATTGGTGCAGATGCTAATCCTTACTTAGGCATTGCCGCTTCATTAGCCTGCGGTTATTTGGGCATGATGGAAAAATGTAAACCGACTGCCCCCTTACATGGCAGTGCTTATAATTTACCGTATGAAATTCCGCGTAACTTGGAACACGCGCTTAATTCATTGGCAGAAGATGATGAAAATGCTGCTGCATTACGTTCTATTATGGGAGAACGCTTTGTAAAAGCTTATTTAGCCGTTAAAAATAAAGAATATGAAACTTTTTTACGGGTAATTAGCTCATGGGAACGTGAATTTTTACTGTTAAGTGTTTAAAGTATGCGGTTTATTCTATTTTTTTAGCCATAAAGATAATTTGCCGTGTCTCGTCATAGAAGAAAACCGCCTAAACCGTTACCGCCTGCGCCGCCCGTTTCTGAAGCAGAACGGGCTGAGTTTTTAAATGCTGTTGCAGATGTCAAACCCTTAACGTCTGTTATCACATTACCTGTCGCAACTAAAAAGCCGCTCCCTTATCCTCGTCAAAAACAATTGGATGAACAAGAAGTTACTGAGCATTTACTGCTAGACAGTTACGACCCTTCAGAATGGGAAACGGGTGAGGAGTTACTGTTTAAACGAGAAGGTGTACAAAATGGCGTATTTAGTAAATTGCGGCGTGGGCAATTTAGCGTGGGGGCTGAATTAGATTTACACGGCATGATTGTTTCCGTTGCTCATGAAGAAGTTAGTTTATTTTTGCGAGAATGTTTTTATAGACATATTCGCTGTGTACGCATTATTCACGGTAAAGGTTATGGTTCAAAACAAAAATTACCTATCTTAAAAGCAAAGCTAAACAAATGGTTACAACAACGCGATGAAGTATTAGCATTCTGTTCTGCTCGACAAGTAGATGGTGGCACAGGGGCGGTGTATGTTTTATTAAAACGGGGATAACACATGGAATTAGCAGATGTTTTTAAAAACAATGAAAAATGGATTGCAGATAAACTGACTTTAGATGCGCAATTTTTTGAAAAACTGTCACAAGGACAAAATCCTGAAGTTTTATACATTGGGTGTTCTGATAGTCGCGTGACTGCCGAAGAGTTAATGGGAGCGCAACCTGGTGAAGTTTTCATTCATCGTAACATTGCTAACATGGTGATTAGTATAGACTTAAATGTAATGTCGGTTTTAAATTATGCGATTAAACATTTAAAAGTAAAACATGTTGTCGTCTGCGGGCATTATGGCTGTGGTGGTGTACGGGCAGCGATGCAAGCGCAAGATTTGGGGATTTTAAATCCTTGGTTGCGCAATATCCGCGATGTATATCGTTTGCATAAACTCGAACTTAATGCTATTGAAGAAGAACAACAGCGTTATAACAGATTGATTGAATTGAATGTACAAGAACAATGTATCAATTTAATTAAAACTGCCGCAGTGCAATTAGCCTATAAAGAATATGGTCTAAAAGTGCACGGCTGGGTATTTGACATTTACACTGGAAAACTAATTGATTTAAAAATAGATTTTCAGAAAATCTTAAAAGATATTATGGAAATTTACGATTTAGGCTGTGATTTCTTAAAATAAAACCTTAAAAAACACGAAAAGCGCAAAACTCGTGTATTTTTAATACATTTAGGTATTACGCGGTTGATTAAAAAGGAGTGCAATCGCTTTAGCTATTGCAATTGGCAGACCTACTCGTTTTTGAAACCTAATAGGTCTTTGTTTTAATTTGAATCTATTGCCAAATTTGGGTTATTGAGTTCTCGGCAACCCGCGCAATAGCTAAAACGATTGCACGCCTCATTTCAACTGCGTAATTCCTAACATTTTGTAAAAAATGTGTCTTTACATGGAATCAGCAAAACCATGGATTTTGGAAAACTCGCGGATATTCGCCCTGTTGATTTTAGCCTGCCGCCGACACCCACCGCGACATTTCATTGCTTAGAACTTGCCTCGCCCACACCTTTGCAATTATTTGTGGGATGTCCAGTATGGGTTAATAAAGCATGGGAAGGAAAAGTTTATCCGCATTCTGCCCTACCGCGTGATTACTTAAACTATTACGCACAACAGTTTAATACTATTGAACTTAATGCCACACACTATACTTTACCTGATGAAGCCACTGTTGACCGCTGGCGACAAAGTGTGCCCGCCCATTTCCGTTTTTATCCTAAAATATTACAAGAACTCAGTCATCACAATTTGCAAAATTATCCATTACTGCGCACTTTTTGCCAACGAATGCAATTACTAGGCGATAAATTAGGCGGTATGTTTTTACAATTGCCGCCACATTTTAAACCTACTGCATTAACACAACTTTTAGCCTTTTGTGATGAATTTCCGCCTGAAATTCCACTCGCGATTGAGTTTCGTCATCCAGATTGGTTTAAAAATTTTGAAAAAATCGCGTACGAATTGGAACAGCGGCAAATAAACACTGTAATTACCGATGTTGCGGGGCGGCGTGATGTGCTGCATTTGCGTTTAACAACGGCAAATGTGCTAATTCGCTTTGTAGGCAATGAAAATCCTATCACTGACCATGCACGCATTGATGCGTGGATTCAGTTACTACAACAATGGATTGAAATAGGATTGCACAGTTATTATTTCTTTGTACATCAACCTGATAACATGAGAGCGCCCGATTTAGCCTTATATTTTATTGAGCGTTGGAATCAAAGCCATGCGCAAAAAATCCCGCCGCCGATTTGGTTTGAACAACCTAGTTTATGGTGATTTTTGAGTAAATTAATTTATAGAATTTATTTTTGATATTTATCTAAACATTAGGAGAATTTTAAAATGTCATTCAAATTTCCTTACGGAATCAGTGATTTTGAAACTTTGAGACAAGAAGATTACTTTTATATTGACCGCACAGACCGCATACCTGCCTTAGAAAATGCGGGACATCAACTTTTATTTCTGCGTCCCCGCCGTTTTGGTAAAAGTTTATTAGTGCAAATGTTAGCAAATTATTATGACATTGCTAAAAAAGATAAATTTGAATCCTTATTTGGTAATTTAAAAATTGCTCAAAATCCAACGCCTAAAAGAAATCAATATTGTGTGATGGTCTGGGATTTTTCTTGTGTTTTACCCAAACCTAATATTGCTGATATAGAACGTGGTTTATATGACCATTTAAATAGTCAAATTATTGATTGTGCTGAACGTTATAGAGACTTATTAAATTATGAAATTCAAATTAAAGATAATGCTTTATTTTCTTTTGAATCTTTAGTTTCTGCAATTAAACGCAGTGGACATCAATTATATTTATTTATTGATGAATACGATAGTTTTGCTAATGAAGTAATGATGGCGCAAATGTATGGTAATCAACGTTATGAACAACTGGTTTATAATGAAGGATTATTAAAAGGCGTATTTAAAAATATTAAAGGCGCAGCGAATGGTAAAGGATTAGACCGTGTCTTTATTACAGGCGTTTCTCCAATTGCTTTAGCAGATATGAATAGTAGTTACAATATTGTGACTTCAATTTATCAACGTGAAGATTTCTTTAATTTATGTGGATTTGAAGAGTTTGAAGTTGCTCATACTTTACAAGCAATTTGTAAAGAAATTGGCTGGTCAAATAATCAATATGAAGAAACATTAACCACTATGCGCGAATTTTATAATGGCTATAGTTTTCATCCTGATTTAAATGCCATTATGTATAACCCAACGATGACATTACATTTTTTCCGTCATTTAGCGCATTTTAAAAAGTTTCCTGATGATATGCTAGATTACAATTTATCGATGGATAGAGACCGTTTGACGTATGCTGCGGCGTTACCACATGGGCGTGAAGTGATTGAAGAAGTGTTAGATGAAACTAAAGATTTTTCTATTCCCAAAATTTACAACCGTTTCGGTTTAACTGAAATGTTATACACTGAACAAGATAAATTTGCTTTAGCTTCTTTACTGTATTATCTCGGCGTTTTGAGCATTCGCGGAAAAGATTTTATTGGTGAAGTCATTTTAGATGTTCCTAATCGGGTTATTCAAAGTTTATATGTTGATAAAATGCGGGAATTATTATTGCCTAAAACTTTAAAACCTGAATATCAAGAAGCGGTTAAATTGTTCTTAACGCAAGCAGATTTACAGCCATTATGTGAATTTATTGAACAACGTTTATCAAGTTTAAGCAACCGTGATTATGTGAATCAAAGCAAATCCCCACATAAATTTGAATTTGCCTTAAAAATGGCGTTTATGTTGTTTTTATATGATGACCGCTTATATGTTATGGATTCAGAAACAGAATTAGAAAGACGTTATGCGGATTTAACAATGATGATTCGTCCCGATACACGCAAATATCCCATTTATGATTTTGTATTTGAATTTAAATATCTTTCTTTAAAAGAATTGAATTTAAGCGGTGAGCAACTGAAAAATTTAAGTGCTGAAGAAATACAAAACTTACCTTTAGTTCAAATTAAGTTTGGTGAAGCAGAAACCCAATTGCAATTTTATCAAGACAAGTTAAAGAACAAATATCGTAAATTAAATTTAAAAACCATTGCCGTTGTTGGATTAGGATTTGAACGGGTGGTGTGGCGGGTGATTTAATTTTGAATTTATGCAAAAAGACCTGTTAGGCTTTTAAAATCTGGCAGGTCTATTGGGCAGGTTAATCTGCATGGCTTACATGTGGTTTATCTAATAACCAATATTGTAATACTTCAACTAAACGCTCGGATTTAAAAGGTTTAGTCATATAATCATCCATCCCTGCGGTTAAGCAATATTCGCGGTCGCCTTCCATTGCATTTGCAGTCATGGCAATAATCGGTACGGGGTTTAAATCAACTTCTGATTGTAATTGTCTAATCACGGCGGTAGCTTGATAACCATCCATCACCGGCATTTGGCAATCCATAAAAATTAAATCGTAATGGCGATTTTGAATTGCTTCTACTGCTTCCCGTCCATTGTTAGCAATATCTATTAATAATTGATGTTTGCGTAACATGCCTAATGCGACTTTTTGATTAAAAATATTGTCTTCGACTAGTAAAATCCGTTGTTGATGAAAACGGCGTTGTTCTTCAATCGTATGGCGAGTAATTAATATGTCTTCTTGGTGCTTTTGCAAACTCATCACTAAGCGAATAGCATCATATAATTTTCCTTCGCGTAAGGGTTTAGTTAAATAGGCAGAAAAACCGACTTTATGAGCGTCGCTTGCATCTCCCCGTTGAGCATGAGAACTGAGCATAATCAAGCGCGTGGAAGCTAATAAACTGTCTTTTTTAATTGCATGACTAAGACTTAAACCATCCATTCCTTCCATCATCATATCAATGACTGCAAAATGAAAAGCATCATTGGCATGATACGCTTGATAAAGTTGTACTAAAGCTTGTTCTCCATTAGCGCAACTGGTATAGCGAATTTCCCAGCGTTTAAAATAATGCTCTAAAATCATGCGATTAGTTGCATTATCATCTACAATCAGCCCTCGCAAGCCTTGTACTTTGAGGCTGGGAAATAACAGCGGTTGATTTTTGGCAGCAGGGATAAAATTGATGGAAAACCAAAAAGTGCTCCCTTTGTTTTGTTCTGATTGTACGTTAATTTCGCCGCCCATGTGTTCTACTAATTTGCGACTTAGAGTTAAGCCTAAGCCTGTTCCCCCATATTTGCGGGTTGTAGAACCGTCTGCTTGAGAAAAAGCTTGGAAAATTTTGCGTTGTCCTTCGGCAGAAATGCCTATCCCTGTATCACGAATTTCACAGCGCAGTTTTATTTGTTGTTGATTTTGTTCAAGTAATGATAGGTGAACAAATACTTCACCAACTTCGGTAAATTTAATTGCGTTGCCGACTAAGTTAGTGATAACTTGGCGAAAACGGGTGGGGTCGCCGTTCACCCAATGGGGTACATTGCTCGCAAATAGCGTTCCGAGTTCTAAACCTTTAGCATGAGCTTTAGGCGCGAGCAATTCTACAACTTCCTCAACTGCTTGATATACATCAAAATCAATCTGTTCAAACTCCATTTTACCCGCTTCAATTTTGGAGTAATCCAGAATATCATTAATTAATGCCAATAAAGTATCGCCAGAAGAATTGGCAATTTCTAAATATTCGCGTTGTTGGGCAGATAATTCTGTGTCTAAAGTCAAGGATAACATGCCCAATACGCCATTCATGGGGGTGCGAATTTCATGGCTCATATTGGCTAAAAACTCGCTTTTACTGCGATTCGCTGCATCTGCTTCTGCTCGTGCTTTATCCATATCTTGCATAATGTTGAGCATTGCGCGTTGATTTTGTTCTAAGGTTTGAGTGTGGGCGCGGAGTGTTTTGGTAACTTTTTGGGCGGTATCATTGGCTAATTGTAATTCATATTGCCGCTCTTCCATTTCAAATTGTTGAATTTGAAGAATTTTATGATTAAGTGATAAGTGTTGATAAATCGTTTTGATAATACGGTTACTGTCGCGCATAATTTTGGCAATAAACAGTAAACTGGAAAAACCTAGTAAGCCAATTAATATTAAAATCAGTAATATAGACTGTAAACTTTGAAAAATTTCGGTATTTTCTAGTAAAATCCGAATTTCAATAATACCGCTTGGATTACCTTGCGAGCTAAACATTAGTGGTACGATATAGCGTAAATAACGTTGTGCCGCTTGGAATTCAAATTGATATATAGGAAGCTGGGGATTTTTTTGTAAAGCTTGCCAAGCATTATTTTGAAAAATATCGGGTTTTATATTATCTATAGAGTCATCTATTAATTGATGTGCATTTAATCCGCGATGGATATGAAGCGTTAACGCATTTGTGCGTTCTGAGGCGATAGGAATAAGATATTTTTCTATTTTATCAAAAGGGTGGGGCTCATTACGCGCAATTTCATTAAATTGCATTATAAAAGTAGCAATCCATTCAGCATCTTTTAAAACAGCACGTTCAACCCATTTATTTTGTTGGTAAATTGCAAATAATTTTAAAAATAAAATACAAATTACGGCTAATAACACTAACCTTAAAGTGATTCTGTCAATTTTTAAAGTGTGGTGTTGTAAAAGATTTAATGTATTTTCAGGGGATATTTTATTCATGCAGGTGACTGTTCAGACAACGGCGAAGAAGGAGTCATATTTTTAATATTAATCTGATAACGGGGGGATAGACCTAATTGTTGTGCAAGTTCATTCACTTCTTGTTTTAAGCTAATCATGCGTAATTCCCGCTCAACTGAGAAAAGGTTAATTGTTTCTAATTCATTAATTTTTTCAGTGAGTTGATTGTTAGCTTGTTCAGTTTGTAGTTTAGCTTGTTGTGCAATGATGAGTAATTGTTCAGCTTCTTCTGCTTTTTGACAGAGTTTGTCTAACACACGATTGTATTGCACGGCAATTTTGCCAGCATCAGAAAATAGGTCTTCTTGAACACGCAAATGTAAATTGCCGGTGGCCGCTTGTTGTTGCAAAACTTGAATTAAATCATAAATTTCTGTTTTTTCATCGTGTTCACTGAGATTTAAACCTTGTTCTTCTGCATAGGCGGAAACCCGAATAGGCATGAGTTTATTAAGCAGGTAAATAAAAATAAACGAGCCGCCAAATGCCCAAATAAAAGCTACAATAACCCCTTGAGTTTGAATGATGAGTTGTTGCACCCAAGTGAGTTGTCCAAACGCGCCTTCAGGTGCAAAGAGTGCTACGGCTAATGTTCCCCATACGCCGCCGCCTACATGTACAGGAACTGCACCCACTGCATCATCAATATGCAAATGTTCCAGACTGTAGTGAATCAATAACATTACGCCTCCCCCAATTGCACCAATTACAAGCGCATCAGGAGGATTGACTAAATGACAATTGGCAGTCACTGCAACTAAGCCAGCTAAGCTTCCATTAACTAATGATTTTATTGAAGCAATTTTGCACAAAAACCAATCCAATAAAAAGGCAGCAATCATACCACTACTTCCTGCTAAAAAGGTATTGAGGATAATTTTTGCTACTTGTTGATTAAATGCTAAAGTGCTACCACCATTAAAACCAATCCAACCTAACCATAAAAGTAATGTGCCTAACACCGCAAGGGGAATATTGTGTCCATAAATTAAACGCGGAGCTTGTCCTTCTTCAAAACGTCCCTGCCGTGCTCCAATGATTAACAACACTGCAAGGGAAATCCAGCCACCTATGCTATGCACAACACTTGAACCTGCAAAGTCAATAAAGCCAGCTTGATTGAGCCAACCTATTTTTTCCCCCGTTTCTGCTCCACCCCATGCCCAATGTCCATAGATGGGATAGATAAAACCAGAAACAAAAATGGCGACAATTAGGTAACTGCTAAATTTCATCCGTTCAGCCACCGCACCCGAAATAATTGTAACGGCTGTCCCGCAAAACATTAATTGAAACAAGAAAAATATAGTAATGAATAAATTATCGTTTTGGATTTGAAATCCTATTCCTTCAAGTCCTAACCAGCCATGTAAACTAGGTTCTCCGAACATGAAGTTATAACCAATAAACCAAAATAATAAGCATGAAATTCCAAAGTCAGCCAAATTTTTAATCGCTACATTAATACTGTTTTTGCTGCGTGTGAGTCCACTTTCTAAACACATAAAGCCTGCTTGCATGACAAAAACTAAAGCAGCGCATACTAAAACCCACAAAAAATTGATATTGTCCAACGCTTTTATCTCGCACTATAACGGGAAAATTATTGATAATATATTTGATTAATAACAAAAAAATGATTTTATTTTTGTCCTAATTAACATTGAAAATAAGGACTAAATAAGCAAAAAACTATCCATTATTCTAATATTTTTTAAATACGGTTTATCTTACGCAAATAAATATTAAATTCAATTAATTAAATAAAGCATGTTTTATAACACGTTATATCATAAAGTAAATAACGGATTAACTTTGAGATAATATTGGGTTATAGTACATTTAAAAGTTAAAGTTTTGTGGGGTTACTTACAGTTATAGGCATTACGCAGTTAATTAAAAAAGAATGCAATCGCTTTAGCGATTGCGCGGGTTGCCAAGAACTCAATAACCCAAGTTTGGCAATAGATTCAAATTAAAACAAATACTTGCTATATTTTCAAAAACGAGCAGGTCTGCCAATTGCAATCGCTAAAGCGATTGCACTCCTTATTTCAACTGTGTAACGCCTAAGTTAAAAAAAAGCATTTTCCATGGAAGTTTAAAGGTATTGTGTATTCCTTAAATTTATGATTCTTTGTTTTTCTTATTTTTTTATTTACTTTAAAGTTAAGTGCACAAAATTGCACTTCATACTTAAAATTTATTCTGCACATCGTTCTTAAATTATTTACAATACGCGATAATACAACCCGTATAGTTTTCTAAAAACCATTTTATTTGGGATATTTAAGGAATTTCTTCCCATAACAGATTTATAAGTAATGTCAATCCGCTTCCCTCGCTGTGTAAGGAGTTAAAATAACAATGTCTATTCAATGGGAAAATTATGAAGTTAAGGAATTTTATGATGAGCTGATTGATAGTCAGCGCATCCCACGTCCTGCCGCACTAGAATTATGTAGATATTTAAGTTCTTTAAGCAAAGAAGAATTAAGCGAGCGGAAAGCAGCCGCCGAATTGGCGATTATGGTAATGGGGATTACCTTTACGGTTTATTTTGAAGGGACAACTATCGACCGTGCATGGCCGATGGATATTATCCCTAGAATTATTCCTAAAAGAGAATGGGATAGAATTGAAATTGGTCTGAAACAACGCTTAAATGCTTTAAATTTATTTATTGATGATTTATATCATGACCAAAAAATCATCAAAGATAAAATTTTCCCAGCCGATTTGTTAAGTGACTCAAAAAATTTTCGTAAACAATGTGTTGGTGTAAATCCGCCGCATCGCACATGGGCGCACATTTGCGGTTCTGATTTAGTCCGCGATAAAGACGGCACGCTGTATGTATTAGAAGATAACTTGCGCGTCCCCTCTGGTGTTTCTTATATGTTAGAAAACCGCTCAGTGATGAAACGGGTTTGGCCTGAACTGTTTGAAAATCAAATTATTCAACCAGTTGATGAATATTGTTCTCGTTTATATGACATGTTGGTGTCTTTAGCGCCCAAATCTATTGAAAATCCACAAATCGTGGTACTCACGCCTGGTATTTATAACTCTGCATATTTTGAACACTCCTATTTAGCCCAAAATATGGGCGCGGAATTAGTAGAAGGGCCAGACTTAGTCGTTAAAGAAGATGATTGTGTTTATATGCGCAACATTGACGGCTTAAAACGAGTAGATGTAATTTATCGGCGGATTGATGATTGGTTTTTAGACCCTGAAGTTTTTAATCCAGAATCCACTTTAGGCGTAAAAGGCTTAATGCGGGCATGGAAAGCGGGCAACGTTGCTTTAGCTAATGCACCTGGTGCAGGGGTTGCTGATGATAAAGTAGTTTATTCCTTTGTCCCTGAAATTATTAAATATTACTTAGATGAAGACCCCATTATCCCCAACGTAGAAACTTACCGTTGTATGGATGAAAAACAACGCGAATACGTTTTAGCCAACTTAGATAAATTAGTTGTTAAACCAGCTAATGAATCAGGTGGCTACGGAATGTTAGTCGGGCCCCATTCAACTGCTAAAGACCGCAAATTATTTGCCGATTTAATCAAAAAAGACCCGCGTAACTACATTGCCCAACCGACTTTAACCTTGTCAACTGCCCCCTCTATTTGTGAGCACGATGCGATTGAACCGCGTCATTTAGACTTACGTCCGTTTATTTTACAAAGTGATAACACTTATGTAACCACAGGTGGATTAACGCGGGTTGCCATGCGTAAAGGTTCATTAGTCGTGAACTCATCACAAGGCGGCGGTAGCAAAGACACATGGATTGTTGATTTAGAAGGCAGAGGTTAAGGAGATTTAATATGTTAGCAAGAGTCGCTCGCAATATTTACTGGATGGCACGTTATGTAGAACGGGCTGAGAATACCGCACGTTTAATTAACGTCAACTCAAACTTATTACTTGATTTACCTAAAAATACCCAATTTGGCTGGCAGCCTTTATTAGCCATTATGGGCAACTATGAAGCTTTTATTGAAAAATACAAAGAAGCGACTGAACGCAATGTTATTCGTTTCTTAGTTTTAGATGACAGCAATTCTAGTTCCTTGCTCAGTTCTTTATCCACCGCGCGGGAAAATTTACGCACCACCCGCGACATCGTACCTACCGAAGTTTGGGAACATTTAAACGATTTATATCTGTATGTTAAAAGTAATACCAGTTTAGCGTTATCCAAAAACAAACGTTATGATTTTTTACGGCGGATTATTCAAGGCACAAAATTAATTACTGGAATTGTCGCAGGGATTATGAGCCGCGATGTGGGTTATCGCTTTTTACAAATGGGCTTATATTTAGAACGTGCTGACATGACCTCACGGATTTTAGATGTACGCTCCACCAATTTATTACCCAAACAAAATAGTGGCGAGGTTATTTTAACGCCATTTGATACGATTCAATGGATGAGTGTTTTAAAATCTTTAACCGCCTATCAAATGTACCGCCAACATGTGCGCACCCGCGTACAAGGGACAGATGTAATTCGCTTCTTACTGAATAATCAACAATTTCCACGTTCTTGCATGTTCTGTGTAAATAACGTTAAACTATGTTTAGATGAATTACCTGAAGGTAATCATATTTCTGAAGCTTTGAATTCAGTGTGTCAACAACTTGAAACCATTGATTTACAAAGATTAGCAACAGACAGTCAATTATTACATCAATTCATTGATGATTTGCAAATTAACTTGTCTAAAGTACATGTGTTAATTAACAATGTTTACTTTAGTGGAGCAGATGAAACTTCTTCGGCTGTGCATTAAGTATGTCTGTAGAAAACTTAGCTTTTGAACGAGTAGCAACGCTATTTCATGCAGTGGGTGATGTTACCCGCCTTAAACTGCTTGTTATTTTGGCACAAGGTGAAAGATGCCTACAAGAATTGGTCAATCTTACGCATGATGATGCCCCTACTGTTTCACATCGGCTTAAATTGCTATTGCAAAGTGGTTTGATTAATAAACGCCGTTCAGGCAAATTTGTGTATTATTACATTACTGAACATAGTGTTAATCAATTTACTTTACAACTATTACAAACTATGTAAAGTTCCTGCCTTAGTTGAATTTCCCGCGTTACTCATAACGCGGGAATTCTGTAAATAAAAAATACTCCATTAAGTAATTAAGCTTAATTAACTAATCATGATTATTTCTTAAATATCTATAGTTTTGGTTTAGCACGGACTTACTATGCAATTAAAATCAAAATTAACCATGTTCTTCACACTGGCTATGCTGTTTGTCAGTATTATGATTGCAAGTATCATGTGTTATTACTTTATTCAAGCAGTCAAATATAATGCTAAAATTAATTTAGAGCAAAATAGCAAACTTGCTTATAAATTATTTGAACAAAAAATTATAGAAATTAAAGAAATTACAACAAATATTACTAAAACCCGTTCTTTTCAAGAATGGCAAAATGATTTAGTAAAACAACAAATCAATACCCAATTTCTTGATAACTTACTATTTACAATTAATCGCGAAGTCAATAACAATAACAGTGACAGCGTTTCTTATCCTCCGCTTCCGCCGCGTATTCACCATATTGCTTTTTATGCCCCAACGCATGATTTAATTGCTGAAGCAGGTTTAGAGCAACTACCCAATTTGCGCGATTCTATTCATAAAAATTTACAAGACTCTTATTTATTAGAAAATAATACCACCTTAAAAATCCCATTAGCCGCAATTTCTTCCCTAGAATACGACCAAAATGAACGCGTATTAAGCATTGCTAGCGCAGCTTCCATTAGAGAAGATAATAGAATCGCCGCAATTATTGTGACGCATTTTATTTTTGGTGAACAATCCAACTTTTTAACTGAAATAGAAAAAACATTAAATGTAAATATCAAATTTTATCGTCAAACCGAACAAATTTTAAAATTTAGAAAAACCAATGAAAGAATACTTTCCCATTCATTATTTAGCCAAGAACGTTATAAAGAAGACTTGCTCGGAATTTTACCTATTTTTCATTATCAACCTATTTATGATACTGAAAAAGAACTAATTGCCATCTTAGAAATAAAAGCCAAGCCAGAACTTTATGTTGCATTGTTGTATGACATGTTCAATCGCTTATTAATTATCATTTGTATTTTTATCTTTTTAATTCTTGTCATTAATAATTTAATTTCGCGTTATTTAGTTGTTCCTTTATATCGTTTATTAGGAGGAGTTAAACAACTTATTAAAAATATAGAAAATAACGAGTATTTAAAGTTAACTGATTGGCACATATTAAAAGTGGATAATTCCATTGAAGAATTAGCCAAATTAACCCAAGCATTTAACACAATGGCAGAACAACTTAAGAAAACATTACAACACTTAGATAATAAAAATAAAGAACTACAAAAATTAAATACTTTAAAAGATGACTTTCTAGCCAATACTTCGCATGAATTAAAAACCCCATTACAAGGGATTTTAGGGATTGCTGAAAACTTATTGGATAATACCTCCTCAACACTTTCAGAAAATCAACGCCATAGTCTTGTCACAATTCTACATAGTACCCATCGCTTAACTAATTTAGTAAATGACATCTTAGATTTTTCTCGCTTGCGACACAAAGATATTATTTTACAACTACGTCCATTATCCATTAATGAAACTGTTAAACTAGTTTTTATTCTAAATGCTGCTGTAGTTAAAAAGAAAAATTTAATTCTTTTAAATAACATTCCAGAGTTCTTACCTTTAGTTTATGCTGATGAAAACCGCTTACAACAAATTTTGCAAAATTTAATTGCGAATGCAATTAAATTTACTGAAGAAGGTACAATTCAAGTTTCTGCTAAAATTTCAAAAGAAAATACACCCCATCAATTACTGATTATTACTGTCTCTGATACAGGCGTGGGTATCAGTCCCCATTCAATCCAACGCATATTTGAAGCTTTTGAACAAGCAGATAGTTCTACAGGACGTGTATATGGTGGAACAGGATTAGGATTAGCAATTACTAAGAAATTAGTAGAACTGCATAAAGGAAAAATTTGGGTGGATTCTGAATTAGGTAAAGGCTCAAATTTCTCTTTTACTTTACCAATTGTCAATAATGATGCTGAATACATCACCACGATTAATGCCTCTTTACAGAATCAACAAGTCGCTACTTTTAGTCCCTTTAATCCACTCAGTCAAGCAGATACAACCGAGAATTTATTTGAGAAAAATAAAGTATTAAATCAAAATATATTTAATGAATTTGATTTTTATACAAATACTAAAAATGATGAACAAAACAAGAAAGAAGAAACTACTTTTTCTCAATTATCATCCACCACTTCTGATATTGAAAAAGTAAACAAACGTTTTACTGTCACTACCCCTCGCCAAGGACAGCGCACATGGAATATTTTAATTGTTGATGATGAAGATGTTGTTCGACAAGTCTTAGCTGAACATTTGCGTTTAAGTTTGTTTCATGTTGTTGAAGCTGAGGATGGGATTGAAGCTTTAACCCTATTATTTGAGCAAAACTTAAAACCTGATTTAATTTTATTAGATGTTATGATGCCACGTTTAACGGGTTATGAAGTCATGGAGCGGATTAGAGCGCGGTGGCAAGCAGATGAATTACCAATTGTTTTATTAACTGCAAAGAATCAAATTCATGATTTAGTCAGTGGTTTTGAAAGCGGCGCAAATGATTATTTAACTAAACCTATCTCACGAGATGAGTTAATTGCACGTCTTAAAACCCACTTATATTTAATTCAAATAAAAAATGAAAAGAAAGTTTTAGAAGGTCGTCAAGCAAAATTTTTAGAAGCCATGCCAATTGCGGTCAAAGTTTTAGACCGTCAAGGGCGTTTATATTACAGTAATACTTATGCAGATTTCTTATCTTTTAATGAAGAAGAAAATATCAATAGCTTAGAAGATTTTATTAAACTACATCAATTCTACCAATTTAATACAGACGAACATTATCCGCTAGAGAAACTCCCATTTTATAAAGCATTTCAAGGAGAAACTGCCTATGTTGATGATTTAGAAATGCGCCGTTCTTCTCCTCCTATGTTATTAGAACATTGGGCAAGTGCTATTTATGAAGATAATACAGTGCAATTTGTAGTTGCTACATTCCAAAATATCACCCAACGCCGACAACAAGAACTAGCTTTGCGTGAAAGTGAAATGCGTTTTAGACGCTTAGTAGAAACTTTACCTGTTGGGCTGATTATTAGTTGCAATAATAAAGTCCGCTATATGAATCCACATTCATTCACCTTATTAGAAATTAAGCAACCTTTTATTCCAGATACTTTATCTTTTGCAGAAATATGGGATGAAGAAGCTTGTAAAGCATTATATCCAATAGCGACTGAAGTAATGAGTTCAAATAATGCAAATGTTATCTTGCATGAATTGCATTTAATGCGTGAAAATATTTCTCAATGGTTGAATTTCAGTTTCTGTGCTATTGATTATCAAGGTGAACGAGCATTATTAACGACCTTGATTGATAATAGTGAATTACGACAAACCGAGTCTTTATTGAATGAAATTGCAAGTGGTTTATCAGTTGTTACAGGTGAATCTTTCTTACAATCTTTAATAGATTATTTAGTCAATCTTTTACAAATTGATTGTGTATTTATTGCACAACTAAACTCTGATGACCCTGAAATTTTAACAATACGTTTTAGTAGTAATTTGTTAAAAATAGACAATAAAGAATTAGTTGGTTTTCAACATTGCTGGCGTAAAACTCCTCATGCCCCTGTGATATTAGAAAAAAGGATTTTTCATTATTATCATAATGGGGATGCCTTTTTTGAAACGCCTGTTATGAATCGCTTAGGGCTTAAGAGTTATATGGGCACTCCTTTAATTGATGGTAAAGGAAATTTATTGGGGATATTAGTATTTCTAAATCGGCAAGCTTTTAATAATGAAGCTTTATTAAGTACGGTTTTAAGAATTTTTGCCACTCGCGCTTCAGCTGAATTAGAACGCTTGCAAGTTTTGCAGGATTTAGAACAAGAACGTCAGTCCTTAAATGAACGGGTTATTGAAAGAACACAAGAACTTTCTTCTTTAAATAGCGAATTAGAACATGCTTTAAGAATTAAAGACGAGTTTCTTTCTAATGTAACGCACGAGCTGCGTACCCCCTTAAATGGCATTTTAGGCTTATGCGGTGCATTTTTAGAACATGCGTATGGTGAAGTTAATGAAATTCAAGCCAGAACATTACACACCATTATAGAAAATGCTAACCATTTGCT